>Ga0302180_10000002_pt1 | contig 365437 bp, 334 predicted proteins | sample I_Palsa_E3_2_FD_200575 | JGI IMG/M metagenome (GOLD analysis project Ga0302180, IMG submission 200575) | Peat permafrost microbial communities from Stordalen Mire near Abisko, Sweden - I_Palsa_E3_2 | ecosystem: Environmental > Terrestrial > Soil > Palsa > Peat permafrost | place: Sweden...
CCTGTTGCCAGCTGGGATGGAAATCACATCCTATAATCATCATCGAAGGCTCCTTTCTCCCCAGCGTCTTTGGTCCTCAAATCAAGACTACCGGGTCAATCGAGCCTTCGCTCTTATCCAATCAATTACTGTGGCAGCGGTACCATCTATAGCTGCGCCCCCGGCACCGCCGGTGTGCTGCTGGGCAACGGCGATGGCACCTTTCAGCCCGCCGAATCCTATTTGTCCGGCGGCGATTACCCGGTCTCGCTGGCATCCACCGATTTCAACGGTGACGGCAAGCTCGATATCGTAGAGGTGAACGGCGGTTCCAACAATGTCGGGGTGCTCCTTGGCAACGGCGACGGAACCTTTCAGCCAGCGGTGATAGAGACAGTCCGCGTCGGTGGGATTCTCGAAGCTGTGGTCGCCGCGGACGTGAATGGCGACGGCACCCCGGACCTGGAGCTTGCCGATGGATGTGGCGCAAACAGTTGCAGCGAAGGTGCCGTGAGCGTTCTCCTGAACCTCGCAACAAAGTAACGTCCGCAGCGCACGGTGGAGTAGCTGAAGCAAACAACCCTGCGAAACACGAACAATTGAAATGTCCGATAAGAAGTATTATGTAAAGTTGCGAGGGGTGAGCGACCTCGATGGCTTTCAGGAAGTATTAGTACGAATCGACGCGACGAACGGCCTCATCGACAACTTGAAGACTTCCATCGAGACTCGCATTGATGCGACCAACCAGCGCATCGATGTCACCAACGATCGCATAGATAAATTGAAAACCTCTCTGGACCTCGACAAGCGCGTGGAGCGCCTGGAAACTCGCCAGACTCACTAGGAGGTTGCGGAAAAACTCGATTCTTCTTGCTTTTGGTGATTTTTCTCGCTTTTGGGAGGCGCAGCGGTTTACCGCTGCGATAACTGCCATTTTTTCAATCAAGTGTAAGACCCGCAAGCCTACCCAATCAACTCCACCGACCCCGTCGGCGCCCACTTCTGAATCCCCTGATCCAACGTGGCCAACTTCCCTTTGTGATGGATCGCCAAAGCCACGAGGTAGGCGTCGGTGATCTGTTGATGGCCCCTGATCGGATTTGCGAACATCGCAGGCGCATCGGGCCAGCGAATTGAGTCGGCCCAGAACTGATGTGCGTCGTCCCGAAGACTATCGGCAAGGCCTTCGGTGGCTTGCTGCACGGAAACAGACCGCGAAGAGAAAGCTGGATTCGAAACAATTCGTACAAACCCTGCCTCTGCCAGCGGACACGTGGCCCACCCCTTCACCCGGTGCCTGGCAAACCATCGCCTTGCAAGCCCATGTTGTGAGTGCTCAGGCCACGACAGCGCGATCAAGACATTCACGTCGAGCAGATACGCAGTCATTCCAGCTCGGACTCAAGTTCTTTGACGCGCTGGCTGGTAATCTTTGCGCCTCCCGGCGGGATGTCAAACACGACAAACCCATCTACCAGGCGCGTGGGCACCGGAGCATTCGCCCCCCTCCGCACCAACTCCGAAGCAGCCTTGCCGAGCGCCAATGACCGGGTCTCCGAATATTCTCGCAGCAACTGGAAGGCATCATCATCCAGGTTCAATGTGGTGCGCATAATAACAATATGATGCTATACAAGGCACAATGATGTCAAGCACAACAAGTGAGCATCAATCTGGTAGTTGGTGCAATCTGCTTGTCATCCTGAGCAAGCGCTTTTTGCGCAGCGAAGGATCTGGGCGAGCCGCGCGTTGTGTCGCGTTGTTTGCGACACAATAATCGCGCGTTTGGCTCGCTTCCTATTACCTGCACCACTACTCAGGTCGTAGATTTAAGGGGTTTGTTCTTGCTGGCAACTGGCAACCGGCGGCTGGCAACTGTCCTCACCCTACATCTTGTACTTGCCCAGATCCTCGTCGTTCAGCCCTTCCAGATATTTCCGCAGCTCTTCCGCGCTCACCCGGTCCGACATATTCGCCGCCTGCTTCGAATTCTTCAGCACAATCTCATCCACAAAGATCGGACAATCCACCCGCAGCGCCAGCGCCAGCGCATCCGACGGGCGCGAGTCGATGCTGATCACTTCCCCACTCCGCTCCAGCCAGATCACCGCATAAAAAGTATCTTCGCGCAGCTCCGTCACCACCACCTTATGCACCTGCGCCTCGAGGCCAGTCAGCACATTCTTAATCAGATCGTGCGTCATCGGACGCGGCGTGTTCACCTTTTCCATCTCCAGCGCAATCGCATTCGCCTCGTAAACCCCCACCCAGATCGGCAATACCGATTCCCCCGCAACATCCTTCAAAATCACAATCGGCGTATTCGTCACCGGATCCATCAAAAGGCCGCGGATAGTCATTTCTACTTCCATGGGGAGCTCCTGAAAAGCTGCGTCTTTCGCCTTTATACCACCAATTCTCCCAGCAGGCTGTTGGGAAAACTTTGGGTTGCTATTACTTTGACATACGTTCCGATCTCGGGAACGGAGGGGTCGGGGGCGGTAAAATTCAGGGTTTTGTTCTGGCTGGTGCGGCCAATCCACTGTTGGCGGGTTTCGTTTCTGGCTTCAACCATCACTTCCAGTGTCTCTCCTATGTATTTCTTGTAACGTATGATTTGTATTTCTTTTTGTCGCGCCATGAGCACTTCCAGGCGACGCGATTTTTCCTGATCTGGAATCGCGTCTTCTAAGGCCAGCGATGGAGTATTGGGTCGCGGCGAGTATTTGAAGGTGAAGACGGAGTCGTAGCCGACTTCATCGAGCAGGGACAAGGTTTCGCCGAAATCTTGTTCGGTTTCTCCGGGGAAGCCGACGATGATGTCGCTGGTGATGCTGATGGGGCGCTTCGCGGATTTCATCCAGCTCACGCGTTCAAGATATTGCTCGCGAGTGTAGAGGCGTTGCATGGCTGTGAGGACGCGGTCCGATCCGCTTTGCACGGGAAGGTGCACGTGATCGCAGAGCGTGGGTACGGCGTCGATGGCTTCGACGATGTCGCGTCCGAAGTCGCGGGGGTGGGAGGTGGTGAAGCGCACGCGTTTGATGCCGGGAACCTGGCCAACGGCGGCGAGCAATTCGGCGAACGACCGCTTCCCTGCCGAGTCTTTGTACGAATTGACGTTCTGGCCGAGGAGTTGAATTTCGGTGTAGCCGAGATCGGCCATCTGGCGGGCTTCGGCGAGGACGGAGTCGGAAGTGCGGCTGCGCTCTTTTCCGCGGGTGAAGGGGACGACGCAGTAGGCGCAGAATTTATCGCAGCCTTCGATGATGGTGATGTAGCCGCGATGCGGATTGGTGCGCTGGGTGAATTCGGTTTCGAAGCAGGCATCAGTTTCGCGATCGTCGAGGCCGGTGATGCGGACGAGTTTGCCGGTTTCCGGCTTTTGAAATTCGGCTTCCGGCTTCCGGCTTCCGGCTTCGAGTTGCTGTAGCATCTGCGGCAGGTTGCGATAGCTAGCGGAGCCGCAGACCAGGGATACGTGCGGGGCGCGTTCGAATATTTTTTCGCCTTCCTGCTGGGCGACGCAGCCGAGGACTCCGAATTTCTTGCCTTGTTTGAGGAGCTTCTTGTAATCGTTGAGGCGGTTGAAAACTTTCTGCTCGGCTTTGTCCCGGATGGAGCAGGTGTTATAGAGGATCAAGTCGGCTTGCTCGACGGTTTGTACCTGCCGGTAGCCTTCGTGAATGAGCGTGCCAATGACTTTTTCGGAGTCGTGCACATTCATCTGGCAGCCGAAGGTTTCCAGGTAGAAGGTTTTGTGAGGGTCCCCAGACATACGTTTCGAGTATAAACCCTTCGCCGTATTGTCCCAGGGCGGGAATCCTAGACTGGGAACGTCTGCGAAAATACTTGTCGCTCACGTTCGACAGGGCGCGCGAGTGATAGAGAATGGATGCGGGAAGCTGTCGTGGATCGAACGTGGTGGTGCGAAAACAGATTCTGGGGTGGGCGTGGCAGGATCGCCCCGTAGCTCAGCCTGGATAGAGCGCTAGGTTCGCACCTTAGAGGTCGTGAGTTCGAGTCTCACCGGGGCTCCCTAAAGTTTTGGTTGAGAAGCCGCATTTCCTTGACATTGAGGGCGGCGGGGGAGAGACTCAAGTTGTAGGTGCGAACCTAGGCGCTCTGCTTAGGATGAGATTGAAGGGCGGCTTCGCAGCCGCCCTTTCTGTTTGGGCGGACGAGCGTGCCAATAACTTTTTCGGAGTCATGGACGTTCATCTGGCGGCCGAAGGTTTCGAGGTAGAAAGTTTTGTTGGAATCCCCGGACATTTTCACAGTATAACCTTCATGTCATCCTGAGGACCGCGTTCTTTGCGGGCCGAAGGACCTATGTATTCGTCGGCCGCACCGGCGGCGACGGCCGAAATGCATAGGTCCTTCGTTGGGAGTTCCCCGCCTTGGGGCGTGGAACTCCGCTGCCTCAGGATGACAGCGCTTGGGGGTTGCGGAGCCCGCACCTACGCCCAAAGCTACTTGACGCTGAAAGACACCCCCACCACTGTGCCATTGTGCGAAATTCGTGTAGGTACTAGGTTCTGGCCGAACGAAGATGGTGTTCGTTTGCATTTGGGCCCCGCATAAGCAAGAAACGCTATTTTGCCGACCAGGTTTCTCCTCCCGGATAGCGTCTTCGCGAGTCATTTCCTCTCTGGTCGCAGAGGGTTCAGACTTCCAACTCCGGTTGAATCGACCGATACGCTTTTCCATTTGGAGCTCAACATGAAAACATTTCAGAGTATGTTTTTTGCGATCGCTTTTCTGCTGCTGGCTTCGCTGGCGGCTTCCGCACAGACTTATAGCGCCGTCGCCGATTTCTCGCCGACGTCGAACCCGAACGGAGCGTGGTCTTATGGTTATCTGACCGCGCCGGGAACTTCGCTGATCCTTTACACGGCTACGGAAAATGACAACTGCGTTCCGGGGATGAGCTTCTGGGGGCTCTATCTGGGCTCATGCAGCATGTTGCCGGTGGTGGCAAAGAATGACACCACGGGAAACGTTTGCTGGGCGACGGACTGTGTGCCTCCAAACTATCTGGTGACTTCGCCCGGTTACACAGGCCAGTTAAACGTGGTGCGATGGACGGCTCCGGAGTCCGGCATTTATGAGCTTTCGGGATCGGTGATGGGAACGGACTACGTTTACCCGACGAGCACGGATTTCTACGTTCGGTTGAACGGAAACCTGTTGTTCTCAACTGCGGTGGACTCTTACGACATTCCGACGACCTTTGGCCGAAGGCAATCGCTTCGAGCCGGGGATACCCTGGATTTTTTGACCGATTGGGGATCGAACCACAATGCGTATGGGGATGGAACCGGCTTTCGTGCTTTGATCGCCAAGGTGGCCGACTAGGCAGGTATTGAGGAGTTCTGTGCTCGCCCACTCGTCCGGCGATGGCGAGTGGGCATTTCTTTGCGCTTTTTCTGCATGCCGTCAAATTAGGTAGGTAGCGGGCCGACGGATGAAATATTGCCAAGCTCAGACTGTGTCAGAATAGAATGAGTGGATCCCATCGCCCGCTTACCAACTGCCGAAAACGCCAGCCGGAAGCCGAATTCCATCCGACTCATCGCATCCGATATCGACGGCACACTGCTCAATCCCGAGTTCAAAATATCCGAACCAGATCTCGCCGCCCTGCGCCGCGCCCACGCCTCGGGCATCGAAATCGTTCTCGTTACCGGGCGCCGCCACGCCTTCGCTCTCCCGATCGCCCAACAGCTCGGCTTCGACCTGTGGCTCATCAGTTCCAATGGCGCCGTGACACGCTCGCTTTCCGGAGATACTTTTCACCGCGACCTCATGCCCCGACAAACCTGCCTCGACCTGGTCCGCGCCATGCAAGATTTCCGCGGCAACACCGTTCTTACGTTTGACCAGGAAAACAAAGGCGCCCTCGTCCTCGAACACCTCGACGACTTAAACGCCAGCATCCGCCGTTGGCTGGAAAAAAACATGGCCTACATCGAGTTCGTCATTCCCATCGAAAACGCCTTGGTGGCCGACCCCATCCAGGCTATGTTCTGCGGTTCCATGGACCGCATGGGCGAAGCCCGGCGCGCTCTGGATTTCTCCGGCCTTGGCAACCGTGTCACTATCCTGCGCACCGAATATCCCGTGCGCGATCTATCCATGATTGACGTGCTCAACGCCGGCTGTTCTAAAGGCCACGCTCTCGCCCGCTGGGCCGCGCACCGGGGATTCCATCGCGAACAGGTCATGGCCGTCGGTGACAACCACAACGACGTGGAAATGCTTGAGTTTGCCGGCTATCCGGTTATCATGGGGAATGCCTGCAACGAACTCCGTTCCCGCGGCTGGCGGGTTACCTTGGGCAATGATCGATGCGGGGTCGCCGCCGCCCTGGCTGACTTAGTCGGCTAGTTACGCATTGCATCATGCTTTGATTGAGCACGACCGGGAAGGCACGACTTAAGTCGTGCCGCAAAGAGGAACAAGCTGCGGGGTTTAGCCCCTGAGGGACATCTGAATCTGAAATTTGCATCTGACGTTTGCATCTGACATGAGGAACTCGATCCAACTCGCTCTCTCGACCGTGTTCCTCGCGCTCCTCACCGCCCTGCCCGGCCGAGCCGCCGATTCCGCCATCCTCCGCAACGGATTCTCCATCCGCCACGAGCGCCGCGAAATCATCGGCACCGTCACCCGCCTTTACATTGACGGCGATCAATCCAGCTTCGTCGATATCCCCACCGCCGAAATCGATCATTTCGAATCCGTACCAGATTCTCCGGCTGCGGTCGTCGAACCCGAACTATCGCAACCCGCTATCACCACGCATCCCTTCGACTTAGCCCAGGCTGTAAAGGACGCCAGCGGAACCTACCAGCTCGATCCCGATCTGGTCACCAGCGTCATCCGCGCCGAGAGCGGATTCAACGTTCGCGCCGTCTCCCCCAAAGGCGCTCAAGGCCTGATGCAACTCATGCCTCAAACCGCCACACAACTCGGTGTCAAAAATGCCTTCGACCCTCAAGCCAACGTCGAAGCTGGAACCCGCTATCTTCGCGAACTCCTCGAACGCTACAACTTCGATCTCATCAAAGCCCTCGCCGCTTACAACGCCGGGCCGCAGCGCATCGACCAATACAACGGCGTGCCTCCCTATTATGAAACCAAGGCCTACGTAGCCCGCATCGTCCGCGACTTCAACAAAAAGAAACTTACCGCGAAGTCCGCAGCCGCGCCCCTCCCCAAAAGAAATTCCACGATCAAACCCGCCGCTCCAATTGGATCCCAATAAGCTAGCTCCCAAACGTCGCTCCAGCTTGCGCGTTCATACTGCACAAATGTGGAGAATGAAGCTCCAAGCATGCTACTGGGCGCCATAGGAATTCCTTCCCTCTTGCATCGGGCGGCACGAGTTCATCCAAAGAAGGACTTGGATCCCCCGCATGAGCGTAATCAGCGGGGAGGCATTATCCTGTGACTCGGGTCGCGGTTGGGTGTGATGTGGGGGAGTGAAGCGAGACGCGGGAAATACGTCTCACGTTACAAATTAAGAAGTAGGCCTAGTCGAGCGCAGCGCATTTGGAACAGTTGCAGCGGTAGGAAGGATGGCCGGGCATGGTGGCGTGCCCGCAACTGGGACAGAGGAACCATTCGCCGTCGGCGGGAGCGTTCATCAGTTTTAAATTTCTTATCTTCGACACAATAAGGGCAACAGACGGCGTTGGCGCCATCGGCTCTGACGCCTTTACTTTGCTGATGAGGGCATTACATTTTTGGTGGACAGGAAGACCGTGGTCGCTGGTGACGGTGGCTTCACGGGTTGGGGGGGTTAGACAAATGTCGCAGGCGGGGTTGTGGTGCAGTCTCCTCCTTCTCAGTGGCTTCGGCTCTAGCTCTCGCTTCCGGGTGTTTTTTCCAATATCGAGGGCTATGTCCCTCAGGATTATGCATAGTCAGTTTTGCTCCCAGCAGTACGGCAACGCCAAGACATAGTAGCCAATCCGCCCTGTCCCCGTATTCGAGTGGTCGCGTGGACAGCCTCGACCTTCGACGAAGCATTGTACTCATAATTTCGTGCCAATGGTCGCACAGGTGCGCAAAGATTTCCGCGACGCTGGACCGATAGATGACAGACGGAACGGCTCCTGATGCGCGAGCGCTTACGAACCGAACCGTAAAAGTTCAGCTCGTAGGCGCGTGTGGCGTTGGGTTTGGTGAAGGTAGGTCATTTCGTTGGGAGAGGACTTGGCGCGGATGATTTTGGTGAGTTGAATTTTCTCGTTGGGAGTCCAGCGCGCGAGGTCGGGGATTAGGGCTAGGATGAGCGACCAGGTTTCGAGGGATTGCTGTTCGGCTGGCGTCCAGCGGGAGGAGTTGATTTTTAGGGCGCGGGCTGCGGTGGCGGTAGAGGCTTGACGGATTTTGCCAGAGTCTCCGTTGAACTGGCGGGCCATGCGGCGGTTTACAAGCAGGCCGAGATTGCGGGTGGAGAAAGTATCCCACGGGCCACGGACCTCAGCGGCTAAAGCCGGATGCAATTCCGTAGACAGGACGGCACGACTGGATGTTGTGTCCTTCTCGGGCCCGTTGTTCGAGGATACCCGCTTTGGCACCTTTTCTTTATTCAATTCGTAGAACATGTGAGCTTCGGCCAGGCGCTTCAGGATGCGGGCGGGAGTTTTGTATTCGCGGTTGGCGTCGATCTTCTTCTCTTCTCTCTCACATAGCTTGAGCAAATCGGAGCGACCGGGGCGAAAGCCTAGTTTGCGGTAGAACCAGAAGGCGCCGGAGTCAATGGCCTCGTTGTTGTTCTGGCCGATCTGGTAGGGATAGATCGAAATACAGCTTGCCGCAGTAAGTGCGCGGAGGCAGCGCAGAGTCTGGGTGTAGATCCATGCGGTTTCGCCCTGACGATAGGTGTAGAAAGTGTTGAAGCCGACCTCAATCCAATCGCAAAGGCCGATGGCTTCGATGTAGTTGATGGGAACGCCGTTTTTCAAGGTGTAGCCGGCGAGGTAGGCGCGGAGCGGGAGACGGCGATCGGGCGGCAGTCCCCAGAAATGCATGACCACGCCACGGCCGAGATCGGCACGGACCACGGAACGCGGATCGCCGAAGGTGGTGCCGTAGAGTTCGCGGTAGCGAACGACCATGACATCGCGAATGGCGTGCATGACGGCATGGCCTGCGGTGAGAGAAAGCTTTTCGAATTTTGGTGCTGGCTGGGCGAGTTCGCGGGAGAGAGAAACTTCGCTGCGCTGGATGAGTGGAGTGGGGTGGAAGAAGAAACGGCGGGGACGAGTGAAGTTGCGGCTGCGGGAAAGTTTCAAGTTGTCGAGTTTCCAGCGAACCGGGAGACGGAGGGAGTCGTAGAGTTCGGCGCGCTGGCGGGCGGGAAGCGGGAGTTGTTCGAAGCGGCGGATGAGCCAAGGGAGCGGGTTTTCGCGGCCGCGAGCAGAATCGAGCCAGCGCTCCCACGGGATGTTGGCTTCGACCTCGGCGTCTTCTTCAAGGAGTGGAATGAAGCGCGGCCAGACGGTGCCGCGAGCGCGCTCGGAGGGATAGTCTTCCCAGTAATCGTTCCATGCGATTTCGACGTTTCGAGGAATACGGCGGACGAGCCAGCGGGCGACATCGAAGGAGAGCCTGTCCTGCATGGTGGTGCCGGCGATGCCGGAAGCATCGAAGTCGTCGAAGAGAGAGAGGTCCGCGTTAGCGGCGCGAAGTTTCTCGATGCGCTCGTGGAATGAGTTGAGGAGTTTTTCGACGCGTGGGATGAGAGATGGAGAGTGCGGGAAAGCCCGGAGGAAGAGCAGGCACTCGTGGAGGCGGATTACGTGACGAGGATCGGTGAGTTGGAGATTCGCGAATTGAGCGAGGAGTTTGGAGATGAGTGTGGAGTGGGCGGAGTCGATGCGATTCTTGGCGGCTTCGAGTTGATTGAGGCATTGGGCGGGATCTCGGGAGATGGGCGGCATGAGGGGCGAGATAGTGTACCGCAGTCGGCAGTGGGGGAGAAGAAATCAAACCTTTAACACAGAGGGCACAGGGGGCACAGGGTAGATCAATTTTGGTGCGATGGCGCCAAGCGCCCGAACGTGGGCTTCATCGCCATGTATTTGGTATTGGTTAACTGGTGGATTTTTCCTTCGGCATCGAATGTGAAAAGTTGATATTCTCCGGTCCACATTTCACAGCGCGGACGCTCTTCGCCCACGGTGATGAATTGAGTGGCCACTCGATTCAATGCGGAAAACGCGATCAAGCTGCCGTCGAGCGACCATGCGGGAAAGCAAAAATCCTGGCGCTTGGAAAAAACAAGCCGGTGCTGGTCCTTGCCATCGGCACCCATCAGAAACAATGCCGGATGCTCACTGTCGCGATCGGAGACGAATACGATGGATGCGCCATCGGGAGCCCATGCCGGTGAAGAATCTTCTCCCTTGTCCTCGGTGAGGCGGCGGATATTCGATCCGTCGGAATTCATGGCAAAGATCTGAAATTTACCCGCGCGGTTGGAAGCGAAAGCGATCTGCCGATCATCGGGAGACCAAGTCGGAGACAGCGCGTGTTCGGTGAGCTTCTTGAGGTTATTGCCGTCAGGATCCATCACCCAAATCGTGGGATTGCGGCTCGGATGAGGCAGTTCGAATTGATAGAACGCGATTTTTTTCCCATCGTGTGACCAAACCGGTCCGCAAGAATCTGCGGTGCTGATATTAGTCAGCCGCTTCTGTGCGCTACCATCCGAGTTCATTACATAGATCTGCGAGTACTGGTCGTTGCGCAAGGAGCAGAATGCGATCTTCGTGCCGTCAGGGGAGACGGAGGGATCGAATCCGTTTACGTGCAAATCTGTGATACCGGTGCCATCCGGGTTCATGAAGGCGAGCAGATTCATTTTGGCGTCAGAAGTGGAGTGAAATTGCATCTCCGGACTCTCCACGGCATTGACACCCACTGAACCCATCGGGTGCTCGCTGCTTGAAGAACCCGTGCCTCTGGTGTCTGCCGATCTCATCATCATTGCCGAAGACGACGTGATGGCCGGGTCCGGACGCACAAAGACAATCTTCTCTGAAGGTTTGGCCGTCGTTTGCGACAGACAGGCAGCCGAGAAGCTTATTACGAAAAACGGCAGCGCAGTTTTGAAGTGACGCATTTCCCTTCCTCCACAAACGAAAGTGTTTTCAAGATGTAATTCGTCGACGGGTCAACGCCGCGAGAAAAACATTATGCATCTTTATCAACGGAGAACTTGTAAATTTTTGTTGGGAGCTCAGTCGGGTTTTGTGGTTCCGGAAATGAAGAAAGGGATGTAAGCGCTGACGGGGTGATCTCGGATACGACGCCCCCCAGCGCCCGCGGGCCCGAGCCGGTTATTTCAGGCCAAGCCCACCGTTGAAGTTCTGGATGACTCCGTAGCACTCGCAGGCGACGGCTTCGAGACTTTTGCGGTTGAGAATCTTGACGCTGCCACGCATGTTTTCGATCAAGCCGGCGTTCTCCAGCATGCCGGCGGCAAGGCTAACGCTGGGGCGCCCGGTGCCGAGCATCTGGGCGAGAAATTCGTGGGTGAGGGGAAGCAGTTGGGAGTCGAAGCGGTCCTGGCACATGAGGAGCCAGCGTGCCAGGCGCTGGTCGATTCCGTGGAGCCGGTTGCAGGCGGCGAGCTGAGCGACCTGCATCCCGTGCATCAGCGCGAAGCGGCCCAGCTGGGACCGGAGCGCCGGGGCAGACAGCAAAATATCCTGGAAGACTTCGGAACGAATCCGCACTCCGCTACCCGCCATTTGCACGATGGCGCGGAAGATCTCGAGGCGAAGGCCTTCGGTGAGGGACATGCCGATCATGCCCTCCTTGCCGACAATGCCGACCTCCACGCTTCTACCGTCGCGGCTCAAGGCTACGAGAGAGACCATGCCATCATTCAGAAAATAAGCGTACTCAATTTTCTCGCAGGGCTCCTGCAGGATTTTATGTTGGGGCAGGTCGACCGATTCCAGATGAGGACGGAGCAAACTGAACTCTTTGTCCGGAAGTGACAAGAGGATGAGACTGCCGACCGCTTTGCCGGAGGCATCAGAGCGGGAGCCCGGGTTCAGTGAAAGCGGCTTGCTCGATCTTGTAGTTCGCTTAGCGATGATCATTCCTTCCATCAAGGCATCTGTTCCCATAAATCGTTGGATGCCCCGAACCGTATCGCGTCAGTGCTGGAAAGCTGTAGCTTGGACCGTGATCGCAGTGGAAATGTGAAGGAATATAAGGGTAGAAGGTACGGAGAAAATTCCTGTCATTTTCCCACGGGGATGCGCCCCCATCCCATATTGCTTGCAACAACCGGCGAAAATCGCGGATATGCGCAAGAAGCTAATCTTTCTTTCGACCCATGGGTTCGTCATCCTCGAGGCGGCGTTCTTTAGCAGACAACAAGCGGTTCAGTTCCTGGACAAGTCTTAGAAATTCGTCGCGGTCCTGTTCCTCTGCGATTTTGGCGCAAAGCTCCTGAATCCGGTCACTTTCAGATTTGTGCATAACAGTTCAAGGCGAACCGGAAGTATTACAGTATTCACTGTAGAAGGTATGTTCGATGTCGAACGCTGTCGAAAGTTGGGCGGGGCAGTAACACTCAGCGTGGCCTTGGCGAATCAGGCTTGATTTAGCGTAGGACGGGTTCGAGATGAATCAGGCGTAGCCTTTCTTCTTCCACACATCCCAATCGGAGCGGACCGCTTGCAGCATGGCCTCGGCGGCGTGGTGCAGCCACTTCCCTTTTTGCTTACCGAGATGACGAAGAATAGCTTTGCGCGCCGACGGCGTGCCGAGATGAATGTTGGCGGTCTCCCATCCCATGGAGTGGAGCAGACGGAGCTCGGTGCTAGGCGCTCCCAATGAGGCGAGTTCGATGCGGGAGCAGTCGGGAGCGAGGCGGCGAACGATCCAGCGTCCGCGCAATTGGACGAAATGGTCGGGGCAGCGGACAGCGCGGTTGATAATGGTCTGATAGAGAATTTCGGCGGGACCTTTTTCTCTTTTGGATTCGAGGCTCTCGGCCCAGCAAGTGGAAGATGGGACGAGCGCTTTGGCTTCGCGGGCGATGCGTCCTCCGTGCCAGTCGGCGATGGCGACGAAGCGAGCATGGCCGAGACTGCCGAGTCCGGCAACGCGGTGGACTAGACGATATTGAACGCCGGGCTCGGGCATAAGATGTTCGATGGCGTCGGCGGCGCTGATGGGGGCTTGCCCTTTGAAGGTAGGAATCGCGTCTATTTTCTGCCAGAAACGGACGGGATCGCGGAGTTCGCCGTGGGCGATGAGGCTCAGCCATTGATGCTGTTCCCCAAGAACAAAGGCACGACCTTCCTTCTCGATACTCTCGCGGTAGCCATCGAGTATAGTGCCGCAGATGTCTTCGCGCTTTAGGGGAAGGCGTCCGGCCTCAACGGCAAGGTGGGCGCTGACAGCGAGGCGCACTAAATCGATGGTGTAGGCCATGGGCCAGGCTTCATCGAAGTCGTTGACTCCCCAGATCAGGCGGCCTTCGATGTCCCGCCAGGTTCCGAAATTCTCGACGTGGAGATCGCCAACCGCGAGAACGTGCGGGGCTTTGGCAAGATCGGGACAAATTTTGAGCCAGAGTTGCGCCCAACGGTAGTACGTGGCACGGAAGAACGGGAAAAGTTCCGCCTTCATGCGCTCGTGCTTGAGGCGGAGATCTTTCCTGTCGAGGTGGGTGCGTTGGACCAGCCAAGACTCAAAGCTGCGAGTGCTCTTGACGAAGTTCATTGCGAGCAACGATAAGGGGGCGCGGCAGCAGAAGTCAACGATTGGTTCGGAATGGGATCCACCATATTCGCAATGCCGAAATCGATTCAGCCGGGCTGAACATCGCCCTCAGGCACGGGACGTAACAGGTGCAGGTGATCGTTGCGCACGATAGATGTTCAGTGTAGGGGCAGTGCGGGAGGTGGTCCGTGATGGTTCATCACATGGCTTTGTGCGCGGGACGGCGGGATTGAGTCGCAAGTCAGAAATGATGATGATGATCAATATAAGGGGTGACGGCGGTCACGGACATGAAAAAATCTTAATGGCAGAATGCTGACATTGAACTAGGCCTTCTAGTTGAGATCGCCCGGCCTAACCCACAGGACCCCACAGAGCCGTCACCCCAGACGGCAAGGGCCGGGCGACTTATAACGAAGATAAAAGAGAGTGGTGGCCCTCCCCCAACCTCCCTTTCTTTTTCCTCTTCTACTTCGCGCGAAACCTATTCTCACCATTCCTTACTTGGCGAAGGCTCGCGGAAGTGCCCGTTAAAAGCCCTGGCCGCCGGGCGCTTTCGAAGTATCTCTCGGAAGTGGCTCGTTCAAGTCTTCGATCTGTTGTACGGTCAGGGTTGCCGCATCATCCATCTTGCGGTCTGCTCCGATTTGGATCAAATGCTCTTTGGGTCCGGAACCGTCCTGGAAACGCCGAACGGCATGCAACTGGACGCCAGCTCGCAGCAGAGTTAAAGCGACGAACTTAACGTCAGCGAGCGGGACCTTCTCGCCCGCCCAGATTGAATTCGTAGGATCGTCGGTAACTCGCGGCGGAGCCTTACTGAACTGCAGTCCACCCTCTTGGAGGGCCTTGGTCACTACTTCGTTATCTACATCCTTGCTGAAGTATTCGATCGTCGAATGCTGTGCAGATGGATTGAGCGCCAGCGTTTGCAATTCCCGGTTGCGGGCGGAATCCGCATACAAGCTCTGTTGCACTTGATTTTTGCTGACTTGACCGGTGGTAGCAGCCAGGATTCCGCGTTCCCGCAAGCCCGCGACGATCAGGTCGAGTTCCTGCTGCGAGGATGTTGCGAGACCCAGTTGAACGCCAGATGTTTCCTTGGCGGATTGCGCCAGCTCGATTTGACGGTCGGCCTTTTGGTTGGCGGCAGCAAGCAGAGCGGCGGCATCGGAGGCATCGCGATTGTCTTTATAGCCGTAGATTCCCGTTGTAATCGCCGAAGCGCAGAGAATAGCGATGACCATCCACGTTTTTCCTCTGTCTGTTTTCGGATCGATGTAAAGGCCTGCCAGGCCGCTGATCAAACTGATAAACGGAAGGAGTATGTTGCGAAACATGCGTGTCTCCCGGCGATGAGGCAGGAAAAGCACCTCACCGTCTTGTCGATAAAAGGGATCCCAGAAGGTCGGGATTATAACCCAGATCTTATCTTTCACAAGTAATTCGAGGGCGAGAAGTCAGACTTCGGGAGAGAGGCTTGTGTTCCATGCGACACAGTGCGTCGTGTTGACCACGTTCTGGACGCTTTCGATTGAGGCTAAAGACTTCCCTATCAATACCCTGCGTCTGGCGGCTGGGTTGCTCCTAGAAATTCCGGCAGGCGACTCAGAGAAATGGGGCGAGGAGATCGATATGCAAATGGCAATAACATTTATGGCGGTGGTGGGAGGAATGATCCTGTCGCTGGCGGCGGCATTGGTGACAGAGGAAGTGATTTTCGGGCAGGTGGTGCGGGTGTTTTTTGTGAGGCAGACGGTGACTGAGAAAACCGAGGACAAGCGCTGAGGCGCGAAGGAGAACGACAATGCTGGCATTGAAGAATTTGCTGATGGCAGGTGGCGTAGGAATGATGGTGGTCGCTGTGTACATTCTTGCGCACGATTTGTATCGCGGAGTTTTGTACCGGCGCGCCCTGGCTACGCCGGGAGTAGTGGCGGTAGCAGTAGTGGCGAGGTGGCGAGTTTCTCTGGCGCTGGCGATGTTGGCTTGGGGGCCGCTGCTAATGGCGTTCAGTATTGTGGTGGTGCCAAGCGGCATGGCGGGTGTGCGAGTAAGCCAGATGCGTGGAACGGAGCCGGGAACGCTTTATCCGGGAGTGCACCTGGTTACCCCGCTGGTGGAGGACGTGGCGTTGTTCGATACGCGGGATCAGATATTCACCACGGGCGTCTCGGAGGACGAAACGGTTGCGGCGAAAAAATCATCCGCGAAAGGGCAGCCGCTGAATGTGCAGGCGAAGGAGGGGCTCACACTGGGACTGGCGATCACGGTGCGCTACCGGCTGGATGCGAAGCGGCTGGACTACATCGAGGGAAATTTGCCGCATCCGGTGGAGAAGGAAATCGTGCCGCCTACGGTAGCAAGTGTGTGGCGCGAGATCGTTCCGAACTACACGGTGCGGGATGTATTTTCGGCGAAGCGCGAAGAAGTGCGGCAAAAGGCGGCGGCGTTGATTACGCAAAAGCTGGCGGCGGATGGGATCGTAGTGAAAGAGGTGATGCTGCGGGACATCCAGTTGCCGGCTGAATATGCGGAAGGGCTGCAGGCGCTGCTGTTGAAGGAGCAGGAGAACGATCAAATGTCGGTAGAAACGGAACTCAAGAGTAAGGAAGTGCGCATCGCCGAACTGGAGGCCGAGGCCTTGAAGGCGCGGCAAGTGAAAGCGGCGGAGGGCGAAGCGCGGGTGAGGGTTCTGCGAGCCCAAAGCGAATCGGACGCGATGCAATATACACTGCCGCTCAAACAGAAGCAGATTGAACAAAGCCGGCTGGAGGCCCAGGCGCGCAAGGAGGCGACGATTCAGAATGCGGAAGGCGACGCGCAGGCCAAAGTGATCGACAGCAAAGCCGAAGGCGAGCGGCGTAAGCTGCTGGCAGATGCGGAAGCGGACCGGATTCGGGTGACGGCGGCGGCGGATGCGGAGCGATTGCAGAGCGAGGCGGCCGTATTGAAAGGGAATCCGCTGCTGATCAATAAGATCGTGGCGGAGCGGCTCTCGGACAAGCTGCAGATCATGATGGTTCCCGCCGACGGAAAGTTCTTCTTCGCCAACGACGTGCTGCGGGGCATGAACATGGCGAACCAGAGCGCGCAGTCGGAACAGCAGGCAAAATGATCGCCGGCAAATTTGCGAGTCCTGCGGTGTGAGATATGATGCCAAGGATTCGGCCTCCTGGGTTTGACCGGGTCGCCGAACCTTTCAGGCAACGACGCAGGCAACGACAGGAGCGATGATGTTTCGCCGCAAACTGCTGGCTCTGTTGGCGCTGACCGTGTTTCTATCGGTCGCGGCGGTGACATGGCTGGTATCGGAAGTGACGCGCCGAGCCTTTGTGCGCAGCGACGATGAGCGATCGACAGCGCTGGTGTCGCAGTTCCATCGCGCGTTTGCCCGGCGGGGCGAGGACGTCGCGCGGCGAGTGGAGGGAATTGCGAACTCGGAGGCGGCGAGCCGCATGGCGGTGGCATTGAACCGCAAACCAGCGGATTCCGGTCCTTATTTCGAGTTGGCGAAAGCGCTGGCGGAAAACAGTCAACTGGATTTCCTGGAATTCGTGGAGGGCGATGGAACGATTGTTTCGTCGGCGCAGTGGCCGGCAAAGTTTGGATATCCGGAGATGGCCATTACCAACGTTGCAGATGCGGCTGGGCACGAGGCATTTCTGAAGCAGGAAGAATTGCCGGACGAAACCGAGCTGGGGTTATTTGCGGTAAGGGAGACGCAGGCCGGAGAGCGGCCGGTCTATGTGATTGGGGGACGGCGGCTGGACAAAGATTTTCTTTCCGGCCTGGATTTACCGGCGGAAATGCATGCTTTGCTCTATCAGAACCGTGGCGATCATTTTTCCGGGGATTTGTTGATCGATCCGGCTGCGTCATTCTCCGCGCAAAAACATCCTGCCGAAAAACTGGCACCCATCGTTGACGCGGTGCGTAAGTATGGGCAGGAGATGTCGGCGGTGGTGGCATGGTCGCAAGACCGAGTGGACGACGAAATGTTTCATGCCATCCCGCTATTTGGAGCGGGCGCAGGCAGAGAACGTCCGCTGCTGGCGATTTTGCTGGTTGGAAATTCGCGGCGCACCTACGTGGAGTTGAAGCGGCACATCCGGGCTGCGGCGCTGCTGGTGGGAGGCGGAGGAATTGTTCTGGCAATTCTGCTGAGCAGCTGGGTGGCGGCGCGGGTGACGCGTCCGGTAGAGCGGCTGGCGCATGCGGCGCAGGAAGTGGCGGCGGGAAATTGGGATGTGCGAGTAGAGGTTACGGGCGCGGACGAACTGGGGCAGTTGGCCGACTCGTTTAACCGAATGACTACGGAATTGCTGGGGCAAAGAGAGCGGCTCATGCAGGCAGAGCGCGTAGCTGCTTGGCGGGAACTGGCGCGGCGTTTGGCGCATGAATTGAAGAATCCGCTGTTTCCGCTTCAGCTTACGATGGAGAATCTGGTGCGGGCGCGGCAACAGGGTCCGGAGCAGTTCGAGGAAGTGTTCCGCGAGAGTGCGAGGACGCTACTGGCGGAAATTGCGAATCTAAAGGGCATTATTGCGAGGTTCAGCGAATTCTCGAAGATGCCACAGCCGCAATTGCAACCGGTGCAGTTGAATGAAGTAGTACGCGGCGTCTGCCAACTTTTTCAGGCACAACTGGAAGCGCCAGGGCGGGCAAAGATCAAGTGCGAAGTGGAACTGGATCCGCATTTGAAGCCGATCGCAGCGGACGCGGAGTTGTTACACCGCGCGATTTCGAATCTGGTGCTGAATGCCATGGATGCGATGCCGCAGGGCGGGACGCTCACGCTGCGTACTCGAAACGAGGACGGCAGACCGCTGATTGAGGTTGAGGATACGGGAGCGGGGATGACGGCGGAGGAACGGGAGCGGATATTCACTCCTTATTATACAAGCAAGGTTGGAGGCACCGGGCTGGGGCTGGCTATTGTGCAATCGGTGGTCAGCGACCATGGAGGCAGGGTTTTGGTGCAAAGTGAAGTGGGGCGGGGGACGACGTTTGTGATCGAGTTGCCGGATTCGCAGAGAGCGTAAAGCAGACTCAGGCTAATAGTTTTTCGCGATGGAGGAAGATTGGCGACGAAAGCACATCTGCTGATAGTGGACGATGAGGCGAACACGCTGGCGTCGCTCGCGCGAGCATTCCGGCTGGCGGGGCACGAGGCTACCGTCTGCGACAACGCAGGGAAGGCGCTGGAGCTAGCTAAGGCGCAGAAGTTCGACTTGATTCTCTCCGACGTGCGAATGCCGGGTAAGGATGGGCTCTCGTTGCTGGAAGAATTGAAAGCGCAGGGAGTGACGGTGCCGGTGGTGATGATGTCGGGGCAGGCAGACATTGAAATGGCGGTGCGGGCGACGCGGCTGGGTGCGCTGGATTTTCTGGAGAAGCCGATCTCCACGGAAAAACTTTTGCTGACGGTGGAGAACGCACTGAAGCTGCAGCGGCTGGAAAGCGAGAACCGGCAACTCAAGCAGAGGCTGGGTAAACACGAAGTGGTATGGCAGGGCGCGGCGATGCAGCGCGTGATGGCGCAAGTGACACGGGTGGCGGCGAGCGAAACGCGAGTGTGCATTCTGGGAGAAACGGGGACGGGAAAAGAACTGGTGGCGCGGACGATTCATGAGCGCAGCGGACGTTCCACTGGGGCCTTTATAACCCTGAATTGTGCCGCGGTTCCGGCGGAGCTGATCGAATCGGAATTGTTCGGGCACGAGAAAGGAGCGTTCACTGGGGCGGCAGGACGGTACATCGGAAAATTCGAACAGGCGGACCACGGGACAATTTTTCTGGATGAGATTGGCGACATGCCGCTGGCGATGCAGGCCAAGCTGCTGCGTGTGCTCGAAGAAGGAGAAGTGGAGCGAGTGGGCGGCGAGAAGCCGGTAAGCGTGGATGCGCGAGTCGTAGTGGCGACTCATCGCGACCTGGAGGCGCGGGTGCGGGACGAGAAATTCCGTCAGGATTTATTTCACCGGGTTTATGTTTTTCCGCTGGTGTTGCCGCCGCTGCGAGAGCGGCGGGAGGATATTCCGGCGCTAGTGGCACATTTTGCGGCGCAGGTGAGTGCGCAGAATGGATGGAAGGCGGTTCCGTTTTCCACGGAAGCGATGGCGGCGCTGCAATCCCATGCGTGGCCGGGCAATGTACGCGAGTTAAGAAATATGGTGGAGCGGCTGATGTTGCTGGCGACCGATGGTCAGGTTGATCTTGATACGGTGGAGATGGCTTTACCAAAGGGCGCAAGCGTTTCGGCTACGTCAACATTTTCGGCGGGAGCGCTGTCGGAGCGCGTAGATGCCTTTGAGCGCGAGGTGATCCTGGCGGAGTTGAAGCGCAGCCATTCGAATGTGAGTGTGGCGGCGAAGGCGCTGGGGCTGGAGCGTAGTCATCTTTATAAGAAGGCGGAGCAGTTGGGGATCGATTTGAGGGCGATGCGGCAGCGCGAACAAGGGGCCACGCAGGAGTGATTGCCAGCACACATCAAGTGAATCCACTGGCCTAGGGCAATTCCACACCGCGCCTGAGATCGGCGGCCAGCAGCCGATGGAATAATTGTTCGCCGGCCTCGCGCCGAACCGAGAGCCGCCCGGCGCGGTAGGCGCGGGATTTCAGGCCGCGCTGCACGTCTTCGCATATCCCCAAATCTTCTTCCTGCACGCGATTGCCGACGTTCACCGACTGCTCATTGTATTCGCGGCTGGCTTCGCCGATATCCGCGAAATAAAAATCGAAGATGACGGTGCAGTGATCCACATCGACCGGGATCACGAGATTCGTATCCATGTATCCGGCGTAGCAGTTGATCATCAAGTTAGGATGCTGCCAGAAATACCAGGCGCGGTCGCCTTTGCGGGCGGCGCCGGTGGCGGCATCGTCGTTCGAGGCGACCATGGGGCTGGATTGCAGGCAGTAACGATCTTCATTCTCGATGGTGTACTGCTTGTAATCAAGAACCGAATTCAAACCTTTGTGCAGATGAGGAACGTGGTAGCCGCCATCGAGATAGTTATCGACGAAGACCTTCCAGTTGCAATGAATGTCATAAGTGCGTCGATCGAAGTAATGCAGCTTGCCGATGCCGAGAGCAGCGACCCGCTGGACGAGCCCACCGAGAAAATCGGCTAGGGGCGCAGCCTGATCATCGAGATTGATGAAGACAAAACACTCCCAGGTTTCAACACGGATAGGAACCAATCCGTGTTGTGCGCGATCGAAATCTTCGACGCCTTCGAACTCCGGCATGCCTTTGAGTGAGCCATCGAGTCCGTAGTTCCAGCCGTGATAAGGGCAATGCAACCGAGTAGCGTGGCCGCAGGGTTGGGTGACCACGGCGGCGGCGTGATGGCGGCAGACATTGTAGAAAGCACGAAGAGTGCCATCGTTGCCGCGGACCACTACGATCGGTTCCCCGGCGACTGTCGTGGACACGAATTGCCCAGGCGATTGCACTTGATCCGTGCGCGCGACCAGTTGCCATGTCCTGCTGAAAACATTCTGGCGCTCCAGTTCCGCGATGCGCGGATCGGTGTACCACGCGGCAGGAATGGTTGAGGCCTGAGACAGCGGGGCGCGGTCATTGTACGTTGCGAGGATTTGATCGATGGAAAATGCCATGGCGTAGATTGAGCATTCCATCCTAAATGTATTGACCTCGCATGGCGAGGGTCAGGCGCGTTTTTTCGAGCAGGAAAATAATCCGAAGCGGTAAGGTCCAATAAAAAAGCAGGCCCGGAAGAGCCCGCTCAAGTCACTTCGGAAACAACTCTAGCCGGCATTGCGTAGTTTTGGTTGTTCCGCGCGCACGAGGGGCATATCGACCAGATGCTCGCTGATAAACCAAACTTGCAATTCATTCGTACGCAGCACGTCGCTGACCACCACGTCATTGGTGCCTGCATCGTCCAGTTGGTCGGCGAGCTTGGCCAGCTTGCGGCAGTGGCCAATGATGATCTGGTGCGCGTCGAGCAGGCGGGAAATCTGCACGGGCACCTCTTCCCTGCCCTTGGGCGGACGCTCGATGCGAGTGGTTTCGGCAACGTCGGCCGCCATGGCGATGGAGATTCCGCCAAGCAATTGGATCCGTTCGGCAATCGTGTCGACCAGTTCGGATTGTTCTCCGTAATGTTTATCGAATAAAAGGTGGAGCTGATAGAAGGTTGGCCCCGCGACTTGCCAATGCGATTTCTTGTAGAGGTCGCGGAGGGTCATGGTGTCCGCAAGCAACAGGTTAAGTTGCTCGGTCATCTCGAGGCGAACCGGCTCTTCGAGATCGAGCGGCAGAAGGTGCGAAACCGAGCCATAGGCTTGGATTTCGGCTGCACGCTGGTGAAAGCGAGGCTGCGCGCTCAGGGTGCCTCGCTCGCTGGCAGAAGTTTTCGGGTTCGAATCTTTCTTGGCCATAAAATATGTTCTCCTCAGCTACTGGGCAATTTTCAGGTTTCAGCGATCCATAAAAACTCAACCTTGGTTCGATGCTAAGAACCAGCCACGGGATGCGATCGGTTCGGAAGACCTGTAATATCGCGAAACTCTACCTCAAAGGGTCCGAATCGAAGCGGAAGCGCGCAGAACACCGCAATTATACACAGCGAAGATTGACGATGCAGCGGGCATTGTTTATGATCGAAATGCGGGGTGGAGCAGTCTGGTAGCTCGTTGGGCTCATAACCCAAAGGTCGGTGGTTCAAATCCACCCCCCGCAACCAAATTCATCGGTGAATTACGGGCGCCTATTATTGGGCGCTTTTTGATTTGTCCGTGTTTTGCCCGAACCACAGTTTGGACTGTGAGGACATCCACCACGGCGAACTGGTGGTATGCGAGGTGAGTGCCGGGCACTTCGCTACTCGAGCAAAACGTGGTGCGGGCGGAGGGACTTGAACCCTCATGGGCCGTTTAAGCCCTGCGGATTTTCATACCGTCTACGGCTTTCGCCGCCCGGAGGTGAGGCCTTTGGAGGGCTCACGCCAGGTTTGCGGTCTGGACTATCCCTTCACCCCTCCGAAGGATCCGGAGCTTAGGGTGCTGCCCGTCTAGTCTCTACACCTTCCCGGTTGGGGTTTCTCCGGGCTTGGCTCGGGATTGCCATTGCAGGTTTCCCCGAATTTGGGCAGTTCTGCTTCGCCGGTTTCCCAGGCGAGCACTCAAGTTTTCCTTAAGTCCGCTGCGTATGCCATTCCGCCACGCCCGCGCGCGGCTGTCTGACTACTCTCTATCATAGGGCAAAGTGGGCTTTTAAGTGCGCTGCGTCTACCAATTTCGCCATCCCGGCTCGCGATCATTTTGGCCTATCGTTCCACTTGCTCTTATCGCCCCGAGTGCCGGCTACCCTTCCGCTCCCTCCCGCATCTCAACTGCGGCGTGGAGCCTCCTATGAAATCTTTCGCAATCGTTCGCTGTCTTGTTTGTGCCATCGGTCTTTTGTCATTAGTGATTTTTGTCCCGGCCCTGCATGCCGGAAATGACGTGCTGGGCCAGATCGATTTCGTCGGCACATCCAAAGTGGAGCGTACGTCCGGTGTCTGGGTCGACGGACAATACGTCGGCTACCTGCACGAACTCAAGGGATCGAAAAAACTTCTGCTGCTTCCGGGCGAGCACGAAATCACCGTTCGCCAGGGCGGCTACGTTGATTTCGTTCAAAAAGTCGATGTCCGCGCCGGACAAACCCAAACTGTCGAAGTGAAAATGGAAAAAGATACGCGAGTTCAGCTTCCGCGCATCACTGCCGAAATCAAGCTGGACGTAAATCCCAATCGTGCCGCCGTCTTTGTCGATGGCCTCTTCATCGGGCATGTTGCGGAATTCAACGGCCTCGGCAAGGCCTTGCTGGTCGAACCTGGCAAACGCAAAATCAAAATCAGTCTGCCCGGCTATCAAACTTTCGAAACCGATATCGATCTCGTGGCGAACCAAAAGTCAACGGTAAAGACGGACCTGATGAAAGGCGGCCCAGCGGAAGGAACTCCACTTCCTCAATAAACACAGGAAGCCTTACCTCAAGCAGCGTCATCAGCAGGCGGCCGCGGCCGCGGTCGCCGGCGCCCCGCGCTGCTTGCGCAACTCCGCCAGAAACGCATCCGCCGTGAGCCCCGCTTGATTGCGGAATAGTGCCAGCAGAGGATCGTCCAGATCCGAAACCCCGGGCTGAGCTTGGGCAGCGCCGCCCGCTTCCGTTTCCAACCCCTCCGGTTCCACGAGCAACTCCGGCAACGTATCGGGATTTTCCGTCAGGCAACCCAGAAATTTTTCCAGCAGCGCGCGATGCTCCGCCGTCCTCTGCGTAAATTCCACGCCCATGCCCGTATCCGGATGCATCACTCGCACCACGCCTTCCGACCGCACTTCAATTCCCGCCGCTTTCATCGAAAGCGTCACCCGCGTCGATACCGGAAATGGAGACGCAATATCCAGATAGCAACCGCGCAGGCTCAAGTCCGTCAACTGGCAACGTACCGGCGGATCGTCCTTCTCCACATCCGGAGTGTTGCGCCCCAGCCATTCACGCAATTGGTGCTCAACGTCCTGCGATGCGTCCACAAATCGCAACCCCACCTGCGCTCCGCTACCCTCCCACGCAAACTCCGCAGCAACTTCCAAGCGAGAGCTTGATCCCGGCAGCGTAAACGCCAAATTCCATCGCCCACGCGGCTTGCTCCGCCGCGGCAACGAAACTGCCAGCCCGCCTTCACCCAAGTCCGTCGTATTCACCTTGAATCGCGTCCCTGATTCCAGGCTCGCCATCTCCAGCGGAAAATTAACCGAGATCCGCGAATTCCTTCTCCGTTCCCGTTTCATCAATGCCCGCGCCGTGCGAAAGCTCGACCTCGCTCTCTCCGCCGAAACCGGCTTGTACAGAACGAAGTGCGCCCCAATCTCAAACGCGGATCGCAGTCCGCTCGCCGGATCCAGAATCGCCACCGCAATCGCCCGCTTGTTGCAGGGAGCCGTCCTTGCTCCCCGCAGAACATCCGCCGCCCCAGGGCCCGCGCAATCCACAATGATCGCCTCAAACCGCTCCCGCGTCAGTTGGCGCAAAGCCGCTTCCGCGCTTGCACAATGTTCAACCCCAATCTCCAGGTCGCCCAGCGTTCGCCGCAACACCCGCACGATCTTGTCGTCTGCACAAAGCAACAATGACTTCAGATTCATAGCCGCCCTTAAGTCCTTCCAGCGCGCGTTCTCCTCTTTAAGATATTCCTCAGAGGCTTGCACTCTCCAATGTATGCCGCCCACAGCCGCGCATCAATCGAGCACTCACCTTTACTGGTTACGTCTGTAACGCCCATGCCCTGCACATTGAGTCGCGCGATCCACCTTTCACTCGGCGAACCTAACGCTAATAGACACAATTAGTTGCGGCTAAGAATTCAAGCCGCGAGGATGCAAATTGTCATTGACTTTCTCCCCCGAACTGCCCTAACATACTGAGTCTCCAAACAGCTTTCGGGACCTGCTTCTTGCACCATTGAATGGGGCACGCTGCTTTTCGTTGCATCCCTGTTAGCGCTAGGAGAATCTTATATTTGGCGCAATTATTGCGGTTGAATTGATCCCCATCAGTACGAAAGGCGCTCTTAATGGCAAAGCGACGTGGCAATCCCAACTGGGGCAAGCCCGAACCCATCGGCCCGGTCGTCCCTACTATCACGGAGTTCGAACAGGTGGTGCGCGAGTATAAGCTCACCCCCGATCAATATCTGCGCTCCACTCGTCTGCGCGAGTGGGCCCGCCGCAACAAGAACTCGAAATATATTCCCGAGCCGCTCCTAGAAGCCTGGGGCTTCGAAATCGAGTCCACCTTGTAACGGCAGATCAAATATTGAATTCCAAGGGTCGCGAATTGCGACCCTTATCTTTTTGCATGAGACATTTTTGCATGAGACCTTAATGTGGGACAGCCGCCCTCGGCTGTCCGTCGAGCAAAGCTCGACCGCTTTTTCTTGTACTATCGACACCCGCGCCCCCATGCTGAACTGGCTGCAAATCCCGCTCTCCGAACTCTTCGCCATCCTCGCGGCCGTCGCCTTCGCCGCCGGACTCAACGTCTACGCCACCGTCGGGGTTCTCGGTCTCCTCGCCCGCTTCGGACATCTCTCACTGCCCCCCAGCCTCCAACTCCTCGAAACCTGGCCAATCATCGCCGCCAGCCTCATCCTCTTTGTAATCGAATTCTTCGCCGACAAAATCCCAGCCTTCGATCTAATCTGGAGCGGCCTCCACACCTTCGTTCGCATTCCCGTCGCCGCCCTGCTCGCCTATGGCGCCACCCGCCAACTCACTCCCGGCGAGCAACTTCTCGCCGCCCTTCTCGGAGCCCTCATCGCCCTCGCCGCCCACGGCGGAAAAACCGCCCTTCGCGCCGCCGTCACCCCATCCCCCGAGCCTTTTTCTAATATCTCATTAAGTCTCGGCGAAGACGCACTCGCCATCGCTCTCACCTGGCTCGCCACGCGCCACCCCTACGCCGCCGCATCAACCGCATTCACCCTTCTCCTTATTATCATTCTGCTCGCACGTCTCGTACTCAGGGCTCTGCGCGCTCTCTTCCGCGGCGCGCAAAAGGAATTCGCGGACGTTTTCGGCTAATTCTCCTTCTATCCTTAAGGTAAAATCCGATCTTTACACTAAGCCTTCGGCCCCGTGCGATCCCAATTCTCCCAATCACGGCTTTTCTCCCACTCAGCCATCTTGCTCGCCGCGCTCCTGGCATCGAGTCTTATTTACGCTCAGAATCTCCCTCCCAAGTCTCCCTCACAACCCGCTGACTCTGAACCTTCTGCCATTCGCATTAAGAAAACCATCCGTCTGGTCGAAGTCGACGTCATCGCCAAAGATAAAAGGGGACTGCCCATCACCAATCTTGAGGCAAAAGATTTCACTCTCAAAGACGACGGTCATATCGAAAAAATCACCTTATTCTCCCTGCAAAGCCGAAGTGTTCCCGCCGAAGAAAAAGCGGGTCACGAACAGTCCCCTTCCACTTCCAACTCCATTCATATATTTTCCAACGCTCACGCCTCCGGCGCCGTGCCCGTCGTCATCCTCATGGATTTGCTGAACTCTTCCTGGGACAACCAGCCCGCCATCCGATCCTCGCTCATCGCATCCTTCAAACGCATACCCCCGCAAACCCCCATCGCTCTTCTCATTCTTTCCGAGGAGCTCAAACTCGTCAGCGACTTCACCACCGATACGAAGTCGCTCACCACTCTGCTCCAAAAACCCTCCGCTCCCCGCCAGGAAGGCATCGGTCCCGCCATTACGGCCACGGAAACTTCGAATGAAAAAGCCAACGAAACAATCATGAAAAGCGCCATCCGCGCCTTCAACCAGGAAAGCGGAGCCCGCGTCGACCGCACCGTTCGAGCCCTCAACCTGATTCGCACTCAACTCTCCCACATGCAAGGCCGCAAGAGCCTGATCTGGGTCGGCGGCGGCCTTAGCGTTGGCCCGCACGACTGGCCTGCGATCCGCAACGTAATCGATCAGTTCAACGATGCCAACGTCGCCGTCTACACCGTCGATGCCCGCGGCGTCCTCCTCGACTACGGAATCGGCGCGGAGATCGACCAGAACGACATGATCGACCCTTTAGACGCAGAACGCGCTAAAACTCGCGGAGACATTCTCGATGTCATCGCTCGCGGCACCGGAGGCGTTCCCTACCGAAATACCAACGCTCTCGATCAGGCCGTGATTCGCGCCGTCGATGACAACACCACCGTTTATACCCTCGGCTTTTATCCCCATCACGACGATTGGCAAGGCAAGCCGCACAAAATCGAGCTTGTAGTCGCGCGCCCCGGCATAAGCCTCCGCTACCGTTCGAGTTACCTCGCCACTCCCGAGGCAAAACCCGAAGTCGAAGCCAAAGAGAAAAACCAGCAGGAGACGTTAGAGGCAGTCATCGCCAGTCCTCTGGAATTTCCCGGCCTTCGTTTCGGCGTCGAAGCCATCCCGGGTGAACATCCCGGCATTGCAAGTTTATCCCTGCACATCTCGCCCGCCGAGCTTCGCTTGTCGATGAGAGATGAGAAATTGACCGGCGCGCTTCAACTCACTTTCGTTCAAAAGCGGCCTTCCGGGGACGAACTCTCCCGCAAAACTTCCGCTTTCAGTTTTCAGCTCTCACCCGATCAATATAACGACGCCGTCGCCCATACCTTCACTCTCACTTCCTCCCTGAAGCTGCACGAAAACGCCACCAAGATTCGCGTTCTCCTGCGCGACCTCAACTCCGGAAGAATTGGCACTGTGGATGTTCCCGTAGATGCCGTTCCCGGCGACGCAATACCAGAATCAACTGATTAGACTTCTATTAAACAATTCCTATTTCGGCACCTACGACGAACTGCCCCCAATCCCCGGCATCGCGAACCCCTAATCAAGCATCCAACAGAATCAGAACGCACATGTCCATCTTTGACGAAAAATACCGTGTTGTCGGTATCGAACGGGATCGCCTCATGGTGCGTGGCGTTCATAGCGGCGAAGTCCTTACCATCATCAATCCCGAACCTTCGTTTCCGCTTTCGCAGGATGACTATCCCGTAGGTAAACTCATCGCCCTATCGGACCCCTCCGCCACTCTGCAAAATTAGCCCGAGCCTGTGGCCCTCTGTGTCCACTGTGGTAAAGATTTTGCTTTTTGCAGCTAACGAAATGCAGCTAACGAAAAGAGCCACAGCCGAAGCCGTGGCTCTTTAAAAAACAACTCCTAATTCTAGCTTGCCTTACGATACTCGTCCTCTCTCGATCTTCCCGTGTTAATCACTTCTTTCCGCCGCTCCCGCAACCGGTCCTGGAACGTATCCCATCTCGGCCCAATCCCAACAGCGGTGTTGTCAATCTCGACCGTGCTCGTCCCTGCCGCATATCCCGGCTCGATGAACCCCGTGTCTTCGATCTCAGCCGCTCCCGCCGTTTCTGCGCTCGGCGCTCCCGCCGCTCGCGCCGAAGCCGAATTCCCCGGCATCTGCTGCGTCGTCGGAGTAATATTTCGGTCCGTCCCCGTGCGGTGCATCACCGGATCGGCTTCCCACTTCGAGCGGTACTTCCCTTCATAATCCGACCACTGCTCATCCGATTCCAGGTCCGTCTCCTTATAAGGAGGGAAATTCTCCACTTGCGCCTTGGTCAAATCCACCGCAAAGTCATCGTCATGCTCGGTCGAAGGCCGCAACCGGTCCGCCGGCACAATAAACTGCTTGGTCGACAACCATCCTCCGGTATCGACCACAACATAACGAATCAAACCGGTCGTGTGGTCGAAAATGACGTCATCGATCTTCCCAAGTTTTTCATCGTCCAGACCGTATAGCTTCGATCCTCGAATGTCTTCGGCTTCGTCAGTGAACCGATAGTTCCGCAGCATCCCATAGTTCGCCATTAATATTTTCCTCCCGGAAACTTTTCTATCCGTGCTGTTCTTGGATGTCACTCCTCCCGCGCGCGTATATCAACAATTTTGACCGTCCGACAAAACCCGATAAAGAGAAAGAAGGTTACGTTTCCGATACGTCCCCTCAAGCCCCTACCGCGAATCATCTATAATCGCCTCAAGGAAACCCCTAACCAAGATGCATTTGCTCTCTTACTCTGCTTTCATTATCGGCGGCGAAACCCTCGAACTCATTTCCAACACCGGTGCGGTCGCCAAGTTCGTTCTCATCATCCTGCTGGCCTTCAGCCTCATTTCCTGGGCCATTATTCTCACCAAATGGAGCCTTCTCCGCCGCGCCCGCGTGCAAAGCGGGCGCTTCCTCCGCGCCTTCCGCAAGGCCCAGCGCATGCAGGATATCGCCGCGGTCGCCGATCAATTTCGTCCCAGCCCGCTGGTCGGAGTTTTCGAGGGCGGCTTCCTGGAATACAAACGCCAGCTCACCACTCCATCGGCTACTCTCCGCAGCCTAACCGCGGTTCAGCGCGGCATGCAGATCGGCGCATCCGAGGAAATCACGCGCCTCGAGCGCAACGTTCCCTGGCTCGCCATCACCGCCGCCGTCACACCTTTCATCGGGCTCTTCGGCACCGTCTGGGGCATCATTGACGCCTTCCACGGCCTCGGCACCGCCGGCGGCGCCACCCTGCGGGCCGTCGCTCCCGGTATCTCCGAAGCTCTCATCACCACCGCCGCCGGACTCGCCGCCGCCATTCCCGCCGTCATTGCCTACAACTTGATCGGCAACTCCATCCGCGTCTTTGCCGCCCGCGGAGACGACTTCTCCCTCGAAGTGCTCAACGCCATCGAAAGCATTCAGCCTCAAGCCGTGGCCGAAGTGAGGCGCTGATGGCTTTCACTTCGCCCAACGGCCGCACGCAGACGGCACTCGCCGACATCAACATCACTCCGCTGGTCGATGTCGTGCTCGTACTGCTGATCATCTTTATGGTCACAGCCCCCGTCCTCCAGTCAGGCATCGAGGTCAGCGTCCCCAAAACCCGCACCGTTAAAGAGATTTCCGAGGAGCGCACCGTCATCACGATTAATAGAGATCAGCGCGTCTTCCTCGGCAACGACGCCATCAACATCAACCAGATCGCCACTCGTCTCAAGCAGAAAATTCGCGACCCACACAATCAATTTATTTTTATCCGCGCCGATGAGAACGTTCCCTTCGGTGCTTTCGCCACTGTCATGGACGCAGTCAAGCAATCAGGCATCACCAACGTGAGCATCGTCACGCAGCCCCTCGAACAAAGCGGTCAGGGAAATGGCGCAAAACGCTGAGATTTTTTTCGAACACGATAGCTGGGGACACGCCCTCGCCTGGTCTGCTGGCTTCCACGCCATCGTCACCGCCATCATCATCGTAGGCCCGCTTATATTTTCCAGACCACGCGGCTCCGATTGGGGCTCTGGAGGCGGCGGTTCGGCCATGGGAGTAACCCTCGTCAGTTCCGTTCCCTTATCCGTCGCGCCCAACCAGAACCAAAACGTTCTGGCCAACGAATCCAAAGGTTTGGCAAAATCTCAGCCCAAGATTGAAGAGAAAGAACCCGACGCCATCGAGATTCAAGGCAAGAATACGAAAGTGAAGCCCAAAAAGGTTTCCACGCCCACCAAGGCCAAGCCGCAGCCCGTGCCCGAAGAAGAAACCAATCAGGTCGCCTTCGGAGAAGGCGGTCCCGTGAGCGGTCCCTATGGCAGCTTCGCCGCGGGCGGCGCCAAGGGAGGCTTCGGAGTCAGCGGCGGCGGCGGCGACTTTGGCACCCGCTTCGGCTGGTATGTCCAGATCATCCAGCAAAAGGTTTCCGAGAACTGGTTGAAGTACGAGGTCGATCCGCGCATCACCAGCGCCGAGCGCGTTTACATCACTTTCGACGTGGCCCGTGACGGCCATCCCTTCAACGTGAAGGTCGAGCAGTCCAGCGGAATCCCCTCGCTCGATATTTCCGCCACCCGCGCCCTTCAGCGCATCGACACCTTCGGCGCGCTGCCGCCCGATTACAGCGGCAATAAGATCTCAGTAGAATATTGGTTCGATTACAGCAAAAAATAAAGTGTTTCAGCGTTGCCCTGATGATTCTTTTAGCACCAAATTCTCGACTATGATGAATCGTAACTTGAAAATAAAAACATATCGGACTACGATATTGTCGTTCGCTGTGTGCTTTAATTTCCTTAAACGGATGTACGTCAACCGCAAGCCAACTCCGGTCTCGGCTGCACTCGCTTTGCATCTGGCAAGCGTTTGCTTGCTGCCTCTCTTCTCGACCCTCTTCTTGTCGACCGTCTCCGCCTTGGCCCAGGACTGGGTCCGCACCGGCTCCGGTCTCGGCGTCGAACGGGTTCGCCTCGCCGTTCCTGACTTCAAGCCCGCCAATGCCGATCCACTGAACACCGCTCTGCTCAAGACTTTTAACGACACGTTCTGGAACGACCTCGATAATTCCGGCGTCGTCGATCTCGTCTCCAAGAGTTTTTATCCCCTGCAAGCCCCCGGCAATCCCACCGAAGTCACCTTTGGTGTCTGGAACTCTCCCCCACCCAACGCCGCCATGCTCGCCTTCGGCAACCTCGCCGTCACCGGTGGCAAAGTCGTAGCGCAGGGCTGGCTCTACGACGTCAAAAACACCGCTTCGCCGTCCGTCCTCGGCAAGCAATACGCCGATCTCCCCACCGAAGATTCCGCCCGCATCATGGCGCACAAATTCGCCGACGAAATTATTCTTCGCTTAGGCGGAGGCATCCCCGGCATCGCCGAAAGTAAAATCTTTTTCGTTAGCGATCGCTCCGGCCACAAAGAAATCTGGATGATGGATTACGACGGCTCGAACCAGCGTCAACTCACGCACCAGGGCTCCATCTCTCTTTCGCCTCGAATATCTCCCGACGGCGCCCGCCTGGCCTTCAGCTCTCTCACCAAGTCTGGCTGGGATATCCTCATGTACTCCACCGAACTCAACCGTCTCGTAAGCTTTCCGCATTTCGGCGGCACCAATCTTTCGCCCTCATGGTCTCCCGATGGCGCCCGTCTCGCGTTCTCGTCCTCGCGCGGCGGACATTCCGCAATCTTTGTCTGCGATTCCTCCGGCGGAAATCTTCACCCCATGACCACGGGCAGAGGTCCCGATGTCTCCCCCGCCTGGAATCGCAAGACCGGAGCCCAGATCGCTTTCGTCAGTGGTAGCATCGGCTTGCCTCAGGTCTATACTATGGAGGCCGATGGCACCAACCAGCAGCGCATGACCGATCAAGGCTACGCGGTATCGCCCAACTGGTCGCCCAATGGCCAATTTCTTACCCTGGCCTGGATCCGCAAATACGGCCCCGGCGAGCCCGGCTCCTCCGATATCTACTTAATGGACATCGCCAGCAAACAATGGGTTCAACTCACCCACGATGGTGGGCGCAACGATTTTCCTTCGTGGTCGCCCGATGGGCGGCACATCGTTTTTCAGTCCAGCCGCTCCGGCAAGGAAGAAATCTGGGAAATGCTAGCCGATGGGACTAAGCTTCATCAGTTAACGTTTACGGGACGCAATTCGCAGCCAAATTGGAGTTGGAAATAAATTCACTTCGTCTGAACTCGAAATCAATTTCGGGCTCGCAGGAGACTCAACGAGATGGGAAACCGAAAGAAGATCAACATGAAGCAGCACACTCTGCAGTCTGTCGCCACCGCCTTCGCACTGGGCTCCATTCTTATGATTGGCGCTTGCCATAAGAAAGCGGCTCCGCCGCCGCCGCCACCGCCACCACCGCCACCGGCGCCCACCGCATCCATTTCCGTGAGCCCCGATACCATTCAGCAGGGACAATCCGCAACCCTGAGTTGGCAGACCTCCAACGCGACTGACGTTTCCATCGACGGCGTCGGCGCAGTTCAGCCCAGCGGATCGCAGCAAGTCACGCCCAACGATTCCACTACCTATCACCTCACGGCGAAAGGCACCGGCGGAACCCAGGACGCGACCACGCGCCTCACCGTCACGCCTCCACCCGCGGCCGCAGCTCCTCCACCGCCCTCGCCTTCGGAAGAAGATCTCTTTGGCCAGAGCGTGAAGGATATTTATTTCGAGTACGACAAGTCGGATATCCGATCCGACCAGCAGGCCGCCATCCAGGCCGACGCGCAATTCCTCAACCAGCACACCGAAATCAACTTCACGGTTGAAGGACATTGCGACTCCCGCGGTTCCACCGAATACAACCTGGCCCTCGGCGATCAGCGCGCATCTTCCGTGAAGAGCGCCTTAGTAGCCGCCGGAGTCAGCAGCAACCGCGTCAAAACCATCAGCTACGGCAAAGAAAAACCGTTCTGCATGGAAGAAACCGAGTCCTGCTGGCAACAAAACCGCCGCGGTCACCTCGTTTACCAGAAGTAAGTGTTTGGCCAATCGAATGGGGCATCGCACCAGCGATGCCCCAGATCTCAAGCGCCGCCGACATCTCGTACAAGTAGCGCCGCCGTCCCCGGCGGCTGTCGCGTGGGCATCTCGCCCACGCCCGGATCGAGCATCCATGCCCTTCCAGGTTCCCATCCCGCAATCTTCACAACCCCTACCGCCCCCATCCCATCTAAAATAGATCGAAGGAAACTAGCGCTTATGAAACTACACTTCCGCTCCGCTGTTTTCGCCGTCCTCGTTCTTCCAGGCCTCGCCACCATCCCCGCGATGGCCGTCAATAAAGAAACCATTCAGCTCCAGACTCAAGTCCAGCAACTGCAGGAGCAGATGACCGCCATGCAGCGCGGCTTCGACGAGCGCATGGGCGTCATGACCAATCTGGTCGAGCGCGACACCGATGCCGTCAACAAAGTCGCCGCCGCCGTCACCGCTCTGCAAAACACTCTGCAAAAACAGCAGGGAGACTCGTCCAGCCACGTCGACCAACTCTCCGGCCAGATTCAATCTCTCAACGACAGCCTCGATGAACTGAAAGCCCGCCTGGCCAAAGTCAGCAAGCAGCTCGAAGACATGCAGTCGTCGCAACAGAGCGCAGCCGCCTCAACGGCCCAGGTCCAGGCCCAGCAGCAAGCCATGGCCGCCGCTCCTCCGCCTGACGTTCTCTACAACAACGCGCTGCGCGATTACAACGGCGCCAAAAACGAACTCGCCATCCAGGAATTTTCCGACTACATCAAGTACTATCCCAACACCGATCTCGCCGGAAATTGCTACTTCTATCTCGGCGAAATCCAATTCCGCCAGGGCAACTATCAGCAGGCCGCGCAAAGCTACGACCAGGTTCTGCAGAACTTTCCCACCGGAACCAAAGTCGCTTCCGCCCAGTTGAAAAAAGGTTTTTCGCTGATCGAACTCGGCAAGCAAGAAGACGGCGTCGTCGAACTCCGCCACGTAATCCAGCGGTACCCGCGCTCTCCCGAGGCCCTGCAAGCCCGCGAGCGCCTGCGCAAACTCGGCGTCGCCTCCAACGCCCGTCCCGGCGAATGACCAGTGTTGAAAGGGCACGGGCTTTAGCCGTGCCGTCCTTGGACACAGGATTTTGGCGGGCTGGATTCTGGGTGGCGCAGCGCTTCAGCGCTGCGATTAACAGATACTCTCGATGGCGGCTTTAGCCGCTGAGGTAAAGTTCTCTGGATAAGGAGTTGTATCAATGACCAAAATTTCCGACAACGATCCCGACCGCGCCAAAGGCGCCACCGAAGGCGAACAACACCACCACGACGGCAACGCCGCACTCACCGACCAACTCGGCCACCGCGACCAGGATCCCATCCTGAAAGACGCCGATTCAGATTTCCCCGAGCCCGGCGCAAATCCCGAACACTCCGGGAGTGAGCAAAAGAATGCCAAACCAAAAGTGGCCTGATTATGTGCGAAAGATTATGTAGGGACAGGCCGCCCCCGCCCCCGGCTGTCCAGTCGAGCGATGCTCGACCCGCTCGTCGATGCCGCTGGCAGACTCATAACAGCCCCGCTGTTTAGCCCCGCCCCGCCTCCACCACAACTCTCTCCACCTCACTCCACTCCCGCGCCCTTGGATCCACCAAATCAAAATGCCCCGCGCCCGCGATCATCACCAGCCGCGCGTCTTCTTTAGCCTTCACTTTCACATAATCCTTGCTCAAACTCGGAGGCACAATATCGTCATCGCTGCCATGCACCAGGAACTGCCGCGCCCGAATCGCCAACTCCATCGGATCAGCCTCCCGGTAATGATCCGCCACTTCCGCCGGCGTCCCTCCCAAAAATTCCACCACCGCATCGTTGCTCAAATGCAATTGATACGCCCGCTGCAAATCCACCACTCCCGCCAGCGAAATCGCCGCCTTCACTCCCGCCTCATGCGCGGCCAAACACAGTGCCAGTTGACCTCCCGCCGAATGCCCCAGCACCACCACACGCCCTAAATCGAACTCATACTTGCGCGCATTCTGGATCAAGAATTGATACGCCGCCCGCACATCGGCAAACGTCCCCGGCCATCCTCCACCCGGATTCCCCACGCGCCTGTATTCCAAATTTGCTGAGGCCACGGCCTTCGCCGCCAGCGCTGCGCACAAATGCCCCAAATATTCCAAATCGTACCGCGCCCGCCAGTACCCGCCATGGATGCAAATCGCCAGCGCATGCGCCCCCTTCGTCTTAGGCATCCACAAATCCACAAACTGATTCGCATCGCTTCCGTAAGCCACGCGCACATCCGCCTTCGGCGCAGCCAGACTCAAAATGTCATCGCCCACTGTCATCTAGGTACTAGGTACTAGGTACTAGGTACTAGCTACTCATATCTCAGCGCCTCGATCGGATCCAGTCCCGCCGCCCGCATCGCTGGAACCATCCCGCTCACCACGCCCACCACCGCCAGTATTCCCGTCGCCACCAGCAAAATCATCGGGGAAACAATCAGCCGTATGTCCGCGGCCTCCGCATGTTTGGCCATCGCGCTATAAAATGTCAGCCGCCCCAGCGATAACGACACCACATACGACAGCGCAATCCCCAGCGCTCCCCCGACCGCCGTAATCGCCATCGCCTCCGCCAAAAACTGAAACAAGATATCCTTCCGCCGCGCTCCCAGCGCCTTCTCCACGCCAATCTCCCGCGTCCGCTGCGTCACCGAAACCAGCATCATGTTCATCAGCCCAACCCCGCCAATCCCCAACGTGAGCGCTCCAATAAATCCCAGCAACACCTTCAGCGCCAGAGAAATAATCCCGAACTGCGAGAGCTGCTTCTGCGCGTCAAAAATCTGCAGTGCCCGAATATCGTCGGGCTTGAAACCGTGCGCCGCACCCAGCGCCTCCCGCACCGTCTGATCCAGTTTGTCGTGGTCCAGCCCCTGCGAATCCATCCATATACCATCCAGATAATGATTGTCCTTCAGAACATTCATCGAGTTATATGGGATGTAGATCGTCCGGTTATCGTCGTCATCGCCTTCCTGCATCCGCGGCTTCACCACTCCCACCACCTGGAATTCCACCCCATTAATCCGGATCTCCTCCCCCACCGCCGGCATCCCGGAAAATAATTTATCCTTCGCCTCCGATCCAATCACCGCCACCAACGCGTGACTTCCGCTGTCGGCATCGTCGATAAATCGCCCCTCGCCCATATCCAGATTCCAAATGTCCTGGATCGACGCATCCATCCCCATCACGGGCATGGTGAACGTCCGGTTCCCGTTCTGCACCGACGAATCTTTCTGCGACATTCTCACCACATGCCGGCACAGCGGCACGTTATTTCGCAGCAACTCAATATCGTCATTGGTAAAACGCACCTGCACTCCCGCCTTGTTGCCGCCCGCCTGTTGTGAGGTTCGACCGGGAAAGATTCCAACCGCCGTCGCACCAAAACTCTGAAAAATATTTTCAATCGCCGTCCCAAATCCGTTGCCATACGCCAGCAGCAACACCACCGTTGCAATTCCCCACGCCATGCCCGCCATGGTCAGCGTAGTCTTGCGCAAGTCATGCCGCATCGCCGCAAAAGCCTGTCCCAACAAATCTCGATGCATAAGTCAGCTGCTGGCTGCTAGCTCCTAGCCGAACCCCGCGCCCTCTGTAATAGGACTCTAATAAGACTTTGGTTTTAATCCGTGTGAATCCGCGTGAATCCGTGGCGAAAGTTTCTCGGTACTAGGTACTCGGTACCAGGTACTAGCTACTCTTTCCTCAGCGCCTCCACCGGCTGCAACAAAGCCGCACGCCGCGCCGGATACAGCCCCGCCACCACTCCCGCCACTCCCAGCGAAACCACCGCCAGCGCCGCCGTGCGCGCCACCAGCTTCGGTGGATCAAATCCGTCGCCCAACGACACTCCGGACAAAATTTCCATTACTCCCGCCGCCGCCGCAATCCCAATGCCCCCGCTCAGCAGCGTAAGGAACGCGCCTTCCACAAAAAATTGAAACATGATGCTCGCATTCGTCGCCCCCAGCGCCTTTCGCAATCCAATCTCCTGCGTCCGGTCCGCAACCGCGACCAGCATGATGTTGATAATCCCAATCGCTCCCAACCCCAGCGTCACCAGCCCCACGCTTCCCAAAAATTCATTCATAGCGTCGAAAATCTTTCCCACCTGGTCGACCGTGTTCACCGTATCCCACTCGTCGAACGAATCCAGATTATTCGCGTCGAACCCATGATTCCGCGCCACCACCTTATGCACTTCCAGGCGTGCCGTTTCATGCAGAGCCCGCGACTTGGGCTGATACTCGATCAGCGATATCACATTCTCCGCCTCGCCCACATTGATCGGCCGGAAATATTCGTGCATGGTGCTGTACGGTATAAAACATTTCAGATTCTGGTTGTTATTATCTCCGTGCCCAATCCGCTGCAGAGTTCCAATCACCTCGAACCGCACTCCATTCAGCAGGATCGTGCTTCCCACCGCCGGCCGCCCCGAAAATAACGTTCGCCGAGCCTCGTCTCCCAGCACAATCACCGGACGCTTCTGCGCATCATCCATCGCATCCAGCCAGCGCCCGTTCTGAATCGGTAAATAGCGGATCTGGTTGAACATCGGCAGCACGCCATTAATCTGCCCGCTGGCCTGGTAGAAATCGCTCACCGCGCGGATGTCGCTCCGCGAAATCACCGGCGCCGCCGCCAGCACGCTCCTGCACTCCCGCAAAATATCCAGATAGTCCTTGTACGTCAGGTAATACTGGCGCAGCGCCGTAAAGCTCCCCTGCACCGCCGGAGCCCGCCCCGACCAAATGAACATCACGTTCTCGCCCAGCGTATCGAACTGCTTCTTATTCCCCGACCGGAATCCCTCTCCCAGCCCCACCAGCAGCAACAACGAAAAAACTCCCCACGCAATTCCGAACATAGTCAAGAACGACCGCAGCTTGTGTCCCCACAACGTCCGCAACGTCTGCCCGAAGATGTCAAAAAGAAGCCGCACTTTCGTATTATACGGGCTAAGAACTTTGAGCCTTATGGTTGCGGCTGGCGAGACGAATCGTGGGCCCCGTCCGGCACGAGAACATGGTTCTTCCCAGAATCACGGGAACTATCTGAGCGAACGCGGTGTCCACAATTGCAAATAACCCCGGAGGGAATCCATGTCTTCCAGACGCTTGATCGTCCCTTTCCTTCTCATCGCCTGCGCCGTCGCAGCTTTGAGCTTTGCTCAAGAACAAGCGGCCAGATCAAACGCCAAGCCCGCAGACCAAGTCACCCAACTGGAGCGTGATTGGCTGGCGGCGGACGCAAAAGGCGATGTTGCCTCTTTGCGTCAGATCATCTCCGATAATTTCATCGGCAGCAGCTTCGACGGCGGTTTGCTGAGCAAAAGAGACATCATTCCGGAGGGTCCGTCCGGTCCGGGCGGATTTGCTGGAGCGACTCCGGGGGAAACCAACGTCCGGATCTTTGGCGACACTGCCGTCCTAATGGGCGTCATCAACACTGCTGCCGGGCCGCAAGCGCAGCCAATCCATGTCACGCTGGTTTGCCAAAGGAACCGGCAGGGCTGGCATATGATCGCGGCGCAACTCACGCGTATACAGTGACCGCACGAGTCTCTGGCTTCTCATCTCCCTCTGCCTGCCCCGAACGCAGCCGAAGGTTCTGCCCCTGTTGTGATTTCTTAGTCCCTATCCGCGGCGATCCGTGTGAATCCGTGGCAAGAATCTCTGCCCTCACACATTTTTCCCTCAACCTTCACAAATTCATTTCTCTCTTCCGCCAATCTCGGCTATTCTCTACCCGGGATGACTACGCTGCCTCTTTCCGAGCTTCTCGGCGCCACCGTGTATGACCCATCCGGCGCGCCCTCCGGACGAGTCCGCGAAGTCACTCTCGCCCCTCAGGAAGACCGTACCCGCATCGCCTCGCTCATCGTCAAAACCAAATCCGGCAACCGCGTGCTTCCCTTCTCCGCCATCTCCTCCATCGACGCCAACATCCACACCTCTACCAATCCCGCCGACTGGCCCGCCGCCAACGGCGCAGAAGGCTTATTCCTCCTCGATCGCGATCTGCTCGATCAGCAGGTCATCGATATCAACGGCCGCAAAGTCGTCCGCGTCAACGATGTCGATCTCCAAATCGATTCCGTCACCGAGGCCGGAAATCTTCACACCACCCTGCGCGTCACTTCCATCGATATCGGCGCCCGTGGCGCGGTACGCCGCCTTCTGCGCGGACTCGCGCCCCGCGCCGCCCTGCACCTTCTGGTCCAGAAAATCCCCCCGCGCACCATCCCCTGGACTTTCGTCGATCTCATCGAGACCGATCCCGCTCGCCGCATCAAGCTGAAGATTTCTCACGACGGGCTGGCCAAGCTCCATCCCGCCGACATCGCCGATATTGTCGAAGACCTCGCACCCGACGAACGCGAGGCCGTCTTCCGCACTCTCGACGAAGATGTCGCCGCGGAAACTCTGGAAGAAGTCGATCCCAGAGTTCAAAAATCCATCGTCGAGTCCCTCGACTCCGAACGCGCCGCCGATATCGTCGAGGAAATGGATCCCGACGCTGCCGCCGACCTGCTCGCCGATCTTTCTCAGGATCACACCGAGCAGATTCTCGTCCAGATGGAGCCCGAAGCCAGCCAGGAAGTCGTCGAACTCCTCGAGCACCGCGAAGAAACCGCCGCCGGCCGCATGACCACAGAGTTCCTCGCGCTCCCCGTCTCGGCCACCGTTGAAAACGCCATCGGCGTGCTCCGCGAATTCGAAGGCGGTGTCGAAACCGTCGGCACCATCTATCTCGTCGACTCCCACGGTACCCTCGCCGGCGCCGTCCCCCTGGCCAAACTCGTCCTTGCCCAGCCCGGCGACCCGCTCCTCTCCATGTTGTCCGAGCCTCTCGTCTTCACCCATGAAACCACCCGCGACAATGAAGTCGCCGAACTTTTCGACAAATACAATCTCGTCACCCTCCCCGTCATCGACGACCACCGCAAACTGGTCGGCGTAATCACCTCCGACGACGTAATCTCCATGCTCCGCAGCAAACTGTAAGCTCCAAGGTCTAAGTCCTCCAATCGATGTCATCCCGAGCAAAGCGAGGGACCTTGGTTTAGCAGCCATCCTGCTCTCGCCCACGTCCACGTGATTCACTGGCAACTGACAACCGACAACGGGCAACTGTTTATAATCATCAGTTCCCTGGAGAATGCCCCCTTGCCCTTCGCCGACCTCCGCCAATGGATCGCCGCCCTAGACCGCGCCAGCGAACTCAAACGCATCCAAACCGAAGTCGATCCCATCCTGGAAATCGCCGAAATCACCGACCGCGTCAGCAAAGGCGCCACTACGAAAGAGGGTGCCCCATCCTTCGCGTCCTTTGCGAAGGGTGGGAACCACGAACATGTAAAGCCAGGCGGCCCCGCCCTACTCTTCCAAAACATAAAAGGTCACCCCGGCCACCAACTCCTCATCAACCAGTTCGGCTCCGAATCCCGCATGAAGATGGCCCTGGGCGTGAACTCCTTCGACGAATTCGCCGACCGCATCAAAATGTTTCTGGACATGAAGTCTCCCCAAGGTTTCCTCGACAAACTAAAAATGCTTCCGCTCCTAACCGAAGCCGGAAAATTCTTCCCGAGAACCGTCCCCACGGGCCCCTGCAAAGAAGTCATCAAGCGTGACAATTTCTCCCTCCTCGACTTCCCCATCCTGCAATGCTGGCCGCAAGACGCTGGGCGCTTCATCACCCTTCCCTGCGTCGTCACCCGCGACCCCAAGTCCGGCAAGCGCAATGTCGGCATGTACCGTCTCCAGGTCTATGACGAAAAAACTACCGGCGCGCATTGGCAAAGACAGAAGGTAGCCGCCGAACATTTTCGTCAAACCCTGCGAAACGCCGAAACCACAACAAAAGAGGGTGCCCCACTTCTGCCATCTTTGGGCAGAAGTGGGAACGATGCAGCCGTAGCTCTAATGGCCCGCACCTCCGGCGGCCAAGTCCTGTCGGAAAAAAATCACCCCACCGGCCACATGGAAGTTGCCGTAGCCATCGGTACCGACCCCGCCGTCACCTTCTCCGCCATCGTCCCCGCTCCTCCCGATGTCGAAGAATATTTAATCGCCGGCTTCCTCCGCGCCGCTCCGGTTGAGCTAGTCAAATGTGAAACCGTTGACCTTGAAGTCCCTGCCTCGAGCGAAATCGTCCTCGAAGGGTACGTTAATCTTGACGAACTCCGTAGCGAAGGCCCTTTCGGCGACCACACCGGTTTTTATTCGCTTGCGGATCTCTATCCCGTATTCCACGTGACCTGTATTACGCACAGAAAAGGTCCCATTTACGCGACCACGATTGTAGGCAAGCCCCCGCAAGAGGACGCCTACATGGGAAAGGCTGTCGAGCGCGTCTTCCTTCCGTTGATGCGGCTCACCATTCCTGAATTGATCGACATCAATCTACCGATCGAAGGCGTCTTCCACAACCTGATGATCGTTTCCATCCGCAAGTCTTATCCCGGCCAGGCCCGCAAAGTGATGAACGCCATCTGGTCGCTAGGCCAAGCCATGTTCACGAAGGTCATCATCGTGGTCGATGAAGACGTGGACGTCCAGGACCTGGCCGACGTTACCCTGAAAGTTCTCAACCACATCGATCCCGAACGCGACATCCAGTTCACTCTTGGCCCCATCGACTCTCTCGACCACGCCAGCCGCCTAGCCAACTACGGCTCCAAGATGGGCATCGACGCCACCCGCAAATGGCCTACCGAAGGCTTCACGCGACCGTGGCCCGATGAGATTGTGATGGACGCAAAGACGAAGGCGCTGGTGGATGGCAAGTGGAAAGCGTTGGCCAAAGAGCTCGGGATGGAGTAATCCCGCAGTAAAGATACGGATGTCATTCCTCACCAGGCTGAAAGCCCGGTGAGAGCCTTCCCTGAGCGAAGCCGAAGGGAACCTGCTTCTCCGCACGGCTCCCCATGCTCGTGTGGGACGGAAACCTCCTTCACCTTCGCTCAGGGAAGGCTTGTCCGTCGCCCTTGACTTTGAAAGACTCCAGCGTCCATAGTAACTTCGATCAGAGTTGGGTCGATGCAATCTATGATCTGACTAAACGGTTCTAACTTGGAGCTCGCAAGTATGACAAACCGAGACGCTGGGGTCGGGCCCGTAGCACTTTTCCAATCCACCTATGTCGGGGATGACAGGTGGCAGAGCATGTGGAATACCATTCAAAATGGGAAACAGCCATTCAAGTATATAGATCATCTTGAAATTGCCTTTGCCAATATTAATACCACCAATCCGGATAAGGCTTTTCTCTACTATGCCGACGGCGTTTCAGACAGAGTAACTAAAACCATCGCCGAAGCACAAAAGGAAAATCCTAATGTCCGGATAGTAGCGCAGATGAACTATACCGCTTACCTTGCGCCGCTTATTGCCGACAGGTCAAAATCACGCGCAAGACTGGATGTATTTGCAAAATCCATTCCACCGCTCTTAAAACAATATGGCTTAACCGGTATTGATTTTGACTGGGAAAGCATCCCGCCTAAAATGACTAAAGACGATTCAAGTTATCTGTTTACCCAAACAAAAGCCTACCTGAGACAAAACGGCTTAAGCTTCATGAGCATAACCCCTGATACGCTTCAGGCCCTCGATATTAAAGTCGTTAATGATTTGTGCGATGCCGTTATTGCGCAGTCTTACGGCCGCGTGGGTTATATAGATGACTTTATTAAAGCAAAGATTGAGCCTTCCACGTTGTATTGCGGAATAGATTCCGAAACGCAGCCCCCGCCTGACATAACTCCGTACACCAACAAGGTGAAAGAATATAATCTGCCCGGGCTATATGCTTGGCGAATAGATAATGATGATACAGACGAGCAGCGTAATGTTCCCAGATATACAACAACCACCCGGATGTGGACTTATTCTAGGGGAACGCCCCCTGCACCGCCTTTATACCCGTAAAAGCAATCCTTACACACCACGCCGAGAAAACAGGTTCCCTTCGGCTTCGCTCAGGTCAGGCTCTGACCCAGCTTTCAGCCCCGTTCGGAACGACGCTTGAGGACAGCCAGTACCATCCCTACGTCCTCGATAGAGTGCGTCATGGTCTGGAAGACGCCAAGCAGCAGGGCACAATCTCGCAGGACGATGTAGAGAAGCGGTTGAGCCACTGGTTGTGGCGAGTTAAGGCAAAGCAGGTTCCTCGCCGGGCTTGGCGCCCGGTTCGGACTAACATCGCTTCTTGAAAGCCGGCTCCCTCAGTCGCTGAAGCCGGGTTGATTTGGGGGGTGCCTTACGGCACGATTGAAGTCGTGCCCTTCCCTAATCGTGGCGAGTGCAGGAATCCCACAGTGCCGGCATTCGTGAATCCCACTTCTCGCAAGGAACGCGAGAAGTGGGGCACACCATTTCGCTGATGAAATAACCGCGCGGGTGCAGAGCAGCGCGAAAATACTCCGCCGCTCCTTAGAGTTTCGACTTACTTACCTTACTTAGTGTCGTCATCGGGAGGATCTGGCGTGGAATCGTGCTTATCCCAGTGCATGCTATCGCCCGGCCTAACTTCACAAACCTGCCGGCATCCCGCCACAGGTGTTGGCAGATCCGCATTCCACACCCATCCCGTCGGAAGATAGCGTTCTTCTTCTTTCTCAATCTCCTCGGTCGGCACAAACGAGACCCGCATCCCTTTTTCGACCTGCATGAACTTACTCGAACTCGGCTGAAATCTGCCGGAGCCATCGTGCATGTGCGGCATGAAGACGCCCAGGTTGTATACGGATAACTTACGCATCATCTCTTGTACTTCGGGAAGCTGGATCGCTTCCTGAGCGGTCCGGAGTTCCTCCGGCAAGCTGGCTGCCTGTTTCTCAGTGATACTCATAGCCTCTCCTCTATCCATCGATTTAGTGTGATCCCGAGACAAGTTTCTCTGGCCCACTTACAGTTCGCAAACTATCTATCGTGGGGAGGCTATTACTCGATCCAGTCCTTGTCAAGCGAAACCGCGACTGTGCGTCGCTACGACCTCGGCGGCCGACCCTTGCGTTCTGTGCGATGGCGCCGTGGTTATCCACCCCAGAGCAAAGTCGGCGTGCCGGGAAGATGCAGCTTCGTGAAGTCTACGTTCGCCGGAAAGGGCAGACCGCGCAGGCCGCTGCGTTTACCCGTGCATTCCGCTAAAATGTGGCCGTGGATCAATTTGCTCCCGCACCGCGTCCGCCCCTCGATATCGCGGTCCTCACCCAGTTCCTGAACTCTCTCCACTCCTACAGCCAGGATCTGGTTCAGCATCTCAGCTCTGGTCAAAAGCTTTGCCATTACACCACTCTCGAAGGCGCGCTGGGCATCATCAGCAGCGGCGACCTCTGGCTCACGGATTCCCGCTATTCCAATGATGACGAAGAACTCAAATACGGCCATCAGCTCGTCGACGATGTTCTCGATGAGCTTGAAAACGACGCCAAGACTGACGTTCAGCGACTCGAATGGCTTCGTCGCCTCCGCGCGCGGATAAAGGAAGGGCGTCAGGAACATGTTTACATCTGCTGCTTCTGCGAGAAGGAGAACCTTCTCAGCCAATGGCGCGGTTACGCGGAGAACGGCGGCGGCCTCAGCATCGAGTTCGATCCCAACGGGTTTATGGCTGTCGCCGGGCCGGACTGCCCCCACGGCTTAATGCGACTCTGGAAGGTTTTCTATGATCGGTCGCAACAGGAAAAAATTGTCCGCGACGCCATCGAATATCCTTACTGGCCGGCAGGCGATGACGATCGCATCCGCTTCATCGTCGACGCTCTGCAGTTCTTCATGCCTACCTTCAAGAACGGCGACTTCAGAGAAGAGCAGGAGCGCCGCCTCATCTTCACGCCAAATCCAGCCGCTCTACCCAAACCGAAGTTTCGCACAAGACACGGCTTGCTTGTTCCCTACTTCAGTCTGCGCGAGTTATCGCAATCGCCCGGAATCGGCTTTGGCTTAGCGCTCTCCATTAAGAATGTTTTGATCGGTCCCGGCCCGCACCGAGCGCTGAACGTAGAAAGCTCCAAATTAATGCTTGACCAGCACGGTCACACCTCCGTTACCGTCCAAGCCTCGCCCACCCCATTTCGGGGATGATCCTTCGGCACACGCCCCTTGTCATCCTTGAAATCAGCGAAGCTGGCGATCCCGAGTGACACCTAACTCAAAGAGAATGCCCGAGCCTACCCACCTTTGAGTCCGTTTTTGCAGGTGGGCAGGCCGGAGGCATCCACCTCAACTCATAATCCACAACATCTCCGCCTACTGCTGCCCAAACACATAAGCCGCCCCCTCATCCAGATTCTCTCCAATCTGAGCCTGCGGAGCTCCCGCCACTACTGTCCCGCCACTCACCGCCACTGACGTTCCCAGTTGATCGTTGATGTTTCCATCCGAAGCCACAATTTCCGCGCTTGCGGTCGACATATTCTTCCATCCACCGGACGGCTCCTCGTAAACATAGGCCGCCCCCTGTTGCGGATTCACTCCCACCAACTGATACGGATTGCCCGAAACCACAGTCCCTCCGCTTACCGCCACGCCATACGCGCCGTCGTTGGTGAGCAGCGCCGTTTGGTTCATGTCGGCCCATCCCCCTGGCGGCTTCACAAAGACGTAAATCCCAGTGGAGCCCGCCGCGGTCGACACCGTGTTTCCACTGATAGCCGTGACTAAGGCTCCTGCATTGGTTCCCACCAGCCTCGCTGTTTCTGTGATTCCAATCTTGTTCCAGCCGCCCGCCGGCTTCACATAAACAAAAGTGACGCCAAATTGATAGGCATCGGGCGACGCCGCCACAATCACATTGCCGCTGATCGCCACACTCGCCAGGCTGGTAAGCGCGGTATCGGTCAGCTCAGCATTCGGCTTCGAGCTCGAAACCCATCCTTCCGCGGGCTCGTTCCAAATCACCGCGGTCCCGTTGTTGGTATTGATCGCCACTACCTCGCTGCCATTCGTGGCCACTATGCTCCCGACTGAGGCTCCCGCCTGCGCCAAATTCAGTTGGGCGGTTTCCGTCATGTTCGTCCAGCCACTCGCCGGTTCCACATAAACGTACTCGACACCATAGTTCACAGGATCGGAATTCTTATGGCTCCGCGAACTCACTACGATCGTGTTCCCACTGATCGCAACCGAGTAACCAAAATTGTCGCCTGCCTCTCCGTTGGAAGGCGTCAACTCCGCAACTTGCGTAACCACTCCGGAATTGTTTTCGTAGACAAACGCCGAGTTCAGATTGGCTCGCCCTTTTCCCACCACGATGGTCGAACCATCAATGGCCACGCTGGTGCCGAAATAGTCATTCGTCTCGCCATCGGGCGCGGTTAGTTTTGCGATCTGGTCGAATGTTGCTGGCGGCAGTTGATTGAGTCGTACATCGCTCGCGAAAGCGCTCAACGAAAGCGCCACACACAAGACCGCAGCGAAAGAAACTTGCTGGCTACGCATTGGGATAGTCCTCCTCAGTGATTTTGAACGAAGTGGCCCCAGACGAAATGAAAAGCTTGGGGGGAGGATTTCAGGCCAGAAAAATCGTGCACCCATAAATACATCCACGACGCGCATCACGTCAAGGCGCACGAAGAAAATCTCGGCCGCGCATACCTTCGTGTACCTTCGTGGTTCGTGACTTTAGGACACCACCCCGGTCAGGCCTGTGTCTCATTTGCCCCGCTTTCGGTATACTAGAGAAGAAAAGTATGCCGGTCCTGAAAAACATCGCTGCCATCGCGAAGGGCATGAGCATCACCTTCATGGAGATGTTCCAGCCAACGACCGTGGAAAATTATCCCGACGGCAAGGGTCCGCTGCGCGGCGCGCGCATCGAAGCCCGCTTCCGCGGCGCCCACGTTTTGCAGCGCGACGAAAACGGTTTGGAAAAATGCGTCGCATGTTTTCTGTGCGCCGCCAACTGTCCCTCGAACTGCATTTACATCGAAGCGGCGGACAACAGCGCAGAACACCGCGTAAGCGGCGCCGAACGTTACGCCAAGGTTTACAATATCGACTACAATCGATGTATCTTTTGCGGGTATTGCGTGGAGGCTTGTCCCACCGACGCTATTACGCATGGGCATGGATTTGAGCTCGCGACGTTTAATGCGAGCAATCTGGTGTACCGCAAGGAGCAAATGCTGGCCCCCCGGCCAGCACACATGGGGGCGAACGTAGTATTCAATCAGGCCGACGTGGATGGTGGAGCTCCTAAGGAGATGGTTGCGGGGAGCTAGAATTTTCCAGTTCGAACCAGACACGCCGGTCCGCAAGGACCGGCGTTTTGCATGGTAGTACCTACGTACCTAGTGACACAAGACACTTGGCCACGGATTTGCACGGATTCACACCGATAAAGCTAAGGGCTGACGGCTAAGAGCAACGAGCTTTGAGTATGAATGATTTTTTACAAACCGTGAAAGAGCGCGTTGTGGTTTATGACGGCGCGATGGGGACGAATATTCAGACGCGCAATCCTACTCTGGACGATTACTGGGGGAAGGAGAATTGCAGCGAGGTGCTGGTGCTGAGCCGTCCTGACATTATTCGCGACATTCACGCGGATTTCTTTCATGTGGGCTGCGACATTATCGAGACCGATACTTTTGGCGGATCGCGGATTGTGTTGGCAGAGTTCGAGCTTGGGGATCGAGTGCATGAGATCAACGTGAAGGCGGCGCAACTGGCGCGGGAAGTAGCCCAGCAATTTTCGACGAAGGAACGGCCTCGGTTTGTGGCTGGATCGATGGGTCCGACTACGAAACTGCCTTCCCTTGGACACATTGGGTTTGAGGCGATGGCGGCGGCGTATGAGGAGCAGGCAGCGGCCCTGATCGAAGGCGGAGTCGATCTTCTGCTGATCGAGACTTGCCAGGATTTGTTGCAGGCGAAGATTGCGACCATTGGGGTGCTGGATGCGATTCGCCAGTCCGGGAAACGGCTTCCCGTAGCGGTGCAAGTGACGCTGCAAGAAAGCGGAACGATGCTGCTGGGCACGGAGATTGGCGCGGCGCTGACGGCCCTCGAGCCATTTGATGTGGACATTTTGGGATTGAATTGCGCGACCGGGCCGAAGGAGATGAACGATGCGGTGCGGTACCTGGCGCTGAATTCGACGAAGGAGATTTCGATTCTTCCGAATGCGGGGCTTCCCTTCAACGAGGGCGGGCACGCGGTCTACAAGCTGACTCCGGACGAATTGGCGGAGTATCACAAACATTTTGTCGTGGATTACGGCGTGCGCATTGTGGGCGGATGCTGCGGAACCCGCCCGGCTCACTTGAAAGCGGTCGTGGATGCGGTTTCCGGAGTGGAACCGGCGAAGCGCGAGGTAAGGCGCGTGGGCGCGGCTTCCAGTGCTTACACTTCCGTTCCGCTCGATCTGGAGCCGAAGCCGTTGATCGTCGCCGAAGAGATGAATACGACGACGAGGGTGGAACATTTCCGGAAGTTGGTACAGGGGAAGAAATACGACGACATTCTGGCGCTGGCGAAGAAGCTAGTGAACGAAGGCTCGCACATGCTGGATTTGTGCTGCGCGATCGTGGGAGAGGATGAGAAGGGATACATCTCGACGATTCTGGAGAGGATTGCGACGCGGGTTCCGGCGCCGATTCTGGTGGATTCGACTGAGGCGGACGTCGTGGAAGAGGCGCTGAAGAGGATTCCGGGGCGGGCAATTATCAATTCGATCAATCTGGAGGATGGAGAGAAGCGGACCTCGCTGGTGTTGCCGATGGCGAAGCGGTACGGGGCGGCGGTGATTGCGCTGACCATCGATGAAGACGGGATGGCGCTGACGGCGGAAAAGAAGGCTGCGATTGCACACCGGATTTTCGATTTGGCGACGAAGAAATACGGGCTCGACGGAACGGATTTGATTTTCGATGCGCTGACATTGCCGATTTCAACCGGGCAGGAAGATTACCGGAATGCGGGAGTGGAGACGCTGAAAGCAGTCGAGAAGATCAAGAAGGAACTGCCCGACGTAAAAACAATTTTAGGGGTGAGCAATATCTCGTTTGGGCTGGACGCCTATCCGCGGCGCGTGTTGAATTCCGTGTTTATGCACGAGGCGGTGAACCGCGGGCTGGATATGGCGATTGTGAATTATACAAAGGTTTATCCGCTGTACAAGATTCCGCAGGAAGAAGTGGATCTGGCGCGGAAGTTGATTTTCCGCGATGAGTCGGACGGCGATCCGCTGCAGAAATACATGAACCACTTTGCCGGGCTGAAGGGCAAACCGGCGGCTTCGACGACCGCGCATGTGGATACATTGTCGGTGGAGGACAAACTCAAGTTCGCGATTATCAATGGAGAGAAATCTGTCGGCGAAGGGGCGCGGAAGAAATCTTTGGAGGAACTGCTGGAAGAGGCGCTCGGGTCTTACTCGGTGCTGGAGTTGATCAACACGGTGCTCCTCGATGGAATGAAGACTGTGGGCGATTTGTTTGGTGCGCGCAAGATGCAACTGCCTTCCGTGCTGGATTCGGCGGGGGTGATGAAGCAGGCGGTGGCTTATCTTGAGCCGAAGATGGAGAAGAAGGAAGGCGGATCGCAAAAAGGGACTATCGTGCTCGCTACCGTGAAGGGCGATGTCCACGACATTGGGAAAAATCTGGTGGACATTATTTTGTCGAACAACGGATTCAAGGTGGTGAATCTGGGGATTAAGCAGCCGGGCGACAAGATTATCAGCGCCGCGCAAGAGCATGGGGCGGATGCGATTGGGCTGAGCGGGTTGCTGGTGAAGTCGACGCTGGAGATGAAGTATGTGATCCAGGACTTGCAGCGGCAGAAATTGGAGTTTCCCGTGATTTGCGGCGGGGCGGCGCTGACGCGGAAATATGTGGAAGACGATTTGCGGCGGGAGTATGCGAACGCGGTATTTTATGCGGAGGATGCGTTCGCGGGGCTGCACGTGATGGAAGATTTGGTGACCGAAGATGCGGCGCGGGAGACGCGGCTGCGCGATGGGCGCACGGTGAAGGAGTACGCGAAGGCGGCGGCGGTGGATGAGGAAAGTGGTCCGGTGTTTGCGGAACGCAGCCTGGTGGTGACGGATGCGCCAAATATTCCGGACCCTCCGTTCTGGGGCGTGCGGGTGAAGAGCTACGATGTGCGGGAGGTTTTTCCGTATATCAATGAGACTGCGTTGTTCAAGAATCAGTGGCAGTTGAAGACGGCTTCGCAGGCGGATTATGTGCGGCTGGTGGAGGAGAAGTTCCGGCCGATTAAGAAGAAGTTGGAAGAGGAAGTGGCGGAGTCGGGATTGTTTGAGCCCAAAGTTGTGTACGGATATTTTCCTTGCCAGGGTGACGGGAATGATGTGGTGGTGTACGCAGTGGCCAGTGGCCAGTGGCCAGTAGCCAGCAAAGGCGCTGCCGAGCTTCGCTCGGCTGGACAGCCCCCTCGACTTCGCTCAGGGCAGGCTCGGGCGGCTGTCCCTACACAGGCGGTGGAGCTCTTGAGATTTACTTTTCCGCGGCAGCGGGAGGGACGGAGGCTTTGTATCTCGGATTTTTTTGCCACCAAGGAATCCGGAACGATGGATGTGATTGGATTTTCTTTGGTGACGATCGGGGCTAAGGCTTCTGTGGAGACGCAGAAGTTGTTTGAGGGCGGGGAGTATACGAAGTATTTGTATTTGCACGGGCTGAGCGTGGAGACGGCGGAAGGGCTGGCGGAACTGCATCATAAGACGATGCGCGAGGAGTTGGGGATTGCGGGCGAGGATGCGGCGGCGATCCGGGATTTGTTTCATCAAAAGTATCGCGGGTCGAGGTATTCGTTTGGGTATCCGGCATGCCCGAATCTGGAGGATCAAACGAAGTTGTTTACGCTGCTGGAGCCGGAGAAGAATGTGGGAGTGCGGCTGACTTCGGGGTTTTTGCTGGAGCCGGAGCAGAGCACGTCGGCGCTGGTGGTGCATCATCCGGGGGCAAAGTATTTCGTGGTGTGAGTTCTTTGCCACGAATTTACACGGATGAACACGGATCACATCAAGAACAAGAATCTCTAAGACAGAGTGAGCGCGAGTCTCGGTGTAGAAATCCCTTGCGAGGCATGGAGCGCTGATGCGGTGAAAGGGGGCCTTCGACTGCGCTCAGGATGACAAACCTTCAGAAACTCGATGAGCCGATCCGGCTTCTAGAATGTCGTTACAAGGCGAAAAGTATATTGGCGCGAGGGGCCGAGTGCGTTGCCGGAGAAGAGTCCTCCGAAGTCGATTACTTCGAGTTCGTTGCTGAGGTTCTGGGCGTCGGCCTGCAATCGCAGCGAGCGTTTTTCCCTATGGTAGAGCTCGGCGCCCACGGAAACATTCTCGGTGAGGTAAGGATTGATGCGGCCGAGATTAAAGTTGAGGTGGTTAATCACCACTTGACCGTATTCCGTGGCATATTGCTCTGGGGTTAAATCAGGTTCAAACGGCAGTCCGCTGTTGTAATCGGCTCCCAGGGCGACCCACAAGCGCGGGGCAACCTGATAACGGACACGGGCGCGCACCGTGTTGCGCTGGTCCTGGGAATCGGGAAAATGCCCGGCGAGCTGGGTCGTCGCGCCGACGGCGTCGTCCCCAAGAAACAGACCGCCGGTTACCGGGTTCCAGACATTGCCCACGATATAGGAGTAGCTGGCGAAGCCGGAAAAGCGCCCCCAGCGTAGAACTTCAAGCTTGGCCTCCGCGCCGTAGAGAATGCCTTTCTCAAACGCGATGGGGAAGCTGATCCCGGTACTCAGAACTTGAGAGTCGTCGGCGTAGTTGTTCACGTTCCGGCGGAACACATTCGTATCCAGCCGCAGTTTCCCGAAGAATGCTTTCGTCGCTCCCAATTCATAATAGTTCCCGTGAGAAGGCTGGACCGGCAGCTGCAATGCGGGAACGCTGGTGTCCAGAGCCTCGGCAGCGGGAGAACTGGCTAAGAGAATGTTTTCGAAGGACGGCGTCTGGAAGATGCGGTCGTAGGAGCCGTGAAGATTTACGCCGATGGAGGGAAAGTAGCGCGAGATGGAGAGACGCGGGCTCACCGCGTTCTGGTTGACCTCCAATTGGTAATGGTCCCAGCGTAGGCCGGCGTTGACGGTCCAGTTGCCGAGACGGATTAAATCCTGAACGTAGGCCGATTGTTCGAGGTCGGGACGGCTGCCGGTAAAAGCAAAGTTTGTCGCACCCGCGTCCAAGATACCCAGATTGATGGGGCATTGAGGGTTTGAAAGGTTGGCGCAGTCGGGCATCACGTAGTTGAAGTGTTCGTGCAGGAATATCGCGTCGGATTCGATACCCGCCTTCCATTCCTGCCTGCCACGATGAATGGAGACGCTGCCGTTGATATATATCTCTTTGAAATCGTTGTGCTGGGTGGCGATGAGTGGCCACGAGGATGGGTTGGAATAAAAATCATTGGAGTTATCGCGGGCCATTCCGCGCAGCGTGCCTATCGCATTGGAGGAAAAAGTGTGCTGGTAGGAGACGCTGCCGATGGTTTCGAAGTTGTCGCCCGTCTGTAGCTGGCCGCCAGGAATGAAAACGCAGTCGACCGGTGGCTCTCCGGCGGGACCGGGTGGGCAGCCGACCATGTTATCCCCGTTCGGGACGTAGGCTCCGTTCTGCTGCACCAGTTCATTGGGGATGGCATAGCGGGCGAGTTCATGGCGGACGATGAGGGTGAGACGGTCTTTCGGTGTGAGGTCCCGCTCATAGCTCAGAGAAAAGCTGCCGGTGGTGCCGTTGTTGGTGTAATTCTCAGGGACGACGGGGTTGAGATAGTGGCTCGTCATGTTGCCGGAGGCGCTCAGGCCAAGCGTGTTGCCCTTCCATGTGTATTGGTCCTGAGTATTGATCCCGGCGGTATCGTAGGAGCCGCCGAAAAGAGTGAGTTGTCCGTGAAACCCGGGATCAGCGCTCTTGAGAGTATTGACCTCAACGACGCCGCCCAGCTTTCTGCCAAATTCGGCGGGAATGCCGGCGGTATAAATCTTGAGGGAATCGACGTCATCGGCTTCGACCTCCGGTCCGAAGCTTGGGGAACGATTGTCGGTGAGCGGTATGCCGTCGACGACAAATTGGGTCTGATATTCGGCGCCGCGTGGGTGGAGAACTGCATTGCCCTCGTAGAGCCATCCGGGTTCCGAGTTCACCAAGTCCTGCATGGAGCGGCCGGGCAGCGCGGTCAATCGGTTCTCAATCGTTTCCAAACCCATCTCATTGACTGAACCCGCCCGATAGGGATCGATCAGTGTGCCGGACGCGCTGACGCTTACCGATTCGGAAACTGGAGCCACTTTCATCCGAATGGTGCGGTCCAGAGGAATTGCCGAACGTATTTCGAGCGACTCGGACACCTCAGCAAAGCCTGGCGCGCGGACCTGGGCCTGGTAGATTCCGTAGGGCAGGCGCTTGGCATCCAGGTTGCCCTGATCGTCTGTAGCAAAGGTATGGCGATACTCGTTGCCCTGGCTGACGAGTTCAACAGCCGTTCTAAGGGGGAGGCCGTCGGGGTCGGTGACTTTGAGGCGAAGTTCTCCGGTGTTGCTCTGCGCCAGGAGCGGCAGGGCGATCAAGAGCAGCGCAAAGTGGAGAGATCGGCGCACGGTTGACTGGGGAATCTTTATGCTAACAGTTTCGCAGCAACGGATTTGAGTTACCAAGGGCATCGAAGATGCGGGTAATTTTACAAATTGCTGACAGGACGCCGACAAATTGGGGCACGTTGGAAGGGATGATTGGAGCAGGATCGGAGAGCAGAGAGTTTCCGGTTCGGCGAACTTCACGCCCTCGAACACGCATGAGGGAATGAGGGGGACGGGCGTTCTCACCGCAGGGGGTGAGAGCGCCCGCTTTGGTTTTGGTCGGTACCTCGGCCGCTAAAGCCGACATCGAAAACATGCCGGGTTTCGCAGCGGTAAACCGCTGCGCCATCCAAAGGCAAAAAGGCCTCGCTGCACGAGGCGGACAGCCGAGGGCGGCTGTCTTATTTCTTGCCGTTTATTTCCGCAAGAGAATATCTGCTGCTACAAAGGCGGCGAAGACTACGCTGATTACGCCGTTCATGGTGAAGAAGGCGGCATTCAATTTGCTCAGGTCATTGGACTTTACCAGAAAGTGTTCGTAAAGCAAGAGCAGCATCACAGCGATCACTCCGGCTAGCGCGAGTTTGCCGAGGGCGAAGGCGGGAAGCAGGGCGACGAGAAGGATCAGCATGATGAGATGGAAGGCGCGAGCGATCCACAAAGCGGCGGGGATGCCTATGTGGCGGGGGATGGAGTGGAGTCCGGTGGCGCGGTCGAAGTCGAAATCCTGGCAGGCGTAGAGGATATCGAAGCCGGCGACCCAAAAAATGACGGCGGCGGTGAGAAGAAGGATGCGAGGGTCGAGAGAGCCGCGGACGGCGATCCATGCGGCGGCTGGAGTGATGCCGAGAGCGAAGCCGAGAACGAGATGGGAGAGGCGCGTAAAGCGTTTGGTGTAGGAGTAGAGCAGCAGGACGGCGAGCGCTACGGGTGAGAGCCAGAACGTTAGGCGATTCAGTTGCGACGCGGCGAGGATGAAGATGGCGGAGGAGACGACGACGAAAGTGGCGACGAAGGTGGGTGAGAGAGCTCCGGCCGGGAGGGCGCGGGTACTGGTGCGGGGATTGGCGGCGTCGATGGAGGAATCGGCGAGGCGATTGAAGGCCATGGCGGCGGAGCGGGCGGCGAGCATGGCGATGACGATCCAGAGAAGTTGATGAGCGGTGGGAAGGCCGGAAGCGGCGAGCATGGCTCCGCAGAGTGCGAACGGGAGAGCGAAGATGGAATGCTCCCACTTGATCATTTCTAGTGTGACGCGGAGGTTGTGGAGGACGGGCACGTACAGATTATAGAGCTTCGGGCTTCCGCTCTCCGGCTTCGCTTTCCGGACTCGACTGGTTAATTCAGGCGATGGATGCAGTATGGGGTTGCTGGGAGGGGTTGCCAATCTTTTTGGAGCGCTGGATTGGGTGGGCAGGTGGTTACGGCCAGTTTGGCATGGGCTTGGGCGAAGAGATGGAAGACTTGCTGCTGGACTTCGGGGGACGAATCCCAGAATTCTTTTGTACCGTGGCCGGTTTCCATGATCTCGGCGACGATGCGGACCTTGGCCAGGTGGGCCCAATAGGCGCCGGTGCCGTTCATGATTACGGCCACTTTGTCGCCGGGGTGAAGGCCGACTTGCCAGAGGTCTTCGGCAGCGGTGATGTCCTGAAGAGTGGAGTTGGGGCCGGTGCCGGGGATGGCGAAGTGATGAGTAGCGAGGCGGACGGTGTAATCGGCGGTGGCGAGGAGCATGGTAAAGGAGACGGCGAGAGTAACGTAGGCTGCGACATTTTGGGCAGTGGGACGAAGGCGAACGGCGGCGAAGAGGGTGAGAAATATAACGAGAACGAATCCGCCGAGATAACGATCATTTTCAAACAGGGGAAGGTAGATGCCCATGCCGACGGCGGAGATGGCGAGGAGCGGCCAAAGTTGGCGCGAGGTGGAGAGCCAGATTCCTCCGCTGAGCAGAGCGAGGATTATGACGGCAGTGATTAAGTCGGGGCGGACGCGAAAGAGCAGGCGCACCTCGCTTGCGGTGGTGGTGGCGAGCTGTTCGAGTTGCGGCTTCAGCCTGAAGTGCCACTTGAGGCCTTCGTTCCAATAAGAAGGATCGGTCCAGGGAGGATAGGTGCCGAGGACTGGACCATCGAATTCAAAAAGATCCGGATGGCGCAATAACTGGCGGGTGGGATGCGCAGGGATGCCACTGCCGAGGATTCCGCCTTGCCAGTTTCTCCAGAAGGTGCGCGGGGAGATGAACCACGCGTAGTTTAGTTTTCCGGAGTCGCCGAAAGTGAAGCGGGCTTTTTGATGGGATAGCAGGAAAATCAGTGGCGCCGAGGCGGCGAGAAAAAACAAAGTTGCGATGAGCAGGCGAGTGCGCCAGCCGGGGATGGAGCGCTTCCACCAATACGCGGCTGCGAGGGTCACGAAGCCGAGCGGGAAGAGAATGGCTTTGGTCCAATATCCTGCGGCGAGAATCAGGCCGAAGAATGCGAAGGTCCAAATCTTGCCGGTAGGATGGAGGCGCAGGAGAACACCGGCCGCCAGGCAGGTGAAGGCCAGCACGGCCAGATCTGGAGTGGTTTCCCACGGCGGATCGACTTCTAAAGCGATCCAGAGAAAAATTACGTAGCCGAGGGTTAGCATCATCCATTGCGGGAGGGGCAGTGGGGCGTCGGGCGATTGGCCTGGAGCGCCTTCGGAATGGAAGGCGATCAGAGTATGCAATAGGAAGCGGAAGGCCAGCAGGGCAAGGGCGAAGATTACAAAATTTACAAGGCACGCGGCTACGAACTCTTTTCTTGGGGAGGGATCCACGACTCCGAGAATGAGGCCCAGCGTCCAGGGATAGAGCGGGCTCCAGTAGGAGTTGACGGCGTTCGGCCAATCGCGACGAAAAAAGGATTGGCCGATGTCGAGGTAGGAGATGCCATCGGGATCCATGGAGTAGCGGCCGAGCCATGCGTGGAAAAATCCCAGAGCCAGGGTTGCGAGGGCGAGGCAAGGTTCCAGGCGGCGGCTCTGAAAAAAACGGTTCGGCATCCTAGCGGAATCCTTCTTGATAATCCTTTCGATAGTGAACGGAAAAAGGGATGATACACCGCACAGGAGGTTTGGCAACAGCCCACTTGTCGTGGTTAAGCTAACGTCGTCGGCAACCAAAGGAAATCGGAGTGGCGGTATTGCTCGAAGGTGTTCACGGGCTTGCCGGTGATGGCCGACTGGCATCGATAATTTAATTCCTGGAGCAGACTCCAGGCTTGCTCGCGGCCTACTTCAGAGCATTCGATAAACAAGACAGGCCTGGCCTCGGCGATGGTGCGGCGCATCCCTTGCAGCGCCAAGCCCTCTGCACCTTCCACATCGATTTTGACAAATTTTGGATGGCGAAATTCGCCAGCTTCAACGAGATCGTCGATGGATACAGTCTGGATGCGAATTTCCGTAGCAGAGGGATCGTTTCGATGCCAGACGAGGCTCGCCGTCGATGGGTTCTCAGCCATTCGAATGACTGCCTCGCGCGGCTCATCTGAGGCGGCTAGTCTGAACAACCGCACGTTGGTAATTCCATTGAGTTGAATATTTCGATGAAAAGTATCGGCGTTTCGTGGAACCGGTTCGAAGGCGATGACGAAACCGGAGGGCCCGACGCGTTTGGCGAGCGAGAGGGATACATAGCCTACATTCGCGCCGATGTCATAAACCGTGTCGCCGGCGGCGACGTGATTTCGGATCGCTTTTTGCAGATGGGGCTCGTCGGTGCCGAGAAGATATCCAAGCTGTTCGGCGGGGGAAATGCAGATTCGATAGCCCGCTGCAAGGCCACGAACAATGGTACGGGGTTTGGATTCGCTCCCTAGCAGAAGAACGACGCACAATTTAGCCAGACTGCGGATGGAGGACATGCTTTAATGGTTTTTTATCACGCGGTCCATACAGCCGCAACTCGAAGCCCGCCTGGGAATTCTTGTGCATAAGTAGTGCGTGGAAACGGAAAGGTTCCTGTATTATTTCGGTGCTCAAAAGAGGCAGGGGAGATTCCTTGGAAGGAGGTCACTTTGGCGGTTGCGCTTAGAGCTGATGAGGATCGTGAGCCGGTGGCGTTGCCGGTGAACGAAGCGGAGAGGATAGAAGTGTCGGTAGTGATGCCTTGCCTGAATGAAGCGGAGACGCTGGAGAAGTGCATTGTGAAGGCGCAGCGGGCGCTGCGGGAAGCGAATATTGCGGGCGAGGTTGTGATCGCGGATAACGGGAGCACTGACGGCTCAGCGGAGATTGCGAAAGGGTTGGGCGCGCGGGTGGTGAACGTGCGGGCGAAGGGATATGGGAATGCCTTGATGGGCGGGATTGCGGCGGCGTCCGGGAAGTATGTGGTGATGGGAGATGCGGACGACAGCTACGATTTTGGGCACATCCCGCGATTTGTGGAGCAGTTGCGGAAGGGCGCGGATGTGGTGATGGGCAACCGCTTCCAGGGCGGTATTCAGAAGGATGCGATGCCGCCGCTGCACCAATATTTTGGAAATCCTGCGCTAACGAAGTTGGGGCGGCTTTTCTTTCGGAGTCCGGTAGGGGATTTTTATTGTGGGCTGCGTGGCTTTCGCAAAGATGCGTATGAGCGCATGGGGCTGCGCACGACGGGTATGGAGTTTGCGACGGAGATGGTGGTGAAAGCGACGCTGCTGCGTATGCAGATTGCGGAGGTGCCCACAACGCTTTCTCCGGATGGGCGAGGCCGTCCGCCGCATTTGCGGACGTGGAGGGATGGCTGGCGGACGTTGCGGTTTTTCCTGTTGTACAGTCCGCGGTGGTTGTTTCTTTATCCTGGATTGGCGTTGATGTTGGTGGGAACGGTGTTGGGATTGTGGTTGTTGCCGGCGGCAAGGACGGTGGGCGGGGTGACGCTGGATGTGCACACGCTGTTGTATGCGGGGACGTTTGTGCTGCTGGGATTCCAGGCGATTGCGTTTGCCTGCTTCACGAAAATATTTGCGATTTCGGAAGGGCTACTGCCTCCGGATGCGGCGATGGACAAGCTTTTCCACTACGTCACGCTGGAGGTTGGACTGGCTGTGGGAGTGGTTCTGATGTTCGCGGGATTGGGAGCGTCAGTGTACGCGGTGAGCGGATGGGGAGCACAGCACTTTGGCATGCTGGATTATTCGCGGACGATGAGGATTGTGATTCCGGCCGCGTTGTTGCTGACGATGGGAGCGCAAACAATTTTCGCCAGCTTCTTCATGAGCGTGCTGGGGCTGCGACGGAAGTGAAGGCTTGCGCGAAGCGGCCGATCCGCGCATGAAACGACCTTTGGGTTTTTCCGTTTAGTTTTCTGTCGGGCCTGCGGCTATCGATGCGGGGCGATTCATGCGACTGAAAATTAGGTAGTGTCCTATTTCAGTACTAAGGGCACGAGGTACACGAAGAAAAACCTGACATGAAATTAGGTGCGCGTTAGGAGCGCGATGAAGTGGAGCCGTGCTCCGAAGATCCAGTTGAGGGGGTCGGGGTAGAGGCCGATCTGAGTGATTAGTTTTTCAGGATGGAGGCCGATCTCTTGCCAGGCGGCGCGCCACTGGCGTTCGGTCCAGTAGTTGTTGGGGAGGGCGACGCCGAAGCGGGAGTTGCCGACATAATCCATGAAGCGGAGGCGCGCGCCGGCGGCGAGGCCGCTGAGGTTGTGATCCTTGAGGAGGACGCTGTGGGCGGCTACGCGGTGAGCCTCGCGCAAGAGAACGGCGGGGTCGGAAGTGTGGTGGAGCACGTCGGAAAAGAGAACTACGTCGAAGGATTGGTCGGCGAAGGGGATGCGGAAGCCGTCGAAGATTTCGACGGGGATGTGAGTGTGGTTGCGGGGGAGAACGTCAATGCCGCGGAGGGTGAGATCGGGGCGGCGGGATTGGAGAACGGCGGAGATGAGGCCGTCGCCGCAGCCAACGTCGAGGATGCGGGCAGAGGGCGGGGCGAGTTGGGCGAACCAATTGGCAAGGGTTTCTACGCGGCGGTTGATGACGAGTTTCTCGTGGAGGACTCCGATGGCGGACATGTGCATAGGCAGTTTACAACGGAGCGGCGGCGGCGATGCAGTAATGAGGAAGCGAGCCAGACGCGCGATTATTGTGTCGCAAAAGGCGCGACACTTCGCGCGGCTGGCTCAGATCCTTCGTTCGCGCAAAGGGCGCGCGATCTCAGGATGACAGTTCAGATTTGTCTTCTATCAATGGGACGAAGCGGACTGGGTCGCGGGGGGTGATTACGAGGCAGCCGTCGATCATGCGGACGAATTGGAGTTGCTGGGAGTCGGGAGGGCCGACGGGGATGATCATGCGGCCGCCTTCGCGGAGTTGGGCGAGCAGGGCGCGAGGAATGGCTACGGCGGCGGCGGAGACGAGGATGGCGTCGTAGGGGGCGTGGGCGGCGAGGCCCTGAGTGCCATCGGCGGTGAAGATTTGGATGTTCGTGTAATTGAGACTAGCGAGAACGGCGCGGGCGTTATTGGCAAGGGTGGGGTGGCGTTCGATGGAGAAAACTTGGGCGGCGAGTTCTGCGAGGAGGGCGGTGACGTATCCGGAGCCGGTACCGATTTCGAGCACGATGTCGGCGGCACTGAGTTGGAGGGATTCGAGCATGAGAGCGACGACATAGGGTTGGGAGATGGTTTGGCCGTCGCCGATGGGGAGAGGATGGTCTTCGTAGGCTTCGTCCCGGAGGTTTTCAGGGACGAATTCGTGGCGGGGGACGCGGAGCATGGCGTCGAGGACGCGCGGGTTGGAGATGCCGCGAGCGCGGAGTTGGGAGTCGAGCATTTGCTGGTGGGACTGAGGCATTGGTCAGTGGTTACCATCGACCCATTGTTTATTTTTTGCGGCGGCGGACGCGGAGGTCGAAGCTGACTACGCCGTTCTGGTCGCGGGTGCCGACGACCGACAGGTTGCGGTTGAAATAGTATTCGCCCTGGATGATCTGCTGGGAGCTTTGCGAGACGTTGGTGGAGTAGGTGAGGGAGATGTTGTTGGCGAATTCCTGTTCGATGGTGATTTGGGGGCCATTGCTGACGGGATTGGTTTCGCTGGTAAGTCCCTGGGGATCGATTTTGATGTTGCTGGCGCCGAAGAGGCGTTCGAAGCGGCTGCTGACCGTGGTATTGAGGGCCTGGCTCAGGATGAGCGCCGTGGCCTGATCGCTGAAGGCGGTTTGGCCGGATTGCTGCTGGAGCTGCGAGGATTCGTCGCCGGTGCGGCCGAGAGCGAGCAGGGCGATGATGTCGGATTTTGGCAGAGGCGGTTCGGAGCGGTAGTTGAGATTGAGGCCGCGGTCGGGCGATCCCGTGACAGTGATGTTGAGATCGTAGTTGCGGACGTGGGTGGAGGCCTGGAGATTGAGTTGGGGATCGATGGAAACGGGGTTGGTAAAAGTGATGTCACCGCGGTCGAGAGTGTAGCGAGTGCCGTGGAAAGTGGCTTGGCCTTCAAGGACGTCGACGCGGCCGAAAACGGCGGGGCGGGCGACGGATCCGCGGAGACGGAGATCGGCGTCCCCGGAGAGGCGCGCAATGGCGGTACGCATCTGGAGTTCGGGCGCGGTCTGGACGTGGATATCGAGTTTGATGTTGTTGAGCGGAGAGTTGGCGACGGTAATAGGCGAGCCCTGGCGTCCGCGATCGAGGTAGGAGCTGAAATCAAAGCCGGGCGTCACGGCAATTTTGTTGATGGTGATTTCGCCGGAGACGGTGGAAGCGGAGCGGGTTCCCACCCAGTGAAGATCGGCGTTGGCGGTGGAACTGACGCCGGGGGGATAACGCAGGCGAACGTCTTTGCTGGAGGCGGTGAGATTGAAATTGAGTTGATGGTTGAGGTAAGTGGCGTCGCCCTGGAACGCGAGAGTGCCACCGCCCGTGCGGGCGGCGAGAGTCTCAATGTGGGCGCGATCGCGGGTGAAGATTAAAGAGCCGTTGAGTTCGGAGAGGCCGCTGGGCATCGTGGCGTAGGAGAGCGATCCGTTGGTGAATTGCAGGCGGCCTTGAGGAAAAGGATCGGTCAGGCTCCCGGCGACGGTCATGTTCATGGTGACGAGGCCGGAGGCGGCGAGATCTGGGTCGAATCCTGAAAGCAGTTTCAGATCGAGGCGGCCGTCGGCGGCAAGATCGAGAGTGCGGGTACCGGAGAGTTGCAGAGAGCCGTGAACGGTGAGGTCAGTTCCCTCCCCCAGCATGTGGAGTTGCTGGATGTTAATCGATTCGTCCGCGAGGATGAAGCGAACGGGATCCTGGTTGTGAAGCTGGACGTGTTCGAGATCGAGGGAGAGGGCGGAAAGATTGCCGTCGAGAGTCCAGCGCGAGGCGTGGAGGAGCGGGCCGTGAAGCTGAAGAGAGCCTGCGACGGCAGAATGCCCGCTGAGTTGAGCGCCAAGATAGGCGTGCCAGAAGGAATCGAGATCGAGCTGATCCATGCGGAACGAAAGATCGGCGGGATAGCCGCCACGCAGCCGGATGTTTCCGTCGATTTGGAGCGAGCCGCGCTGGAGGTGGGAGTTGCCGATGAGTTGAAGAGTGTCTCCTTGCGTGCTGGCTTGCAGATCGAGATCGCCGGCAAGTTCGTGATCGAGGGTGAGATTGCGGATGTGGATATTGGAATTGATCACTGGCGCTTCGGGTGTGCCGGAGGCTTTGAGGTTGAAATCGGCGCGGCCTTCGAGCGAGAGACGATTGGGAGGAATCTGGCGGACGCGAGCGAGATCGAGATTATTTCCGGCGACGTCGAGTTGGAAGGCGCGGGTGGCGGGATTGTAGGCGGCGCTTCCGGTGAAGATGGAATCGTCGTGGAAGAGATGAATGTTATCGAGGGCAAGTTCGCCGCGGGCGAAGTGGAAGTCGGAATCGAACTGTTGAATGGGCTCGCCGTAGGCGGAGGCGTGGTTGAGATGGATTTGGCCGTCGCCGTGAGGATCGGATTCGGTGCCGGCGGCTTGCACGACAAGATCGGCCGTGCCGGTGATGGGATAGTTGTATCCGGCGAGGGCTTGCAGGGCAGCGAGGTCGGTGCTTTGAATGTTGGCGTGGAGGGTGAATTCACTGGCGTGGGTGAAATGGCCGTGATCGAGCGTAGCGGAGGCGTCAAAGTCGGTAGAAGTGTCGTCACGACGGAGAGTGCCGCTGTGCAGGGCGATGGAGTGGAAAGAAAGCTGGAGTGAGGTGGAGAGAGAATCCCAATGAGTTTGGAGGGGATGAGTGGTGGCGGTAGCGGGAACGTTGACGTCGAAATTATCGACTTGAAGATTGCCGGCGAGTTGCGGAGAGGAGAATTCTCCGGAGAGATTGCCGTTAAAGGTGGCGCGTCCGTTGAGGACGACGGGAAATAGCGCGGGGCCGCGGACGGCGGCGACGAAGGGAAGCCAGTCGATGAGGCTGGAGGTGGAAACGGAAAGATGGAGAGCTGACGTGGAGGACAAGTTGCCAGAGGCCTGGATGTGGCTGGTGGGCGTGGCGAGGGTGAATTGCGGAAGATCAAGAGTGTCAGAAGCGGCGTAGTAGGTGCCAACGGCATGGGCGGTGAGCGGGAGTTGTTTGGGGTGCGCGGGCGGAGTGGCGTCGAGAGCGAACTGGACTTCGGCGTCGCGGCGAGTTCCCTTCCAGCGGGCTTCGATGGTGCCGGAGGCGAGCGAGGCGAGATGAAAATCGGGGAGCGGGTGAGAGTGGGCGTTGAGTGCAAGGGCTAGATCTTCGGCGGAAAGATCGTGCAGATGAAGGACAATGAGAGCGCTTTGAATGGCGAGGGGCTTGGGCTTGATGGTTAGGGCGCCGTTGAGCGGCGGTGCGGCGGAGATGGTGGCGGTCTCGAATTTTTTTCTGGCTGCGGCGGAAAGATGTTGATCGGGGGCGAGCCATTCGTTGAGTTCGGCGTCGCCGGTGAAGGAACCGGAGAAAATCCTGCCTTGAATTTTTGAAAGCTTGAGCTGTTGATCGGTGGCGGAGTAGCCGGTGGTGAGGGCGGCTTTGGAAATTGAAATTTGATCGTCCTGAAAAATCAGGTCGCGGAGGGTGAGAAGTCCGTTGGAAGCGAATTGATCGGGGGACCATGTGCCTTCGCCTTTGAGCTCGAGTAGCCCGGCGCGAAGATCGGGACGGCGGGAGATGGCGGCGGCTTCGGTGAGATCGAGGTGTGCGTCGTAGGCGGCTTGAAGGTGCGGGCGCCGAAAATTGGCGATGTGTCCGGTGGCGGAGAAATTGGAGTGGCCGGAATTCCATTTGAGCGAAGTGATTTCGGCAGCGTCAGAGGAGAGAGTGAAATCGGCGGAACTCATCCAGGCGAAGGGACGGGAGTCGAGGAGTTTGGTATCGACGAGGCCGAGTAGAAGGCGTCCGTTATAGCTGGCATGGAGGTAGGAATAATCCATCTGAAGCCAGGCGTCACGGGCGGCGAGATTGAGAGGGATGGTCCGGTCATCCCACAGCAGGTGTCCGTGACGGAGTTCGAGGCGATTGATGGAGAGCGAGAAGAGCTGCTCGATGGACGTGGGACCGGTGATGGTGGCGGCGCGTTTGGGAAAATTCGTGGTGCCGTCGGGATAGAAGGCGAGATGAATGACGGGCTGATCGAGGATGAGTTCCTGAAAGGCCAGTTCGGAACGGAGCAGAGAGGTGATTTTGAGGCGTGCGACGATACCGTCGGCGTGAGCGAGGGGCACGTCAGAGGCGGACTCGCGGCCGTGGACGGTGATGTCGCGAACTTCGAATTGCAGGCGAAAAGGGATGGTGTGAAGGCTGCCGATTTGAGCGTGGCCTCCGCTGATGCGTTCGAGCTCGGCGACCAAGCGACGGCGAACCAGGGATTGAAACGAATTGGTGGTGGTGTAGAGGAGCAGCGAGGCGAGACAAAGAAAAATCAGGGCGACGAAGGCAAGAAGATATTTCCACCAACGGCGCGAGGGCTTGGTGGAATCGGCGGGGACGGTCATCATCACTGCGACTGGACTCCCGGGTCATTCGACGAGGCGGCAACGCCGGGGATGTGGACCTGACCTTCGGAGCGGAGGGTTTGCAGCCAGGAGACGAGCATCTCGCTGACTTTTTCCTGGGTGAGAAGTTCGCGGATTTTAGAGGAGACTTCGGCGAGGGGCACCTCGGAGGCGCCGGCTTGTTTTAATTTCGGGACGAACTGATCGCGGTAGTAGGCTTCGATGGACTTGGCGTCGATCTGGACTGCGGGACGCAGGCGGGCATCGACGAGGCGCATGACATCGATCTGCTGCTGGACATGAGCGAAGATATCTTTTTCGGTGATGTGGTAGCGGGCCAGAAGAGAGCGCCAGGCGGCGTCGGTGGCGGCTTGAGGATATTGTTGGCGGGCGTCGGCGATACGGGAAGTGACTTCGGCGTCGGTGGCGTGGCGGAAGTCGGCGGACCTCATCTGCTCGCCCAGGAGTTCCTGATCGATGAGGCGGTCGAGAACGGCGCGGCGATCGTCGTCAGTGAAGCTGGCGATGGAGCGGTTGGTGAGGAGAGCTTCGTAGCAGAGGGCTTCATCGAGATCGGATTGCAGGATGACGCGGCCATTGACGGTGGCGACGATGCGGTCGATGACTTCGGCGAAGGAGTGCGCGGGGCCGATGAAGAGCGCGGAGAGGAGAAGCGCGAGCGCGGCCGTCATCATCCTCCTTAGCGTTATCGTTGGTCCGGCAATAAAAAATCTCATCAAAATGGCTGCCCTATACTGAAAAAAACATTGAAGTGCTGAAGGCGTTGCGGAGAAAACGCCGTTGGCTGCTGTGCCGGCGGTGCCGCCGGCGGCACAGGCGCTGGTGTGAAGCCCGTGGGATACGCCGTCGGATTTAGATTGTAACCGAAGTCGAAGCGCAATGGACCGATAGGTGTCTTATAACGCAATCCGATGCCCATGACGTGAGAGGTGTAGTCGTAGCCGGAGTTATCGAAGCTGGTGACGCAGCCGTTGTATTGAGTGGGGGCTATGGACGGGTTGAATTGCAGGCACTGGGAGGGGTTGGGCTGGTGCCAGCGGGCGAGGCCCTTCAGCATGTCGTGTCCGGCCGTGAAAACGTTGCCCATATCGTGAAAGAGAGCGAAGCCGAAACCTTCTCCGAGATAGGGCAGGCTGACGGAAGGAAAGCGGAGTTCCTCACTGTTGACGAACAACGCCGAGCCACCGACGGGAAAACCGGAATCAGGATCGCGAGGTCCTGCTTGATTTAACCCGAAACCGCGATGAGAGTTGCCGCCTCCGGCGAAAAAAAGTTCGGGCAGCGGAATGATGGAAATATTCTGCTCGCAGGCGGTTTGCAGGTTATTGAGCGGGCAGGAGCCGGGGGGAAGAATGCGCGTGCCTCCGTAGACTTGTTCGACGCCAATGGTGGTGGAGCGGGCGAAGACAAATTTGCGATTGGGTCGGCCGAAGGCGTAGTAGGTGGAATCCTGGCCGAGAGCGCGGCCGTAATCGGATTGAGAACCGACGTAACTGGAGGCGGCGAAGGCATCGAGAGTGAAGTACTGGCCCTTGGTACTTTCGAGCGGGTTATCTCGTTTGTCGCGGATAAAGGTGAATCCGGGACCGCCGACGTGGGCGGGCAAAGAGAACAGGCTGAATTCGGCGGGGGAAAAATCCGAGGCGAAGTTGCTGGCCTTTACGCGGCGGTAGTCGAAGCGGTAGGTGATGGAGGTGGAGTGATTGGCTTGCTGCTTGCCGATTTGCTGGCGCAGATCGATTTTGCCTTCGAGGCGCTGCGAGGTGAACGTGGCGACGTTGAGGCTATTGTCGTAATAGATGGTGAAGAAGAGTTTGAAGAGATCGTTGTTGAGGATTTTGGGGATTTCGTAGCTGATGACGCCGAGTTGCTGCAGGGTTCCGACGTGAGACTGGAAGGTGAGAGTCTGGTTGCGGCCGCTGACGTTGAGGCGGGTGACGTCCAATTCGACGCGCGGGCTCACACCCGTTGCTCCGGCGGGAGCGGTGGTACCGGCGGGGAGTCCGGTTTCGAATTCGAGGCCGAGGCCGTAAGTGAAGGTGTAGCGGCGGGCTTCCTGCACCTGGACGAGAACATTTTTTTGCGGATCGGAGCCGTCGGGATTTTGGACGGCGGCATCGACCTCGCCGAAGATGCCGAGGTCATAGAGCTTGGTCTGAGTGTCGAGAAGATCCCCTTGGCTGAGGGGTTGAGCTGGGGTGACCTGGATTTCGCGCTGCACGACGTAATCGCGAGTGTGATCGAGTCCGGCGACCAGGACGTGATTGACGAAGAACTGTTCGCCCTCCTGGATGGTGTAGGTTACGTCTTCCCGATTGGGGTCGCCGGGGGAAGGGGCAGTACCGATATCGAGGATGGCGTGAGGAAAGCCGTGATTGAAGTAATAGTTGAGGATCAATTCGCGGTCCGTGGCTAGATTCTGTTCGGAGTAAGGCTGTCCGGTGGCGGTGTTCAGCTCGGGAAAAGATTTGGCGTCGATTTCTTGATTGCCAAGGACGTGGAATGCGCCGACGAGGGTCTGCGGGCCTTCGTCGATCTGAATGTTAACCGCGAGCTGATTTTGGCGGTGGTGATAGTCGTCGTCCACTTTGGTTTGAATTTTGGCCTGGCGGAAACCGTTGGCAACGTAGAGAGCTTGAATGCTGGCGACATCGTTCTTGAGCAAGGCTTCGCTGTAGCGGCCAGGAGAAAAGAACTGGCCAGCGGGCTGGATCTGGAGACGCTGGCGAAGGGTTTGGCGGGAGAAATATTTGTTTCCGGTGATCTCGACGAGTTCGAGCTTGTGAACCGGGCCCGGATCGATGCGGTACACGACTCGGATGAGATCGGGAGTGGGTTGCTTTTGATAATCGACGGTGGCATCGAAGTGGCCGGTGCTCTGGAGATAGTTAAGGAGGTTGCGCTTGCCTTCGTTGAGGAGATCGTCGTCGAGGGCGTTTTCCTGGTAGATGGGGATCTCCCTCTTCATCGTGCCGCGGCTGACGTGAAAGCCCTGGGTGAAAACGATGACTACGGGGCCGGGTTCGAGCAGGAAGGTATAGTCGACGGAGTTGGATGCGAGATTGTATTTCTGCCCGGCGATGGAGACCTGAGCGAGAACGCGCTGCTGCTTCTGAAGTTTCTTGCGGAGATGCTGAAGGGCGTTGGTGATGCGGGCGGCGGTGACGCGATCTCCGGGATGCATGCGGGCGATATCCTGGATTTGGCTCTCGGAAAAGGCGGAGTGGCCGGCGAGTTTTACCTCGCCAATGTGGGCGGGCGAGCCGGCAGCGACGTGGAAGAGAATTTTGACTTGCTGGGTAGAGGCGCTGGACATGGTTTCAGCGGTAACGCGGGCGCGATAATAGCCGTTCTCCTGCATGAGTTGGCGGATGTTTTGGAGGGCGCGCTCGAGTTTATCGAGGGTGTGTAATTCTCCGAGCTGAAATTTGGAGGCGTTGGCGATTTGGTTGTAAGTGGGATGGCCGGGAGCGCCATCGACATCAACGGCGCCTACAAAATAATTCAGCGAAGTGGTGAAGGTGAGAACGACATCGGAGCCGGAGGGTGAAACCTCGGCTTGAATGTCGCCGAAGCGTCCGGTGGAGAAAAGTGTGCGGATGCTGTCGCGAACCTGATCGCGATCGAGGGACTGGCCCACTTTTTGCGGGAGCATCGCGAGGAGATGCGGGGCGTCTGGAATGCCGGGGAGTTCGATGGATTTTACGGTGCGCCCGACATAGGCGGACATGGAGGCGAGCGGGGATTGAGTTTCCTGAGGTGAAGGCACGGGGGCGGACGATCCGGCATGAGAGGCCGAAGCGAGCGCGATGATTACTATGACGAATGAGGCGTGCCTTCTCAGAAAATGCTGTCCTTGTCCGGTTTCATAGTTCGATGAAGCGCGCGGGGCCCTTGTTGTCCCGGGTACGGAGGCTTCACCGGCTGCGGAAAAACTCACCGAGGGAAAAGAGAGCACCTCAGCCGCTAAAGCGCGTACATATTTTCAACGACTGAGCGGCACGAAGTGAACTCGTGACCTTCCCAAAATCCTCCCCGCCGACTAGAGTCTTTCCGCAGCCTGTTAAGCGAGCACACTTATAATAAAGGTTTTGCGGGAAGGGACTGGTGACCTCTTTGAGGCAGGGCGTGGAGCGGGACAGATGGGAAGAACGGTATTCGCGGCAGATTCTGTTTCGAGGAATCGGAGCGGAGGGACAGCGGCGGCTGGCGGCGGGGCGAGTCGCGATTGTGGGTTGCGGAGCGACCGGGTCGGCGCTGGCGCAATTGCTGGCGCGGGCAGGCGTGGGCAAGTTGCGGATTATCGATCGCGATTATGTGGAGGCGAGCAATTTACAGCGGCAGTCATTGTTCGATGAAGCGGATGCGGCGGAGTCATTGCCGAAAGCGATTGCGGCGGCGCGGAAAATTGCGGCGTTTAATTCGGAGATTGTGGTGGAGGCGCGGGTGGAGGATGTGGTTCCGCGCAACGTTGAGGGGTTACTTGAGGATATCGAAGTAATCCTCGATGGAACCGACAATTTCGAGACGCGATATTTATTGAATGATTTCGCGGTGAAGAGTTCCCTGCCGTGGATTTATGCGGCGGCGGTGGGGAGTTATGGAGTGACGCTGAATGTTTTGCCGGGAAAGACGGCGTGCCTGGCGTGCATCTTTCCGGATTCGCCGAAGGGGATGGTGGAGACGTGTGAGACATCCGGCATATTGAATACGGCGGTGAATGCGGTTGCGGCGGTGGCGGCGACCGAGGCGATGAAGTTGCTGGTGGGCGGGGAAGCGCGGGGCCAGTTGCGGGAGACGCTGTGGTCGCTGGATGTTTGGACGAATGAACATGTGGAGATTGTGGCGGGGAAACGGCGGGCGGGATGCAGGGTGTGCGGGGAGCGGGATTTTGTGCATTTGGCGGGGGAGGGGCGTCCGCATATCACGATGTGCGGAAGGAATTCGGTGCAGATCCACGAGCGGGCGCGGCCGATTGATTTTGGCGAGATGCAGCGGAGGCTGGAGTCGCTGGGGGTGGTGCGGCACAACGAGTTTGTGCTGAAGTTCTGGCGCGATCCGTATGAGATGACGCTGTTTCCGGATGGGCGGGCGATTATCAAGGGAACGACGGATACGGGCGTGGCGCGGAGTTTGTATGCGAGGTATGTGGGGAGTTGAGGAGAGAGATGGGCGGGAAGCGGCTCGAGGGCAAGACGGCGATTGTGACGGGAGGCGCGGGCGGAATTGGGCGCGCGACGGCGTTACTGTTTGCCCGCGAGGGGGCGGCGGTGAATGTTGTGGACTTGAATGAGGAATGCGGCGGGGCGGTGGTGCGCGAGATTTTGGACAGTGGCGGGCGGGCGATTTTCGAGCACGCGGATGTAACCTGCGCCGCGGATTGCCGGCGAGTGGTGGAGCGCACCCTGAAAGAGTACGGTGGGGTTCAGGTGCTGTTCAACAATGCGGGGATTATCCGGCGAGCTTCGGTTGTGGAGCTCAGTGAAGAGGATTGGGATCGAACGATGGAGGTAAATGTGAAGTCCGTTTTTCTGATGTGCCGGGAAGTGATTCCGATCATGGCGAAGGCGGGAGGGGGATCGATTGTGAATACGGCTTCGGGATGGGGATTGGCAGGAGGCGCGCGGGCGTCGTCGTATTGCGCCTCGAAGGGTGCGGTAGTGCTGCTGACGAAGGCAATGGCGATCGATCATGGCGGAGAGAAAATTCGAGTGAACTGCGTTTGTCCGGGGGATACGGATACGGCGATGCTGCGCAGCGAGGCGCGGCAGTTGGGCGAGGCCGAGGAGAGATTTCTCGCCGAGGGGGCGCGGCGTCCTTTGGGGCGCGTGGGCACGCCGGAGGAGATTGCGCAGGCGGCGCTTTATTTGGCGAGCGATGAGTCTTCGTTTGTGACCGGCGCGAGCCTGGTGGTGGACGGTGGGGGGTTGGCGGGCCTGGGATAAGACGGCTTACGGGGTGATCTGGTAAACGGTGCCGTAACCGTAACGGCTGCCTCCATGATATGTGGTGCCGTAGAGATTACCGGAGCTGTCGAGAAACAGGCCAGAGTACGGCCCTGAGCCGTCGCCGGCGCTTTCAAACGGGTGGACAATAGATTCCGTGTAGCCGCCGCCGCTTTGCGGAGTTAGCTTGTAGACCACTCCGCAAAGATTCTGGTTGCACCCACTACCGCCGTCATAGGTCACACCATAAAGATTTCCACTGGCGTCAAAAACCAAATTTCCGGTCGTGGAACCGCCGTCATTATTGCCAGAGTTAAAGCTGTGTAGCGTCTTCTCCGTCCACGTGCCGCCCGATCCTGCGCTTACTTCAAAAACCGTGCCGTAAAAGGTGTTGCCGCTTTGGGTTGTGCCGTAGAGATTACCGCTTGAATCGAAGGTGAGCCGTGAATTGGGAAACTGCGAAGTGCTGGCGGTGGTGAAGTTGTAAAGCAGCGTCAACTTCCACCGGGTGCCGATCTGGGGCGATAGCTCGTAGACACCGCCTCTGGTACTCGTGCCGTAGCCACCATAGCCGAAAAAGGTTGCGCCATAGAGATTACCCTGACCGTCGAGTACGACGCTCCCGGCCGGACTGCCGACTCCGTTCGGTGAAGGAAACTGATATAGCACAGTATCTTTCCAGGTCCCGTTCGATTGCGGGCTCATTTCAAATACTTCGCCGTTAAAAGTGGTCGAGTCATGAGAGGTGGCGCCGTACATATTGCCGGCGCTGTCCCAGGCAAAGTCGCCAAAGGGACCGCCTTCCTCGGCGCCGAAGTTGTGCAGCACACTATAGGTGAATGTTCCGTTGGTTTGTTTGGTCAATTCGTAAACCAGACCGCTTCCGTCGGCTGTAGAGAAGCCATATTCGGCGCCGTAGAGGTTTCCATTCTTATCGATAGATAGCGCGCCGGTGGGGTAGAGGCCGGTGCGGTTGCAGTTCTGGAATGTATAGAGAACCGTCTCCGTATAAGTGCCGTTAGATCCCGGGGAAAGCTCATACACATTGGAGCAAATTCCTATTCCACCACTGGCCGTTCCGTAGAAATCGCCGGCGCTATCGGAAATCAGGCCATTGCTTGGGTTGAAACCTTGATTCTGATTGAACTGGAAAACGACTTTTTCCCCGGCATGAGCATTGACTGCGCTGAGGAAAATGGCCAGTGCAAGCAGCAAGGTCTGTGCCACCGTTGACTTCTGCCCTGCGAATGACTTGTTTCTCATGCTCCGATCTCCTTGATGCTGTTCCTTCGGGCTCGCGATTTGGATTGTTGTCTTTCGCTTGCGGCCTATTTGAAGCTCGATCCGCGCAACAGATTTACGAGCGGCGCACCTGCGGCCAGCATCCCTAGGCTTGAAGGCGGAGCCGTGTTGCTGCTGCTTTCGCTCCCGCTCGTCTGCCCCGTAGTAATGGGCTGGTTGGGTGTGCTCTCGTAGGCGTAACCGTAAATGCTCGGATACTGATAGGCGTAGGGATACGGGAACTTGATGCGTGCCCAGCCATAGTGGACTTGGCCGTTGATTAAGATCTTCAGACCAACGTAGGCGAATTCGGTCGGTTGCCAGGTGCCCGAACTTTTTGACTTGGAAAAGTTGAACGTCCGGTTAACCAGGTAAAGGTTGCCGGAAGCAAATTTCTCCTGCGGTCCTATTTTTACGCCTGCCGGGACAGCGGACGCAGTGGGGGCCTGTTTGCCCTGTACCGCTTCGTTGCCCACTTGCCCAGGAATCACTTTAAGGTAAAACCTGGCACGTGTCGTGTAACCGTACGAGGAGAAATGTGCCGTGGATGAAATGGCGAACGTGAAGTCAGGAACACCGTCGTTGTTGAGGTCGAGTGGAGTAAACGTTACGCCATTGTTCCGCTGGGCGATCGTCATCGGGGTATTGGACGGCGTGTAGATAATCTCACCCTCCGCGGGTAGAGCTGTCGACAGCAATCCCGCGCTGGCTGCGGCCGCGTAGGCTATGAGATTTTTTTCCAGGTGGCGGCCCAGCCGTGCGGCGGATCGATTCCAACTCTTGGCGACACTCCGCCCCTGCTTCGAAGACATAGGATCACCTCTGCTGTAACAGGTGCCGATCAGGGGGAGAACGGCGTCGGCAGGAACCAGACCGTTATCTCCCGAATTGCGGCAATTGTCAAGGATTTCGTGGCCTTTGGATCTCGGTCCAACCTTACTTGGCGCTGCGCTTGGCCGATTTCTTCGAAGGCGGGACTACGCCTTTCTCTGGGCGCTCATGCTCGATCGGATCCGAAAGATTATGCAGCGGTTTATCGCCAGCCGATGATAGTTGCGGGCCATCTTCGCGCACCGTCAATCCTTCTGCGGTATACATAGCTTCGTTGAAAGTGCTGCCGGATTTGGCAGCCGCAACAGCGAAGACCCCGTGAGGTATGCCATTGCTGAAGGCGGTAGCGATGTAGTCGCCGACCATCAGTCCGTTCTGCGAGTTGGGAAGCCAGGTGAGCTTCATGGGGCCGGCAAGTTTGACGGGAGCATTCCAGGTCGATCCGGCGTTGTGCGAGGAGATGTAGCCAACATAAAGCTGGCAGGTGGACTGGGTGCAATTGCTCTTGGGATAGAAATAATAGTGAACGGCCACGTGAGCGGTTGCACCGGAAGTGGTTGGATCGATGCCGATTCCTGGGATGAAGTGATCGATGGTACTGGTGGTGGGATCGATGGGAATACGGGCCACGGCGGACCAGTGAGTGCCGTCGGTCGAGGTACTGTAGACGAGGTCGTTGGTGGAGCACTTGGTGCGGAAGCGGCAATCCTCCCAGACCACGTAGACGGTGCCTGCACCATCGACGGCGGCGGAGGGCAGAGGGCCACTGCGAATGCCGCCGTCGTCGGTATGGCTTTGAATGTTGGAGACGGTAACGGGTGCGGTCCAGCTAGCTCCGCCGTTGGTGGAAATGAAGGAGGAAATACCGTTGGTTTCGATGGGGACAACGACGATGCCATTGGGCTGAACGAGCGGCTGTCCGCCGATGCCGAAAGCATGGTTCGCTGTACCGATTGCGGCGCTCCAGGTGAGGCCGCCGTCGGTGGATGTGCTCATTAAGATTCCGTCGCCGGTATCGGGATTATCCCACTCGACGTAGCAGTTGCCGTAGAACGGGCTGGTGGAGTAGCTGTCGCAGGCGATCCAGTTCTTATCGGAGCTGTCGACTTTGGGGCCGATGTTGACGGGATTTTCCCAGGTGAAACCTCCGTCGGTGGAGCGGCTGACGACGACGGCGACGGTTGTGGAAGTGTTCGAGATGGGCAAAGAAGCGATCATCCAAACGCCGTGTTTGGCGTCGAAGGCGACAGCGGGATCGCTGGCGGCGCTGTAGGGACCTCCGCCGTTGCCGGTGGTGAGGCCGGGAAGAAATCCGTGGGACCAGGTGGTACCGCCGTCGGTGGAAGTGGCCCAGCCGATGGCGGTTGCGCCACCGGGGGATATGCGTCCGGTTTGGAAGGCGGAAACCTGCGTGGCTCCGCTGGAGAGAACGTGAGGCTCAACTTCGGTGGCGTGCTGGCCCGGTGGGACGGTGAACGGATCGGAACTGATTTCAGTGAGGGTGACCGCGGGAGGTTCCTGCGCGTGGGCGATCAGGAGGGTGCAAAGAGCCAAGATCAGGCAGGCGAGCGGAGAAATTCCAGAGCGAAGGTTAAACAGCATTCGGGTCAACATTCGGGTCATCAGGATCTGTCCTCAGGTGCGGAAAGTGATTTGCAAACAACTTCGCCCGGAATGGCAGCGGCATCCGTGGGGGAAGTACTAGCGCTGATAGTGATCCGCGGGGTGAACATTATCGCGGAATTGCGGGACTGTCAATGTGAAGGGATTTGCAACTTCGGTCGGGTGGGCGGCGCGTGTCCGCACCGAGATCATCGTTAGTGCATCGGCGCGGCGGCTCGTTTGTCCCCGAGACTTTGTCGCGGAGGCCTGGGCAGAAGAAAACCGCCGCTTTCGCATCGGCGGCTACGCGTTCAGGAATCTCATGTTCTACTTCGAACTGCTGGCCGCTCGCCGTGAGGGCGGGACTATGCCGCGTTCCGGAATCTCCCTCTCGATCTTGTCGGAGAGATGGTGCAGCGGTTTGTCGCCTGCCGAAGATAGCTGCGGACCGGCTTTGACCGGCGCCGTCAGGCCTTGCGCCGTGTACGTGGCCTCGTTGAAGGTTGTTCCAGACTTGGCTGCGGCGACTGCGAACACTCCATGCGGCACACCGTCAGTAAAGGCCGTGGCAATGTAGTCCCCCACCATCAAGCCGTTTTGGGAGTTCGGCAGCCATGCGAGCTGCATCGGCCCCGCTAGACTTACCGGAGTATTCCACGTAGATCCGCCGTTGGCCGACGAAATGTAACCCACGTAAAGCTGGCAGGTCGACTCCGTACAGCTGCTCTTCGGGTAGTAATAATAGTGAATCGCGACGTGCGCGGTGGCGCCCGACGTGGCGGGATCGATGCCAATTCCTGGAATGAAGTGGTCCACGGTGCTGGTGGTGGCGTCGATGGGAACGCGCGTTACCGCAGACCACGTTGTGCCATTCGTTGAGGTGCTGTAGACCAAATCGTTGGTGGAGCATCTGGAGCGGAACCGGCAATCCTCCCATACGACGTACACCGTGCCTGCGCCATCCACCGCCGCGGAGGGCAGGGGGCCGCTGCGAATGCCGCCCGCATCGGTGTGCCACTGAATGTTGGAGATTGTAGTTGGTGCCGACCAGCTTGCGCCTCCGTTGGTAGAGGTGTAGGCGGACATCCCCGAGGTTTCAATGGGCACCACCACGGTGCCATTGGGCAGCGCCAGCGGTTGCCCGCCAATGCCATCGGCATTGTTGGCGGTGGTGGTCGCGGCGGACCACGTCATGCCTCCGTCGATAGAGGTGCTCATGTGGATCTCGTCGCCGCTATCCGGATTGTCCCACTCCACATAGCAATTGCCGTAGTACGGGCTGGTGGAGGTGCTGTCGCACGCGATCCAGTTCTTATCGGAAGCCGTCACCGTGGGACCGACGAGCACCGGATTGCCCCAGGTGACGCCGTCGGTGGACCGGCTCACCGCCACACCGGGTGTTGTGGTGGTCGAGTTCAAGATAGGCAACGTAGAGATCAACCATACCTCGTGCTTGGCGTCATACGCCACGTTGGGATCGCTGGCGGCGGCGTAAGGACCGCCACCGTATCCCGTGGTCAGGCCGGGAAGAAATCCGTTCGTCCAGGTGCTGCCGCCGTTGGTTGAGGTGGACCAGCCAATGGCCGTCGCGCCGCCGGGAGAAATGCGTCCCGTCTGAAACGCTGACACCAGCGTGGCGCCGTTTGCCAGGACATGCGGCTCAACTTCCGTGGCGTGCTGGCCCGGGCCAACGGTAAATGGGTCGGAACTGATCTGAGCTAAGCTGACCTGCGCATGCGCCCGAATCGCAGGCGCGACGCAAAGACCCAGCACTGTCAAGCAAGCAAATAACAGAGGAGGCAAGCTGCGGGAAGCGGAGAAAATGCGATTCATTGGATTTGTCCTCAAGCGGAAAGTTAGACCGCTGGGTTAGTTTGCCGAATGAAGTGGTATTCGCGAGCGTCAATGACGAGTAAGTTTAATTAGTAAGCTATGTTAGTAAGTTGCACCGCCGAGGATAATAATAGGGAAAGGTGGGGCTGTCAATTGTAATTATCCTAATTGATTAATACTTATCGTAATAACGCGTTGAGTTAACTTCAGATAGGGTAGACTAACTCCGCACTAATTCCCTGCTTTGGGCTTGAGGACTATTGCCGGTCCCTGGTTGCGCGGATAAAGATGATTGCTGCATCGTCCGCGTACACCGCTTCCCAGCCTTCAGTTTCCCCAAGAATGTTAGCCAGCGCAGAATTCTTGGGCACAACCGCACTGTTAACGTCATGCCCACGAAGAAAATCTTCCCAGCCCGGCTCTACGTGCAGCATCTTTAAGTACGAGCTTAGAACGTTTTCTCCGTAGAGGTCGTGGCGGTCGTCGATTACGACTTTGGTTTGGGGGTAGAGGCGGTAGATCAGATAGCCGCCCCAGTAATCCGGAGCCAAGATGGGATCTTGTAGGTTGTGTTGCTCCAGGTAGCTGACTGCCGCGGCAGGAAAGCGTTTGGCATCGAAGTGAGCGTTCATGAGCGGGTGCGAGTCCAAGTGGCCGGCGTGGAAGGTGATCCACGCTGTAAGAAGAAGTGCGGCGAGCGGCCAGAGATGGCCGTGGAGGCTGGATTCAATGGTCTGCATGCGGTCGAGGAAGGTTGGGGCGGAGTTGTCGTAGTGGCGGTTTAGCAATTTGGGTGCGAGTTGTTGAAGGCCGGTCGACAATCGCGGGCCGATCATGAGAATTATCAGCAGCGCCGACACGGGAATATTTCGCGACGCATAGAGGCCGGAATAAACCGCGAACAGAATTAAGAGCATCTCGCTAACTTGAACTCGAGCAGAGTCGGGAGCTTTTCGAGCGAATGCGACTAGGGTGAGAAGCAGGAGGACTGCGAAACATTTTTGTGCGACGCCATGGAAATTGGGGGATTGGAATTCGTCGATGTGATCCATCAGGAAACGGTTGGAGAGATAGCGGTAGATGTGGACGTGCAGTTTCCAGCCGTAGGGATTGATTAGCGTTGCTGCAGCACTTGCTATGCCAACTAGGGCGAGATCGCGGACCCGCTTCCCCGCTCTGATTTTCTCGAAAGCGTCTTCGAGGCGATCTTCTTTGAGATGAAAATATTCCCAGAGCGCGCTGAGCCAATAAATTCCGAGAAGGGCGAAGGCAATCAGAAACCCTCCGTGAACATTGACCCAGACGAGCATGAGGAACGGCAGGAGCCATAGGGAATATTTTCGGGGGGGCGCGGCGTTGGGGTTTTCGGTCTCGTTGGAATCCAGTATTTGAAAACAGATCAGCGTGAAGAGCCAGCTCACAACGTGCGGGCGGGCGAGGAAGTGAATCATAGCGGCGGACGCGGCCAGCAGGACGAGGATCAGAGCGACGAGGAAATCTGCGCCACGGCGCAGAAGCAAGCGGAAGGTCCACGAGAACGTTAGTGCGATGATTGTGGCGGTAAGGAAGACTACGCCATTCAGGCCGGCGGCTTTATCGAGCCAGCCGACGAGTGCGTCGTAAAGCCACTCCCAGGCGAACCAGGGCTGCCCCGACATAGTTGAGGAAAAGGGATCGGCACGGGGGAAGGCGTGGGTGGCGAGAATCAATTGTCCGGCACGAATGTGCCAGCCGATTCCTGCGTCTCCGAGAAGGCGCACGGAGAGCACGCTGTAGGCGAGCAGGTTGAGCAGGGAGATGAAAATCAGATCGGCGATCGAGGGCATGAGCCATTGCATCCAGGGATGCGGACGCTGCGGGGCGGAACTTGTGGAGCCGATGGCCATCGCGCTGAATCTTATAGAGTGACGCAATGAACAGCAAGGCGACACATCGAGTGGTGATTGTAGGAGCGGGCTTCGGCGGCCTGAATGCGGCGCAATCGCTGGCGGGCGCGGACGTGAAGATTACCGTGATCGACCGGCAGAATTTTCACACGTTCCAGCCGTTGCTGTATCAGGTGGCGACGGCGGGGTTGTCGCCGGGAGAAATTGCGGAACCGATCCGGTCGATTTTGCGGCGGCAGAAGAATGTTGAAGTACTGATGGCGGAGGTGTCGGGGTTCGACCTGGAGCGGCGAGTGGTGCGAGCCGGCGAGTTGGAAGTTCCGTACGATTCTTTGATTGTGGCCGCGGGGGCGAGCCACGCTTATTTCGGTCACGACGAGTGGAGATATCTTGCGCCGGGGCTGAAGACGATTGAGGACGCAATTGAGATCCGGCGGAGGGTTTTGCTGGCTTTTGAACTGGCCGAGCGCGAGGCCTCTGGTGGCAAGGCCGACGAGCCGCTGAATTTTGTGGTGGTGGGCGGGGGCCCGACCGGAGTGGAACTGGCGGGGACCTTGGCTGAGATTTGCCGGCACGCTCTGGCGCAGGATTTTCGAGCGATCGATCCGCGGAGAACGCTTATCCATCTGGTGGAGGGCGGGCCGCATGTGCTGCCGGTGTATCCGGAAGATCTTTCGCGGAGCGCGCTGGAGCAACTGCAACGGCTGGGCGTGGAGGTGCTGACCTCGACGATGGTGACTCAGATTGGGCCGGGCGTTATATCTATGGCCGAGAAGCGGATGAAGGCGGCGGTTATTTTGTGGGCGGCAGGCGTGGCGGCGTCTGATTTAGGCAAGAAGTTGGGGGTGCCGGTGGATCGGGCGGGTCGGGTGCTGGTGCGGACTGATCTGAGTATTCCGGATCATCGGGAAGTTTTCGTGATTGGAGATCTCGCGGCGCTTAAGGATAAATCTGGAAAAATGTTGCCCGGAGTTGCGCCGGTGGCGATATTGGAAGGTCGCTATGTGGCGAAGGTGATTCGCCGGGAGATTGAGCATGGCGGAACGGCGAACGAGCAGGCGGCGCAGCGCGAAGCTTTTCATTACTGGGATAAAGGCAGTCTGGCGACGATTGGACGGGCAGCGGCAGTGGCGCAGTTTGGCAAGATTCACATCTCGGGCTTTCTGGCTTGGCTGGCGTGGCTGTTTGTACACATCTTTTTTCTGATCGGGTTCCAAAACCGGGTGCTGGTACTGATTCAGTGGGCGTGGTCTTATTTCACTTATGAGCGCGGAGCGCGGCTGATTACGGGGAGCACGACGCTGCCGGGGTGGAATGGGGCTGGGGGCGAAGAGCATGTTGTGGACCACGAGGGAGAAGTTGCTGCCGGGTCGGGCCAGTAAGAGCGCGCGAATCAGAGTAAGAATAATATTGTGGCAGGGCGTGAGACGAGTTATGAGAAGCGCTTCCATTTCGCGAATTCTTTTCGGCCTGGTGGCTGGGCTTTGTGTGTTGTGCTCGGCCGCTTCGGGCGAAATCCTGAAGGTTGTGGTCGACGATACGATCCAGCCCATTACCGAGGAATATATTTCGCGCGCGATTGACGAGGCGGCGCGGCGGAACGATCAGGCGGTGTTGATCGAGATCGATACTCCGGGCGGGCTGGTGGATTCGACGCGGAAGATTATCGAGAAGATTACGAATTCGGCGGTGCCGGTGATTCTTTATGTGACGCCGAGCGGGAGCCGGGCGGCCTCGGCGGGATTTTTTATTCTGGAATCGGCGGACATTGCGGCCATGGCTCCGGGAACGAATACGGGAGCGGCGCATCCGGTGGTGATGGGCGGCGGCAATGTGGACGATGTAATGAAGCAGAAGATGGAGAACGACGCGGCAGCGCTGATGCGGTCGGTAGCGGCGCGGCGCGGGCGAAATGTGGAAGTGGCGGAGAGCACGGTGCGCGAGTCGAAGTCGTTTACCGAGCAGGAGGCGCTGGCGCAGCATTTGATCGATTACGTTGCGCCGAGCGAGAGCGATCTGTTTCGTCAGATGGAGGGCAAGAGTTTTAAGCGCTTCAATGGGCAGGAAGTGACGCTGAATCTTTCCGGGCAGCCGATTTCGCCTTTTGGGACGACGCTGAAGGAGCGGATTCTGGGTTATTTGATGGACCCGAATATTTCGTTCATCCTGCTGGCGATTGGCGCGCTGGCGCTGTATGCGGAGTTCAATCATCCGGGGGCGGTGATTCCGGGAACGGTGGGCGTGGTCTTTATTTTGATTGCGGCGTTTGCTTTGAATTTGTTGCCGACGCGGTTTGCGGCGCTGGTGCTGATTCTGGGGGCGTTCGCGCTTTTTGCGGCGGAGGCAAAGTTTGCGAGCCACGGGGTGTTGACGGTGGGCGGGATCACATTGCTCACGCTGGGAGGATTATTGCTGGTGGATTCGCCGATCCCGGAGATGCGGGTGCACTTGCTTACGGCGATGGCCGTCAGCATTCCACTGGGAATGATCACCGCGTTCCTCATGACCATGGCGGTGAAGGCGAGGCGAAATAAAGTTGTGACCGGCTCGGAAGGAATGGTGGGGCAGATTGGCGTCGCGCAGACGGCGCTCTCGCCGAGAGGAAAAATATTTGTTCACGGAGAATTGTGGGATGCGATCTCCTCGTCCGACGTGGCAGCCGGGCAGCCGGTGGTGGTGATGCGGGTTGACGGCCTGGTGCTGCAAGTCGAGCCAGTCGGTGTGGCGCAAACTGCGACGGCTGTGACGTAACTCGAACCCTTAAGTCGAACGTCATTTCGAAACGCAACTCGAACCCAATCGAGACCGCGCACCAGCGCGATCAACCGGCGCAGGTCCGAATTCCACGCTCATCTCAGCTCTCTGCGTTACAATCCGCGATAGGAGCGTTGCTCGCTTCGGGCGTGGAGGTATTACATGGAAATCTTTGGGGTGGGCGTGGGATTCGTCAGCATTGTTATCGTCGTTTTCCTCTTGTACGCGTTAAGTTCCATCAAGGTTCTTGCGGAGTATGAGCGCGGCGTTATTTTTCGATTCGGTCGCTTATACCATCGGGCGAAGGGACCGGGAATTATTCTGGTGCTGGCTCCAATGGACCGCATGGTGCGGGTTTCGCTGCGCCAGGAAGCGCTGGAAGTTCCGCCGCAAGATATCATTACGCGCGACAACGTTACGTTGAAGGTGAACGCCGTTATCTTTTTACGGGTGACCGATCCGAGCAAAGCGGTGGTGGAGGTTTCGAATTACGTTTACCAGACTTCGCAGTTTGCACAGACCACGCTGCGCTCGGTGCTGGGCGAACAGGAACTCGACGAGTTGCTGGCGCACCGGGAAAAAATCAATTTGCGATTGCAGAGCATTCTCGACATGCACACTTCGCCGTGGGGCGTGAAGGTGACGAATGTTGAGGTGAAGCAGGTTGACATGCCGGAATCGATGCTGCGGGCGATGGCGAAGCAGGCCGAGGCGGAGCGCGAGAAGCGGTCGAAGATTATTCATGCGGAGGGAGAGTTCTCGGCGGCGCAGAGACTGGTGGATGCGGCGCATTTGCTGGCCACGGAACCGGTGAGCGTGCAACTGCGTTACTTGCAGACTTTGACGGAGATCGGGGTGGAAAAGAATACGACGGTGATTTTCCCGGTGCCGGTGGATTTCTTTTCGGGCTTGCAGAAGCTGCTGGGCAGGGGCGGCGAGGATGCGGGTCCGGCGGCCAAATCGGCATAGTGGAAGTTGCGCCAACTATGAGGAAGGTTTATGGCTTCGTCACAAGATACTGAAATCACGTTGGGCACGGCAAAACTGCTGGGGTTGTTTTTTGGGCTGGTGGTGATCTGCGCGGTGTTCTTCGCGCTGGGTTACACGCTGGGGCGGAAGTCAGAGACCGGCGTGTCGGCGGCGACGACGGTGGGTCCGCTGACGACGGCGAACGGTGCGAAGCCGGCAAGCTCGGGCGCAGTGCCGGCTACGCCGATGACTTTTTATAAGGCGGTGGAGCAGCAGAACGCGAATCCGCAACTGACACCCGCGGCCGCGGTTGCGACGACGCCGGAAAGCGCGGCTGGTCAGCCGTCCGCGGCGCAATCGACCGGAGCATCGGCGGACGGATCGTCATCCAGCGCGCCGACGACGCAGGGCGCGGAGGCAGCGAACCCGCCTGACGCGATGGCGGCGATTCCGACTACGGGTTATTTCGTGCAGGTAGCGGCGGTGAGCAAGCAGGATGATGCCGAAGCTTTAGTGGACGCGCTGAAGAAGAAGCAGTATCCGGCATTTGTGGCGAGCGGGTCTTCCACCGACAAGCTGTTTCGGGTGCAGGTGGGGCCGTTCAGCGATCTTAAAGATGCTGAAGCGATGCGCGCGCGGCTGATCAACGACGGGTACAATCCGATCCTCAAGAAGTAAAATCCCTATGAAGAGTAACCGCCTGTTGAACCGCCGCGTGGTTTTCAAGCTGCACGGAATGGATCCACTCGATGCGACGATTCTCAAGCAGGATGAAACGGGCTATTGGATTCGCGGCGGAACTCTGGCCGGGCAGCTTGACCAATCCAATTGTTCTCTTCCGGAGAGCGACGTGCGCTACCTCGAGTTCAGCCGGATCGAGTGGCTGCGAGCACCGCGGCAGCGGGCGGGATGAGCCTTCCGGCTTCGGCGTAAGTTTGCATATTGACAAGCGTCGATTTAGCGGATATTCCTGAATCTGCTATGACGACTCCGGCGAATTCCCTCGACATCACATTGCACGCCATTGCCGATCCGGCGCGACGCCGCATTTTGGCTGCTCTCAAGCAGCGGACGGCTGGGGCGGGAGAGTTTTCCGGACTTTGCGGCGGAGATATAGAGGAGCGGGTGAAACTGTCGCAGTCCACGATTTCGCATCACATGGCGATTTTGACGAAAGCCGGTTTAGTGGATGCGGAGAAGCAGGGACAGTGGAGATGGTACCGGCGCAATGAAAAGGCTTTGCGGAGGATGGTGAAGAGTTTGCGGGCGCAGTTGTGAAAGAGTGCTAGTCATGGGCCTTGGCTCGCACAGCGGCGGTTCGCATGCACGCAAAAACCAGGGTCCCTCGCTTCGCTCGGGATGACAAGTTAGGTGGAGGCTGGTGGAAGCGGCTTAGGCAGAAGCGGCGGCGTGGGCTTTTTGCAAGAGGCGGCGGGCCTGGGCAATTAGATCGGCCACTTCGAAGGGTTTCACCAAATAGGGGATGTTGTTTTGCTGGAGGAATGTTCGGTCTTCGCCTTGCTCGCCTCCGTGCGAGAAAGTAAACAGCAGGTGGTTTTCCAAGCCGGGACAATTCTGGGTTAGCCAGGTATAGGCCTCCTTGGCGTTCCAGTCGGAAGGCATTCTGCCGCTCATGATTACGGCGTCGAAGGGCTCCGAAAGTAGCCGCGTTTTTACGTCTTCACTCTTAGTCGCCGTGACCACGTTGGCACCCGCGCCCATGAGGACGTCGCGTTCGAACTCCAGCACAGCCTCTTCTTCCTCGACGAGCAGAACGCGGCCCTGAATTGCCCCTTCGCGTTTGGGCGGAGCGGCGGGCGCGGATTCAACGATTGCACCGGCAGAGACGGCCATAGGAAGACGAACTTCGATGACTGCGCCGCCTTCGTTGGCGTTGTGTGCAGTGATGTCACCGCCGTGTTCCTTCACGATTCCGTAGCAGATGCTCAAACCCAGACCGGTTCCCTTGCCGACATTTTTTGTGGTGTAGAAAGGATCGAAAATTCGTTTGGGATCTTTAATCCCGGGGCCATCGTCGGCGAATTGCACGGCCACGAAGCCGTTTTCGCAGCTCACGCGAATTTTGAGTTTGCCGGAGCGCCCGGTTTCCAGAACGGCGTCGACGGCGTTATTGATGATGTTCAGGAACACCTGCTCGATCTGGTGAGGATCGGCGACGACCATGGCGGGATCTTCCGCCAAAGTTTTTTCTACTGCGATATGGTTGACTTTGAGGTCGTAGTCGCGAAGAGCGAGCGTTTCTTCGAGCACCTTGCGGACGTCGACTTCAGAGCGTTCCGGCTTCCTTTGGCGTGCGAAGGAAAGTAAGTTTTGGACAACGCGGTGAGTGCGCTGCGCTTGCTTGAACATTTTGGCGACATAATCCTGGGCGCGCTCGTTGAGGCCTTCGCTTTCGAGAAGCTGGGCGTAGCCGAGAATTGCGGTGAGCGGATTATTCAGCTCGTGAGCAACTCCGGCGATGAGCTGGCCGACGGCGGACATCTTCTCGCTTTGCAAAAGTTGTTCCTGAGTGCGGCGCAGGTCTTCGTAGGCTTTGCAGGTCTCTTCATAGAGGCGGACTTTCTCGATGGTGGTTGCGAGCTGGCGGCTGATGGCTACGAGCAGATTCTCTTCGCCGCTAGAATATTCGTACTCGATGTGGCTGCGCAGTCCCATCATGCCGATGGGGTTGTCTTTGCCCCAGAAGAGGACCCAGTTCCATGCGCCGTCGGTGTTGGAGCGGATGAATTCCGCGACTGCGCCGGTGAGATGCGGCAGATATTCGGCGGTGATCACTTCGGCGCGCGAGCGCATGACGAGATCGCCAAAGCCATCGGCGAAGCTGATTTCGGCAGGACGGGATTTATCGCGGCTGCGCGGTCCCCAAGCGGCGCGGCGGCGGTAAGTGGGTGCGTCGGAATCGGAAAGATAGACGGCTCCACTCTCCGCGCCGAACAACGAGACGACTTGCCGCAAGGTTAGGTTGAGGATTTCATCGAGATCGAATGACTGCGTGGCGACGACGGCCATCGCGTTCAGGGCGTTGAGTTCGCGGTTGCGGCGGCGCATTTCGTCTTCGGCGCGGCGCTTCTCGGTAACGTCGAGAACGAAGCCCTGGTAGCGCTCGACTTTGCCGGCGGCGTCGCGGGTGGCGAAACTGCTTTCGGCGGAAAGCAGCAGAGTGCCGTTTTTTCGCCGCATGGTGACTTCGAAATTGCGGACGTAATTCTGCTGGTCGATCTGTTTGTGAAAGGAATCGCGCTGGCCGGCATCGACGCGGATATCTTCATCCAGGTTCAAGGTGAGGAGTTCTTCGCGCTTCTCATAGCCCAACATGCGGACGAAGGCGTCATTGCAGTCGAGGAGGCGGCCGGTGGGGGTGGCGATGTAAACGCCCTCCTGGACCTGATCGAAGAGCAAGCGGTATTTCTCTTCCGCCGAGCGGCGCTCGGTGATATCGCGAACGATGTGGATAGTGCCTTTTTGCTTGCTGCCCTGCTCGGTGTAGGAAGAAGTTGATACCAGGGAGAAGCCGCCAAAACAGGGGTCCGCGGCTTCGGTGACTTCTTCATCGCCGCGGGCGCAGTAGGGGCAACCCGTCCATTCACCCAGAGTATGCGGGAGGACGGATTCGCAGCTGCTGCCGATTACATCGGCGGAAGATTGCTGCAACTGTTCGAGGAGAATCTGATTAGCTTTGATGATGCGGAATTCCGCGTCGTGGGCCAGGATGATGTCGTGCACGGAATCGAAAGTATTGCGCCACTGGCGCTGGGAGCGCAGAACCTGCTCCAGCAGGCGGAAATTTTCGATGGCGATTCCGAGCTGCCGTCCGCAGGTGGAGAGGAAATCGGTTTCTTCCGCGGTGAGTTTGCGATTCACCGCGCTGCCGAAGATGAGCAGTCCTATGGGCGATTTCTTTCCAAGGACGGGCACCATTAGCAGATGGCGAATCTTTTCCGACTGCAACAAATGTGGATCTTCGGGGATGGATTCGTCTCTGCGAGCGGTTACGGACTGCCCGCGTTCGAGCATCGGTGAGACAGTTTCGGATAACTCCGCGATGCCGACCTCGCGCAGGAAGTCGGGCGAAACGCCGACGGCATGAGTGGCGACGAGATGTCCCCCATCGATCAGACGAAACCAGGCTGCTTTGCTCTGGGTGAGTTGCCGCAAGGCCTCGAGGGCCTTATCCATCATGCCGCCTTGCTGTTGCGCGAGGATGATGCTCCCGGTGAGGGCATGCAGGACGGTGAGGCGTTGGGTGCGCGCGCGGGCTTCGCGAAACACGAATAAGAGCATGGTGACGCCGAGCAGGGTCTGCGTAACGGCGAAGACGCCTGCGGGAATCTCGCTGGTGAGCAGCGGCCAGTTGAGATGCTGCGAAAGGAGAAGGATGGCGAGCAGCCACGTGGCGGGCTCGCGGCGGCCACGACGGGCGCGGACCAAGGCGATTGCGGCCGTGAGGAGAATGATTCGGTAGGCGACTTCGAGAGCGAAACGGAGCGGTAAGGAATCGGGCCAGAGCAGGACGCGGGCCACGGCGAAGGCAGCGGTACAAGCGGTGACGGCAGCCAGAGGCGCGAGCAGATTTCGTTCCCGGATATAGAGAAATACAGCTACGGCAGAAAGACCGATGGCGATTACGAATGCGGCTTGTTCAACGGCTGGAAAATAGCGCGCGGGGATTTGTGTCGCGGCGCCGTAGATTTCGATGAAGCGCGAAGCGACGAGGAGAGTCCATGCCGCAATCCAAACGGCGAGGTAGCGTTCGCGGAAGGCGGTCAGAACCGCCAGCGATGCGGCCAGAACCACCAGCAAAGCCCAGTCTGAGGGCTTCAACCTGGCGAGGGCTGGTTGTGCGACGATGTTCCAAAGCGACCAAAGAGAAGCGGTCATTTTCGGTAGATCAGTTCGGTAGATCAGTTCGGTAGATCAGTTCGGTAGATCAGTTCGGCGAATCAGTTACACTAATCAGTTCGTCGAAATCAGTTTCGGCGAATTAGTTCTGTTTCATCACTGCAATCAATCGGTTCAATGCTCCGGCGCAATCAGTTAGGCGCATGGCAGACGAAAACCTGCCTGGTTGTTGAATATCATGCGCGGAGCATATCTCGATGACCTTTCCGGACCTCAGTGGTTACTTTCGGAATCTCACGTCTGAGATAAAATCGCCGATAGTATTGCAGGACATACCCATGCCCGACCGCATTCTGGTAGTCGACGACGAAGAGGCAATCCGCGAGATTGTGTGCGCCATCCTGGAAGCTGCGGGGTATGCCTGCCAGCAGTCGGGGTCCGGCATGGAGGCGCTGGCGCTGCTGAATTCCGGCGAACAGTTTGAGCTGATGCTTTCCGACCTGATGATGGCGGACCTTGACGGCATTGGATTGCTGGAGCGCACCAAAGAAAAATTTCCGGAAATGCCGGTGGTGATGGTCACGGCCGTGCATGACATTTCCGTAGCTTTGGCGGCCATTCGCAACGGGGCCTATGACTATTTGCTGAAGCCGTTCGAGCGGGAACAGTTGCTGAATGCGGTGGGGCGAGCGCTCGAGAACCGGCGACTGAAGGTGGAGAACCGGACTTATCAGACCAATCTGGAGTCCTTGGTGGAGGCCCGCACTGATCAGTTGCAGACAGCGATGACCGATCTGGAGCGGTCGTATGACATCACGCTGCAGGCACTGGGCGACGCGCTCGATTTAAAGGATCGTGAGACCGAAGGGCACTCCAAGCGGGTTACCGCGTTTACCATGGCGATTGCGCGCGCGATGGGGCTGCCGCGGGAGCAGATCGATGTAATAGCGCGCGGGGCATTCCTGCACGACATTGGCAAGATGGCGATTCCGGACCGCATTCTGCTCAAGCCGGGGAAGCTGGATGACGACGAGCGGGCGATCATGCGCGAGCATTGCTATCACGGCTACCAGATGCTGCGCAGGATTCCGTTTCTCGCCGAAGTTTGCGAGATTGTTTATTCGCATCAGGAACACTTTGACGGATCCGGCTATCCGCGGGGGTTGAAGGGGATTGAGATTCCGCTGGGAGCGCGGATTTTCTCGGTCGCCGACACGTTGGATGCCATTATTTCGGACCGCCCGTATCGTCCGGCGCGGACTCTCACTGCGGCGCGCAAAGAGATACAGGCTTGGGCGGGGCGGCAGTTCGATCCGGAGGTAGTAGAAGTATTTCTGAAGATGCCGGACGATATTTTTGAAGACCTGCGGCGCGAGATTAACGCGCAGAGTTATCCGTTTGCTTATTCCTCAAGCGCCAAGGGCGCGTCCTAAGCGGCAGCGGGTAACACTGGAGATCTGCCCCGTCCGCGCGAGTACTTACTCAGGTATCACGCTTGCAATCTGCGCCATTCCGCGCGTTCTTACCGAGGAAGCGCTTTCCGGCTTACCATAACAAAAGCTCAACTCGGACTCGATAATTTTGCTTGGGAGGTATGGCATGAAATCGATAGGCTGTCTTTTGGCGCTGATGGTTCTTAGTAGTGCTCTTAGTGGCGCGGCGCGGGCGCAGGAGCATCCGGCGCTGACGGCGATGCCGAATTCCGTTTATGTGGGCGCGGATGGAAAGTTTGAAACCGCTCCGGACACGGCCGTGATTCAGTTCGATATTTCGGTGCAGGAAGAAAAATCGCAAGCCGCTTACCAGCACGCGTCAAAGGATGCGGAGCAGGTTCGGGAGGTGCTAAGGGCGAATGGCATCGAGCCGAAAGCCGCGACGATAGGATTTTTTTCGGTGCAGCCGATGTATGAGTGGAAGCCAAAACAGAAAGTAGTTGGATACCGCGTGACCACGGACGTGACGCTGAAGCTGAAAGATTTCGCGAAGATCGGGCCCATCACGCAGCAGCTTGCCGATGCCAACGTCAGCGAGCGCCAGACGTTGAACTATACGCTGGAAAATATTGACGAGGCCAAGAATAAGGCGGTGGAAGATGCGTACCGCCGGGCGCGGAACTCGGCGGAGACGGTGGCGCGGGCGAGCGGGCGCGGGTTAGGTGAGCTCTCGTACGCGTCGGTGGATACGTTTGAGAATGCGCGGATGCCGGTCCCGCACATGGCGCGGGCAATGACTCCGATGGCGAATGCGGCGCCGGCTCCTACGGAAGAATTCACTCCGCAGAATGTTACGGTGACGGCGCATGTGAATGCGCTGTTTAGTTTGAAGTGAGGTTGAGGGGAGAAAGAGCCTCGCTACGCTCGGCGGACAGCTCCTTCGGCTCCGCTCAGGGCAGGCTACGGGCGGCAGTCCCTACATTTAAGGCGCGGCTTTGGCCAGGGCGATGCGAGTGGTATCGACGGTGACGGGGCGCTGAATTTCCATTTCAATGGAAGTTCCCACATCCAGTTTTACGTCGGGGCCGCGCTTCAGGAGGGCCCAGGCGATGCCGGCGGCGGCGCCAACTCCGGCTCCGACGCGGGCTCCGTTGAGGCCTCCGGTAGCCAAGCCTCCAGCTGTGGCGCCACCCATGGTGCCATAGACGCCGCCCTTGGCTGCGTCCTCGACTTTCTTGCCGGTGTCCTTATCCTGCTGGATCGTGCCTTCCGCGTCCTTTACGGAATTGCTATCCGCGCCGGGAGTGTTTTCGACCGAGCCGGGCAGCATCACCGTGTATCCGCTGGGATAAATCATGGAAGTGAAGTGCATGAGGATTTCGGCACGGCCTTTGCCGTGACCAGCGCGCTCGACGTGCTCGATCTTGCCTTGAATGTAGGAGCCGGCGGGAACGATGACGCGGTTATCCACGACGAAGGGAAAGGCAGTTTCGGCGTAGACAGCGTCACCCTCGCGAGCGTTCTTGGTGGAGATAGCCTGCTTGAGAGACAGCGGAATTTTTGTTCCGGCAGGGATGACGATCGAATTAAGAGCGGGGGCGTCCTGTGGCGTGGGAGTTGCCGCCGCAGAATTTGCGGGAGGTTGGACGACCGCGGGTTGCGAGGAAGAGTCTTGCGCCGGAGATCCTGCTGGCTGCGGCGGGGCCGCCTGACTGAACGACATTCCAGAAGCCAGCAACAATATGCAAAGCAAGCGCATCGCGAACCTCCTTGCAGGCGAACGAGCCATCGTGCCCAGCCGGCCGTTCCCTTAAAAAGCTGAGAATAGCACGCCTTGATCGCTTATGATGCGTCATTCCTACGACAGGGTGCCTTGGCTCGATCCATCTGCACCGCGGAGTTTCTCCTGAAAAACGCAGGCCGGGATGGCGCGCTGGCGCCGAAACCGTTATATAATTCTCGCGCAAGGGGCATCCCCCACGCTCCTTGCCACTCTACAAGCCTTGTTTGGAGCTCCCATGAAACGCATCGCCACGCTTTTGCCGCGCGCCGTTTTCTTCCTGGTTTTCTTATTCGTGTTCAACATCGTGATTGATCCGGGCCACGCTTTCGCCTCGACGGAAACGATCCTGCACGATTTCAATGTGACTCCGAACGGGCAGGAACCGAATGGGGGCTTGATCTCCGACGCGGCAGGCAATCTTTACGGCACTACTGTTTATGGCGGAGCCTTCGGTTTTGGCGAGGTCTACAAGCTTGCGCCGAATTCCAAAGGCGGTTGGACAGAGACTGTGCTCTATAGCTTTAACGGAACCACCGAGGGAGATGGGCCAGCGGGCGCGCTGGTGTTCGATGCGGCGGGAAATATTTATGGAGGCACGATTGGCGGAGGCTCGCAACAAGATGGCACGATCTTCAAGCTGACGCCGCACGGTGCAAGCTGGACGGAGAGCGTCATTTGGAATTTCCATGGTAAAGACGGAGTGAATCCGAACGGTGGGCTCATCTTTGACCAGGCTGGCAACTTATATGGGACTACTACTTCTGGCGGAGGCTTAGGCCGGCAGAGTTGCATTAACCTGGGGTGCGGGACGGCGTTTCGTCTGACTCCCGGCGCCAACGGGAAATGGACCCTCACGACTCTGTATGCCTTCCAGGGCCAGAGCGATGGATCGAATCCGAACTCGGGCCTGGCCATGGATAAAGCCGGGAACCTTTATGGAACCACCACCGAGGGAGGAATTCTAGGCACGGGGCTGGGGTACGGAGTGGTGTTCGAATTAAGTTCGGGTTCGAGCGGCTGGACAGAGAGCGTGCTGTATAGCTTTACGGGCGGGGCGGACGGAGGCAATCCCAGCAGCGACGTAATCTTCGACGCGTCGGGGAATCTCTATGGCGTAACCGCGGACGGTGCGAACGGTACGGGGTGCAGCGGCTCGGAGTGCGGCATTGTCTTCGAGCTCTCCCCGGTAGAGGGGGGGCAGTGGAGTGAGAGTGTCCTCTACAGCTTCAATGGCATCGATGGCGATGATCCCGTAGGCAACCTGACCTTCGACCAGGCTGGAAATCTTTATGGCACGACGCGGTTCGGCGTCAGTGAGGCAGCCAAAGGGACCGTGTTCAAACTGACTCATGGCGCGGGTGGATGGACGGAAAGCGTCCTATGGAACTTCACCGGGGGGGCCGACGGTAATAATCCAACCTTCGGTGTAACGCTGGGATCGTCGGGGCAAATCTACGGCGCGACTGCGGAGGGCGAAAATACTGGCAACGGCACAGTGTTTGAACTGCAAGCGGCGCAGGGCGATTCCTATACTGAAACCACCCTCACCGCTTTTCCCAGCGGCAACGGCTATCCGAAGACGGCCCTGGTCGCCGACGCCTCGGGAAATTTTTACGGCGCAACCAATAGCGGAGCTGCATACGATTTCGGCGGAGTGTATGAGTTATCGCCGGTTGCCGGAGGAAAGTGGACGGTCAGCATCCTCTACAGCTTCCCCAGCGGGCTTCCTGGCTACGTAGTGGGGCCGACTCCATCGGCATTGATCTTCGACTCCGCGGGCAATCTCTATGGCGAGCTCCAGTACGGAGGCACGGCTGGCGAAGGGACCGTATACGAATTGTCGCCATCGTCCGGAGGAAAGTGGAGCGAAAAAGATATTTATACATTTACCGGCGGCACGGACGGAGGCCAGCCACAGGGAGGATTGATCTTCGATTCCGCTGGCAACTTATATGGGACCACTGAATATGGCGGTTTCACCGCCGTCCAGGGCTGCCGCCTCGGCTGCGGAACCGTCTTCAAGCTGACTCCTTCCTCTGGCGGATGGTCAGAGAGCGTGCTTTATCAATTTGTCGCCGGGGGCACTGACGGACGCAATCCCATTGCCAGCGTGGTTTTCGACGCGAGCGGAAACCTTTACGGCACGACGGAACTGGGTGGAATCATCATCTCGGGCGAATGCGGTGGAGGCTGTGGCAGCGTTTTCGAACTGACTCCCTCTGGCGGAACGTGGACAGAGCATGTGCTTTATTTGTTCTCCGGGAAATCAGGCGATGGAAGAAGTCCCGATGCCAATCTCATCCTCGACGCGGCCGGTAATCTTTACGGCACAACCGCAGCAGGAGGCAAATCCATTCATGGCTACTGCGGCACGGGCTGCGGCACCGTCTTCAAACTTTCGCAGAGCTCCGGCGTTTGGAAGGAAACTATCCTGTTGTCATTCGATGGAACCGACGGCGCCACTCCTTTAGCACCGGTGGTTTTCGATGCAGCTGGCAATCTTTATGGGACGTCGCAGGGCTTTACGGGCGACACCTGGGGGACCGTCTTCAAGCTTTCTTCATCAGCCGGAAATTGGACCGAAACCGTACTGCACTCGTTCCCGATTTACGCTCCGGGGGATTTGGATGGATATTTTCCGTCGAGCGGATTGATCCTCGATTCCGCCGGCAATCTTTACAGCACCGCGCCGGGCGGTGGACAAACCTCGACGGGAGGAATTGTTTTTGAAATCACGCCGTAGCGGGCTGGAATGGACCGACTCAGCAAAGCAGCTCGATGGAAGCTGGCTCCGGCGAGCGCAGGTGCGGCAGGTTAGGATACTAATTTAGCTGACTATAAATGAAAGCGCCGTGACAGGACTAGAGCTCGGGTGGTTCGCCGAGTCGCATGAGCAACTCATTCCGATCAAAAAAGGTGTAAAACTTGTGCCCCAATCCCTGAGAAGAATGAGTGGCACGCAGGAAGAAATTGAACGCAATTCGGGCCTCATTTTTCGGAGTCTTTTTTGTTACCGGATGGTTTTCCATCATGTGCCCTAAAGAGTAAGCCCAGATATCGGCTATTTGAAGGGGAGGAGCAGCGGCTGGTTCTGTAGGTGTGTACGAACTCATCCAATTACCCGCCGCAACATTGTGCTCTTTGATGGCATACCAGAGCTTTTCGGCTGGTCCTGTGAATCCCCGCAGCTTCGCATATACCATTGCAATGCGGTTGTTCCAAAACTCTTGCATTTCTTTCGCGGTTTGCAGTGCTTGGTTGGCGGCTGCAAAAGCTAGGTTGAAAGTCACCTCTTGGAAAGCTACGTGGTAGGGACTTTCCATTTTTTCCCGTTGATCCAGGGAAAGATCGCTGAAATCTTTATTGCTGACCGCTGCCGAGACTGGAATGACTTTCACATCACTGATGATATCCAAGAGCAACCGAAGTATCCTTTCGCGCTCTTCCCTCGACTTCCATCGCTCATTAAGGAAACGTTCTTTGTGGTGAACAAAGTCCACCATGTGGAATGGATTAGGGATATCTTCTCGTTTTTGCACCTCTCTCCATTTGCTACTTATCTCAATCCAATCATCTGACCATGCCAGCAATCCAGCGATGCCAGTGAAGTGTTTATTCGGGTCTTGAGGATGTCCAAATTCATCGCAGTAGGAACCAAAACCAGTCGGCATAATAAACAACTTCCTTCCCATTCGTCAGACACTGCCTAGCGCGAAGTGGAAATCGCGACTTAATAGATTAGATACTTTTTTCTGATGAGCTCAAACTTCTCCAGGTCGTCCTGCCAATCCTGGGCGATGCGGCGTGGATCTTTGCCCGCGACGAGTCCATCGTAGGCTGACTGATTCACGAGGAGTTCCGGTAGGCGTTCGAGTTTGTAATCCGCGGGATAAAGTTTTTTCAGCGCGGCGGCCAATTCGATTCCGAGTTCCGGTGCGTCGAGCCCATTGCGGTCGGTTAGAACCAGATTCACGCCTTCACACTTTTGGTTTGCATAGTTGCTCGCCGTGGGCGTGAAGGACACGGGGACGAATCTGACGCCGGCGATGCCGCGGGCATTCAGGTACGTGGCGAGTTCGCGGCCCTTCATCCAGGGAGCGCCGAGGAGTTCGAAGGGAGTGTCGGTGCCGCGTCCGACAGAAACGTTTGTGCCTTCGATCAAGCCGACGCCCGGATAGAGGCCGGCTTCGGTGATGCTGCGCAGGTTGGGCGAGGGATTGATCCAGGCGAGTGCGGTGGAATCGAACCAGTCGCCGCGCTGCCAGCCTTCCATGGCGACCACTGTAAGCCTGGCGTTGATGTTGCGTTCCGCGTTGAACATCTTGGCCAGTTCGCCCAGAGTCATGCCGTGGCGAGGCGGGACCGTCCAATAATTGGTGAAGCTTTCGTGGCCGGCATCGGCTACAGGGCCCTGAACGAACGATCCGGTGATGGGATTAGGGCGATCAAGCACGATCAGCTCGATTCCGGCGCTGGCTGCGGCTTCCAGAAAATATCCCAGCGTGGTTTCGTAGGTATAGAAGCGGACGCCGGCGTCCTGAACATCGAAAACCACGGCGTCGAGTTGCTTTAATACGTCGAGCGCCGGGCGGCGAGCCGCGTCTTTGGCTCCGTAGACGCTGTCGACGGGAATGCCAGTGGCGGAATCTTTTGTATCGCCGACGTTGGTTGTGTCGAGCGTGCCGGTTACACCGTGCTCGGGGCTGAAGATGGCGTCGAGAGAGACTCCGGGCGCTCGAGCGAGGACGTCGATGGTGCGGCGGCCCTCGGCGTCGACTCCCGTTTGGTTGGTAAGGAGGCCGATTTTTTTCTTGCGGCCGGGCGTCTGGAGAACGTCGAAGTGGTGACTTTCGAGGACATCGATTCCGGTCTTGACGCTGCCGTTGCGGGAGTTCATGCGGCGGGCGGCGCTTTGAGCTTCGTTGTAGCCGGTGATGCTCTGCCAGCGCAGGGCTTCTTTCTCGCTGGCAGTTAGAGGCAGCGCGGCGGCCACGGCGGTGGCGACTTTGGAGCGCAGAGCGATGGCATTGCCGCCGCGCGGGTGAACGGCGTTGGTGAGCAGAATGATGTAGGTCTGGGTGGTGGGATCAATCCACAGCGATGTTCCGGTGAAGCCGGTATGGCCATAGGAGCCTACGGGGAGAAGATCGCCGCGGTTGGAGGAGTATGGAGAGTCGATATCCCAGCCGAAACCGCGGAGGACCGGGGCGGATGGAGGCTGCTCGGGGCGAGTCATTTTCTCGACTGAAAGTGGAGAGAGGACACCTCCGCCGCCATTCAGCAGGGCTTGTGCGAATTTTGATAGATCGTCAGCGGAGGAGAATAGTCCGGCGTGGCCGGCGACACCGCCCATGCGGCGGGCGGTGGGATCGTGGACTACGCCGCGCAGCATGTGGTTGATCTCGTCATACTGCGTGGGTGCGATTTTTGCGCGCCATGCCGCTGGCGGAACGAAGCGGGTATGCGCCATCTTGAGCGGGGCGAAGATGTGGCGCGTGCAGTATTCGTCGAAGGTCTCGCCGGAGATTTTTTCGACAAGGGCTCCCAACACGACGAAGTTGACGTCGCTGTAGGAAAATCGCGAGCCCGGCGGATCCTGCAGGACGTCGGCAAAGGCCATGCGGTAAGCGGTTTCCTTGCCTTGCCACGGCGTTTTTAAATCCATATCCGGTTCGAGGCCCGAGTAGTGCGTCAACAGCTGGCGGATGGTGATGTCGTCTTTTCCGTTCTGGGCAAACTCGGGAAGATATTTGGCGACGGAATCGTTTAGGCGAATTTTGCCTTGTTCTACGAGCTGCATGATTGCGGGGGTGGTGGCAATCACTTTGGTGAGCGAGGCGAGATCGAAAATTGTGTCGAGCGTCATGAGTTCGTGACGCGGCTCCAGAGCGCGGTTGCCGTAGGCTTTGCGGTAGACGACCTGGCTGTTGTGCCCTACGACGAGAACTGCACCGGGGATTGTGCTCTCTTGGATGGCTTGCTGGATGACGGCGTCGACGGCGGGGAGATGAATTGCGGGAGCGGGGTGCTTGGAGTCCGTGACGGACGCGGAAGCGCAGGCGAGGCTGACAAACAGGGCGAGAAGGAGAAAGGTATGGGGAGAACGGGACGCTGAAGACTGGCGCATCTTTTGCGCGAGAACCAGACTTTGTCCGCGGGCACTCGATTTTGAATTGAGAGGAAGGATGGATTGACTCTACACAAGTCGGGAGGCTCATCTCAAGAAACTGTAGTAAGGGGTGCCTTTAGCGGCATGTCCTTCGCGATGAGGAGTTGCCCAGCCGTCCGCTCCACGGCTTTACCGTGTGCGCAATTCTCTGCTATAAACCGAGGCAGGTTAAGAAATTATTTCCGGAAAGCGCCTCCGCTCTGAAATTCATCCCACCAGGTTGTCCAATGCGTCTTGATCTCGACCATCAGGATAACGTGTTTGCGTCCGGGTTCGGCGTGCTGCGCGAAGCGATTGCGGGGGGAGTTTTTCCGGCGGCCTCGATAGCTGTCACGCATCAGTCGCGATTGATTGGACTGAGAGCGTTTGGGCAGTTTACTTATGAGTCCGATGCGCCGGCCGTAACGAGTGCGACGCTCTTCGATCTTGGATCGGTGACGAAAGTGGTTGCGACCGCGGCCATGGCAATGCGGCTGTACGAGCGGGGATTACTTGATCTGGATGCGCCGGTTGCGGCGATTGTTCCGGAATTTATTGCAGACACGGGAAGAGATAGGCGGCGCGGCGAGGTCACGCTGCGCATGTTGCTGGCGCACAGTTCTGGAGTGCCCGCGCATGAAAAGTTATTTGTGCGGGCGCATAGTCGCGACGAACTTTTGCAGTGCGTCTTTACCATGCCCCTGGCTGCGGAACCGGGGTCTCTCGCGGTGTATAGCGATATTGGATTTATTCTTCTCGGTGTCGCGCTGGAACGATTGGCCGATGAATCCATCGACTCCTTCTGCCGGCGGGAAATCTTTGCGCCGCTGGGAATGACTAATACGGCGTTTAACCCGCCTGCCGAGTTGCGAGCGCAGATTCCTCCGACGGTGGATGACCGGAGTTTTCGTCACCGCATTGTTCAGGGTGAAGTTTTCGATGAGAATGCCAGTGCGATGGGCGGGGTGGCGCCGCACGCGGGAATTTTTTCTACCGCTCCCGATATTGCGCTGTTTGCTCACGCGATGCTGAACTCCGATGCGCTGGCGCGACGGGATACGATCGCACTGTTCACCCGCCGAGAAGCCGCGCCGGCTGGGACATCCCGCGCACTGGGATGGGATACGCCTTCGTCACCCTCGCAGGCGGGAAAATATTTTGGGGCGGCATCGTTCGGGCACCTCGGTTATACGGGGACTTCTTTGTGGATCGATCCGGACCGCCAGCTCTCGATTACGTTGCTGACGAACCGGACGTGGCTCGATTGTTCGAATCTTGCGATCAAGCAAGTGCGGCCGAGATTTCATGATGCCGTGGTTGAAGCGATTGGCTTGCGGGGATGAGGTTCGTGCCGGCGATTGATCGATTCGTTGAATAAGCATTTAGAATGGCGGTCCACTTCCAGCGAAAGGGCGCTGATTTTTTTGACACAAAACCGAAAGACTAAGGTCGATTTACGCAATCTGCGCACGGAGCAGGCGAACGCGGCTGCTCACGATCTCGATTGCAAATCGGCGCTTGAAATTGCACAGCTCATCAATGCGGAGGACAGCACGGTCGCCGCGGCAGTGGCGCGAGCCTTACCGCAGGTTGCGCGGGCCATCGATTTGTCAGCAGCGGCGTTGAAGCGCGGCGGGCGGGTTATTTATGTGGGAGCGGGCACCAGTGGCCGCATTGCGGCCCTCGATGCCACCGAGTGCTCGCCTACGTTCAACGTTGATCGCGTGCAATTCATCATAGCGGGCGGAGCCAAGGCTTTGGCGTCAGATTCCGAGATCAGCGAGGATGACGCCGGGCAGGGGCGGGACGAAATGGCCCGGCGCAAACCGAGCAAGAAGGACGTTGTGATCGGCATTGCGTCGAGCGGGCGCACTCCATTTACTATCGCGGCGGTTGAAATGGCACGCTCACGCGGGGCGCGGACGATTGCGCTCACCTGCAATCCGAAGTCCCCACTAGAGCGCGCCGCGCACTTTGCCATCGTCACGCAGGTTGGTCCTGAAGTGCTGGCCGGGTCGTCGCGGATGAAGGCGGGTACGGCTCACAAGATGGTCCTAAATATGATTTCTACGGGGGCGATGAGCCGATTGGGATATGTCTACGGAAATCTCATGGTGAACGTGGTGCCGAAAAATGAGAAGTTGAGGCAGCGGGCGGTGGGAATTCTTGAACGCGCCTCGGGCGCGGACTCGGCGGCGGCGCGGCGGGCGCTGGAGAATTCAGGCCACCGTACTCCTGTAGCCCTTGTGATGCTCTGCGCGGGAGTCTCGCGGGCGCCAGCGGTCGCTGCGCTGAAGAAATCTTCCGGACATGTGCGGCGGGCTGTCGCTCTGGCGGCAGGCAAGTAGGCAAGAAAGCTTTGGCAGGTGTTTGACCCTCCGGGCGCACTCAGTTACCTTGGGAGTGCCGTTTCCACTTCACGCAGCGAGGGTCGCGGCGCGAGGCTTCTCCCCTTCATGGATAAAAAGCGAATTGTGGCCAGCCTAGTGGTGTTCTGCATCCTGGCCGTTCTGGTTTACCTGCAATACCGGCACTGGCAGAGCTTCGACTGGGGAACTTTTTGGGCGCAGACGCACCGCATCCGGAAGATTCACGTTTTGCACGCGATCGCGCTGATTTATATCGGATATTTCTTGCGGGCGGTACGGTGGAAGATTTTTCTGCAGCCGGTGCGGCCGAAGGCGAAGATGATGGACCTGGTCTCGCCGACGGTGATTGGGTTTACAGGACTGGCGCTGTTGGGGCGGGCGGGGGAATTTATCCGTCCGTACTTAATCGCGCGCCGGACGGATCTTCCCTTCTCTTCGCAGTTGGCGGTGTGGGCGGTGGAGCGGATTTTCGATGTTGGCGCGTTTACGGTGCTGATGGTGCTGGCGATTTTTCTACCCAGCGCATTGCCGGCGATTCCGCATCCGGAATATTACCTGCGGTTTCGCGAAGGCGGGTTCTTGCTGGTCGGAGCCGTGCTGGCGTTGACGATCGGTGCGATTGTGATCCGGCGCAGTGGCGACGCGGTGGCGCAGTGGGTGGAAGAGAGGTTTGGACATCTCTCGGCGAATTTTGGCCATAAGCTGGCGCAGAAGATCCGGGAGTTTGGGCACGGACTCGATACCATCAATGGGCCTTTATCGCTGCTGATGCTGAGTGTAGTTTCGGTGGGAATGTGGTATATCATCGCGCTGGCGTACCAGGAAGTGACGCATTCCTATGGCGTGGCGGCGCTGGAGATTCCGGTCTCGCAACTATTGATTCTGATGGGAGCGAGCATGTTGGGGTCGATGCTGCAACTGCCGGCGGTGGGCGGAGGCTCGCAGATGGCGACGATTGCGGCGCTCTCGAGCGTGTTCGATGTACCTCCGGAGTTGGCGGCGAGTTGTGGAATTTTGTTATGGCTGGTTACGTTTGCGGCCGTGGTCCCGGTCGGCTTGGCCTTGGCGCATCACGAGAGGCTGTCGTTGAGGAAGTTATCGGAGGAAAGCCATCACGCGGAAGAGGCGGATGGCGTTGCTCCTTCGGCGTGAGCGTGAAGTTTCCTCTATTTTGGATTAGCTATTACTAAGGTACGTCTGCCAGGCCCGGCGTAACTCCCCCTGTTACAATTTCTGTGCTAAACCCTGAAAATTCAAATTAGCCAGGTACTTTCGTTCTCTAGCACTTTAAGACCCATGAAATGTCCTTTTTGCGGATTTGCCGAAGATAAGGTTGTGGACTCGCGGGAGAGTAAGGAGGCCGAGTCGATCCGGCGCCGGCGCGAGTGCCTGAAGTGTGGGAAGCGCTTCACCACCTATGAGCGGATCGATGAGATTCCTTACATGGTGGTGAAGAAGGACGGCCGGCGGGAGAAGTTTGACCGGCAGAAAGTTTTGAACGGGTTGCTGCGTGCATGCGAAAAGCGGCCGGTTCCGATCAGCAAACTGGAACAGATTGTGAATGAGGCGGAGTCGTTCGTAATCGAATCGCAGGAGCGCGAGCGCAAAACCAGTGAACTCGGCGAACTGATTATGAACCGACTGCGGCGCTACGACAAAGTGGCGTATGTGCGGTTTGCGTCGGTGTATCTGGATTTCAAAGATGTTAAAGAGTTCATGAACGAGTTACGGGATTTGGTGAAGGCGAAGAGCGGCGGTCAGTAGCCAGTAAAAAAGAAAGCTGTGAGGGTTTCACTGGCCGCTGGCCACTGAGGTGTGCATGAGTCATAAAGTGACGTTAATCCCTGGGGACGGAATCGGGCCGGAAGTGACGCAGGCGACGGTACGCATTCTGGAAGCGACGGGCGTGAAGTTTGACTGGGAGACATTCCAGGTGGGCGCGGATGCATTCGAAAAGTATGGCGAATACATTCCGAAAGAAGCGCTGGAATCGATTGAGCGCACTTCGGTGGGATTGAAGGGGCCGGTGACAACGCCCGTGGGTGGCGGATTTTCGAGCATCAACGTGGCGCTGCGGCAAAAATTTGAGCTGTATGCGAACTTCCGTCCGATACGGAACTTACCGCATATTCCTACGCGGTATCCGGATGTGGATCTGATTATCGTGCGCGAGAATACGGAAAGTCTTTATTCTGGACTGGAGCACGAAGTGGTTCCGGGTGTGGTGGAGAGTCTGAAGATCATCACGGAAAAGGCTTCCACGCGGATTGCGAAATTCGCATTCGAATATGCCCGCAAGAATCAGCGGAAGAAGATTCACGCCATCCATAAGGCGAACATCATGAAATTGTCGGATGGATTGTTTCTGCGATGCTGCCGCACGGTGGCCAAGGGATTTCCGGAAATCACTTACGGCGAACACATTGTTGATAACACTTGCATGCAGTTGGTGATGAATCCCTATCAATACGACATGCTGGTGATGGAAAATTTGTACGGCGACATTATTTCGGATTTGTGCGCGGCGTTTGTGGGGGGGCTGGGGTTTGTGCCGAGCGCGAATCTGGGGGACCACTGCGCGATTTTCGAGGCGGTGCACGGATCGGCCCCTGACATTGCGGGAAAGAACCTGGCGAATCCGACGGCGCTGTTGCGGTCAGGATTGCTGATGCTGCGGCATCTGGGCGAGTTCGACGCGTCGATGCAGATTCGAAATGCGCTGGAGAAAGTTTACCGGCATCCGGAGAAGTTGACCAAGGATGTGGGCGGGAAGTCGGGAACGTCGCAGTTTGCCGATGCGGTGATCGAAGAGATGGACAAGACAAAGGTGGCGCCTGCCGGCGTTTCTTAGAGGATGTCTTTTATTTTCATTTTGCAAATCCGCCATTGACTCTCGCCGCAGATGGGAGTAAATTCGCCCGTTCTGGGGTTTCTGAGGGGATGGCGAAGACAACGCGCCGTGTGGGGGTAGTACTGTTTCAGCTTGGCGGGCCCGATACGCTGGCTGCGATAGAGCCTTTCCTTTTTAATCTTTTCTGCGATCCCGATATTATTGACTTCCCTTTTGCCCGCGTCGGGCGAAAACCTCTGGCCAAACTAATTTCGACGGCGCGCGCGCGCAAGGTGCAGCACCACTACGCGACGATTGGCGGCGGCTCGCCGATTCGGCGGTTTACGGAGCGGCAGGCGCAGGCGCTGGAGATGGAACTGGCGAAGCAGGGATTGGATGCGCGCTGTTTTGTGGCGATGCGCTATTGGCATCCGTTTACGCGGGAAGCGATTGCGGAGTTGCGTGCGGCGCAATGTGATGAGGTGGTTCTGCTGCCGCTGTATCCGCAATATTCTTCGACGACTACCGGCAGCAGCCTGAATGAGTGGCGGCGATTGTTTCAGGACGATATGCCGGTGCACAACGTGGGAGCATTCTATCGGCATCCGATGTATTTAGACGCGGTGGTGGAAAAAGTGGAAGGGGCGTTGTCACGTTTTCCAGTGCCGGAGCGGGCGGAGATTGTTTTCAGCGCGCATAGTATTCCCATGTCGATTGTGGCCAAGGGCGATCCTTACCAGCGGCAGATTGAGGAGACGGTGCAACTGCTGATGCAGCGCGGCGGATGGAGCAATCGACATCGGCTGTGCTACCAGAGCAAAGTTGGGGCGAGCAAATGGCTGCAGCCTTCGCTGCACCGGACGCTGCGCGACCTGGCGGCGGAAAAAGTTAGACAAGTATGCGTAGTGCCGGTCGCGTTCGTTTCCGATCACGTGGAGACGCTCGGCGAGATCAACCACGAAGCTCGCGAAGAAGCGTTGCGGCTGGGGATTACGCAGTTCGAGATGAGTTCAGGACTGAACGATTCCGCAAAATTTATTTCCGCGCTGGGCGAGTTGGTTGTGGAAGCGCTCGACGCGGATCCTTCCTATGGTTCGATTCCTAGCGGGAGGCAAGTGGCCGCGTCAGAGTTGCTGGCTGCGGCAGGAGATTAAGACCGAGTCTTTAGTTATTGGGAACAGGAGGGCACTCATGGCGGTACCGGGCAGTGAACAACCAAACCCGAGTCCGAATGCAGATGCGGCGCAGCCCGCGCCGAAGAGTACAGCAGACGCCACGAAGTATGTAGGCACGCCGGCGGTGGGGACCTCGAAGGCGGCAGCCTCGGCCGGGCTCTCTTCCGCGGGACCGTCGAATACGGAAATCGACCAGCGGCGGCGGCGGTTGGTATGGGTGGGTGTGACGGCGTTTTTGACCGCGTGGTTTCTGGCTTTCTTCCGATTCTTTCTTCCCCGCACTCTTTTCGAACCGAATTCCGTTTTCAAAATTGGTTACCCTTCGGAGTTCGCTCTCGGGGTTGATACCAAGTTCCAGCAGAAATACCGCATCTGGGTGGATCGAACGCCCGACCGCGTGTTTGTGATTTACGCGCGATGCACGCATCTCGGCTGCACTCCGGATTGGAAGCCTAGCGAAAATAAATTCAAGTGTCCGTGCCACGGCAGCGGGTATGACAGTGAAGGCATTAATTTCGAAGGCCCAGCACCGCGTCCAATGGACCGGGCAAATGTGCAACTCGCACCGGACGGCCAGATTATTGTCGACACCTCGCGGCTCTACCAGTGGCCGAAAGGACAACCATCGCATTTCAACGATCCGGGAGCGTTTTTGACCGGAGTGTGAGGACAATTGATTCAATGACTCATTGATTCATTGAGTCAATCTTGAATTCAGGAATCATTATGGCTGACGAAAATAATCCGAACGGGAAGAACGGCAAGGTGGGATTAGTTGACCGCGTGAAAGAAGACATTCAGGCGATGAAGGTCGATATCCCTGCGAAGGCGAAAGAACAGATCGAGGGGCTGAAGGATCCGACAAAGACCCAGGTTTACACTTCGATCTTCCGCCACAAGCACGATGATACGCCGCGCAACCGGGCGCTGGGCGTGCTTTCCAACGTGTTCCTGCACTTGCACCCGGCGAAGATCAATCGCGATGCAGTGCGTTACAGCTATACCTGGGGCATGGGCGGGATTACGTTTTTTCTGTTCATCATTCTGACCTACACGGGCGTGCTGCTGATGTTTTATTACCACCCGAGCAAGGTGCAGGCCTTTCGCGACGTGTTGTATCTGGAGCACGACGTTCCCTTCGGAAAAATTTTGCGCAACATGCACCGCTGGGCGGCGCACTTGATGGTGATCGGGGTATGGCTGCACATGTTCCGGGTGTTCTTGACGGGGTCGTATAAGAAGCCGCGGGAATTTAACTGGAACATCGGAGTGCTGCTGCTGGTGTTTACCTTGTTGCTTTCGTTCACGGGATATCTGTTGCCAGACGATCAGTTGGGATTCTGGGCGGTGACGGTGGGAACGAACATGGCTCGCGCTACGCCGCTGCTGGGGCATGAAGGACCGTTCGGTTCGATGCTGGGAATGACTCCTTATAACGATGTGCGCTTCGGATTGCTGGGCGGATCGATTGTGGATGCGAATGCGCTGCTGCGGTCTTACATCTGGCATTGCATTGGAATTCCGATTGTGGCGTCGATTCTGATGATTGTGCATTTCTGGCGCGTGAGGAAGGACGGCGGAATTTCTGGGCCAGCGCCGGTGATGCTGGAAGCCGAGGCGGACAAGCCGCGCCGGGGGCCGAAGGCGGCGGGAGAGTAGCGGCTCATGTGAAAAAGTAGGTTCCTAGCCGGGCCTTCAGCCCGACTCGGAATGACAAACACTTTATTTGATAATCGACAACGAGAAATCTTATGGACTGGCGACAACTTTGGGAGATTTGTTCGGCTCCGGACAATGTGCCGATCGTGGGCTTGATTCCGCTGCTGGCGTTTTACATTTATCTGGCGTGGAAGCAGGCGCATGCCAACGACCGGCTGATCGAGCAATTGGAGGGCGATGCGGCGCTGGCGAAGACTCATCATCGAAAGACATGGCCGTTCAAACCGGGCTGGCAGAAGGAAGTTCACGTCTGGCCGTTCCTGCTGCGCATTGAATTTCTCGCGGCGATTATTGTCACCATTATTTTGATGGTGTGGTCGATCACGCTGAACGCACCGCTGGAAGAGCCGGCGAATCCCAATCTCACGATGAATCCGGCGAAGGCGCCGTGGTATTTCCTGGGACTACAGGAGATGCTCGTCTATTTCGATCCGTGGATCGCAGGCGTGGTTATGCCGACGATGATCATCATTGGATTGATGGTGATTCCTTATATCGATACGAATCCGCTGGGCAGCGGGTATTACACGTGGAAGCAGCGCAAGTTTTCCATTGGAACATTTTTGTTCGGCTTCATCATTTTGTGGATTGCGATGATCATCATCGGAACATTTATCAGAGGTCCCGGTTGGCAGTGGTTTTGGCCGGGGCAAACGTGGGATCACAACCGGCTGATCTATGAAGTGAACCGCGATCTGCCGGATATTTTCGGAATCACCTCGAACATGGCGAAGGCTTTATTTGGCGCGATCGTGGTGGGCGGCTACTACCTGCTGGGAGGGTTTCTGGTGTACTCGCTGTTCCGGCGGTACATGGGAAAAGACTTCAAGCGGATGAGCCTGCTGCAATTTGGAATCACGCAGTTTTTATTGCTGAGCATGGTGGCGTTGCCGTTAAAGATGGGGCTGCGGCTTTTGTGGCACATCAAGTATGTGTGGATTACGCCCTGGTTCAATATTTGAAAGGCGCCGTTGGTCGTTAGTCGTTGGCCGAGCCAACAAGCGCTGGGTAGAAACGACGAATCGCGAACGACTAACGACCAACGACTAACGACGGTTTTCGGAGGAAGCGGTGGCTGAGAAACCCAACCTCGAGCAGGACCCGATTACAAGCAAGTCGTACGCCGCGTATTACCTGATCGCGACGGTGATTCTGATGGCGACGTTGTTCTGGGCCTTGTGGGATGAGGCGTGGGGGCAGCGTCCGTGGAAGGCTTTCCAGGAACACTGGAAGGATCGCTACACGGCGTTCTTGAATACAACGCGGTCGAGTTCGGCTAAATCGGAAACGGGCGTGGAGCAGAATCCGGATTACATTGCGCTCAAACAGGCTTACGAAAAGACTTATCAGGATTCGAAGTCGCAGGCGGATGAGGCGCGCAGGAAACTGGATGATGCCAGTGCACGGCTGTTGGCGGTGCAGAGCGTATTCACCGACCGTCGCGCGTATGTGAATGCGCTGACTTACGAACTCGAGACGAGCACTACCGCATCCGCGAAGGCTAGCAAGCAAAAGGAAATCGATAAATACAAAAACGAGCAGGCGACGGTCGAGTATCCCGACGGCAGCAAACAGAAATATACCTTTCCGCAACTGGAAGAGAAGTACAACGAGATTCGCGACGAGCGGACCAAGCTGAGTCTCGAGCTCGGCGATGTGTTGAAGCCGGTGACGGCGGCCAGGGCGAAGATGGACGAATACATCTCCGACCACATGGTCGACTTGACGCCGCAGCAGATTGACGGATTGAAACGGCGGGCGACGGAGTGGGTGCCGGCGATTGTCCAGATTAACGTTGCCGACGCCAACATTGTTGACCGCTGTGAATCGTGCCACATGAATGCGCGCGAACCGGTGAAGGTCACTCCGGCGGCAATGACGCCGAAGGGCGAGAAGAAGCCCGACGAATATGCCGAGGCGTTCGGGAGCCATCCCGAGCCCGAGTTGTTGAAGATTCACGATCCGGAGAAGTTTGGCTGCTCGCCGTGTCATCAAGGCAACGGGCGCGCCACTACAAGCGTGGAAAAGGCGCACGGAAATTACGAGCACTGGCTGTGGCCTTTGTATCCGAAAGAAAATTCGGAAGCGGGCTGCCAGAATTGCCATGCGGCTGACATGGTGCTGGCCAGCGGAGATGTGCAGTGGCAGACCATCAACGGCGGCAAAGATCTCTTCCGGCAGCGAGGTTGCATGGGCTGCCATCGCTACGAGGGATATGATAAAGAACCCGAGGATCTGAACTCGATCGGCCAGCAGATCAAGCAGATCGAAAACCAGAAGAAAGACAATGTGAAGCAGACCGCTTACCTAATGAAGGAGGCGGATGCGGCGGCATCGAACGAAGACGCGAACCGGCTGAACGGGCAGGCGGTTGACTTGCGAGTGGCGAACAGCAAGCTGGACGGGCGTTTGCAGCAACTCGATTATCAGTCGCACAGCCTGATGCAGGACATGAAGAAGGTTGGTCCGAATCTGAAGGATGTGCGGTTGAAGCTGAACCGGAATTGGATTCCGGCTTGGCTGAAGAAGCCGACGGATTTTCGACCCACGACGAAGATGCCGAACTTCCGGCTGAACGATCATCAGATTCAGGCGATCTCGGCGTATATCTGGCAATCGGGATTTACCGATCCGCTGCCGAAGCGCAAGCCGGGAAATGCGGGGCATGGGAAGGAACTATTTGAGACGCGCGGATGTCTGGCCTGCCATTCAATTGGGGAAGGCGAGCAAGTGCAGGGCGGAACGTTCGCAGCGAATCTGACTCGCGTGGGCGAGAAAGCGAATTACGATTATCTGGTGCGCTGGATTCATAATGCGCGCGAGCGCACGCGGCCGTATTGCCCGTACGAGAAGAAAGATATCGGTCCCGAGGATTACGCGAAGAAGGGGCTGCCGTACCAGTTCGATCTCGATCACAGCCAATGTCCGAATGACGGGCACGAACTGCAAGTTCAGAATATGACGGTGATGCCGAGCCTGCGGCTGGCTCCGGAGGATGCGGAAGATATTGCGACCTACCTGCTGACGCAGAAGAAGCAGGAGCCTTCGGCGTATCCGGACGCGTCATTCATGGACGATCCGAATCTGAAAGCGGAGGGTAAGAAGTGGGTGAGGCACTTTGGCTGCTCGGGATGCCACGAGATTGCCGGGTTTGAGGATGAAGGGCGGATTGGAACGGAGTTGACGTTTGAAGGCAGCAAGCCGATCGAGCGCCTGGACTTTGCGCTGTTCACTACGACGGCGGAGCGCGGAGGCGACGATGCCGAGCCGATCAAAGATAAAGAAGATCTGGCGCGTTTGCCGGATGGTCCGGCGAAGGAGCCCTGGTACAACCAGAAGGGATTCTTCGAGCACAAGCTTGCCGAGCCCAACATTTATGACCAAGGCAAAGTGAAGGGCGAGACTGAGGCCTTACGCATGCCGAACATGCACCTGACGAAAGACCAGGTGCTCGACCTCACGACATTCCTGCTGGGAAGTGCAGAAACTTCCCTGCCCGCGAGTTATCAATATAAACCGGGCGATGCGCGGCACGACATTCAGGAAGGCTGGTGGATCATCAAGAAATACAACTGCATGGGCTGCCACCAGTTCATCCCGGGACAAACAACTATTTTGATGGGATTGCAGCAGTATCAGGATAATCAGGAGCAATTGCCGCCGAAGCTCTTGACGGAGGGCGCGCGGGTCGATCCGGAGTGGCTGCGGAAGTTCTTGTCGAATCCATCGTTGAGTACTAGCGATACGAATCGCAATGGCGTGCGGCCTTATTTGAAAGTTAGAATGCCGACGTTCTCGTTCTCCGACAACGAATTGCGGAAGCTGGTGCGCTTCTTCCAGGCGCTGTCGCAGCAGCCGTTGCCTTACATTCCGGAGCAGGTACCGGTGCTGACGACGAAAGAGACGGACATGGCGCGGAGTTTGTTCTCGAGCACGGCGGCTCCATGTTTGAAGTGCCATGCGACGGGCGATCCGGCGCACGACAAGATCGCCACCGCGCCGAACTTTCTTTTGGCGAAAGAACGCTTGAAGCCGGATTGGGTGGAACGGTGGATTACTGATCCACAGGCGGTGAGTCCGGGAACGTCGATGCCTTCCGGATTATTCAAGCAGGAGAACAATCAGTGGGTATTTGCCGGGCCCACGCCGCCGTCGTTTCAAGGCTACGGCGGAGATCACCGAAAGCTGCTGACCGATTACATCTTCCAGTTGACACCCGAAGAACAGCGGAAAGTTGCGGCATCGATGCCACATGCAAAGACGGCGAGCGTGCATCGCTCGGGCGAGCATAAGCAGGCGGCGAGCGACTCCCATGCAATGGTGAGCGGCGGTTCGCGGTAGAATGGGCGGTTTGGTAAACGAAAGAGAAATTTCGATAATTCAATCACTCAAGAGAGGGCGACATCATGAATAAGAAAATGGGATGGAGAATGGCGATGAGCGCGCTGGCGCTATCCGCTTTGCTGCTGACTGCGGCGTGCAACAAAAACACGGAACAATCGAGCAACACGACGGCAGAGAAAGAGGCAGCGCCGGCTCCTGCAGCTACTCCGATTGATCCCTCCACGGTCGCGACGGTGAGTGGACAGGCCAAGCTTCTGGGCATTGCGCCGAAGGCCGCCAAAATTGATATGAGCCAGGATCCGGCATGCAAAGGAGGGAACGAGGCTGAGAACGTAGTCGTTTCCGACGGGAATCTTGCCAATGTATTCGTCTACATTAAAGACGGATTAGGTACCCGCACCTTCGATGTCCCCAAGGATCCGGTTGTGCTCGACCAGAGCGGCTGCAAATATCATCCACATGTTTTGGGTGTGATGGCGGGGCAGACGGTGCAGATCAAGAACGACGATCAGACCACGCACAACATTCATCCCACACCGAAGGACAACCGCGAGTGGAACGAATCGCAGCCGCCGTCTTCGCCAGCGATCGAAAAGAATTTCGCGCGCGAAGAAATCATGCTGCCGGTGAAGTGCAACCAGCATCCCTGGATGAAGATGTACATCAATGTGGTGAAGACGCCGTTTTATGCGGTTACCGACAAGAGCGGGAAATATGAGATCAAGGGGCTGCCGCCGGGAGACTACACGATTGCCTTCGTGCATGAAAAGCTGGGCGAAGAAGACCAGAAGATAACGGTGGCGCCGAAAGACTCAAAGACTGTTGACCAGTCGTTCAAGGCCGCCGAGTAGAGAACATCTACTGCAGGTTTTGTTGCTTGAGTTGATTGCACGTCTGGTAAAATCTTCTGTCTGAATAGCGGGCCGAGCCCACCGGCGCGGCCCGCCCAGTTTCAGCACGTATTTAGTTTCCCGACGAACCCAAGGGGTAAGACTCTGAAAGCCATTCCGGCAAAATACAACGCTGCCCATCATGCCTTCGCGTTGTTTACTGCATGCGCGGCGTTGGTGGTGATTACGGCGGGAGCGCTGGTCACCAGCAACGACGCGGGGCTTTCGGTTCCAGACTGGCCAACATCATTCGGTTATCTGGTGAAGGTTCCGCACTTCGTGGGCGGAGTGCGCTACGAGTGGAGCCATCGCATGGTGGCGGGAACGCTGGTGACGCTGACCCTGACCATTGCGCTGTGGACTTTGCTGGTCGAAAAGCGGCGCTGGATGCGCTGGCTGGCGGTGGGCGCGTTTTGTACGGTAATCGTGCAGGCGATTCTGGGCGGGCTTACGGTTTTGCTGTTTCAGCCCCCGGCGGTTTCCACGGCACACGCGACGGTGGCGCAAACATTCTTCTGCATTGCGGTTGCGATCGCTCTGTTCACGGGGCGTAAGTGGCTGGAGGAGCAGCCAAGGGTGGAGTTCGACGCGCGGCGGCCTAGCCTGGTCACGCTTACACTGCTTTCGATCTTTGTGCTTTATGTGCAGCTCATCCTGGGAGGAATGTTTCGCCACCATGGAATGAGTTGGTGGCCGCACGTGCTGAATGCGGTGATTGTGGCGTTTGTCCTGGCCTGGACGGCGATCCGGGCGATCTCAGTGTATTCACACATTGAAGCGGTGCGGCGGCCGGCGATCATCATGATTTCGCTGTTGATCGCGCAGCTCTGCCTGGGCTTTACGGCGTTCCTTACCCGAGTGGCGTGGGGCAAGGATACCGCGCAACCGGAATTGCCGATGGTGGCATCGACGGTGGCGCATGTGGCTGTGGGAGCTCTGTTGCTGGCGACGACGGTGGTACTCGCGATTCAGGTCTGGCGGCATGTTCCAGTGGCCTTCGAGGAGCGCGTGCCCCAGGCACAACAGGATGCTTCGGCCGCCTGAGTGCGGATTACCGGCTGAGTAAAAAGTTTATTTGCCGCCTTCGTTCATTTCCGCAGTGTTCTGCTGTGTATCGTCGTAAACTAGAAGCGGGTTCCTAGGACACTCTTGGCAACTAAAGTCTCTGCATACGCCGATACCGGCGCGGAAGCGTTGTCGCCTTCCGCGCCTACCGTAATTTCCGTGCAAAATCTGGTGCACCGCTACGAGAACCGTACGGCGCTGAACGGAGTTTCGTTTGATGTACGGCCGGCGGAATTGTTCGGCTTGCTGGGCCCGAATGGCAGCGGCAAGACTACCCTGTTCCGAATTCTTTCCACGCTGATGGTTCCGGGTGCCGGACGAGCGACCATCATGGGCTGCGATGCGGCGCAGGAACCAGCGCGGTTGCGGCGGCAGATTGGCGTGGTCTTTCAGGCGCAAAGCGTCGACCTGAAACTCACCGCTTATGAGAACCTTTGGCATCAGGGACATCTTTACGGCCTGCGGGGAGCGACGCTGAAAAAGCGGATTCAGGAGATTCTCTCGCGGGTGGGCCTTGCGGAGCGCGCCAAAGAACTCGTGGAAACTTTTTCCGGCGGGATGCAGCGACGCATCGAGTTAGCCAAGGGACTGCTTCATCATCCCGGCGTGCTGTTGCTGGATGAACCGACTACTGGGCTTGATCCGGGGGCGCGGCGGGATCTTTGGCAGTATCTGCAAATGTTGCGCGACGAAGAACATGTTTCCGTGCTGGTGACGACGCACTTGATGGAGGAAGCCGAGCGCTGCGACCGGCTGGCCATCCTGAATGAAGGAAACCTGGTGGCGCTGGGAACGCCTGCGGAATTGAAGAGCGAAATTGGCGGCGATGTGGTTCTGTTCGAAGCGGCGCAGGATGCGGGATTGCTGGCCGAGCATATTCGGACGCGCTTCCATGTGGATACAACCGTGCTCGAAAATCAGGTGCGCATCGAACATGAAGGCGCGCATCGTTTCGTGACGGAGGTAGTGGAAGCGTTCCCAGGAGAGATACAGGCGCTTTCGATCAGCAAGCCTGCGCTTGAGGATGTGTTCATCCGGCGTACGGGACATAAGTTCTGGAGCGAGACAACAGAAGCAGAGGCAGAAAAGGCGAAGTCCACTTCTAAGGGTCACAGGAGGTAATTTGCTTTCCATGATTCTGGCTATTTCTCTGGTGCTTGGAATTCTCCCTCTGTTGGGGATCGCATGGACGCTGATGAGCGGCATGATTACGACCGTGGACGGTTTGTTCATGAGCCTGATCCTGCTCACGCTTTCCGCAGTTTTCATGTTGAATGCGTACTGGGAAATGCGCGACCTGGGTTGGGTTGGCAAGAAAAAGGCGGCGGCAGCGCCGAAACCTCCGGCAGCGAAAGCGAGTTGAACTTCGTGGCTACTCAGACCGCAGTTTTATCGAGACCGAGGGCGACTGCATCCGCGGGAATATTCATGCCCGCGTTCACCTTGTGGTGGCGCGAGATTGTACGCTTTTACCGGCAGAAGTCGCGCGTGATCGGAGTGCTGGCTTCGCCGCTGATTTTTTGGGTGGTGATTGGCTCGGGCTTTGGCACGTCATTTCGATCGGGCGGAGGCGCAGGGCAGCAGAACTATCTGGATTATTTTTATCCAGGCGCGCTGATCATGATCGTTCTCTTCACGTCGATCTTTACCATGATGTCGGTGATTGAGGACCGCAAGGAAGGTTTTTTGTTGTCCGTGCTGGTAGCGCCCGTGCCGCGCTCGGCGATTGTGCTCGGCAAAGTTTTGGGCGGGACTACGCTCTCGGCGGTGCAGGGCATGATCTTCCTGGTCTTCGCGCCGTTTGCAGGGGTACACCTTAATCTTCCGCAAGTTCTACTGGTAGGGGTGGTGGTTTTCCTGATTTCCTTCGCGCTGACGGCGCTGGGCTTCGCCATTGCATGGCCCATGGATTCAACGCAGGCATTTCATGGCATTATCAATCTTTTTCTGATTCCGCTATGGATGCTTTCCGGGGCGATGTTTCCCATCAGCCGCGCCTCGGGCTGGATTCGGGCGCTGATGTATATGAATCCGCTGACGTATGGAGTGGAGGCGCTGCGGGCTTTGCTGTATCCGGGGATGGAGACGACGTTCCCGCTGCCATCGGCGATGGCGACACTGCTGCTGTTTTCGCTGGTGATGTTTGGACTTGCATTCCTGATGGCCAACCGACGCACCACGAGGCCTGCCGCTTAATCGGCAAAATATGATCGCTGAAGAATACGCCTACTTCCCTGCCCTGATTGCGAGTTTGAATGGAGCGAGCGCGGTGCTGTTGCTGATTGGCCGCAGTCTGATTATGCGCGGGAAGCTTGCGGGGCATCGCGCGTGCATGATCGGGGCGGTTGGGGCATCGGCTTTATTCCTGGCTTGCTATCTTTACTTTCACGCCAAAGTCGGCGACATCCGGTTTTTGGGCAGCCACTTCTGGCATGTCATTTATCTGATCGTGCTGATTCCGCACGTCACGCTGGCCATCATCATTGTGCCGATGGTGATCGTTACGCTCAGCCGCGGGTTGCGGGGTCGCTATGATAAGCATCGCGACATTGCGCGCTGGACTTGGCCGCTGTGGATGTATGTGAGCGTGACGGGAGTGCTGGTTTATTTCATGCTGTATCGCTGGTTTCCGCACAGCTAGAAACACATTTCACCACAGAGACACAGAGACACAGAGAAAAACAAATGCGAAATACCATTTTCAAGATTTTCTCTGTGTCTCTGTGGTGAATAGATCGTCACTTATGCCGGTCGTGCGATTGAAAATCGATGTTGCCGGGACCGTCGGCGATGAAGCTTGGCGGGAGATTCGGCAGTTCGATCAGATCCAGAGCGCCGACTTCGGTCCGCAGTTCGGCAGCGGCGGGCGCTGCAATCACGCGCCGGATGGGCCGCACGGCAAGGGTGAGTGGATCGGAGCCGAAATCCGGCTCCTGACGCCGCTTCTGGCCCAGTATGCGGTTTCGCATTATCTGGAGCAGGAGCGCGTGCTGGATGCGGACGTGGTGGAGTAAATAGTGAAGTAGTTTCCATCCTAAATGTCAGCCAATCCAAATCCTCCGGAAACGATCACTGCTCCTCACAAGCCCGGCATGTCCCGCGCCCAAAAACTTCTCTTCTTCATCACTGCGTGGCTAATCTGCCTGATGCCGTTTTTGTTCTGGTGGAATACGTGGTTCGGGCGGAAGCTTTCTGACCGGCAGTTGAACGAATATCTGCACGATGCCAAGAAGCCGCGGCATATTCAGCAGGCGCTGGTGCAGGTGGGAGAGCGCATCACGCGGCAGGATGCGACGGCCAAACAATGGTATCCGGAGTTGGTGCGCCTGGCGGGCGATCCGGTAGAAGAGGTACGCAACACGGACGCATGGGTGATGGGACAAGACACGGCTGGCGCGGGGTTTCACGATGCGTTGCTGAAGATGCTGAACGATGAGTCGCCCATGGTGCGGGGCAATGCGGCGCTTTCCCTGGTGCGATTTGGAGATGCGACTGGGCGTCCGCAGATTGTTGCGTTGCTGCGGCCGGCGGAAATTACTTCTCCGCAATCTGGACGAATTGTGGATGCGGATCGGCCGGGCACGGCGATCCATCAGGGCGGGCTGGTTGCCAAGCTGCAATACGGGAACGCCACAGCGGAGATTCGCTCGCCGATTCCAGGGCGAATTCGCTCGGTGGCCGGGACCGGGGCGAACGTTGCGGCGGGGGCGGAGATTGCGGTGGTCGACCCTTCGACCGAGCAGGTGTGGGAGGCGCTGCGGGCGCTTTATCTGATTGGGCAGGCGGAGGACATTCCTGCAGTTCTACCTTACGAGCGCGATTTGCCAGATATTTCGAACGATGTGCGGCAGCAGGCGGCGGAGACGGAAAAGGCGATAAGGGAGCGGGTGGCGAAGCCCTCCAACTGACTTCAACATCGAGCGAGGAGATGGCGCAGACAATCGGCTATGTTTCCCTGGTGGTTCGGGAGTATGACGAGGCGATTACATTTTTCACGCAGGTTTTGGGTTTCGCCCTGGTCGAGGATAGTACGGCTAGAGACCGCGAGGGCAACGACAAACGATGGGTTTTGGTTCGTCCTCCTGGGTCGCGAGGGACCGATCTGCTGCTGGCGCGGGCATCCAATTCCGAGGAGGAAAGCCGCATCGGCAACCAGACTGGTGGCCGCGTGTTTCTGTTTCTTCATACAGACGATTTCTGGCGGGATTATCGAGAGATGACTTCGCGTGGAGTGAAATTTGTGCGCCCGCCGCGCGAGGAGCCTTACGGGACGGTGGCCGTGTTTGAGGATTTATACGGCAATCAGTGGGATTTGTTGGAACCGAAACAAGCCGCGAATCACGCCCAAGGCTGAGCCTTGCTATCAGCCGTCAGCTATCAGCTTTTAGTGTGCGTTGAAAACTCCCCTTCGAAGCTTCCGGCGTGGCCGGCAAAAAGGGATCCTTCGACTCCGGTATGAATTCGCTTCGCGAATCTCACACCTCCGCTCAGGATGACAGGCGTTTGCGGGATCCGGGCTGATGGCTGATGGCTAAATCGCCATTGCGCCGACTTCTTTTTCTACTTCGCTGGTTTCGACCATGGCGATGGCGTCCCAGGGACAGCCGTCGAGGAAACAGCCGTCGGGGCCTTTGCTGAGGCACTTTTTGCAGCCAATGCAGAGAATGGGATCGACGGCGATGCGGCCGAAGGGAGTGCTGTCTTCGTCGGGGACCCAGAACATGCAGTCTTCCACCGGACAGTATTCCACGCAGGCGGGCGAGCCGGCGCATCCGGTGCAGCATTCGGTGATCACGGCCAATTCTTTTGGCTTCTTTTTGCGCGGCGTGGTCAGGCCTTTGGACTTCGGTTCCCACTTCATTTCGTCGGGAACCATTCCGACAGCTCGGGTCGCTCCGGGTGCAGCAGGCATGGCGGGATTATACCTCAAAAAGCCATTAGCTCTTGGCCTTTAGCTGTTAGCTCTGGCGCGCCCCGAAATGAGACTTTGCGATGCATTTGTGATGGTTCTCACCATTTCCACCCCGCCAATTCTGCTATAGTGAAGCCCTGCAAAGGAGCACGCCATGGCGGGAAAGAGTCTCAATCGAGTTCAACTGATCGGCAATCTGGGGAAAGATCCCGAAATTAAATACACGCCGCAGGGCACGCCCGTGGCCAAACTGACCATCGCCACCAACGAACGCTTCAAAGATAAGGCCGGCGAGTGGCAGGACCGCACCGAGTGGCACAACGTGGTGCTGTGGCAGCGCCTGGCCGAAATCGCCGGAGAATATTTGAAGAAGGGCGGCAAAGTCTACATCGAAGGGCGGCTGCAGACTCGCTCGTGGGATGACAAGACCAGCGGCCAAAAGAAGTACATGACCGAAGTGGTGGGCAGCGATCTGATTTTGCTGGGCGGTCGCGGGGAAGGCGGCGGCAGCGGAGACTCCAGCGGAAGCTCACGCGGTGCGGGGGCGTCATCTGGTGGAGGCAACAACTTTGACCAGCGCATGCCGGAGCCGGAACATGCGAGCGCGGGATCGGGGCCGATTACGGATGAGGATATTCCGTTCTAGGCGTGCGGAGCGATATGGAGAACCTACTCTAACGCTTAATGCGCCGCGGGCGCAGCGCCTTTTCTCCCTACCGCTTTTTTCAGCGCAAACACTATTGGGACGCAGCCGAAGCAGGCCAGGGCCATGTAGCGGAAGTCGTCTACGTAGGACCAGAGGCGGGCTTGTCCGTTGAGGTCCTGGTTGAGGAGGCCGTAGGCTTGGTGCAGGGCTGTGGTGGGCGAAGCGCCGCCTTGCGAACTCAGGTAGGCCTGGATGCCCTGGATGCTCCCGTGGACCGTGAGCCGTCCGGGATCGAGGGAAGCGGCGAGTTCGTTGCGGTGCACTTGTTCGTGGCGGGTGACGACGGTGTTTACGACGGCGATGCCGATGCTGCCTCCGATATTGCGCAGCAGATTGTAGAGGCCGCTGGCGTTGCCGATTTCCTCGTTCTTCAGGAATGCCATGGTGGTGGTGGAGAGCGGGACGAAGACACATCCCGAGCCGAAGCCGCTGATCACGATGGCCCAGAGAAATGTCCACTGGCCGATGGAAAGATTGACCTCGCCAAACCACAGGCTGGCGGTGCCGAACAGAGAGAATCCGAAGGCGATGAGCCAGCGGTTGTCGAGTTTAGCAGTCAGGTATCCAATCATGGGCATGGCGAGAATCGCGCCGACACCGCGCGGGCTCACCGCCCAACCCGCGGCCAGAGCGGTATAGCCCATTAACTCCTGATAGAAGAGCGGCAGCAGCGTTACGAGGCCGTAGATGGCTGCGCCGAACAAGCCGATCAGGATACACCCGATGGAAAAATTGCGATGGCGGAAGACGCGCAGGTCTACCAGCGGCTGCTTGTGGCGGAACTCGCGGATGAGAAACGACACGAAGCTGGTGAGCAGGATGGCGGCTGCCCAACGAATCCAGGTCGCGCCGAACCAGTCGTCTTCCTGACCTTTATCGAGAATGATTTGCAGGCAGCCGAGCCAGACGGCTAGCAGGCCGAGGCCGATGCCATCAAACTTTCCGGGATGCGCGTCTTTGATATAGGGAGGATCGACCACGTAGCGGGAGATCATGAAGACGGCGAAGATTCCCACTGGAATGTTGATGTAGAACGCCCAGCGCCAGGAGTAAGAGTCAGTGAGCCAGCCGCCTAGCGTGGGACCGAGAACCGGAGCGACTACGACTCCGAGGGCGAAGACGGCCATGGCAAGGCCGCGCTTTTGCGGAGGGAAAGTTTCGAGCAGAATCGATTGCGAGAGTGGCTGCAGCGCTCCGCCGCCTGCGCCTTGCACGGCGCGCGCAATCAGGATGAAGGCTAGGCTGGTGGACGCTCCGCAGGCGAATGAGGAGATGGTGAAGATTACGATGCACGTAATCAGAAATCGCTTGCGGCCGAAGCGCAAAGAGAACCACGAACTGGCCGGCAAAATGATAGCGTTGGCGACGAGATAGCTGGTAAGCACCCAGGTGGCTTCGTCGTTAGTGGCGGAGAGACTGCCTGCGATGTAAGGGAGGGCGACGGCCGCGATGGAAGTGTCAAGCACTTCCATGAAGGTCGCCAGCATGACGGCGATTGCGACCAGCCAGGGATTGCCCCCGCCTGGAGCGGACCCGCTGCGTGCCGGTGGTGGCGTCATTTGTCTGTGTGTTTCAAACGTTCGGATCCGGAATGAAATTTTAAAGATGCTCTGAGACGCACTTAGGTTTCAGCGTTGTTTTGATCGTATTGCATTTGTTTGGGGCGGAAGGTTCAAACGCGGATTGCATTCTACTATGATGATAGGCGGAGAAACTTTATGACTGAACAATTAGCCGACAAGAAATGCGTGCCCTGCCGGGGCGGAGTGCCTCCGCTCAAGGGGAAAGAGATCGAGTCGCTGCACAAGGTTGTGCCGCAATGGAGCGTGATCGACGAGCATCATCTGAAACGCGAGTACAAATTTCCGGACTTCGCGAAGGCGCTGGAATTTGTGAATCGTGTGGGAGCGGTGGCGGAGCAGCAGGGGCACCATCCTGACATTCTGCTGGCGTGGGGCAAAGCGGAGATTACGCTGTGGACGCACAAGGTCGACGGGCTGACCGAGAGCGACTTCATCATGGCGGCCAAGATTGACCGGCTGGCGTAAACAGTGATCAGTGGCTAGTGGTCGGAAAAATCGTATCGCCATGCCTACTAACCGCCATTTTATTAGCCGCTGTGCGAACCGGGGCGCAGTTTGATTCTGAGGTCTTCGGCGATCTGCTTGCCGTGAAAGCGTCCGTTTTCGATGAAGATTTCGTTGGTGCGCGATCCTGACACGATGACCCCGGCAACGTAAATTCCCGCCACATTGCTTTCGAGGGAAACCGGATCGCACACGGGACGATGCTGATCGGGGGAAAGTTCAATGCCCATGCTGCGCAGAAAATCGTAATCGGGATGATAGCCGATGAGGGCGAGGACGAAATCGTTCTTCAGGCGTAGCGGTCCGCGCGGCGTGTTGATGACGACGTGGTCGACGCCGATTTCCTGCACGGTGCTGTTGAAATAGGCTTCGATTTCGTTGCCCTTGATGCGATTTTCCAGATCGGGCTTGATCCAGTATTTGACGTGGTGGTGAAGTTGCGTGCCGCGATAGACGAGGGTGACGCGCGCGCCGTGACGCCACAGATCGAGCGCTGCGATGGCGGCGGAGTTCTTGCCGCCGATGACTAGAACGTCGGTGTCGTAGTAAGGATGGGCGTCGCCGTAGTAATGCGAGACCTTGGGCAGATCCTCGCCGGGAATGCAGAGTTGGTTGGCGAGGTCGTAGTATCCGGTGGAGACGATGACTTTGCGAGTCTGATAGTCGTGCGGCCGGCCGGCGCGGTCGGTGGCGGTGATGCTGAAGTTTCCGTCTTCGCCGTTGACGGTCTTGACCCATTCGTATTGGCGGATATCGAGATGGTAGTGCTCGCTGACCTTGCGGTAATACTCCAGCGCTTCTTCGCGAGTGGGCTTTTGCCGGGCGGTGGTGAATGGGATTTCGCCGATTTCGAGCAGTTCGGGAGTCGTGAAGAACAGCATGTTGGGCGGATAGTGGTAGAGGGAATTTACCAGACAGCCTTTGTCGAGGATGATGACGCGGAGGCCGATTTTTTGGGCCTCAATGGCACAGGCCAAGCCGGTGGGGCCGGCGCCAATTACCAGAACGTCCGTACGCTGCTCCGGATGGGCGCGGACCTTCGGCTTGGGTAGAGTTTCAATGTCTTCGGCGGTGAGAAAGTCAGGCATCGGTATTGACGATCACGCCCGCAGCAAGAACAAGCGCAAATCGGAGACCGATGATTCTAGCACGCGAAGAAACGCGGAAGCTTGAAAGTACCCCTCCGTGCGTCTGGGAAGGAAGCCTGGAAGAACGGTGAAGCATTCGGCAGCAGGCTGCTGCGCAATCTTGACAAGTGACAATGTACACTTTACGGTGTAGCCTTGCGATCAGGAGTTTCAAGCATCGCGGCCTTACGCGGATGTACGAGCGCGACGACCGTAGCGGAATACGGCCTGATCTCGCGTATACAGTTCAGGAGATTTTGACTGTCCTCGATGACGCAGCGTCCCCGCGAGAGCTAAATCTCCCGGTTACCGGCTGCATCCGCTCAAGGGCGATCTTAAAGGGTTTTGGTCTGTTACGGTGCGAGCGAATTGGCGAATCATATTTCGCTTCGAGGGCGCCGATGCGTTCGATGTTGAACTGATCGACTATCACTAGTGAAACAGGGGACACATTATGCCAATGAAAAATCCCGCCCATCCCGGACGTATGGTAAGGAGCGCTTGTCTTGAACCTTTGGGCCTGTCGGTCACGGAGGGAGCGGATATCCTGGGCGTCACCCGGCAAACGCTCAACAACATGGTCAACGGCAAGTCGGGAATCAGCCCCGAGATGGCGATCCGGCTCTCGAAGGCGTTTGGCAGTACGCCGGAAACGTGGCTACGGATGCAGCTTGCCTATGATCTCGCACAGGCGCGGAAAGACGAGAGCAAGATCAAGGTCAGACGGCAGCATGGGATACAGGAGATGCAGGCGCAGTGATGCGGTTGGGCGCGTCGGTTGGATGTTAGGGCCGGTTGCGCGCCACTCGAACCCTAGGCTAGCATTTTGGGCGAAAGCATGGAATGATAATGGCCGGGAGGTCGCCATGGCTATGCAAGACAAAATCGACTGGTCGGGATGCCTGTTAGTCGAAGTCAAGCCGGGAGTCCAGAGCGGCGCTCCTGTGCTGCGCGGCACACGGATGCCGGCCAACGCAATTGTCGATAACTTCGATTATGGCATGAGCGTCTCCGAAATCGCCGAACAGTTCGAATTGCCGCCCGATCGAATCGAGGCGATTGTGGCCTACGCACAGAGCCATCGCGTTGCGCATCCTGTTTGATAAGAACGTTCCGGTCGGTGTGCGTCGCTTCCTCGCCGGGCATGAAGTGCGCACGTTCGTCGAAATGCAGTGGCATCCCCAACTTGAAAATGGAGAGCTTCTCAAGGCTGGCGAAGCGGCGGGATTTGACGTGATGGTTACGTCCGATCAAAATATCGTGTATCAGCAAAACCTGACGGCGCGGAAGCTTGCCTTGGTCGTGCTCGGTTCCAACATTTGGCCCATAGTGCGAGACCACGGCGCGGCGATAACGGCCAAAGTCAATGCAGCGACACTGGGCAGTTATGACTTCATCGAAATGCCGCTGCCGCCGAGGCCTCGAAAAAAAGACATCTGAATTGGTCCGCCATCGTTATCCTAGATCTCATCATGTCAAATCTTACCGAACCTGCCACTCCATCCCAAGTGAAGTCCCGTACCGAATCCGACAGCATGGGGAAAATCGAAGTCCCGTCCAACGTCTACTGGGGAGCGCAGACACAGCGGTCGCTGCTGCACTTCAACATTGGGCGCGACACCATGCCGCCGGAGTTGATCCGCGCATTCGGGACGCTCAAGAAAGCGTGCGCGCTGGTAAATCAGGATCTGGGCAAACTGCCTGCGGACAAGGTAAAGCTGATCACGCAGGCCGCTGACGAGGTGACTGCGGGCAAGCTGAACGATCAGTTTCCGCTCCGCGTGTGGCAGACGGGCAGCGGGACGCAGACCAACATGAACGTGAATGAAGTCATCTCGAACCGGGCGATTGAAATCGCGGGAGGCGAGATGGGGTCGAAGAAGCCGGTGCATCCCAACGATGACGTGAATATGTCGCAGTCGTCAAACGACACTTTTCCCGCGGCGATGCACATTGCGGCTGCGGATCGGGTGAAGAATGCGTTGATACCGGCAATCCAGAGCGTGCGGGATGCGATTGCGGAAAAGGCGAAAGAATTTCATGATGTGGTGAAGATTGGGCGCACGCACTTGCAGGATGCGGTGCCGCTGACGTTTGGGCAGGAGTTTGGCGGCTGGGCTTCGCTCCTGGAGCGCGACATCAAACGGTTGGAGCAGGCGCTGGACGGGCTTTATGATCTGGCGATCGGCGGAACCGCGGTAGGCACGGGGTTGAACACGCATCCAGAATTTGCCGAGCGGGCGGCGAAAAAGATTGCTGAACTGACGGGACTTCCCTTCCGTTCGCACGGCAATAAATTTGCCGCGCTCTCGGCGCATGACGAAATTGTGTTTGCGCAGGGAGCGATGGAAACGCTGGCGGCGTCGCTAATGAAGATTTCGAATGACATTCGCTGGCTGGCTTCCGGGCCGCGCTGTGGCTTGGGTGAATTGTCCATTCCGGAGAATGAACCTGGGTCTTCGATCATGCCGGGCAAGGTGAATCCTACGCAATGTGAAGCGATGACCATGGTTTGCGTGCAGGTTCACGGCGCGACGGCGGCGGTGGGATTTGCCGGGTCGCAGGGGAATTTTGAGCTTAACGTATACAAGCCGGTGATGATTTACAACTTTCTGCACTCGGTGACGCTGATCGCGGATGCGTGCCATGGTTATGTTGAGTACATGATCAAGGGGATTGAGGTCGATCGCGCGAAAGTGGACTGGTATGTGAAGAACTCGCTGATGCTGGTGACGGCGCTGGCTCCGAAGGTGGGCTACGACAAGGCCGCACAAATCGCGCATACCGCGCACGTGGAGCACAGCAGCCTGCGCGAGGCGGCGCTGAAGCTGGGGTATCTTACGGGCGAGGAGTTTGACCAGTGGGTGAGGCCGGAGAAGATGACGCGGCCGTAGTGGATATCGGCCCCGGAAATAAAGTTTGGGCGTGGTTGCGGTCGACATTGGATGGCTCGCTCCTTGGGCTGAACGTGAATGGCTGGGATGCGCACGGTCTGTACGAAAATACGGATACCCCTACCAGTCCCGCCCGTTTGCAATCTTTGGCTTAGCGAGATTTCGCGAGTTGATCTCCGGGCTGCAATCACTTAGGGGCAAGATCTTGAGCCCCAGTGAGTTAGCAGGTCGGAATGCCGCGTTTGCGTGGGCCCACGCTGCCGTGCTTTAGGTTGTGCTGTGCCCTGCTGACCTCCTGTTCGGAAATCGCTGCGCTAACACGGAATTCTTTGCAAAATACGTCCGATAAAGGACTTAGCTACGTTCTTCACTTGGCTGCGTTTAGCGTCAGTGCTTCGACCATGATGAAGTGATTTTTGGCGGAAGGCAAGGTTGGATGTCACAGCGGGGGTGTGGAAAGTTGAAGGCTAAAGGCCCCGCCCAAGCGGAGCCCGTTCGACTTCGCTCAGGGCGCAGTAGCGCCTGTCGTGTGCAGGTGGCCCGGCCTATCATTCACGCTGCGGGGTGGAGAGACTACAGGAAGGTGATTTGTGCCCACCCTCGCTCGTTGAAGATAACCACCATAAAGTCCTCAGCCGCAACGAGGAATGCAACAACTAGCTTGCTCACGCTTTGCAGAGCCGGTCGTATTTTCGGGAGATTTCCCGGAAAATCTTGCCCAAAGAACGACCGCAGCGCAACCAGGTCGGCAAGGTCGTGATGTGTGTTCAGCTTCTCAGTACCCAAGCCAGTGACAAGGATTGGGTTCTGAAGTTCTAGCGTCTTGACCTGATCTTGAACCTGGTCGGCATCGAAATGAAAAACGAGCGTGTTGCGTAGAGTGAACAGCTTCTTTCTGAGGGCCTTCGCTTCTGCGCCGCAGATCACATCCAGCACTCTTTGGAAGGCGGGATGCCCCTTGAAGTAATTTTTTTCGATCTTCTCCACCAGCAGTGTTGCTTCTGCAAACAGGGCGCAGGTGAAGAGGAGAGAGTTATATCGATCACGCGCGGCCCTGGGGCTGCCGTCATCGTCCTTCAATAGCGGCGTGTGAACAAAGTGCAGCGCATTCACCGCTCTTCCAAGCGCCAGCATCGAGCAGAATTCCCGATCAGACTTTAATTTGTCGAATTTCTCCCTCGGGACGGTGACGGTCCAGCGCTCACCCGGTCTCGCTACTCTCGTTGGTGGCTGAGTTCTCATCCCATGTCGGAAAAACCGAAAGATGGCATTGATTAGCGAACTGGCGAACCTTCGCATAAATCGGTGCGCCGTTATTGTCTCACGGGTAATGAAGAAACCCGGGCCGGTGGCCCACGCAAGGCTGCTTTTGGCTTGAGTGGGCCACCGGCCTTACGGGCGAGGAGCTTGACCAACTGGTGAGACCGGAGAAGATGACGAGACCCTAAGCCGACAGGATAGAGCGTTCGATGGACGCGGCCGAGGCCATCACGTATTATGGTTCGACTTCGGAAGGGTTGCGTTGCAACGAGGCAACTCCCAGGCGCCGAAAGGCGCGACGGTCGAGGACCTAGCCCGGTGTCCAGTGACACCGGGCTGGCTGGGTCCGAAAGCATCTTCTGCCATGTCGACGGCTTTCATCCTAGGTGCTGGCTTTTCGAGCCTTTCAGGCCTTCCAATTCAATCTGAGTTCTCCGCCCTCTTGCTCGCAGGTGAATTCTCCTCGGATCTCGACAAGGTAATTACCAAGGCTCTGGGAACGTTTCTTGCGGACGTGTTTGGTTGGAGGCCAGGACAGACTATTCCAGCCTTGGAAGATGTATTCACGTGTATAGACCTCGCTGCTAACGCGGGCCATCTCGGAATCAAATACACACCGAAGAAACTGCGCGCCCTTCGACGCATGGCTATTTACAGGATTTTCTCGGTTTTGGATCGTAAGTTCTCACATTCCCCTGTGATCTCCGCATTACTCGACCAGAGTCTTGAAGGTGCCGACATTCGAGGTTTTATTGTCCTAAATTGGGACATCGTGCTGGAGAAGCATCTGACACAGCGAAGTTCGACGGCCCAGATCGACTATTGCTGCGATGCGATGGATTGGAATCGTGTTGGCCATACTGATGGCCCTTGTTCACCAGGAATTGCAGTTTGCAAGATGCACGGCTCGAGCAACTGGGCATACTGCCAAAATTGCACTGGACTCTATTTCGACCTGAATGAAAAGCTATCGCTGCATAGGAAGGTTGGTCTCATAAAAGCCGACTTTCGACTGTTCGATGAAGGGCTTACTGATCGTGCGTTCGATGAGGCGCTTGGAATAAGTTCGAAAGAGAGGGCCTGTCCGCGGTGCAAACACATGGTGTCCTCGCACATCGCCACCTTCAGTTACCGTAAGTCGTTCCAAACTCACGCATACGCCTCCATATGGCATAGGGCCGGAGACATTCTTGGGGACTCAACACACTGGGTCTTTATAGGATATTCGCTCCCGAAAGCTGACTTTGAGCTTAAAAGCCTCATGAAGACCGCTCAGCTTCGATACAGGCATCTGAGCACCCAACCCCCAAGGAGGATAGACGTTGTGGCCAAGAGTGACATGGCCCGTGAGGACTACGAGAGGTTTTTCGGTCGTGATCAGTTTAGTTTCTTCAACGGGGGATTAGAGCAATACGTGCGAACCCACGCTCTTGTGAGGGCGTGAAGCCGGCTAGGACTACCGTTCTGCCGGTTGTGCCTCTTCGACTACCAGATTGATTTCCGGATTCTTTTTCGGCGTAGTGGTGATCACCACTACACTAGCCAGAACCAGGGCTGTTCCGGCGATTGTGCGCGCACCCAACGCTTCCCCGCCGAGGAAATATCCAAGCAGGACCGCCACAACTGGATTGACGTACGCGTAAGTTCCTACTCTGGTGGGCGATTCGTGGTGGATGAGCCAGACGTAGGCGGTGAAGGCGACGATGGAGCCTGCGACGGTCAAATAGACGAGAGCGAGCCACGCACCCAGCGGGACTGCGCGAACGTTGAAGCCTTTGAATTCACCTAACATAGCCGCCGTCAGGGTGAGGAAAATTCCTCCCGCAAGCATCTGCGCGCCGGAGCTCATCACTTTGGATTCGGGCAAGGATAGTTTGCGGGTAAGAATTGCTGCAACGGACCAACTGATGGCAGCTACGACGAGGGCGATGGCTCCAGAGAAGTCGATTGCGTTTTCACCAAGACCTGCCGAGTGGCCGACTAGTACGCCTACGCCGAATACGCCGATCAAGAGGGCGAAGCCGAGGCGCAGCGTGAGCTTCTGCGTGCGCAGGAAAAAAATCTCGGCCAGGGCCATGAAGACCGGGATAGTGGCCAGCATAACGGCGGCGATACCCGAAGGGACGCGCTTCTCCGCCCAAAAGAGCAGGCCGTAGTCGAGGACAAAAATGAGCACAGCTACCAATGAAACTGCCGCCCACTCGCGGCGCGTTGGTGAGGCGTTCCCTTTCGCGCGCATCCAGGCGTAGAGCACGATGCCGGCGGCGGAGAAGCGCATGCCGGCGAAGAGGAACGGCGGGACCTGGCGCACGCCGACGCGAATAGCGAGGTACGTGGAACCCCAGACGAGATAGATGATGGCGAAGGCCAGCAGAATTTTCCATCGGGCGGGGCGCGCTGTCGGTTCCATAAACGTTGCCGCGCTGTCGTTCAGCGCGAGAATACGATTCTAGATTGGATCGACAGTAGTAATCCATCGACGCACAGCGGGAGGATGAAAATCTTTTATGCAACGAATCGGTTCTGTCGCTCGCGCGGGGTAGAGGTTAGTTCAGGCAGGGAACGCCCCCGTCGTACCTCAGGGGCTAAAGCCTTGTCATTTGCGATGCGTTGAATCGCAGCGCTGAAGCGCTGCGCCACCCAAAAGCAGAGAATGTCACGTCTGAAGCCGGCGGGACGCCGGCGCTACTTCTTCAGCAGGCTGGTATGGCTGGCGGCACATTGCCAGCGGCCTTCGGTGTAGACCCAGGTGTCGGTAAAGCGTCCGAAGTGCTCGTAGGGCTTTCCTTCGTAGGTGCCTCTGGTGCGGTAGATGCCGACGACCACAGCGGAATCGCCGTACATGCTGACTTTTACATCCTGAATTGTGAGACTGGTCGGCTTGAATTGCGGATCTTTAATATCAGCCAGGAATTTCGCCTTGTCGCTGACCTCGCCATCGTATTCGGTATTCACAAAGGAGGAGCCGATCAAGCCATCGAGTGCGCGGGCATCGCGATTCACCTGGGCTTCGTTCCACATGTGCTCCATCACGAGCAGTTTGGTTTCCTGGGAATCGTCTTTCGATTTTTGGGCCGAAGTGTGGCCCAGGGAAAAGAGGGCGAGGCAAAGGCAGCAGAGTGTCTTGCGGAGCATGGTCTTTCGGATTCGCCGCATCCCCACGTGAGGCGAACGCTGCGAAAGGATAGCAGCGCGGTGGGATGCTTGGTGCATGGAAATGCGGGCCTGAGATTACGAACGTCATTGATGGCTAGGTGCGGAAGCCTGGGCCTCGCTTCGCTCGGCGGACAGCCGAGCGCGGCTGTCCCTACATGAGCTCCGTCACTTCAGCCGGCGGGACGCGGCGCTGCTAGAAAGCCCAGCGCAGCAACGCGGCGCCTACGGTGAAGCCCGCCCCAACTGAGGCCATCAGGACCAGGCTTCCCTTCTTCAGTTTGCCTTCTTCGATGGCAGTGTGCATGGCTAAGGGGATCGTGCCAGCGGTGGTGTTGCCGTAGCGATCGATGTTGACGATAACGCTTTCCGGGCGCAGGCCGAGGCGGTCGGCGGTGGCGTTGATAATTCGGAGATTGGCCTGGTGCGGGATGAAGGCGTCGATATCCGAACCCTTGAGGCCATTGCGTTCGAGCAACTTTAAGCAGGCTTCGGTCTGCTTGCGGACGGCGAACTTGAAGACCTGCTGGCCGTCCTGGTGAACGTAGTGCATTTTCTTGTCGACGGTTTCGCGGGTCGAAGGATTCAGGCTGCCGCCACCGGGCATGTACAGATAGCAACCGCCGGAGCCATCGATTTCGTGGATGAAATCGATGAGGCCCGCGGAATCGTCTTCGGCGGGCTCGAGGATTACGGCACCGGCACCGTCGCCAAAGATCACGCAGGTGGCGCGATCGGTGTAGTCGATGATCGAGGACATCACATCCGCGCCAATTACGAGGACTTTCTTATGAGTGCCAGTCGCGATGAATTGCGCTCCCGTTTGCACGGCGTAAATAAAGGCGGAACAGGCGGCGGAGATATCGAATCCCCAGACCCCGGTGGCGCCGAGTTTGTGCTGCACCAGGCAGGCGGTCGAGGGGAAAAACATGTCTGGAGTGACGGTGCCGACGATGATGGCATCGATGTCGCTGGGCGCGAGGCCGCGCTGGGCAAGGGCTTTTTTGGCGGCTTCGACGGCGAGGTCGCTGGTGGCTACGCCCTTTTCGACGATGTGGCGTTCGCGGATGCCCACGCGGGCGAGGATCCAGTCGTTGGTAGTGTCGACCATTTTTTCGAGGTCGGCGTTGGTAAGAAGTTTGGGAGGAACATAGGTGCCGAGGGCGCTGATTTTGGCTCGGACACGAGTCGGTGTGGTCAATGAGAGCTCCTGAGTATGAGAAGTCAGTATTTTGCAGGATTGCAGGGCAGAATGTCTAACGCGAGGGAAAGAGTCGACCCGTTCCGCCCGAGGCTGGGCATCACGCAGGCCTCGAAACGGATGACGGGAAGGACCGGCTGGTTACGGCATGTGGAAGGAAGATCCGGGGGGTAATGAGCGTAACCGGGATGTTACGCCAACGTTGTCCGCTATCGAGGGGCGTCGCGCCGACAGGTGTGACGGCGCACTCGGAGACCCTGCGCAAAGGACAATACAACTCCAACTGTTAGGAAGATTGAAATAATCGGGATCACATCTGACAGCAGGCCTCGATGTAGTCTTCGTGCCCCAATCGACTCCATCACGAAAATAGAAGTGCCGATGAAGTAGAATGGCGTCCCTGCGAAGATTCCCGAGAGGATCATTGCACCCTTTTCCGCAGCAGGGCCAACTGCGAATCCTATCGCCGTGCCGTTCGCGGCTCCCATAACCATGGCCCACAGAAGCTCAGATTGTGTTCCTCCCTTAATGAGGAAACCGCAGGCAAGAACGGAGCATACCGCGATCCACCCTAGCCAACGGACGCGCCCCTTGCGAAATGCCTCTGTCCATGTCATATGCGACTAACCTAATTGTTCCAGTGCTAGAACGCACGACCAGAACGGTCTTGCGGCATGATAACTGACGTAATCAGGCGATTTCACGTTTTGACCGTGGTCGTTGAGTGTAACCGCGATTTTTCGCCACCTGCAGACACGCTCAAATATGTGGTAGTGGCAAACGTAGGCTGCTCTAGCGCACCTTAGCTTTTTTCGTCATAATCCGGGGTATGGCTCTTGTTGTCTTCCTCCGGGGTGTCAATGTTGGCGGGCACAGAAGGCTTCGCCCGAGCATCCTCGCACGAGAACTGAGCGGCTATGATGTCCTGAACGTGGGTGCTGCGGGCACCTTCGTTGTTCGTAAGCCTGGATCCCGAGCAAAATTCCGTAGTGCATTGCTTGGCAAGCTGCCGTTCCAAGCGGAAATTGTTCTGTGCGAAGGCCGCGATCTTTTGCGACTGGAGATGGAGAATCCGTTTGGAACTCAGCCATCACCCCCGGATGTGGTCCGGTTCGTGAGTATCCTGTCGAAAGCCGGGGCTTTCCGGGCGTCGCTTCCAGTCACGTTTCCCTCAGGCGGGGAGTGGTTGGTGCGGGTGATTGCGTCCGAAGGGCAGTTCGTGTTCGGAGTATACCGGCGCCACATGAAGACAATCGGCTATCTTGGCCAGATCGACAAACTGTACGGCGTGCCAGCTACGACTCGGAATTGGAACACAATGATTGCGATCATGCGAATTTTGAAGAATCACACGGGCGGACGCGAGGGGTCTAATTGTTGAAATCGGGCCTTGGCCGCTGGTCCGAATCTTGGGCGGCAGGTCGTCAGGCCGCTTCGCCTTCCTTTTCAAGTTGCATCCATTCGCGGATGAGGTCGGGACAGGACACGATGCCAAAGTGGCGGCCTTCCCCGGCCACCAGGTAGCGGAGAGCATCGTGATCCATCTCTTTCAAATAGGCTAAATCGAGCAAGGGCCACAGGGCGCACTCGATGGCGGAGGAGACGAGTTGGTCGAGATAAGCTAGATGGCCTTCAGAAAGCGAGCCGGCGACACGGATGGTGACGCTTGGCGAAACGGACCTGGACGGAAGACTGCGCATAGTTTCCTCGACCCCTGGCGGACGGTTTTGATTGCACTCACTAATGAGATGATGTGGCGGGGGCTTTCTTGCGCAAAGACTTGTAAAGGGTGTGTAAAGGTTGGTTCGGCCGAGGCACGAGGAGTAAAGAGGAGTAAATAAGCCAGGCACCGGGGACCCACTGCACACGCAAGAGCCCGTTACCGTTGCTTCCTTCCGGACCTGGCGGGGTTGGCGAGAGTACGTCGCGTAGGACCGATGCCTGACTTGAATCATTCTAGCAAATCCGGGCAGGTATTCTTTTGGGAGCGACAGTTGGGAAGGTCTGAGACAAAGGGATTGTGACTTTCGGTGCAAGAAAAGCTCAGGAAAGCCTTCCCTTCTTGATGGGAGTTGTCGAACAATAGGATTCTGGCAACAGAGTCCGGCAAATGCCGGGTTCGGACATATTTGATCGTCACTTCATGGCGCAGTCTGCTCAACAATCCGGCGTGATCCCCTTGTCACAGGCGATCAACAAGTACTTTGAGCTTTCACTCTATCTGTTGGTTTTGATGGGATTTGGGACGCTGGCAAGCACCGGGGCGCTGGATCTGCCAACGATTTTGCTGGTGGGAGCGGCGCTGGCCGTCCGCGGTTTTTTGCTGGCGGAACGGAAGCGGATTGTGATCTCGGAGCGCTGGACGGCCCCGCTGACGATTTTTTATTTCGTTTTCTACGCCGCGGATTATTTTCTGCTGTCTCGCGGTTTTCTGGCAGCGACGGTACACCTGGTGTTGTTTGCGGTGGTGGTGCGCACATTCTCGCTGCGGCGTGATCGCGACTATACGACGCTGGCGATTCTGGCATTCCTGATGGTGCTGGCTTCGGCCGTGCTCACGGTGGATAGCGTCTTTCTATTCTTCTTCGCGGGATTCATGCTGACGGCGGTGGCCACTTTTATATTGATGGAAATGCGGCGATCACAGCGGGCAGCTAAATTTCAGGCGCGCCACTCGAACGATGCGCATGAGCACCGGCATCTGGCCTTCTGGCTGGCGCGAGCCACGCCGGTGTTGGTGCTGATGATCCTGATCGGCGCGGCGGCGGTGTTTTTTCTTTTGCCGCGCATGTCGGCCGGATACTTGGGAGGCTATTCGTTTGGCAACGATCTCTCCACCGGCTTCAGCGACCGCGTGCAATTGGGCAGGATCGGGCAGATTCAGCAGTCGAATGCGGTCGTGATGCACATCCAGATCAGCGGGGATACGACCGGCCGGTATGCGCTGCACTGGAGGGGCGTGGCACTGTCGAATTTCGACGGCAAGGACTGGCGCAATCCGCATGGGCAATATCCGCTGACGCGCGAGGCGGACGGAGCATTTTCCGTGCCCATGTTCAGCCAGGGAGTCGCGCCGAGCTCCGACGGAAAGCGCCAGGCCGCACCGGGAACGATTCCTCACCTGATCCACTACCGCGTGTTGCTGGAGCCGATTGGCACAAACATTTTTTTCCTGGCTCCCTGGGGACGGCGCGTGATGGGGGCTTATCGCTCGCTGGCAGTGGACGCGGGCGGAGCGGTTTACGATCTCGACAACCAGCGGGCCGTGAGTGTATATGAGGCGGATTCGGATATGGCCAAGCCGACGGAGGAAGAACTTCGGTCGGCGGGCACATCCCTTCCGCAAGTTGTCACCGGCTATCTGCAATTGCCGCCAACGCTCGATGCGCGCATTCCGCGGCTGGCGGCTCAAATTGCGGGCTCGGCTTCGAATAACTACGACAAGGCAGCCGCGCTGGAAATCTATTTGAAGACGCATTACGGATACACACTGCAGTTGTTGCGCACGCCGGTTGCGGATCCGTTGTCGAACTTTCTGTTCGAGCGCAAGCAGGGGCATTGCGAGTATTTCGCCTCGTCAATGGCGGTGATGCTGCGCACGCTGCATATACCGGCGCGGGTGGTGAACGGCTTCCGCAGCGACGAATTCAATGACGTTACCGGAAACTATGTGGTGCGGGCGAAGAACGCGCACTCGTGGGTAGAAGCGTATTTCCCGGGATACGGATGGACTACGTTCGACCCCACGCCGGGTGGAGACGTGGGGACGCCGGAGGGCTGGGACCGGGCCATGCTGTATCTGGACGCGGCGGAATCGTTCTGGCGGGAGTGGGTGATCAGTTACGACTCTTCGCACCAGTATATTTTGGGACATGCGGCGATGAGCGGGACACGCAGCTCGCTCGATCGAACGAGAAACTGGGCGAAGGAAACGTATGCGCGGCTGATGGGATTGGCGCGGCGAAGCCAGCGGGGAGCGGAGAAATCACCGTTCCGCTGGCTGCTGGGCGGATTGGCGGCTCTGCTGCTGCTGCTCGGGCTGGGGAATGCGGGACGGATTGCGCGGATGATCCGCATGAAACGCTTGGAGGCGCATCCGGAACGATCGCCGGATCAGGCGGCGGCGATGTGGTATGAACGGATGGCGCGGAATCTGGCCCGCCGCGGAGTAAAGAAATCCACGGCACAGACGGCGCAGGAGTTTGTGCGCGTGATTGCGGATGAGCCGTTGCGGACGAGGGTAGGCAAGTTTACCGATGCTTACGAATCGGCGCGGTTTGGAAATTCGGCGGACGACGCGCAGCGGCTGCCGGAGCTGTATGAGGAAGTAGAGTCAGTCGCGCGGAAGTAAGCTTTGTTTCATTTAGAGAAATGCCAGGTCATACCGCCGCCGACAAAATAATTATGCTGGCGGGACTTGCCCGTATCGGCCAAGGGAAGATCGGGAGTGCCGGACCAGAAGTCGCGAACCTCGCCGCGAATGCTGAAGTGCCGCAACCGGTGGCCGAAGGGGCTAACGTCCAAGCCCAACCCAGCTTGAAGCACGCCGGAGCTTGTCGAACTGCCGGGATTGGCGCCGTAATAGTTAAGATTGCCGCTTTCGCTAAAATGGGCGAACCCGCCTCCGATGCTCACCCAGGGCGAAACCTTGGTTTCGGGAAACAGATTCACGCGCAGGGCGGGAGTGACAAATATCTGTTTGTAATCGCTGGGAACTACGTCGCCACCCGAGCCGAGATCTTCATCCAGGTTGAAAACGGCGGGGACTTCGAGCGAAAGGCCGTAAATCTCAGTACCGGCGAAATGGCGGGCATAGTCGATTTCAAAGGTGAGTCCTTTGCCGGAGCGGACAAATGGATTGATCGAGGGCGCGTTTGGACCGTGAATCCCCTGATCGCTGATAAAGATGCGGCCAAGCATACCCGTCAGCTCGTTTTTTTCATCCTGAGCCGCGGCAGAGGGCCCCAGGATACACATCCCCACCACCAGGACTGCGAGTACGGCCTGTTTCCCAGACATTTCCCCTCCAGGACGCGGGATAGCTGCTTCTCTACGGTAACGATTAGCCTAGCATGAAGAACAAGGTTTTAATCCACAGGTGGCTGACTCTCGTGGTGCCGGAGGCCACACAAAGCGCCGGAGGTGAGCTGCGGTTAGAGCCTGAGGTGTAAATGGTAAAATAGCGAGATCGCATGCCTTTGAAGAATCTCACTGTCTCACGCTCCTCTGAAAAACCCATCGTCCCCGTCGCGCAGAACGACACGCAACTGGCGCGTCCCACGAAAATTGGCTTTGTGAGCCTGGGATGCCCGAAGAACTTGGTCGACAGCGAGGTGATGATGGGGCTGCTGGCGCGAGCTGGGGCCGAACTCTCGCCCCGGGCCGAGGATGCTGACGTCATCGTGGTGAATACCTGCTCGTTCATCGAGAGCGCGCAGCAGGAGTCGGTGAACACGATTCTGGAAATGGCAGGATTGAAGACCTCCGGCCGCGCGAAAAAGTTAGTCGTAGCTGGGTGCCTGGTCGAGCGTTTTCGTGATGAGATCCGGACGCGCATTCCGGAAGTGGATGCGGTGGTGGGCACGGGAGAGTTGCAGAATATTCTGGCGGCGACCGGCGTGGCTCCGGCACCTGCTCAAAGTAATTCTCCGTTCGTTGTGTTGCAGTCTCGGGCTGAGGGCGACGCGCGCGCGGCGCAGGGACGATTTTCCCGCGGCCAATGGGACGGGGCGATCGCCGATTTGCCCAATTATTTGTACGACGAAGAAACGCCGCGCATCCTGGCTACTCCGAAATCAACGGCTTACATCAAGATTGCCGAAGGGTGCGATCATCCTTGCACGTTCTGCATTATTCCGCAGCTGCGCGGGCAGTTTCGCTCGCGGCGGTTCGAATCCGTAGTGGCCGAGGCGGAGCGGCTGGCGCAGGTTGGATTGCGGGAGATTACGCTGATCGGGCAAGACACTACCTGCTACGGAGAAGACTTTGGATTGAAAGACGGTCTGGCTCTGCTGCTGGAAAAGCTGGCGCAGATTGAAGATCTGCGCTGGATTCGCTTCCTGTATGCCTATCCGAACAAGATTACCGGCAAGCTGCTGGAGACGATTGGAACGCGCGAAAAGATTTGCTCTTACATGGATGTGCCGTTGCAACATGCGTCCTCGAGCGTTTTGAAGCGAATGAAACGTGGAGGGGGCGCGGACATTTTTCTGCGGTCGATCGATAAGATGCGGCGCGCCATTCCCGGCGTGACGTTGCGGACGTCGTTTATCGTTGGGTTTCCCGGGGAGACTGAGAAGGAATTCGAAGAGTTGTGCGATTTCGTGCGCGAGGCGCAGTTTGATTGGATGGGAACATTTTCTTATTCCGATCAGGAAGGCGCGGATGCCTACGGATTGCAGAAGAAGCTTTCTCGGCACGAGATCGAGCGGCGGCGCAAACATTTGATGGGCATCCAGCGGCAGATCAGCAAGAAGAAAAAGAAAACGCTGGTAGGCCAGGAGTTCGACCTGTTGCTGGAAGGAATGTCGGAAGAGACGGATCTGCTCATGGAGGGCCGCACGGCGATGCATGCTCCGGAAATTGACGGGAAGGTATTCGTGAACGATTTTCCGACGGAAACGACCCCGCAACCTGGAGAATTTTATCGCTGTGAGATTACCGAAGCGCACGATTATGATCTGGTGGCGCGGATTTTATAGCGGCTGTTTCTCCCGATTCTCAATGGGTCGGCCAGAACCGGAGCACTCTCAACCATGCCTTGCAAGCGCACTCTGAAACTTCGCTGCCCGATCTGCAAGAAAGTCGTCAAGAGTGGCGACCCGGAGTTTCCCTTCTGTAGCGACCGCTGCCGGACGATCGATCTGGGTAAATGGGCGAGCGGAGCCTACGTGATTCCGTCGGTGGAGGATGCCGAGGAGCAGATTCGCGAAATAGCGCCGGAGGATGGGGACGAGGATTTGTGAAAGCCAACGAGAGTAGCGCCAGCGCCCCGCCGGCTGCCGTGTCGACAAGTTCCCCGCGATGGGTCAATCTAATCGCCACTTTTTTTGGCGTGGGGCGGCTGCGGCCCGGGCCGGGTACCTGGGCTTCCGCGACAACAATGCTGCTATGGGCGGGGTTAGCCTCGGCCCTCACACCCTCGTTGCGCACTCCAGTTGCCATCGCTTTGGCGGTGCTGGTCACGTTGATTGGCATACCTGCGGCGACAGAGGTCGCGAGAGGCTTCGGGGTAAAGGATCCGCAGTTTGTGGTAATTGATGAGGTCGCCGGACAACTGGTGTCTCTGATCGCCGTGCCGCTGGCATGGAAATCTTTTCTGGCTGGCTTTATACTTTTCCGTGTCTTCGATATCCTCAAACCTCCCCCGGTGCGACAATTGGAGGCACTTCCCGAAGGGACCGGGATCGTGCTGGACGACATTGCCGCCGGTCTCTATGCGCTGATTGTTGCGCATCTCTTTCTGCGCTTTGGTCTTCTAAGGTAAGGCGAGTGTATTCCTCATGGGATTTTCCGATCGAGTCTTGGGCAAGAAAAGCGTGAACGGCGGGCCGCACATCGAGTCCGTATCGCCGGTGCTGGCGTTGGCCGGTGGCGAGGTGCGGATTGCAGGCACGGGCTTGCGGCCGCCGCAGTGGCAGCGTCCGCGGGTGCAGTTTGGCGAAGTGGAGGGCGGAGTTGTGGTCAGCTCGGATTCGTTTCTGGTGGCCCGGGTTCCGGAGGGCGCGACTTCAGGTCCAGTGATCGTCGCCACCAATGGGCATGTGAGCAATGCTCATACGGTGAAGGTGGCGGTTCCCATCGCCGAAAATCTACACCCGGTCACAAGTCCGGCGCTCGACGCGCAGGGCAACATTTACGCGACGTTCTCCGGTTCGAGAGGGCAGAAAGTTCCGATCGCGATCTTCAAGATCGATACGAATTACACGATGAAGCCGTTCGTGGCGGAGATGATGAATGCGACCGCCATCGCCTTCGACCGCCAGGGGCAGATGTATGTTTCGTCGCGGCATGACGGCGCAGTGTATCGGGTGGTGCAAAACGGAACTATGACCACTTATGCCGAGGGTATGGGGATCGCCACGGGAATCGCGTTCGATCGAAATCAGAATCTTTATGTGGGCGACCGCAGTGGAACGATCTTCAAGATTGGCCGCGACCAGCAGGTTTTTGTATTTGCCACTCTCGAGCCGAGCATTTCGGCCTACCACCTCGCCTTCGGTCCGCAGGGGGATTTATTTGTAACCGGGCCTACGACTTCGAGCTTCGATGCTGTGCATCGAATCGATCCGCAGGGAACGGTACATAAATTCTTCCGCGGGCTGGGACGCCCGCAGGGCTTGGCTTTCGACTCTAGTGGCAATCTTTATGTGGCCGCTTCGCTTTCTGGCAGGCGCGGGATTGTGAAGATCACACCGGAGGGCAACGCCAGTCTGGAGGTCTCGGGGCATGGTCTGGTGGGACTGGCCTTCGCTCCGGGCCGCAGCGTAATTCTGGCGACCACCGACGCGGTGCATCATCTTTCGTGGAACATTCAGGGATTGCCGTTGTTGCCGGAATGATGGGATAGTGGGCTACTTTGAAATCTCCACTATTTTAACTTTGAGCCAAGCCGCCAGAGCACACGGAACACAAGGAATACGCCACCCACCACGACCGCAAGGAAAATCAGCAGGATAATCAAGTGCAAAGGTTGAAACAGTCCTTCAAACATAATCCTCCTATCAGTTACCCGCCCTTTCCGCCTTCCTCTGCTCCTAGGCTTTTAAGTATGCCACGCCCTGCCTCAGTCTCAAAATCAAGGTAGCCACAACAAGTGAAGGCAATCAATCCACGCGCTCCCGCTTTTCATTTACACTTCTAGCCGTGAACGCCGAGATCATTGCGGTTGGGTCTGAGCTGCTGACGCCGTTCCGCATGGATACCAACTCTCTCTACCTTACCGAGCAGATCAACCAGCTCGGGGTCGAGGTAATTTTCAAAAGCGTAGTCGGGGACGATTTCAGCCGGCTGGTTGCGGCCGCACAGCATGCGCTGTTTCGTTCGGAGATCGTGATTTTCAGCGGCGGGCTGGGGCCCACGGAAGATGACCTTACCCGCGAGGCTGTGGCGGAAGCCCTCGGCGTTTCTTTACAGCGCGACCCGGAGATTCTTGAGCGGCTCGAACAGCGCTTCGCCGCGCGCGGCTGGAAGATGTCCGCTAACAACGCCAAGCAGGCGGACGTAATCGAAGGCGCGACGGTGCTGCCCAATCCCAACGGCACCGCGCCCGGCCAGTGGTTGAGCGGAAAAATCGAAGGCCGGGAACGCATCGTTATTTTGCTGCCGGGTCCGCCGCACGAGTTGAAAGCCCTATTCGAAGCGGAATGCCGCGAGCGGCTGCGCGTAAACTTGCCACCAGCGCACTTGGCAACGCGTGTATTGAAGGTTGCCATGCTCGGCGAATCACTCGTCGATGCCCGCGTGGCACCCATCTACAAACGGTTTGGCGAGGTGCAGACTACGATTTTGGCGGGCGCGGGAGAGATTCAACTGCACTTTAAATCGCGAGCCGAAACCTTGGAGAAGGCACAAGCTCGGGTGGATGAAGCGGCGGACGCGGTTGAGGAAGAACTCGACGACGCGGTGTACTCGCGGGATGGGCAGTCGCTCGAACAGATCGTGGGGTACTGGCTGCAGATGAGGAACGCCACGCTGGCCGTGGCGGAATCGTGCACGGGCGGTCTGCTGGGAGAGAGAATTACTTCGGTGGCCGGCAGTTCGCGCTACTTTGCCGGGGGCGCGATCGTTTACTCGAATAGCGCTAAGACAGAGCTGGCGGGAGTTCCCGCCGACATGATTGAGCGCCATGGCGCGGTTAGCCGCGAAGTTGCCGCGGCGCTGGCGGAAGCTATCCGTTACCGCTGCGAGTCGACGCTTGGCATTGGCATCACCGGTGTGGCCGGACCCGGCGGCGGAACGCCGGAAAAGCCCGTGGGCCTGGTGTTTCACGCTTTAGCCAGCGCCAATGGGACCGATGTAATCGAGCGAAATTTTCCTGGAGATCGTACACGTATCCGTTGGTTCGCTTCCACGCTCGCGCTGGATATGGTGCGGAAAAAGTTAATGTGAGGGAAGGCTTTTGGCCATTAGCCCCTAGCCTTTAGCTTGGAGTTCTTGGTTTCCGGGTCAGCCGTGAACCGCGCAGGGGCGAAGCGAGCATAGCGCTTGTGCCGAGCGGCTCAAGCTAACGGCTAAGAGCTAAGAGCTTGTTTTATGCGCCTTTTCGTAGCGCTCGATCTCGACAACAACATTCGGAGCCGTATGGTTCGCTTCCTCGAGGGCGTGCGCGGTTTTGCTCCGGAGGCGCGCTGGGCGCGGCCTGAATCCTTGCACATCACTTTGAAATTTATTGGTGAACAATCCGAGACGCGAGTTGACGGAATCAAGGGCGCACTGTCGAGTATCGAGGCGGATCGTTTCGAAATGAACTTTCGCGGCTATGGATTCTTTCCGGCGGCGCCAGCGGCGCGCGTATTTTGGATCGGGGTCGAGGCCGACTCGAGACACGCTGCTCTGGCAGCGGTCGTGGATTCAAAGCTGGCTTCCCTCAACATTCCCAAGGAGGAGCACTCGTACAACGCGCACCTGACGCTGGCGCGCGGTAGCGCTCGTTCAGGAGCGCCGCGACGGCAGAAGGGCGATGGAGCGACCAGCGGCTTTCAGCGTTTGCAGCAGCAGCTAGCGGCACGGGCTGCGCCGGAGTTTGGTACGATGACGGCCCGCGAGTTTTTTCTGTACCAGAGCCAGCTTTCGGCAGGAGGATCGAGATATACCAAGCTGGCAGCATTCAGCCTGCGATAACAGCCGCTTCATGCACATATTCTTTATTATTGCCGCCGTTAGCTATTTGTTGGGGTCGATCCCGTTTGGATATCTGCTGGTACGCATCTTTCGCGGGGAAGATGTACGGCAAAGCGGCAGCGGAAATATCGGTGCGACCAATGTCTCCCGCAAATCGCCGTTGCTGGGAGTGTTGACGCTGCTTCTGGATGCGCTGAAAGGAACCGCGGCGGTGGCTTTATCTTACGAACTGGCCGACCGCGCGGTTGCGATCCCAACTTACGAGCAACTGGCGACGGCTGCACTGTTTGCTATTGTGGGACATATGTTTCCGGTGTGGCTGAAATTTCGCGGCGGAAAAGGAGTCGCCACGGGATTGGGGGCGTTCGTCGTGATCGCTCCGAAGGCGGTGCTGATTGCGGTGGGCGTCTTCATCCTGGTTGTGGCCATCTTTCGGTACGTTTCTCTGGGGTCAATTATTGCGGTTGCAGTCTTTCCAGTTGCAGCCTGGCGCATCGGCCAGTTTTATGCACCACCATTCGGGCTGGCAATGATCTCGGCCGCCTCGCTGCTTATCATCGTTCGGCACCATGAAAATATCCGCCGCCTGTTGTCCGGTACGGAAAGCCGGCTGGGAGCGAAGCGCGCATGAGCGAGATCGCAATCATCGGAGCAGGGGCATGGGGCACGGCGCTCTCGATCATTCTGGGACGCACGGGCACTCACCGGGTTCGGCTGTGGGTGCACGAGCAGGAAGTTTGCGACTCGATTGCAACGCGGCGCGTGAACGAGAAGTTTCTTCCGGGCTGTACTCTGCCTGAAACCGTGAATCCGACCACTCACTGGGATGAGGCCATTCGCGGCGCACACATCGTCATCAGCGTGATGCCTTCCAGCTATTGCCGCTCAACGTTCGAAGAGATGCGTGGTTACCTGACTCCGGAGATGCTGTTGGTGAGCGCGACCAAAGGAATCGAGAAAGATACAAGAATGCGCATGACCGAGGTGATTAGCAATGTGGTGCAAAACGCGATGCGATTCACGCCGCGCATTGGCGCTCTCAGTGGGCCGTCGTTCGCGCTGGAAGCCGCGCGTGGAGATCCCACGGCCGTCACTATCGCGTCGCAGGACGCAGAACTCGCGCGGACCGTGCAGCAGGAGTTCAGCAATGCCAGCTTTCGCGTTTACACCAATGAAGATCCCGTTGGGGTCGAACTCGGAGGCGCGCTAAAGAATACGATCGCGATTGCAGCGGGCGTCTGCGCGGGACTTGGTCTGGGGCATAATTCCGTAGCGGCACTGATCACGCGGGGATTGGCAGAGATGACGCGGTTAGTCGTGGCTTGCGGCGGCAAAGCCGAAACTATGGCAGGGCTTGCGGGCCTCGGCGACCTGGTGCTGACCTGCACCGGCAGCCTCTCGCGCAACCGCAGCGTGGGTGTGGAACTGGGCCGGGGACGAAAACTGCCGGAGATTCTTGCCGGGATGCACGGCATGGTTGCGGAAGGAATTTTCACGACAACGGCAGCGGTGGGATTGGCGCATGGCCACGGTGTCGAGATGCCGATCACGGAACAGATGTATGCCATTCTGCACCAGGGCAAAGCTCCACGCGAAGCAATTTATGATCTGATGACCCGCCGGGGTAAGAGCGAAACCACCCAGCTGCCTCCGGCCCTTTAGCCCAGCCAAAAAGTGGCTTTGTGCAACCGGCAGCCCTATGGATTCAGCGGCATCGCAGTAATTAGCTGGAGCTTGTGATCGTCGGCCGTCTCCAGGAAAGTGAACCGTTGGGTCCTTCATAGGTCGCCACCTCGCGTCCCTTCAGATCGACAACCTTAAGTAGAGACTGCCCAGTTTGAGGGTGGAAGAACAGCACGGCAATTCTGTCCCCGGCTATGTGCATAGCTCCGGCTCCGATACCCGGCATGAAGTCTGGTCGACCCGGGTCGATGGTGAACCGGCGTACGTCACCTCCCGGAGAGATGGCATAAATGATCGCAGGGGAAAGCCGCCGCATCAGGTAGATGTTGCCGTCCTCGGCTTCCTTTGCAGTTCCTGCTTGGACGGCGACGTTCACGGACGGCTGACCTGCGGGCGTCACTCTCTCATCGCCGGAAACGGCCAAGTCGTGTATTTCGTCGTCGTCCGCGAGCGCTAGCTCTTTTCGTAATGTTCCGTCGGAAGAAAAAATGCCGGTGAACGGCCACATGACGGGGTTCTTGCGGTCCTTGTCGTACTCCAAACCCGACACCAGGAGGTCGCCGGTCGCAAACGCCGTCACCCTAGAGGGCTTGAAGACAAAGCCCGTCCGCAGCTTAATCGTCGATTTAAGGCTGCCATTCGGCCTGTACACGAAAACGTAGCGGCCGTCATGGCCGTGGATTAGTTGGTACACGTCCCCGTCTGGCGCGATCGAGAAGCTCATGGCCATATCCACCCTCACACCGGGCGAGTTCGGCAGGAATACGGCGACTCGTTCCCCCCTTGCGTTCAATTTATGAATCGCATGAACGCCGTCGGGCCACGTGTTGATGTAGATGTTGCCGTCGCCATCACACTCGGGATTCGAGAACTCGGACGCCACCTCCGAGGGCGATTCTATCGAGTGTAGGCTTAGGGTGCGATTCGCCGGCTCCGTTACTTTGCTCTGAGTTTCCGTCAAGGATAGCGTCGCTGAAGAGCGCTGCCCACTTGCTGCCGCTTGCGCCGCAGCCGACCCCTGCGCCCAGGAAATAGCGGGCGCCAACGGCATCAAGACGCACATCGCGAGAAACACATTGGGTCTCATCTTCACAAACCTCCATTACCGGGAACGGTTGCAAGGCGAGGACGCGAACAGATCCTCCCGGGTAGATCACTCCATAAGGTATGTTTGCACCGATTGGGCACAAACACTGGCTCATCAGAAACACCTTCGATCTGCATTAACCCGACGATTCTCGTGGGTCGCCTCTTGTGCGTGGAGGCGTGCTCCCTTGCTTCGCTGCATTCGTCGCATACGAACAAAGGATCGCAGTCATCGGTGTCGATGTTCCACGTCTCGTAGTCAGTCTTACGGCATTGGCCGTATCCCTAAACATAGCAGGACTCACCGTAAATGCAGCCGTCACCGCCGCAGAACTGAGCCGTGTAGAACTGGTGGGTGCACCCAGAGCAGGGCACAAACTCCTCGTCAATCCCCATACGAAACGCTCATCAGCAAAACGGCGACGACCGCCCCCAAGTGCAGGATGAGGACTCTTCTCGTGGGCATGGTTCGCCTCCCGATTGTGCAAATTTTGTCCCCCCGCGGCTCTCTTGCGCCGGATATTCTCCGCATGTTACGAAATCCGAACTCCCCAATCTACACAATAACTTCCAGCCTTCGCGACGGGAGGGAATGAACGGGGGTGTTCGATATTCGTAACGCGCTGGAGTCGTCGGACATTTGCGCTCGAGCTTGCCTAACCGAGCGCGTTTCCCTGCCAAACCCGCGGCAGTCGCACATTTAGCTGGCACTTTGGTAATGGCAAACTCCACGGTTTCCGCCTCCTAGCAGCCGTTTCCACATTAGAATTTTGCAGATACCTGTGAAATCCGCCGCCACTTCGATCGACGGCGCTTCCGAACTGAATCAAGGGAGCGGCTCGTCTTCTAAAACGCCGACCCTGGCGCGTATTCCGATTCTGTATGTGATCCTCGGCGTTCTTTTGGTGATCAGCATCGTCCCCATGTACTTTTACTCGGCGCAAGTAGAGGCCATAAACCGAGACCGCCTCAAGACCAACGAGATGCTGCTACAGAATACGGTGACGAGGTCGCTGGCTGACGATCTCTCGCAGCACGAGCGCTCGTTGCGGATGATGCTGGCCAATCTATCGTCGGCCATTCAAGTCGCCAGCGGCGGCGATATTGGCAGCAAGAATATTGAAGCGCCGGAACTGCGGGCTCTGCTGGAAAATTTTGTTTCGTCCTCCGACGAACTGGCCTACGCCACGCTGCTGAACTCCGATGCGAAAGGAATCTCTGCCGGCCGCATTGCGCCGGACGCTTTCTTGCAGCGCGAGTTGCAGCACGCTTTCGACGCGGCTCGCGACGGGCGCGCCTACAACGGGCAGGCGCTCCAGGTGGAAGATGGCAAGTCTTCGCGGACCGTGGTCCTGGTCAGCAGCCCTGTGAGTTACGGCGGGCGCTTCTTAGGCATGGTGGGCGCAGTGGTGGATCTGCAATTTTTGATTCGACGGCTGCATGAAGTGAGCGGCGGTGGTCTCATTCCTTACGTGGTGGACTCGCAGGGACGGTTAGTGGCTGCGGGTACACCGCAATATGTGACCGGGCAGGATATGAAGAGCCTGGAGATTGTCCGTAACTTTGTGGACGAAGGCAACAAGGCGCAATTGGCTGCCACCAAGGAGTTTGACGCCAAGGAAGGCGCCAACAGTGTGGAGATGCTGGGCACTTACAGCCCTGTCACCGCGCTCGATTGGGCGGTGGTGGTGCAAAAACCGCAGCGCGAGGCTTACCGCGGAGTCTATGAAATGCAGCGTACGGCGCGCCTGCTGGCGCTGCTGGCGGTGCTGTTGAGTATTGGAGTAAGTATTTTTGCGGCGCGCAGAATTACGAATCCTCTCCAGATCCTTACGCAATCCAGCCGCGCACTGGCGCGGGGAGATTTTTCGCAGCGCGTACATTTATGGAGCCGCACCGAAATCGGCGAATTGGCGGAGACTTTTAACACCATGTCGCAGGAACTGGAACAGTTCGTTGAAGACTTGAAGCGGGCGGCGGAAGAAAATCGCGCACTGTTCCTGGGCTCGATCCAAATGCTGGCCGGCGCAGTCGACGAGAAAGATCCATACACTCGCGGCCACTCCGACCGGGTTACGCGATACTCGCTGATGATCGGCAAAGAACTGAATCTGGATGCGACGTTTATGGAGACGCTGCAGATTTCCGCGCAGCTTCACGACGTGGGCAAAATCGGCATCGAAGATCGCATTCTAAAAAAACCGGGCGCGCTTACTGCCGAAGAATTCGAGGTCATGAAGACCCACACTACGAAAGGCGCGAACATTCTGCGCCCGGTCACTCAACTTGCCGAGATGCTTCCCGGTATTGAACTTCACCACGAAGCTCTCGACGGCCGCGGGTATCCTTACGGATTAAAGGGAGAGCAGATCCCGCTGCTGGCCCGGGTGATTGCGGTAGCCGATACTTTCGATGCGCTGACCACGAATCGTCCCTACCAGCATGCGCACACGCCGGAAGAGGCATTGAAGATCATCCAGAATCTGGCCGGCAAAAGGCTCGATCCGGAGCCAGTGGCGGCGCTGATGGCGGTCTACGCACGGGGCGAGATTCGCATCCAACGCATCGCCATCAAACGATCAGTGGCGGCGGACGCAAACGCCAGCGTTCCGTCGGTTCCTCCGGCGCCAGCGCCTCCGCCTGCGCTTCCGGCTGCCGAACCAGCCAATCTCGAACGCACCCGCGTCTAGCGGATTTCCGTTTTCCTTCCTAAGCCGTTGCGGTGCGCGACCGCGTCTGACCGCTATAATCAAACTCTGAGATCAAATCTCAGGATTTCTCATGATTCAAACTTTATTCGGCAGCACGGAAGAAAAGAAGACCGGGCTTTTCGAGCGCATGAAGCAGGCGGTCACGCGGACGCGCGAGAACCTCGCCGAGCGCATTGAAGAAGTGGTTTCGTTCGGCAAGGAAATCGACCGCGGGACTCTGGACGATCTTGAGATTACGCTAATCGGTGCCGATCTCGGGAGCACGACCACGCAGGAGGTATTGGGAAAACTTCGCGATAAAGCCGACCGCAAGCAAATTAAAGATGTGCAGGAACTCAAGCGCCTTCTGAAAGAAGAATTGCTGGCCATTCTGAATGCGGCTAATACGCAAACGGTTAAAAGCGTTGACGGGACGCCCGAGGTCATTCTGGTGGTGGGAGTGAACGGCACGGGCAAGACCACGACTATCGGCAAGCTATCGCAAGTATTCCGTTCGCAGGGCAAGAACGTTTTGATGTGCGCGGCAGATACGTTCCGTGCGGCGGCCATCGATCAACTGGAAATCTGGGGACAGAGAACCGGGACAGAAGTGATCAAGACGAAGCCTGGCGGGGATCCTGCAGCAGTTTTGTTTGACGCGCTCCAAGCCGCAACCGCGCGGAAGATGGACTATGTGATCGTCGATACTGCTGGACGATTGCACACCAAGACGAGCCTGATGGCGGAACTTGAAAAAATGCGCCGTACCGCGCAACGAATTATTCCCGGAGCGCCGCATGAGACGTTGTTGGTCATGGACGCGACCACCGGACAGAATGGTTTGCAGCAGGCGCGATTGTTCACGCAATCGGCAGGCGTTACGGGAATCGTGCTCACGAAACTCGACGGCACGGCCAAGGGAGGCGTGGTAGTTGCCATTTCGCGCGAACTGGGATTGCCCGTGCGGTTTGTCGGCGTCGGCGAGAAAGTGGGCGATCTGCTGCCGTTCGATCCCAAGGAATTTGTGGATTCGCTGTTCGAATAGGAACTGATTACACCACGGAGACACAGAGGGACGGAGAAAAGCAACCCTAGTGTCTTTCTCCGTGACTCCGTGTCTCCGTGGTGAATTTGCTTCTTCTCTCCACCATGCCCGATCACTCCACTGACGAGCAGTTGCTGCGCCGCGCGCTCGATCTCGCACGGCAGGGCATTGGCTTAGCCTCGCCCAATCCGCATGTCGGAGCGGTCATCGTCGATGCACGCGGAAACATCGCAGGCGAAGGTACTTACACTTACGCAGGCGTGAAGCACGCTGAGGTACTTGCCCTTGAGCGGGCGGGCGATAAGGCTCAAGGAGGGACACTCTATATCAATCTCGAACCGCACTCGTACCAGGGACGAACGCCTCCGTGCACCGACGCTCTGATTGCAGCCGGAATTCATCGCGTGGTTGCATCGATGTCCGATCCTAATCCGAAAGTCAGCGGGCAGGGTTTTGAGAAGCTGCGTGCCGCGGGGATTCACGTGGAAGTTGGAAGTCTCGAAGCGGAGGCCCGGGGGCTGAATGAGGCATTTGCCCGCTACGTACGCCACGGCGTTCCCCTGGTCACTCTGAAGGCGGCGATGACGCTCGATGGCAAGATCGCTCCACCCGAGGGAGCAGCATCGAAGGGTGAGGCGGGAGTTCCTGCGGGCGGTTGGATTACCGGCGAGAGTGCGCGCGCCCATGTGCATGAACAGCGGCATCAGAGCGACGCTATTTTAGTCGGGATCGGGACAATACTCGCTGACGATCCGATGCTTACGGACCGCAGTGGACATCCACGGCGGCGGCCGCTTCTGCGCGTGATTCTGGATTCGCACTTGCGGCTGCCGATCGAGTCAAGGTTAGTGCGGAGCGTCAAGGAAGGCGGCGTATGCAAGAACGATGTGCTGGTCTTCTGCTGTAATGGCGCGGAAAAGAAAAAGAAGGAACTCGAATCGCGTGGAGTTCGGGTGGAACAACTGCCGCACTCAGCCGCCGATCCCGGTCTAGAACTTCACGCTGTATTACGCCGCCTGGGAGAACTGGAAATCACGAGTGTGATGATCGAAGGCGGCGCGACGGTGAATGGGGCGGCGCTTTATTGCGGCGTGGTGGACAAAGTTTTTCTATATTACGCGCCGAAGATTATGGGGCTCAGGGGATCCATCCCATTCGCTTCGGGCGCGGCCTTCCACAACATAAATAGTCCCCTGCAGGTAAAGCATTCGCGCATGCACCGCTTCGGAGAAGACTTCGCGGTGGAGGGTTATTTGCGCGATCCTTACGCAGACTGAGTGTTCGCCGGAAATGCGGACTGGAGCGAAGCGTTGTGTCCTAAGTCACCACGAGGGGCAAGGCTCACGAAGAAAGCCTGCGGGCGGGTTTATGATATTTAGTTACTGATCGAGGGCCTCATGTTCACAGGTATCGTTGAAGAAGTTGGACGGGTAACCCGCATCGCGCAACGTGGCGAGAATCGCCGCATCACCATCACGGCTGCGAATACTCCGAAAGAACTGAAACCCGGCGATAGCGTCGCGGTCAGCGGCGTTTGCCTCACGGCGATGGATATCAAACCGGAATCTTTCTGCGCCGATCTAGCTCCGGAGACGTGGCAGCTAACCTCGTTTTCGCGCATGCGTGAAGGGGCGCTGGTCAACCTGGAACTGCCGATGAAGGCGGATGGACGGTTCGGGGGCCACATCATGCAGGGCCACGTGGATGGGGTGGGCAAGCTCATTGGATTGGAACGCATTGCCGACTCGGAGAATTGGTGGCTGCACATTGAAATGCCGCGGGAGATTGAAAAATATACGGTGTACAAGGGGTCGATTTCGATTGAAGGCATCAGCCTTACGGTGGCGAAACTCGAAGGCAGGAAGTGCACCATAGCGATCATCCCGCACACCGTGGAGATGACCAACCTAGGTTCGCTTCAGCCCGGCGATCCCATCAATCTGGAAGCCGATTTGATTGCAAAGTATGTGGAAAAGATGATGAGCAACGAACCGGCGGAGAGTTCACTCACCATGGAAGAATTGGTAAGGCAGGGATTTTGAGGGAGCAGGCGCGGGATTCGTCGGCGAGGCCGGGGCTGTGTACAGACTGTCAGCACGCCCGAATCATCGAATCTGACCGCGGCTCCCGGTTTGTGCAATGCCAGCTTTCTTTCGGCGATCCGCGGTTTGCAAAATATCCCCGGCTGCCGGTGCTCACGTGTGCGGGGTACGCGAAAGAGAAGTCATCATAAGGGCCGCGGGCTGACGTAGTAAGCGCGGCGCTACGAAAACGGCGGGGAACAGTTCACGCTTCAATCTTGAGTTCGTCCAGTTCGAGGAATTCTTCGACAATCGGCTCGGTTGATTTTTCCATCTCCGCGTAGGTTCCGAAGAAAATCGCTCTGCCCTCGTGCAGAAAAACCAGGCGGTCGGCGAGTTTCTGAGCCAGGCGCATGTCGTGGGTGACGACGATGCTGGTGAGGTTCAATTGTAGTTTGAGCCGCTTGATGAGATCGCCCAGCAGTTGCGCCATCAGCGGATCAACCATGGTAGTCGGCTCGTCGTAAAGCACGCATTCCGGCCGCGCAGCCAGCGCGCGGGCGATGGCCACCGAACGCTTCATCCCGGTCGAGAGGTCGGAGGGCAGAAGGTCTCGCATTTCTTTTACGCCTACCATCTGCAACAGCCCGTCGACGATCTGGTAAATCTGTTCTTCCAAGAGCTCGCGGCTTTCGCGCAGAGGAAAGGCCACATTCTCGCCGACGGTGAGCGAATCGAAGAGCGCTCCGTTTTGAAAAACCATGGTGACTTTCTTCCGAATGGCTTCCAATTGCACTTCCAAAAAATCGGTGATGTCTTCCCCGGCGGCGATCACCGTGCCGGAATCAGCTTTGAGAAAGCCCATGAGAATCTGCAACGAAACCGATTTGCCAACGCCGCTGCGCCCCAGGATGCAAACGGTTTCGCCGGGCCGAACGTCGAAGGTGACGCGATCAAGAACGGGCTTGTCGCCGAAGGCTTTGGAAACTTCCCGAAATTCTATGTAGGGATGGCTTGCGGTTTCTGGCATTGGGATTGACTCTCAGGCGTTGAGCAGGCGTGGATCTCAAGCTCTTCGCTGCTGCTCCTCCAGCTCTTCACGAGTATTCAGGTTGCCAAAGATCGCGTTGGAAAATCCGGCGCGCCGCAGTTCTTCTTCATCGATCGCACGCGTTTCAGTGGCACGGAAAAGCAAGTCGATCTTGTTGTCGCCTGCCAGCAAAGCTTTCTCGGCGGCGGCGGCGAATCTCCGCCGATAGACTGCACACAGCGGTTGCCAGTGGCCGTTCGGGCGCGGAACGATCACGGACGCGGCGTTCTCAGTGTGCGCTACGCCGATCACATACTGCAAGAATGCCGACGAAACAAACGGCATGTCCACGGCCAGCATGAAATTCAGTTCTGTTTCCGAAGTCCGCAGCGCAGCGTGGATTCCGCCCAACGGCCCCCGTTCGCGGAATATATCTTCTACCACGGGAGCGAAGCGGGCGAACTTTTCCCGCGCGCCGACGATGCGCACGTCGGCTGTAACCGAACGGGCTAGATCGAGCGCCCGCGCCAGCAGAGTGCGACCTTCGAAGTCGACAAAGGCCTTGTCCGTGCCCATCCGCATGCTCTTTCCCCCCGCCAGGACGAACACGGTGACGTCGCGGGAGCCGTCCATGAAGGGATGATACACGCTGCCGGGGTCTACGTTGCCAGGGCGTCGTTTGAGAATCAAGTCGGGCTCCGATCCCGTGCCTCCGCCTCGGCTAGCCAGCCACGGCGCAACTCTTCCGACGGAATGCTGGACAGGTTCGGTTTGGTAAATATATACTTGACACACGCGAAGAAAAGTAGTACAGTTTTTACATGAAGCCGCCACGCACCCTGCAAGAAGCCATCGTCTACTTTGCCGATCCTGACCGCGCCTTTGACTATGCCGTTAAACTCCGCTGGCCGGATGGCAAGATCATTTGTCCGCGATGTAGTTCCGAGTCCAACTACCACATTCGGCGCAAGACCAAGAAGGGAACGGCGCGGCTGTGGCTCTGCCGTGGATGCAATCGCCAGTTCACGCTGAAAGTGAATACGATCTTTGAGGATTCGGCTATAACGCTGGACAAGTGGATGACCGGATTTTGGATCCTGGTCAACTGCAAGAACGGTGTTAGCAGTATGGAGATTCACCGCACGCTGGGGATTACGCAAAAGTCGGCATGGTTCATGCTTCAACGTCTCCGCACGGCGCTTCACAATCGAACGTTTGGCTCTACCACTAAACTTGGTGGACCTGATAGCGAAGTGGAAGCGGACGAAACGTTCGTCGGCGGACTCACGAAGAACATGCACCAAGGCCGCCGTGCCAAAATCGAAGGCTCTGGCCCCTTCCAGAACAAGACCATCGTGCAAGGCATTCTTGACCGGAACCTTCGGCAAGTCCGCGCTACCGTAGTGCCGAACGTCACGCGGGAAACTTTGCAGAGCGTCATCCTCAAGAACGTTCGCTACGGTTCCAAGGTCTACACGGATGGTGCTGTGACCTACTCCGCTGGAATGGATTGGCGCTTCGTGCATGACGTTATCAATCACTCTGAGACTTACGTCCGTGGCCGAGTTCACACCAATGGCCTTGAGAACTTTTGGTCGCTTCTTAAGCGCGGTCTCAAGGGAACCTACGTTGCTGTAGAACCGTTTCATTTGTTCCGTTATGTAGACGAACAAGTTTTCCGTTACAACAACCGTAAAGACGGCGAAAACAAAGTCTCTGACTCTACTCGTTTCGCACGCGCTATGAGCCAAGTTGCTGGACGCCGCTTGACCTATGCCGAACTGACTGGCAAAGACCAATCGCCGCGCCACGAAGCGACAGGGGCGGGGAAAACGCCGAAGTACGTCCCCTTCTAGCCCCTGTCGGAAGATTTCGATTTCCTCTGGGAAGCAGTAGGTTTATCCTTCTGCTTCTTGTTTTTTGAGGGAAATTTTGGAACCTGAAAAAGACTCCGCATCCCCTCCTCAAACCTCTTGGTGGCCTCTGGCCCTTCTCGGTACTGCGGTTGCTTTATTGTCATTACGAAAACCACTTACCCAATCTGGTAAGAATGCAGCCGAGCCCGTACATCCACAGGAGACACCCGCTAATCCAGGTAAACAAGTGAATTCGGCGGTCCTCCCGAATGGCCACCAGCCCCAATACAATGCAATTATCCCAGTGGGGGCAAGGATGATACCCCAGGATGGAAAAAACGAGTCGAAATCACTGTCGGCATAAGTACCGCTGGATTGCTCTTGATAAACATTTTCCTTTTGCTCTTCACTAAATCTGGGAATGAACGCGCCGAGAATGCGCTGACAATAAGCGAACGCGCGTATGTGACCATAGGTCGGCCAGATGGTACTGTGGCCGATATTGTCTGGCCCGAAAACGGAACTAGTGACGCTGCGGTCATCGTTTATTTTCAAAATAACGGGCGCGTCCCTGCCAAATTCAACTGGGGCGCGGATTCCACCCTTATTGATTCTGTTCCGACCGATCTTAAGGCAACCGGACAAGCTCAGTGGAATCCGCCGTTTACTGAACTCCCTACAAATCATTTGTTCCAGCCCATGTATAGAGCCAAGAACCGAAAAGGCCCAGACATCCAATCGCTCGGCACTATTGATATAGCCGGAGGCTCTTCTTATCAGGGTTTGCTTTGGGAGGTTCCTGCGGAGAGACTGCATCAACTCATCAATTTGGACAGAATGTTCTTGCCTTCTGGGAAATTTGAATACTGCGATGGGTTTGGTAAGCGAGTCTGCAAAAGGTTCCATCTCCAATATTTTAGAGGACCGTTGAATCGGTTCCTCTTGCTGGAGGAGAGCGAATGTCAAGCCTACGAAATGCAAAGCGCCAACACTATTCCGAACTACGAGTATCTGTCTCCGTGCGAAATCGACCGGAAAGAACTGAAAGTTACGATCCCCGGCCTTCCAAAACCATAGCCCTGTCACGGCAATTGCAAGTATGCAGCACCTTGCAATGTGCGTGAAGTATATATTAGCCTTCGGTTTGATATCGAGAATCGGGGTGCCGTCCAGCATATCGACCCCGCGAACGTGGAGCTCAACACCTTCGCGGCGAAGCAGTTCGACGACGGTCAGTCCGATCGGATTCGGGCGCCGGGGAGAGCGGGTGGCAAACACACCGTGAGGCCGACTATCCGAGGGGTTTACCGAGCAATTCGAACCCTTGCGAGCGATCGAACTCCCACAGGACGATGAGATGGGAAAAGCCCTCGATGTCGGTAAGCCCCGGCCCAAACTCGGGCATGATCCTGAGCACACCCTCCGCATCGTGTTTCGCGCCCAGCCCCTTCGGAATGTGGCATGTATCCTTGTACGGGCTACTGACAAACCCAATCGGCTTTGAGGTAAACATCAGGAAATACCTCCAGCTCCTGATAATAGTCGCCCGAGCTGCGAAAAAAATCTATGTGCGATATTGCCAAAGGGCTGGTGCGGCGTGCAAGGTGATATCCATGCCTGAACTGCCAGATATCGCCGCCTATATCAGCGCACTCGAACCACGAATCGTTGGTCAGGCACTGGAGCGGGTGCGGTTGAATAGCGCGTTTTTGCTGCGAACTGCGCAACCGCCATTGGCGAGCGCGGAGGGCCACACGGTCCGGGAACTGCGGCGAATCGGGAAGCGCATTGCCTTTGGAATGGACAACGATGTTTGGCTGGCGCTTCACTTGATGATTGCTGGACGCCTGCACTGGAAAGATCGCGGAGCCAAACTGGGCGGCCGTAATAATCTGGCCGCCTTCGATTTTCCCAACGGATCTTTGGTTCTTACCGAAGCCGGCTCAAAACGCCGCGCATCGCTGCACGTTCTCGACGGAGAAAAGAGTTTGCGTTCCATCGACCCGGGAGGTATTGACGTTTTCTCGAGCGATCTCGATTTCTTTCGCGCAACGCTGGCGGCGCAGAATCACACGCTCAAAAGGGCGCTGACCGATCCGCGACTGTTAAGCGGCATCGGGAACGCGTATTCGGATGAGATTCTGCACGCGGCGCAACTCTCTCCCATTACTTTGACGCAGAAACTGAAACCGGAGGAGTGGGAAAGATTGTTTGCTGCGACACAGCACACGCTACAAATGTGGATCGAGCGCCTGCTCGCCGAAGCGAAGATTGCTTTCCCTGAAAAGGTAACGGCATTTCGCAAAGACATGGCAGTCCACGGGCGCTATGGCGAGCCTTGCCCGCGATGTGGCGACAAGGTACTGCGGATTCGCTATGCCGACAAAGAAACCAACTATTGCGCACGCTGCCAGACCGGAGGCAAGGTTCTTGCGGATCGCAGTTTATCGCGTTTGTTGGGGTCGGACTGGCCGCGTACGCTGGAAGAGTTGGAAGCGCTAAAGCGCCGCTGAACTGGGAGGGCTTTTACTTCGGTTGCCTTGGCATCGAGATGTTATTTCAGCTCACAACGGGTTCGTTTGTCCGCTATGATTTCTGGTCGTCATTTTTGATTCGTGTCGAATGCAGGCAGCAACCCACAAAGGAGAACGATGAACGCAAAAGGAAGATATGCGGCGGTCGTGGTGATCACACTTCTTGTACTCATGACGCAGGGGGCCGCGCAACAGGCTGCCCAACGCCTGGTGATCCGCGCTGGCCACGTGCTGGACGTCAACTCGGGCAAGATGCTTAGCGATCAGGCGATTGTGATCGACGGAGACAAAATTGTCAGCGTCGGTCCGGCATCCACCGTGCCTGCGGCGGCCGACGACACCACCATTAATCTTCCCAACGCCACCGTTCTGCCGGGATTGATCGATGCCCACACTCATCTCACTTTCAATCCAAGTTTTGGATATGAGACGCTGGCGATCTCCGTTCCGCGCGAAGCGTTGATCGGTGCGCGCAATGCCAAAGTCACGCTGGAAGCTGGGTTCACCACGGTACGAAACGTCGGAGCGAACGGCTACAGCGACGTGGCTCTGCGCGATGCTATCAACGCGGGAGATGTGCCCGGACCGCGTATGCTGGTCAGCGGCCCGGCGCTCAGCATTACCGGCGGACACTGCGACAATGACCTGCTGCCCTACGAATATCACGCCAGCAGCGATGGAGCTGCGGATGGTATTGAGGGGGTTCAGCACAAGACCCGAGAGGCGATTAAATATGGCGCCGACCTTATAAAAGTCTGCGCTACTGGAGGCGTGCTCTCCAAGGGCGACGATCCCAATGCCTCGCAATATACGCTGGAAGAGATGAAGGCCATAGTCGCCGATGCTCACCGCCTCGGCAGAAGAGTGGCTGCACACGCGCATGGAGCGCAGGGTGTGATCTGGGCGTCGGAGGCAGGCGTGGATTCAGTCGAGCACGGTCATTTGATGAACGATGCTGCCATCGCCACGCTCAAGAAGAACGGCACTTATCTGGTCCCTACGCTTTACCTGATCGACTGGCAACGGGAGAATGCCGCCAAGGCTAATCTACCGGATTTTACCCGGCTCAAAATGCAGATGGTCTCAGCAGCGGGAAAGGCAAATATAAAGAAAGCGATCGACGCTGGGGTCAAGATCGGCATGGGCACGGACGCCGCAGTGTATCCGCACGGCTTGAACGCGCATGAACTGGCCGTGTACGTAAGTCTGGGGATGACTCCGCTGCAAGCTATTCGGACAGCGACGATCAACGATGCTGACCTGCTGGGGTGGTCGGACAAGGTCGGGACGCTTGAGGCTGGCAAGTGGGCCGACATTATTGCCGTGGATGGCGATCCTCTCCAGGATGTGAGCACGCTCCAGCATGTGAAATTTGTGATGAAGGGTGGCGTAATAGTGAAGAATGAATACACGAAATAAGCTGGGTCCTGGATTCCGCAATTCCGAAGATTTGCAAAAGGAGGGGACCACAAGCGCGCATTGGATGCATGAATCGACGAGATAAATGGCGGCGCGACGCATCACGAAAGTAACCTATCCAAGAACGCGGGTTCAAGCGATGATGAGACTGCTTTAGACGCCTCCGAAGGTCGGTCCGGAAGTAACCATCATGCCGCAGAAAATCATGGATGTTCTTATGCTCGGGCGTTGCTCCCACGAGTTCTCCTGGCCAAGACGCGGTGCTGACGGGGACTATTATCAGGTTTGCCTGTTGTGCGCAGCTGAGTACAAATACGACTGGACCACCATGCGCCGGACTCAGCGCGTGGAACATGTCAGACCTGACAATACGGTGCGGCGCAGCCACACGCGGGAGAAGCGGCCATCCTGGACGCCGCGCGCCCGCCGTTTGAAGCTGGACACGGCGCTCCGCTACCGGGTAAATAGCACCAGCACGTGGTATGAAGGCATGATCGAGAACTTAAGCCAGACCGGGCTCTTGTTTAGCGGGCCGCAACCCCTGCCGGTGAATGCTTTGATCGAGATGGTGTTTGAAATGCCGGAAGAAATCTCCGGCCAGAAGAACCGCAACGTAGTCTGCCAGGGCCGAGTGATTCGCTGCCGCGACAAGCAGGCGAAAGAAAAAGCTAAAGAAGATCAGACTGAGGACAGTGCGGGTTTCCTAGCCGCTTCCATCGTGGACTACAAGTTCATCCATTAGAAACGGCTTCGAGCACCAGCCGGGCTAGTCCATGAATCGGCCCGCGCGTTCACTAAATTTCTGCGCGATTTGTTCCCAGAAGATACACTGTAGGCGAGCGCTTTCGCTCATTCCCAGGGTAAATCTCAGGAGCTCGCTTATGCTTAGAGGCAAGCAAACTGTTTCGTTTGCTCTCGCGGCAGTCCTTATTTCGGCGCTTCTGGCGTCCAGCACCAGTTGCGCCAGGAAGCCGGATGACGCAAGAATTTCCAGCGACATTCAAAGCAAGTACGCACAAGACTCCGGCCTCTCAGCCAAGCAACTCTCGGTGCAGGCCAGCAATGGAGTCGTGACGCTCGGCGGCTTCGTGGACAACGACGCGCAACGGCTGGCCGCAGCCCGGCAGGCAGCATCGGTGCAGGGCGTAAAGGAAGTCGTCAACAACCTACAGGCAGGAGTGGCGTCGAATAATCCAGCGAAGGCAGCGAAGGCTCCGCCGACGAAAACCGCGGATTCAATTCCGCCCAACAATCTTCCTACCGTCCGCAGGGTAAGTCGTTCTCGCGGCCCCGACGATGCGGCCTTGGATAGTGACTCCCGCCATGCGGGCGCCAGCACAACGGCTGAGAATTCTCCGCCGGCTGGGCAAGACCCGCCGCCGGCCGAGGTGGCTCCAGCGGTGGCATCTTCCGCGCCTGCAGCACCAGCACCGCCCGCACTGCAGCCGCTAAAGGTAACGATCGAGCAGGGCACGTCGTTATCGGTGCGGCTGATCGATAGCATCGACACCGGAAAGAACCAGCCCGGAGATACGTTTCACGCTACGCTGAGTCTGCCTCTTTCCGCCGAAGGATCGGAGGCGATTCCCGCGGGCACCGACATTACGGGACATATTGTCGATATCCAGAATGCCAGCAAGTTCGCGGGGCAATCGCTGATAGTCTTGCAACTGGATAGCGTTTTGTCGAACGGAAAGACATACAGCCTGCAGACTGACCAGTATCGGAAAGAAGGCAGTTCGCGGGGCAAGAGCACGGCGGAAAAAGTCGGCGGCGGTGCGATTCTGGGCGGCATTATCGGCGCTATCGCGGGCGGCGGCAAGGGTGCGGCGGTGGGCACGGCGGCGGGCGCCGGAGTCGGCGCGGGCGCACAGGCTGGCGGCAAGAGTCAGCAGATCAAGCTGCCTTCAGAGACGGTGCTGAACTTCACCCTGCAAGCTCCCGTGACCGTGGTGAGGGCACCGGATCCGAATGCGGAACGTCCCAAGCTGGATGATTCGCACTAAATCTCCACGTTGCCTCATGGGTTGTACCGCAGAAGTTGGAACGTCTTTCGGTTCCAGGTCCCTCCGAGTTCCGGTATTCCGAACACCGCGAAGCTTTTTTGCCTCTCTGATGGTTGCGAAGTTCGCAGATGCAACCGTATCCCATCCATAAGAAAATTATAATGATCCCGATCTTTTCCGAATTCAGTTTGTTCCGATTTCGTAACAGCCAGCATCTTGTTGTTGCGCGCGAGCCATTTTGAGCTACAAAGCGCAACACTGATTCCGGACACCCCTGACCTTTCGCCTGTCTGGATTCATTTGTGCATTCCCAATATCTCAGTTGATGGGCTGCGTTGCCCAGTCCGAAAGGAGGAGCAATTCTCCAGTCGACGAATTCCGCCACTTTGCCAGGGGATGGCAAGACGCTCGCTCCGTGATGCCCCGGGATTTCGGTCCCCGGACGTTTTCGACCTGGATCTCAAAGAGATTCAGGCTAGCCAGTTAGCAGACACCTTACTTAAGGAGGTAGTCGTGATCAAGACAGCTAGACTCACGTCCAGTTTTGCTTTGGCGGCGCTGCTCCTCGCGGGAGTGGCATTAGCTCAGACCGACCCCGGAGTGCAGAGTGCAAGCCGCGGCACCGGCGCGGCGCTTTCTTCCGTATTATCGAACAGTCCGAGCGGAATCTTGGCCTTTTTCACAGACGGTCAGACTCGCTTCCAAGAAGTGGAGACAGTCTCCGGCGGAGCTAACGTCGGCCTGGGACCGCGCTTTAACGCAAATCAGTGCAGCATATGCCACGCGCAACCTGCGATCGGCGGGACCGGTTCTGCCACCAACCCTCAATTCCTGTTCACCAGCAACGGGGTCGCACCTGGCAACACAATGCCCTCTTTCATTACGGCCACTGGGCCAACCCGCGAAGCCCGCTTCCCGTTCTTCTTTAACAGCAACGGCTCGGTCAACACCAACTCTCCCAATGGGGGTGTGGAAGATCTTTTCACCGTCACTGGCCGCTCCGATGCCGGCACCTGCAACAGCGCCACCGCGCTGCCCCAGCCCAGCTTCGCCACTGCCGTGTCGGAGAATGATGTTATCTTCCGGATTCCCACTCCGGTCTTTGGCGCAGGCCTGATCGAGAACCTGGACGACTCAACCCTGTTGAAGAACCAGGTGGTCAATCTCAACAACGACTTTGGCATTTCCGGCACTTTCAATCACAACGGCAACGATGGCACCATCAGCCGCTTTGGTTGGAAGGCACAGAACAAGTCGCTCCACATTTTTGCCGGTGAGGCTTACAACGTGGAGATGGGCATCAGCAACTTGCTGTTTCCCCAAGATCGTCCGCTGCCTGGGGAAGACGGCGCTGGCGGAACCGGCGATACGGGGCTGGTTTCGACCTGCCTGAACCTGGGCGGGGCCGGTTATCCGGAAGATACATCGAACCCAGGCTCGACGGGCACCGCGATTCTCGACGATGTCTCGGCGTTTGCCAACTTCATGCGTTTCCTGGCTCCGCCGCCAACCGGTGGGGTCATACTCAACGGATCGAGTGTTAGCGCATCGACGATTTCCACCGGCAGCTCCTTGTTCGTCTCTACCGGCTGCGCGACCTGCCACAATCCGACACCGGGCACGACGCAACCGTCGGGTTTCACCTCATCGTTGAGCAAAGTTCCCGTGAATGCGTTCTCCGATATTGAGATTCATGACATGGGCACTGGCTTGGCGGACAACGTCTCCCAAGGCGGCGCAGGCGGCAACCAGTTCCGCACCGCTCCCTTGTGGGGCCTGGGACAGCGGATATTCCTGCTGCACGATGGCCGCACTACGAACCTGATCACCGCGATCGAAGACCACGCGAGCAGTGGCAGCGAAGCCACCGATGTGGAGGAACAGTTCTTCGACCTCTCAACCACTCAACAGCAGGACATATTAGATTTCCTGCGGTCTCTGTAATCGCTATGCGCTACAGGCGAGACCCCCGGGGGTCTCGCCTGTTCCTTCCAAGTTAGAAAATGATCCGTGGCAGATTCGCGGGACCACGGGGCGAAGATTTGCTTCAATTCGAAGGTCAAATATGCACCCACGATTGTTATGTTTCCTGATCTTCCTCGCTTTGTCCGCATCGCTGGCTTCGGGCCAAGCCACCAAGCCGCAAAACGCCCCCAGGAACGGCGGCGATTTTTCCGACAATGTTCAACCCGGGGGGAAGGTGCCGACGGGAGTCATCCTCGTCAAAGGCGCATGGTCGAGCGCGAGTGATTCGGTCACGCCCGTGCCCGAAAGCGGGAGCGTCACCAATAACATCTTCAGCAACCAGTATTTTGGAATGAGCTATGCGGTGCCTCCGGAATGGGAAGAGAAATATAAAGGGCCGCCACCCTCGGACAGCGGCCGCTACGTGCTGGTGCAACTCAGGCCCGTAGATACGTTCAAAGGACCGGCACGGGGGACTATTTTGGTTACCGCGCAGGATATGTTCTTCACCCCGTTCCCCGCATCGAATGCCTTGGAGTTGGTGAATTACTCGAAGAATCATTTGCAGGCGGATTACAAAGTTGAACTGCCTCCGACCAAAACCACGGTGGCCGGCCATCCCTTTACGTTCTATGCGTATTGGTCGCCGATTGCGGAGCTGCATTGGTACGTTCTGGCGACCCAGATCAGGTGCCATGCGGTGCAATTCGTACTGACGAGCCGCGACACCAAGATGCTGGAAAGCCTGGTCGCGGATATGAACAGGATAAAGTTGCCCCAGGAGGCCGATTCCGCAGCCGGGACGGGCGGAGGCGATTCTCCGGTGTGTATCAAAGATTATGCCAACGAGCAAAACCTGATTTCGCGGATCGATCCTGTCTTGAGTGAGCATCGATTCAACCCGGTTCCGGTGCGAATCATCATCGACAAGGAAGGAAACGTAAAACACATTCACTTTCTCAGAGCATTTCCCGATCAGTCGACAGCGATCACCGACGCGTTGAAGCAGTGGAAGTTCAAAAAGTACATGCGCGGAGGGAAGGCGGTGGAGGTAGAAACTGGAATCATGTTTGGGCGTGCGTCTTATCCTCTGGCACGGCGATCGAGTGACGCGGCAACCGAATGATGTGGTCCAAACTAGCCGCGTAAATCAGTTCGGCAGTGGGTTGGGATTGCTTTTCGGCGGAACAGCTTTGGGCTCGTTGCGCTTCTCCTGGGAATCGACGGCAAACAGCATATAGTGATCGAAGCTGTGGCGGCGGTAATAGCGGTGGCGGCGGAAATCAAAATAGATTTCGGCGGTCTTCGGCAGCCATAGCTCGAGGTTTTTCTTCTGGAACGGAACGGGGCCGTACTCTACAATCTGGTGCTCGCTGAGCAGCTGAATTGGCTTCATCGGATTCACCAGTTCCGATTCAATGCGCACGATCTGAAACTTGTCGGTCGTAATCCAGGCGCGGCCTTTAAGCTTTACCGCGTAGGTTTCCGCACCCACTTTGTAGTCGTGAATGCGGGCGGGGCGATCATCGCGCTGCCGGAAGTGAACCAGCCAAACCGATTGCCCATGCCAGTCGCTAAGACCCTCGCACTTCATCTCGAAGTTATCCCGCATGTCAGGATGAAATACGAGCGCCAGAGCTGCAAAACCACTACTTGAAATCTGATCGGGAAAATCGCTGAGTCCTAGATGCGCTGCGCGATATTCGTCCACCGCGAGAAAACCCGGCTTGTCTTCCGTGATGCTCGCGACATAATTGTAGTTCCGATTTTCCTTGGTGATGGGATTGCCAATCTCATCGACTTGTTCATGTAGAAGGCGTTCTATCGCCGAAATGCGCGAGACGTCGGTCACCAGCTCTTGCACGCGATTACCCGACATCTCAATCACGTTATCGAGCGGACAGCTGACGTCCGCAGCTACGGATAATTTGCTCTCGTCAATCCCGGGCGGCTGCCAGGGCTTCATCGTGAATGACATCTCGGGAGACGCGAAAAGAGGATCCACGCCCGCCAGCGGAACCGAGGCCATGGAACTGCTCGAAGCAGGACCGCCCAGCGCTTCCGGACGTTCCAGTTCTGCAATTAAATTTGTGACTTGCGGTGCAGTAGGGCTCTTTGGTGATTCTTTCAAGTAAGTCTTCAGAGCATCGATTCCTTCTTGTTTGCGCCCCAAATCCACAAGTGCTTGCCCCAGCACCAGCCGGGCCGAACTTGTTCCACCCTTGCTTTTTTCAATGGCCAACTGAGCCTGCTGGCGCGCTTCCTCATATTTTTTCTGTTTCAGATAAGCGCCTGCCAGTAAATCATGCGCCATCCAATACTCCGAATCGGCAGCGACTGCTTTCTCCAAAGTCGAACTGGCAGTTACATAATCATCTCTTTGCAGACCCAAGCGTCCCAGCAGAGTAAGCGATTGCACGTCGCGCGGATTCAGATTGGCCGCCGTGCCCAAGTAGCTCTGGGCGTGGTCGAAGTCTTTTTGCTGGTAGCTCAGGTATCCCTTGAGAAAGTTTAAATCGGCATTGGCAGGCGCCAACTGGTAGGCAGCGTCGAGCCATTTCTGAGCTTGTTTGAGATTCCCGGATTTCAGCGCAGAAACGGCATGCTTGGTATCCTTGCGTGCTTTGGTCGGCATCGCTTCGTCGACATCCAGCTTAAGAGCCATGGGATCCGGCTGCAACACAATCTCCGAATTGACCGTGTTCAGGGCGCTGATGACCTGCATTTCCTTGTGCCCAGTGATGTACCCGACGGCGCTCACTTCAATGTCGTAGCGGCCAAACGGCATATCGCCAAAGGCCGCCTCGGACTGATCGTTCGTCGTCTGCCAGCTAACGGTTTGTGTCGTCTGGTTGGTCAGCTTGACCACCGACTGCCGGTCAAGGCGTGTCCTGTTGTTTCCGGCATAAACCTTGAGCAGGAGAACAGTGCCACCCCCCCGGCTATCGTAGGTGGGAGTCAGATTTGTCGACGACCCCATGGCATTGAATGGATCCCCAGCACCCTGCGCAGACACCTGCGCCGCAAGGAACAAACTCATGGCAAGAACCGCAACGGTAGGCCAGACTCGAGGCATTGACACAGTACTTCTCCCGCAAAAAGTGGCGCGAGAAGTTTCTCATAGCCACCGCTGCCGGTCAATGAGGTATTTCTCCTTGGAGCCAGTCTCCCCTCATCGACTTCGTCGTACACTCTGAGAGGCTTGTCGACTCCACCATGCCTCCCTTCACCGCATTGCTTCATACGGCAAACGCCGCCCTAACATTGGGTCGGGCGCTTGAAACACTTCTTCCCTGCTCCGAAATTCTAATCTTAGATCATCGATCGACCGATGCAACCGTACGAATCGCCCGTCAATACGGTGCCCGGGTCGTGGCTGTTGATAATCGTGTCGAGGCAAGGGTCTACCTTGAGGAAGCCCGCCACAATTGGATTTTTTGCCTTGACCCGTCGGAATCCATCTCCGAAGGGCTGCAGGCTAGTTTGTTCGAGTGGAAGGCCTTGCCTGCCTTCGATGCTGGGGGTATGCGGTCGTTTTCGGTCTCTGTGCGCGAGCAAATCGCTGGAGATTGGCGGATTCAGCCGACCGCAGAGACGCGGTTAATTCCCCGCAACTGGAATCTCTGGAGCGGACTCCTACCCGCGTACGATCCTTTGTCCATCGCTCTAGAGGGCGAATTGATACGGCTGAACCACCCTTGACGGATTGTCCCTTCGGACAGTGACTTCGGTACCTTAGTCCTGCCTGCCATCGCCGCCTTATAATCCACTCAAGATCAAGGCGAATTCGCGTTCTCGGGAGAGACTTGCGCTTAGGAGCAAGAGCCTTCCAAGAATGCGGCAAATTCAATGGACCCGCTGTACGCATCGTCGATTTTTTTCCTCGGGCTAGCCTTTGGCAGCTTTCTGAACGTGTGCATCTACCGGCTACCTTTGGGTTTGTCGGTGGTGTCGCCGCGCTCGGCTTGCCCCGGCTGTAAGCGTCCGATTGCCTTTTACGACAACCTACCGGTTCTTAGCTGGCTGATTCTTCGCGGCCGCTGCCGTCACTGCAAGACGAGAATTTCCGCCCGCTATCTTGTCATCGAAATGCTTACGGGCATCCTGTTTCTTGGCTGTTACGCCTACTCGGGACTTACTCCGGCCACGCTGAAGTACTGCGTTTTCGGATTTCTGCTGCTCGGCCTCATCTTTACCGACGCCGAAACCAAGCTGTTACCCGATAAGCTGACTCTACCCGGGCTGGCGCTGGGCATCGTCTTCAGCTTGACGGTTCCGCTCAATGACGTCGCATCGCAGTTTCTGCCGGGGATGATTAATTTGCCGGTCAGCGCCGATCTGGCTTCGCGCTTGTTTTCCCTGCTTGATTCCCTGCTGGGAGCGGCTCTCGGTGCGTCATTCATTTACGGCGCGGGCGCAGTTTATTTGCGCTGGCGTGGAATGGAAGGCATGGGCTTCGGCGACGTAAAGCTGATGGCCATGGTGGGCGCATTCCTTGGAATGAAGCTCACCATCTTTACCATCTTCACGGCATCGGTGGCGGGATCGCTTTTCGGTCTGGCAACGGTGGGGATGGTTTGGATCAAGCGTACGCACCGCTTCGCGCGGAGATTGGCCAACTTACGGGCGGCGCGGCAAAGAGGATGGCAATCCGCACAAATGGTGTACCGCCATTACCAGATGCCTTTTGGAGTGTTTCTCGGCAGCATGGCGCTGCTCGCGCTCTTCGTGGGTAACCAGTTTCTGCGCTGGTATGGGAGGCTTTGGTGCTAAGGCTGTTCACCAATCCGCTGGTAATGCGCGCCATGCTGATATTAGTTGCGGCCGGATGCGCGTTTGTAGTCGCGATTTGGCTGATGCGCCGAGTGCGCCGCATTATTGCCGCCGAAGCGGATATTGGCTCGGGCTCCGCTCCCGCTCTGGAAGCTTTGCCGGTCCATCTTTATAACACCGTCATCCAGCAATTGAAGCAACAAAAGCACGAACTACAGTTGCAAACGCTCACCGAACAACGCCGCGCGCGCACCACAGAAAATTTCAGTCAGACGGTGCTGTCAAACCTTCCTTGCGGGGTACTGGTGTTCGGACTGAACGGCTTGGTGAAGCAAGCCAATCCTGCGGCCAAGGAGATGCTTGGGTTTGGTTCACTTTCGGGGATGAGTGCCGAGAATGTTTTCCGCGAAGCGGCGGTTTGTTCACCGGACTCCTCCGCTGTTTATGCCGATGGGCTGGCCAACCTCCCGGTTCGTCTGGCTGAGGAGGTTCAGGCCGTTTTGCATGAAGGAAGCAAGCATCGCCAACTCGAGGCCAACTATTCGACTCCTGTAGGAGAAAAACTTCGACTCGCGGTCACCGTTTCCGCCGTTCCCGCCGTCGATGGCAGTCTGCTCGGAGTGGCGTGCCTGATCAGCGACCGAACTGAGTTTGAACAGATTCGCCGCCAACAACAATTGCAGGGTGAAATATCCGCAGAAATGGCCTTAGAGCTGCGCACGTCCTTGACCACGATTGCGGGATACGCCCAACAGTTGGCGCGAAATCGCGCTCCTGATCTAGCGCCGCAATTGGCGGCCGACATAGCCAGCGAGGCGGCTAGTCTGGACCGCCGCATGGGAGAATTTCTGGCGGAAAAGCATACTTCCGCAGAGGCCGGCGTTCGCAGCAGTAAGGCGGCCCGGGCGATTTTGAAGATTTGAAACGATCCAGATCAACCGGCAGACCCGAATAACGGATCGGCCCATGGATGCACGTCAAAGGATGGAAGCTATGAAACGCACACCGCAGATCGCATTTGTATTCGCCATGTTCAGTCTAATGGCTGTTCCCCTAGCCGTGGCGCAGACCACCGCAGCCACGCCGGATCAAACTTCGCTGGGAGATTATGCCCGCAAGGTTCATAAGGACCCAGCCGCCAAGGCTAAACCCAAGGTCTACGACAACGACAATCTTCCAGCGGACGATAAGCTCTCCGTCGTCGGAGCGCCGGCTTCGGCCGCCGGAGACGCCTCTGGCGACGCGGGTAAAACCGCCGACAACAAGGACGCCGCCAAGCCTGATGACGAGCAGACCAAGAAACAAGCCGAATGGAAAGGCTGGCAGGACAAACTGGCGTCGCAGAAAAATTCGATCGACCTGGCCTCGCGCGAACTCGAGGTGCTGCAAAAGGAATATCAGCTTCGCGCCGCCGCCATGTACGCCGACGCCGGTAATCGCATGCGCAACGCCGCCCAGTGGGATAAAGAAGACGCGGACTTCAAACAGAAAATCGCCGACAAACAGAAGTCTGTCGACGATGCCAAGCAGAAACTGGACGAGATGCAGGAAGAGGCCCGCAAAGCCGGTGTACCCGCCGCCATGCGCGAACCGTAAGAACGATACTGGAACAGCGACGGAAAAATGCCGGTCAGTTGGCCGGCGTTTTCAATTACCCCGGCAGCACTTACTGCGGCGCCGCTCGGGCTGAGGTGTTCTGGCGCAGCTTCAAAATCTGCTTGGCATGATGCCGCCCGTGAATCAGATGGAACTTTCTCCATTGCGCCGCCGTCAGCGGTCCCAGAATTGGGTGATCGAGCACTTTTCCACGACCGAATCGAGCTTCGCACTGGGCGAGGATCGCATCCATGGCCGCAATCTTGAGCCCAACTTCACTAAGCACTTTCTCCACCGGTAATCCTCGCGGCACTGTATTATTCGGCGCTTTTCGGCCCTCCGGCAAATGGTTGAAGCCTAGCACCACTACGGTTCGCAAGCGGTGCTTCATCGAGGCTGACGCCACCATCGGTTTGCCCGCTTGGAGAACCCGTTCGAATCCTTTTATCGTCCCGGTATAAGTTAGATACAGATGTTCCAGCACCTCCGCCGCACACCATTTATCGGCGGGATGCCATTTCATCTGCTGGTCCGACATGCCGCCTACCGCGGACTCCAAGGTTTGCTTCAGCGCTTCGAGCAAGGAATCCATGCCGCCATCTCGCGTTTCCTCGCGCTTCAGGTAGAATGTTGCGCGACAATAAAATCATCCCAGTTATAACAGGAAGGCCGCCATGACAACGCCGGACTTTGTCGTGCCCAAGGTTGGAGGCATCAGTCGACGAGTGCAGCTATCGACCGCCGCAGCCAGCAAGATGGCCGTCGCTGTACTGTTGGGATTTCTCACCGTGCTCTCGGCTTGCGACTCCAACGCACCAAAAACACCGGAAGCCAAGCCCGAGGCCAAGGGTCCCGAGTTGCTCACGGCGCGAGCCGCCTTCCAAAAAGTCTTCATTGCCGCGCGCAACTATGCCGCGGATGTAAAGCCATTTCGCATCGAATCTACGCCTACTACAGACGGCAACGGCCAGGATGGAAAGTCGGCGATATGGCGAGCTAGCTTCGCTTCGCCTGTGCAGCGCGGCGTAAAACCATTCATCTGGTCCGGCAGCAACGCGCCGGACGCGCCCTCTCGCGGAGTTTCCCCGGGTAATGAGGACGTTTACAATCCTGGCAACGCTTCTACCCAGATCTTTGATGTGGCCTTCCTCAAAGTGGATTCTGACCAGGCCTTCGCCATGGCGCAAAAACACGGCGGAGACAAGATTCTGGAAAAAGAGCCTGCCACTCCTGTCATCTACGTCTGCGACTGGAACCACAACACTAATGAGTTGGTCTGGCATGTTGTCTACGGAGCGACTCGCGACACCGCAAAACTGACGGTTGCAGTAAACGCCTCGACCGGCGAGTTTATCCGAGTGGAGAAATAGGCTGAAGTGGTTGGGGAGATGGCGGGCGGAACAGAATCAACAACGAGAGCGGCGTTTACTTCTGGCGTTCCGATTCTTTCAATTGGGTCTCGAGGGAGGAAAAAAAGCGGCAGAGCGCGCCCGCCGAGGCAATCGCGCCCATTAGCGCCTGGCGTTCCCCGAAAGAAACAATGTCTTCTACGGAATATTGCAGCCGGAGCCTGTCGGCGGCGCATTGCGCGCTCAACAGTTCAACTTTCGCGGAGCGGAGGTCGGAAGCTAAGCGGGCAATCCCGGCCTGCTTTCTGGAATCATCGTTTAACATCTATACTCCTTAGTTGCAACATTCGGCACAAAAGGTATGTTCCGCGCCGTGCTCCTGAAATCGGCGCATCCTGCCGGGGCCGTTCTGCCTTGGGGGAAGGCTGCAACAGATTGTTCTTGCGGCGCCGGCAGGACGCAGCCTGCGGGATCGAGCACTTGCCAGTGTGGTTGATTGTACATTGTTAGTTGAACATAGTTCAAATTATTAGAAGGAAATGTTTTTGGGCCCTAGCATTCAACCTCGATCTCCGGAGTGGAGCCGTTGCCCAGACAAGCAGACCCTCAACTTGAACAGCGCATCCTGGAAGCCGCCAGCCGGCTGCGCGCCCGGGGCGGTGAAAAAGCGCTCACCATGCGCGCCGTAGCCAAAGCCGCGGGCACCACCACCCCCACCGTGTACGAGCGTTATCGTGACCGCGACGACATACTGCGCGCGCTGCGCATTCAGTGCCGCACGCAGCTTTTCGCCGCACTACGCACCTCGCGCACGCTGGCCCAGGCCTGCGAATCCTATTTGGAATTTGCCCTCGGTAATCGTCACGCCTACGAAGTGCTCTACGACAATTTCGCCGTGCCCCCGTCCTTGCACGAACCGTGGCCGTCTTTCAATTTGCTGCGCGAGCGTTTGACCAAGCGCCTGGGTGGCACGCCTCGCCAGCACACTCGCCTCATGCTTTCGCTGTGGTCCCTGATGCACGGCACCGCCATGCTGCTAATTCGCGGTGGAGCGGTGGGTCCGCTGCGCACGCAAATGTTTCACGCGTGTCTTGACGCGGTCGAGGTGATTGTTGCGGAAGCGGAGCGTCGCAGAGGAAGCAACTGCTCGGGCCCGAAGTGGCCGGCCAATCTAATTCTGGGAGAGGAAACCGAAAGCAAAGTAAGCCACAACGACGAGAACGGGGATAAGAAATCAGCAGCAGCCGCCCACAAGAAGCCGGGACGGCCCCGTGCCGCGAGCGCAGCCGGGCTGGCCAGGCGGCGTACGTCTACTGAGACTTGATGCCCGCCTGCGCCTTGAGGCGGTCGATCGCCTTTTGCGCCTGCTCGGATTCGGGTCCGTGCGGCAGAATCTTCAGATAGCTCTCGTACTCGCTGCGCGCGTCGTCCAGCACACCCAGCTTTTCCAGGCACACCGCCAGGCGGATGGTGGCCACTGCGTCGTTTTCTTTATAGCGGAGCGCTTCCCGGTAACGGTCTTCCGCCGCGCGGTAATTTCCGCGCTTGTAGTAGAAGTTCCCGACTTCGATACTTTTCGCCGCCTTGTGCGGATCCCAGGTATGAAACTCGGTGATTCCACTTTTGCCACCTAACAGTTCGGCTTCGGCCTCCGCCACTGCCGCTGAACTTTGGGGATGTGCCTTGGCGTCATCCTCGGGTGGAGTCAGATCAGTCTGGGTCTCTTTGCTGGAACTTTCGCCAATCTCCGATCCTAAATCATCGGCTCGGACGCGATCGGAGCGTGGCGGAGCCAAGTTCGGCCCGGAAGGGGACGACTCCTGCGAGTTCGGTTGCGCAGCCTTCTGAGCGCTCTTGTCGGGTGAACTGCCTTGCTGCGCCCAACCTGCCACCGCCAACCCTAAAACCGCAAATGCGAACAACCGGGAAGCCATATCGAATATTTTACCCCGTGCATTCCAGAGGCGAAGAAAAAAAAAGGCCGCTCAGGGGGAGTTGAGCGGCCCGGTTGGCAAGTCCTCCGGGGAGGAGGAGAAACTGATTTATGAAGACGCTTTACATGGACGACGGATTATTCTGCCCGGTCGTCGTCGGCGCCGCGGGCTGATTGGTATCGCCCACCGTGTTGGTCATCAGCCGAACATCGACGCGACGATTATCGGCACGCCCTTGTTTCGTCTTGTTGGTCTCGACCGGCTTGTCTTTACCCAGGCCGATCACATAAATTTTGTGGGCCGGCACGTTGTACTTCGACGCCAGATATTGAATTACGGAGTTCGCCCGGCGCTGGCTCAAGTCGTAGTTGTATTCGGCAGATCCCACCGAGTCGGTGCTGCCTTCCAGCGTGATGATGTATCCCTTCGTGCTCGAAATGGTTCCCGCCATCTGGTCGAGGGAATCTTTCGCCTGCTGCGTGAGGTTGTCCCGATTAAAACCAAACTTCACCGAGGTCTCGGCCACGGGACGGTAGTTGTCCAGATTCGCGACAGTGTTGGTGAGTACTCCGACGCGGCCATTGGCTGCATCCGCCATCTGCTGCGCCTGAGACGCGTTCTGCCCCGCGGTCTGCGCTTTCTGTTCGACTTCCATCGTCTTGGCGTTCACCGCCTGGATGCCGGCCTGAGCGCGGGCGTCAACGTCCTTGATGTCTTTGCTATTCTTCGCCGTCATGTCATCCAGTTCGTTGGTCTTGTTGATGAGCGGCGTGGTCTGCTGCTTCACATAATTCTTGCTGGTACAGCCGATGGTCAATGCCATGCTGGCCACCAGTAAAATCGTTAACGAAGTGCGGTTCATATTGGAGGAGCTCCTTGATTTCTCGTCTCGGCGCTGCCGGGTATCCCCGTACAGGTTCTGATGCGAGTCCCGGGAAAGCTGTTGGTCACTAATCCCGGCTGTACTTTTGCACGGGACGTGCCAGTTCCCCTAAACGGCACCCTACATCATAAGTATAAACGTTTTCAATAGCTTGGGAGAGTCTTCCCACCGATTGCCATTAACCGTTATTGGGTCCGGCAACGCAAAGGCCACATGGCGTAGGGAAATTTTATACGGTGAAACGCACAAGCCGCTGGGCTCAGTTAGGCGCGGGTGGGCAGTTCGGAGGAATCGCTTCTCGCAATTCCTTGCCAGTTCATCCAATAGAATAAATCAAAGATTGCCCGATGGATCTTCTCCAGAAAATCCGCACCATCCCCACCGAGCCCGGCGTGTATCTCTACAAGAACGCCGAAGGCGAAGTCATTTATGTGGGCAAGGCGAAAAACCTGCGCAGCCGCGTGGCCAGCTACTTCCATGAAGGACGCTGGGAGGATTCCAAAACCGGCACGCTGGTGCGCGAGGCGGTCGATGTCGATTACATCGTCGTCCGCAACAACAAAGAGGCGTTGGCTCTTGAGAACAATCTCATCAAGCAACGCAAGCCGCGCTTCAACATCCTGCTGCGCGACGATAAGACTTATCCTTATGTGAAGCTCACTCTCGGCGAGCGCTGGCCGCGGGTTTACGTCACGCGCCGTTTGCGCAAGGACGGCAGCTCTTACTACGGCCCGTACTTCCCGGCGAATCTCGCGTATCGCATCGTCGATCTGATTCACCGTAATTTTCTGATTCCGTCATGCAAAGTGGATCTCACGCGCTTTCATCCGCGCCCTTGTCTGCAGTACTACATCAAACGCTGCCTGGGCCCGTGCGTACGGGATTTAACCACGCCGGAGACGTATCAGGAAGCCGTCCGCGACGTGAAGTTGTTCCTGGAAGGCCGTCCCACAGATCTCAGCAAATCGCTGCAACAGCGCATGGAGCAGGCTGCGGCGGCTCAGGAGTACGAGCGTGCCGCCCGCTATCGCGATCTGATTTCGACGGTCGAGCAACTACAGGAGCGGCAACGCATTGCGGCTGCCGAGGGCGATGACGCCGACGTCTTTGGCTATCACTATGAAAACGGCATGCTCGCGGTGAATCTGTTTCACATGCGCGGCGGCCGCGTAGTCGATCGGCGGGAATTCTTCTGGGAAGATCTACCAGAGTTCACAGCGGTCAACGTGGGAACTGAGATGGAACATGTAGGGACAGCCGCCCCACATGATTTTTTCCCTGGAGAGTTCTTCTCCGCTCTGCTCAAGCAGCTTTACATCAGCCAGCCCTACGTTCCGCGCAATCTCTATGTCCCAGTTGATTTCGAGGATCGCGCTACGCTGGAAGACTTGCTCTCGGAGCAGGTAGCGGGTTCGGATCCGCGCGCCGCCAGGGTGCACATCCTGGTCCCGCAGCGCGGCGACAAGCGCGCTCTCATCGACCTTGCCGGCACCAACGCCAAACAATCTTACGATCAGCGATTTCGTGTGCTCAAGCCCAACGCCAAAGCGATTCAGGAGGAGTTACAGGAAGTTCTCAGCCTGCCCGAATTACCCAAGCGCATCGAGTGCTTCGACATTTCCCACATCCAAGGCGCGGAGACAGTTGCGTCCATGGTTGTGTGGGAAGACGGCAAGATGAAAAAATCCGATTACCGCAAGTTCATCATCCGCACCGTCGAGGGCGTCGACGATTTTGCCTCCATGCGGGAAGTGGTCACACGCCGTTATAAGCGCCTTCAGCAGGAAGAGAAATCGATGCCCAGCCTGGTTCTGATCGATGGCGGCCTGGGCCAGTTGCACGCCGCCGCCGAGGCACTGGAAGCGCTGGAGATCATCAACCAGCCACTTGCCTCCATTGCGAAACGCGAGGAGATTCTTTACGTCTATGGGCAGGAAAAAGATCCGGTCGCACTGGATCATCACTCCCCGGTGCTGCATCTGATTCAGCTCATTCGCGACGAAGCCCACCGCTTCGCCGTGACCTTCCATCGCAAACGCCGCCAGATGCGCGACCGTTCGACCGAACTGCTGGAGATTCCCGGCGTCGGCGAGAGCACGACCCGGCGACTTCTCGAACACTTCGGAAGCCTGCAAGCGGTAAAGCAGGCAGACACGGCCGCGCTTTCGGCAGTGGTGACCCGGACGCAGGCGGAGGCCATCAGCGGTCATTTTCGGAAGTAGAGTGCTTCCGGGAAGATCGGTTCGCTACGGAGTCAGAGAGGCATAGGGCGAAGATTCGTGTTTTGAACCACCGCAAGAATCGTCGGGACGCCCCAACCTCCGAAAACCGCGAAGGCGGGCAACCTCCGCTAGAGCTAGTCCACAGGGTCAGACTTATGCGTGTTCCACTGCCCGCCAACCTTCTTAACCCACGCGTCGCCAAGTCCAGCGTTAAACCCCCCGGCAATATAGCCGGCATTGGATAGCATTACATCATTCCATTTGTTAAGACGCCTCACTTGCTTAGCAAGATTCAGGACCGAGTCCTGTTGAGCTTGCGCATCGATTTGAGACTTCGCATCTCCCACGAAGGCATTTATTCGAGAATGAACCTGCGCTACCTGCTCTCGAGCATGTTCGTCGATTATGTCGTTAGCCTGAGCGGCGGCTTTCCCCGCTGCCTCAAAGATGGGTTGAGTGCCCTTTTGTAGCTCGGCTACTTGCGACTGGAGAGGTCCGACATCGTGTTGGACAGAATGCAAAACGTGGCTTCCCCACGCTCCGGCGAGCCCAAAAACCGCGGCGATGGACAGGACGACTGTGCGTATGGTTTCAAGACTTTGGATTCGATCCCTTAGTTTCTCGATTTCCGATTGCCCCTTTTCGCAGGCTGCCCGATAACGATCAACGTCCTTCTCCAATTGAGTTAGCCGAAATGCCATCTCTTGCTCACTCATAGGTCGGTCCTCCAAGGATCAACAAAGATAACACGGGCTATATTCGGCACTCGCCCTGTGACCCTTAATCGGCATCTAATCGCGCATCTCTGATGCGCAAAGCACGCGCAGAGGACGGCACCCGACCAATATCATCACTAGAATTTGCTACCCTAGTTGTCGTGCCCGTCTGCGCCTTTTGTCCCTCTACCGCAAATCTCACCGGCGAGCACATTTGGCCGGCTTGGCTGAGCAAGCTCCTGCCGAAGACCCGCTATAAGAACGAGCGCATTGATGGCGAGGCGAAGACCACCTGGACAACCACCAGGCTCGACCAGACTGCGAATGTCGTTTGTAAAACTTGCAACGAAACATGGATGAGCGACCTTGAACAAAAGGCCAAGAGTCTCCTTACTGATGTCATTGTGAACGGGAAACAGACAACGTTTGGAGTCGAGGGCATGATGTTCTTGGCTGCCTACGCATTCAAAAACGCGGTCATAGCGAATTATCAGACGCTTCGTCTCGTACCTGAACCAATATCCACCCGCGCACAACGGGAGCGATTTAGTGAGTCCCTCACGCTGCCGTCGGATATTCGTATTTGGATTTCGTCATTCCAGGGCACGCGCGATATTCCGGTCGCTCCAATCCGCGCTACGCGAAGTCGACCACCGATCCCGCACCGCTCGATGATATCGACGTATTCACCCATACATACGTCGTCGGCCACCTCGTCTTTCAGGTCCTTGCCTATCGGTTTAACAACATTTTGAATCGCGGACTGCGAATCGAGCTTCCAAAGCAGGCGGAAGTCTGGAACAGCGCAAGCCAGCAAATATGGCCCACCGAAGCAAGCACAATTATTTGGCCTGCGAAGTACCTTGCCCCGAGGACCATAGAGGCGTTCGTTGACCGATGGTTCGGACAAATCCCGATAACCCTAATCAGCGGGCGGGTGGGTCAACCTCCGGAATGAAAGGCGCATATACAGGAGCGTTTCTATGCCCTACGCCCGCGGGAGCTGAGGAATGGCATCAAAATGCACATCGCGGGCACACAGAACGAGCGAATGTTGCAGGACGAGGGCCGCGATCCACATATCGTTGGTCGGGATGGGAGTGCCTTGCTTGCGCAGTTGCCGGTAGACAGCGCCGTAATGGTGCGTGGTTTGTTCATCGGCGTAGAGCACTCCTACGCCGGGCTTCAGCAGAAACCGGCGCAGAACAGCTTCGTTGCGGGTTCCCTGGCTGCCCACCGCGAATCCGGCGCGCAATTCTCCCAGCACGATGAAGGGCAACCAGACTTCATCGGCGAGTTCGAGCGTCTCGACGACGGAAGCGTTGCCGCGGCAAAGGTCGGTATAGCGATTGGTGTCGAGCGCCAGCCTCACCGCCACATCTCTTCGTCGATGGTGTGCTGCGCGGCCAGGGCGCTATCGAATGCGGGATCTTTGCGCCATGTGCCCGCAATGTCGGCGAGATCGCGCTGCCGGTTGCGTTCTTCGGCAACGCCAGCCCCGCGGGCGAGGGCTTCAATCGTTACCTCATTCAGGCTTTTTCCACGTTCACGGGCGGCCCTGCGGAGGGCTTCATCCAGACTGCGAGGCACCTGGCGGATGGTGTATTGCATGCATTAATTGTAGGCGTTGCAGGCAAGCAATGCAAGCACTACTCTCGGCGCGGATAAAACGCGAGTCCATACGAACTGAGGGTTGCATCCCAGCGGCAGACAAACGATTTCTTGCTACATTGTCTTAGGGAGGCCTTCAATTGCGTGACATGCAACTCAGCCACGGCACTCTAATCGTGACTGGCGCCAGCCGGGGAATTGGTGCGGCTGTCGCCGAATTGGCCGGTGACCGAGGATTCTCCGTCGCGGTCAACTTCTCGACCGGGGAGGCCGAGGCTCGCGCCATAGCGGGCCAAATTACTTCTGCGGGAGGTCGCGCCTGTGCGATTCACGCCGACGTTAGCCGTGAGGAAGATATCCTCCGCCTCTTTAAGACCGCTGAACGCGAGTTGGGGCCGATCAGAGCCTTAGTGAATAATGCCGCCATCACCGGGGGATTTTCGCGGGTTGACTCGGTCACCGCGGAAGCTCTCATGCGCGTTATGGCGGTCAACGTAACGGGAGCGTTTTTGTGCGCGCGCGAGGCCGTGCGCCGCATGTCCACGCTGCACGGAGGCACGGGCGGCGCCATCGTGAATATCTCTTCCCGCGCCGCGCGAACCGGCTCCGCTGGCGAGTGGGTACACTACGCGGCGTCCAAGGGTGCGATTGACAGCTTCACGATTGGTCTGGCGCGTGAAGTTGCGACCGAAGGAATCCGCGTGAATGCCGTTGCTCCGGGGCTGATCGAAACCGGACTGCATGCGGCCAACGGAGCTCCCGACCGGCTGCAACGGCTGGCCGGAACAATTCCAATGCAAAGGCCGGGTACGCCGAGTGAAGTAGCCGAAGCCGTGCTTTGGCTTCTCTCGCCGGCAGCGTCCTACACTACGGGGGCGATCCTGGAAGTTGGCGGCGGCCGGTAATTTGCGGCGGCGGGCTAATCTGGCTTACGCGCCATCTGTAATGCTCCGGCTACGGGCTCCACCACGAGAGGGTTCACCGCGACTCGCGGATCAAGGTTGCAGATCGTAGTACGGAAAACTTCGCGTGTGATAGCGGCGTAACGAAACACGCCTCCCACCATGGCCAGCGGTATCACCGCGCTGTCATGGGCGAAAAGCCGCCGCACCGCTGTGGCGGCGAGCTGTGCTAGTTCCCTGCCTGCCTGCTGCAGGGCATGCCGCGCCACTTCATCCCCGGCGCTGGAGGCTGCCAGCACGGCCGGTAGCAGCGCTGCGAAATTGGGCGCAGCGTTCGCGGTGCGAGCTAAGTCCTCGAATGATTCCACCGGCCAGACAGATTGCATCTCGCGGAACAGCGGCGCGGGTTGCCGATTTGCGTCATCTGAGGCTTCGTCCGCCTCGCGTAGTAGAGCCGCGGCCGCCATACGTCCGATCCAGTGCGCCGAACCTTCGTCGGAAATGGCGAAGCCCCACCCTCCGGCACGGGCGGTTTGCCCATGCGCATTGCGGCCATAGGCGATCGAGCCGGTTCCGGCTATCACAATCACGCCGGGCCCGGCGCCCAGTGCGGCCCGCATCGCGATCTGCATATCGCCCACAACTTCAATTTCCCCGGCGATCACTTCGGAAATAATCTTACGAACTACGCAGGAGATCTCTTCCCGTCCAACACCCGCCACGCCGACACAAGCGCGACGCACCTCCCGGGGATCGATTTTAGCCTCCGCGCAAGTGCGGCGTATGGACTCGTGCAAAGATTCGCGTGCACCCGCTTCTCCTACACGAGTAATGTTGCTCGGCCCCGAGACTGCGGTTGCAAGTACCGATGCTTCGTCGCCCACCACGCACGTCGTCTTCGTGCCGCCGCCATCGATGCCCAGGTAATAAGCCACGGTTATTTCTATCACAGGCCCTTGGCGGTAGAGATGTCGCTTGCAACGTCCAACCAACGGCAAGATATTACTGCGAGTCGGCCGGACGTCTCCAAACATTCACTCGCGTGCGTTGCCGATTGCCTCCATAATTAATCCAACATGAACCTGGAAATTTCGGAACTCAGCAATAGTGGCGACGTGCGCGGGAAAAGCTTCACCGTGCCGGCGGAAGCACTGGCGTTCCTCGGCGGAATCGCCGATATTCATCTGGCGTCCGCCGACTCTGGGGCAATCCGGGGAAATCATTATCACCTGCGCCGCCGCTCGGCCATCGTACTTTTGCCCGGCACCCCTTGGTCGCTGCACTGGGACGAAGGCGAGGGTCTGCCAGCGCAGCATCGTCAGTTTGATGGCACCAGCGCCGTGCTGGTATTGGTGTGGCCCGGCGCTTCTCATGCCATCCGCAGCGACGGCGACAGTGCCCTGTGGCTGATCGCTTGTTCCTCTGAGCCTTACGATCCAACCGAAACCGTAGCGCGCAAAGTTGTGTAGCGGCAGAAGGCGTGGGTCTCGACAAAATGGGTCTCGACAAACTCGATCTGGCGATTATTGCGCTCTACTTAGTCGGCATCACCCTGTTTGGACTGCGATTCCGTAAGCGCCACCGCACTCTGCGCGATTATTTTCTGGCCGGACGCGATATTCCGTGGTGGGCCATTGCTCTCTCCATCGTTGCCGCCGAAACCAGCACGCTGACCATCATCAGCATCCCTGGCCTTGCCTACGACACGAACCTGACTTTTCTGCAGGTCGTCATGGGATACATGGTGGGGCGCGTCGTGATCAGCTTCGTGTTGCTGCCGCATTATTTTCGCGGCGATCTTTATACCGCTTATGAACTGATCGAATGCCGCTTCGGCCGCGGCTTGCGCTCGCTCACCGCCGGGTTGTTCCTGCTGACGCGGACCGCCGCGGAGGGCGTACGGGTCTATGCCGTCTCGATTGTGGTCGCCATCGCGCTGGGCACGGGCGAAGTCTCCTCTATCGCCATCATCACTCTATTGACGCTCATCTACACGTTCGAAGGCGGGCTGGCAGCGGTGATCTGGACCGACGTGGTGCAGACCGCGATCTATGTTGCCGGAACAGTAGTAGGATTGTGGACGATTCTGCACCTCGTCCCCGGAGGCTGGAGCGCCGTTCATGCTGCCGCCGCGAGTGCGGGAAAACTGCAAGTGTTCGATTTCACGCCGAGTCTGTGGATCCCGTACACGTTCTGGGCCGGCGTGATCGGCGGAGCCGCATTCACAACCGCGAGCCACGGTACGGATCAACTCTTCGTCCAGCGGCTGCTGGCGGCTCGCAGCCAGAAACAGTCTGCCGTCGCTCTCATCTCCAGCGGCCTGGCGATCCTGTTTCAGTTCGCATTATTCCTGATGGTAGGCGTAATGCTCTGGGCCTACTATCGGGTGCCCTCGGCGGCATTCGGGAAACCGGATCGAATCTATCCCACATTCATCGTCAAGCAGATGCCACACGGCATTTCGGGGCTGCTGATCGCCGCGATTTTAGCGGCGGCGATGTCGAACCTGAGTGCGGCTTTGAACTCGCTTTCATCGAGTGCGATCATGGACTTTTACGTTCGTCTTCGCCCGAAAACTGACGAGCAGAAACGCATGCGTTTATCGCGAATGGCCACATTCTTCTTCGCAACTGTACTGTTCGCTCTCGCCGTTTTTTCTCTGCACAAAGCGGGCCGGGTCGTCGAAGTCGGTCTTCAGATTGCGTCGGTCGCGTACGGCGCGCTGCTGGGAGTATTCCTACTCGGCGTGCTGACCAAGAGCGCCAACCAGCGCGGGGTGATGGTGGGAATGCTTTTTGGCTTCAGCGCGGATTTATACCTATGGCGTTGGACGCAGGTCCCGTGGACGTGGTGGGTATTGATTGGGACGATCGTGACGTGCTTGGTCGGCTATAGTAGCAGCCTTCTTCTCCGGAGCGGCGCCACCGAGAATCAATCCAGTCTGTGACGTATACTTGCTCCCTTCGCCCATGCCAACTTCCTCACAGCGTCCCGAACTTGCCCGTGACTTAGGCGTCAGCCATGCTTCAGCCGTGGTGGTGGGGACTATTATTGGCAGCGGAATTTTTCTTGTTCCTGCGGAGATGATGCAAGCCGTGGGATCGGCCAAGCTGGTATATCTGGCGTGGCTTGTCGGCGGCCTCCTCTCTTTTTTCGGGGCGCTCACTTATGCCGAACTTGGCGCCATGAAGCCGCAGGCGGGCGGAGAATATGTCTACGTCCGCGATGCCTACGGCCCGCTGGGCGGATTTCTCTACGGCTGGACGTGGTTTGTGATCGCGAAGCCCGCGTCGGTGGCTACGATCGCGACCGGACTCGTGCGCATTCTGGGAACGTTCTCCATCTTTTCTTTTTTCTCTGGGAATGTTTTTCTGGTCCATATTTTCTCTCGTCCTTTTGCCGTTATCTGGGGGCAGATCGTCGCTATCGCCGCCGCCATTCTGATTTCCATCCTGAATTATCTCGGCGTGAAGAAGGCGGGAGAGTTTCAGCTTGTGTTCACGGTGTTAAAGGTTGTGATCATTCTCGGCATCGTGGTCGTGTGCTTCAGCGGCGCTGGCAGCGCCACGGGGCGCGGCTGGAGCAACTTTGCGGGAACCTTCACCGGAGCCAGAGGCGGCATTGCCGGATTCATGGCGGCGCTGGTCGCCGCACTGTGGGCATACGACGGATGGAACGATCTGAACATGGTCGCTGGCGAGATCAAGCATCCCGAACGCAATATCCCGATTGCGCTGATTGCCGGCGTGGCCACGGTCGGAGTCTTGTATGTGCTGGTGAATGCGGGCGTGCAATATGTGCTGCCTGCGAACGCAATGGCGGCATCGCCGCGACCGGCCTCCGATGCAGTCGCGCTGGTCATGGGACACATGGGCGCTGCCATCGTTTCCGTTGGCATGGCCGTGTCCATGCTGGTGACCCTGAACGGCACCATTATGAGCGGGGCCCGCGTGCCCTACGCCATGGCCCGCGACGGATATTTCTTTCGCGCCCTCGCCGAAGTTCATCCACGCTTTCACACACCCGCGGCGGCCATTGTGGTGCAGGCGATTTTGTCGATCATTCTTCTGTTGCTGGGAGGAAATTTTCGCCAGCTTTTTTCTCTCGCCATCTTTGCGGAGTGGCTCTTCTACATGATCGCGGGCAGCACCATCTTCGTCTTCCGCTGGCGCGATCCGCAGGCCGCTCGACCCTACCGCGTGCTTGGCTATCCCTTCGTTCCCGCGCTATTCATCGCGGTCGCCGCAGTGCTTCTTTATTACACCTTCCGGGAAAACTGGCCGGATTCTTTTTTTGGCGTGCTGGTAATTCTCGCGGGCGTGCCAGTGTTTGGCTGGTTTCAAAGACGGCGGAGAGCGGCGCTGGCGGATCAAACCAGACTGTGACGGATGAACTATGACAGCTTGAGGAAAAAGCAAGGTCTTGGTGATTTAGGCGGGCAGTCTCCGGCGGTGGATTGCCCACTTCTCGCCAAAAATGCGAGAAGTTGATTGGATAAGAGCGAAGGCTCGATTGACCCGGTAGTCTTGATTTGAGGACCAAAGACGCTGGGGAGAAAGGAGCCTTCGATGATGATTATAGGATGTGATTTCCATCCCAGCTGGCAACAGGTGAATTGGCTGGACACGGAGACCGGGGAAACGGGGGAGCAGAAACTGGTGCATGCCAGCGGGGATGCCAAGCAGTTCTATCAGAAGCTGGCGGCCCCGGGGCTGATCGGCATGGAGGCCACGGGCAACAGTCAGTGGTTCGTGGAACTGGTCGAGGATCTTGGGCACGAGATCTGGATTGGAGATGCGGCACAGATCCGAGCCAGTTACGTGCGCAAGCAGAAGACAGACAAGCGGGATGCGAGGCACATTCGGAAACTGGTGGTGGAAGGCCGTTTCCCGCGGCTGTGGACTCCGGACCGGGAGCAGCGCGACCTGCGGCAACTGGTACTGCATCGGCACAAGTTGGTGATGATACGCAGCCGGGTGAAAAACGAACTGCAACACCTTTCCTTGAATAAGGGAATGCAGAGGAAAGGCAAGCTGTGGAGCCAGGTGGGACAGAAGTTGCTGCGCGAGCTTCCGTTGAAACCCTGGGCTTCGTGCCGGCGGGAAGACTTGCTGGGATTGCTGGCGATGTTGAATCAGCAGGTGGGCACGCTCGATGACGCCGTGCAACACGCGGCAGAAGAGAATCCGCAGGCCCGGTTGCTGATGACGCAGCCGGGAGTGGGTCCGAACACGGCGCTGGCCTATGTGCTGACCATGGGCGATGTGAGCCGGTTCGCCCGGGGCAAGCAGGTGGCCAGTTATCTGGGGCTGATTCCGCGCGAGCACTCTTCGGGCGGGAAGCAGAAGTTGGGAGTCATCACCAAGCAGGGCAACCGCATGTTGCGTTCGTTGCTGGTGGAGGCGGCGCAGATCGCGGTGCGCTTCGATCCCGGAATGAAGAAGCAGTATTTGCATCGTTGTCATCAGAAGCCGAAGGGCGTGGCCAAGGTGGCAACGGCGCGCCAGTTAGCCGTACGACTCTACTGGATGTTGCGCACGAACGTGGCCTATCCAGAGATCGTTCGCATCGAGAGCAGCCCGCGGGTGGCCCTGGTCGGCGCAAGCTAGACCGTGAAATTGATTGGGCGCTCTCGCATCCCGCACGGGGCGGGATGTTCGCATAGAAGAATCATGGTCGATGTTGAGGCCGAATCGATGGTTGGTGGAATGATCTTCGGGAGAAGATCACCACCGCAGGTGATTGGCGTGAGATTTCCAGAGTCTTGGTCCTCAACCTTCTCTGGCAACACTAACGGTGCGAAAAACACCGCAGGATACTTTTGTGCTTGACACAGCCTTCGCTCTTATCGAGGGGCACCCAGATGTGGGCCGCCGCGAGAAGTGCGAGACGGTTGGCCTCAACGCCAGAACTACCAATTCAGGCTATGATCAGCCCTCCGTACAGCTTTTTCTATCGAGTAATTGTTAAGTCCTGGCGCGGCCTGCGCTCGCCATCCAAACTCTCCTTGTTCCTGGCATGACGAGCACATGCCGTCAACGCAGCAGGCTTGGTCGCCAGAGCAATCGCCATCAATGATGCATGAGGGCTCGCCGCCGCTTTCCTGGCCGATGCACCCCTGCCCGAGGCAACCACACGCACTGTAGGTCTGCTGGCAGTACGGGTTAGTCGCTTGAACCTGTACAACCTGGTTTCCTGGGCACTGTTGTCCGCCGGGACAGTTCAAGACCTGAAGTTGGGGCACGGGGGTGCATGCAACCGAAGACTCCAGTACTGTCGACTATGACGCCGGGAACCGAAGCGTGCGAAGAGCAACCGCCATACGGCTGATTATTGCACGCCACAGTGTCGATTATAAACGTCGTACAGAGTGTATCTTGGCACGCGGCGCGAATCGTGGCAAGCATGAGAAACGCGAGGCAGATCGCCGATGCCTTCATTGGGAAGTCTCCTGCCGGTAAGCATCGAATTCCTTTTGCGAGATATGGATGTACCTTCCCGGCGCGCTGAAATCGGGCCGGAAGTAACCCCCACCCCATTTGGTTCCATCCTCGAAATAGACCGTGGCAACGTCAAGCCGGATCGCGGTCACGCTGGACAGTGGCTGCCTGGTTTCAATGGCTTGCTTGACTTCGTCAAAGCGCTCTGGGTCAATTGCCGGCAGACTAAATTCGTGGCCGGATTCGATAAGAATTGCATCTCGCGCAGGGTCATTCTGCCACGCGCCCCGAATTGTCGAATATCTGGCGTGCTTAGGTCTTTCGCCGACTTGATTTGCGTCGACAAGCTGAGAATGGAGCGGCGTTTTATCTTCGGTGCCGAGAAAAAATACGCGGATGTCGGCGTATACAACCCTTTTTGCCGAAGTGTTTTTCAAGACGACAGTGAGATGGTTGAGCCAGTCGTCGGCGGCTTCGAAAGGTACGCCGGGCTTGTCGGCGGGATAGGCTTGGAGGCCGGGTTTGATCTCCACGCCATCCAGGGTTACCCTGACAATTTTGACTGGGTCGGGAAACGACGGCGCAAGCTGCACGGTTCTTGGAGCCGTCGGGATTCCGCTTTGCGCGACCGCCCCGGAAATCGAAGCAAGTACTGTGAGAAATACGAGCAGATATCGCATCGCGATCAACTCCTAGTCTGATTTCCCAGGGACTGTTGCTCGGAAGGTTCGGCCCAAGAGGAATTCTGCATCAAATTTGCAAGAAAAACGACAACTTTCGTCGTCTGTTACAAAAAACGGAGGTCCACCCAGCTGTTTGGTTGGAAAAACAGGACTAAGCGGACCTACCCATGAAATGCCCTCCCCAGTAACTTGTCGATCATGTTACGAAAGTCGAACAAGCATTCGCAGGGAGCGAAGGGCAGAGCCGTCCCGCAGTATCCAGTTCGAACAAGTCCGGTTGCGAAGAGACAGCGACTCCACCCTGCGGCAACTCAGTTCTTCAGCTTCGGACGCTCGCAAGTGTCCACGATCTTCGTGGGATCGATTGCGTCCTTATCCACCTGCTCTTCCAGGATTTTTCCATCTTTGCCAATCAAGAAATTCACGCGCCGCGCCGCTTTATATTTCTCCACATAAAGTCCGTACTGGCGCGTAACGTCGCCGCCCCAATCGCTCAACAGGGGGAAGGTAACTCCAATTTTGTCGGCGAAGGCTTTGTTGGCGAAGGCACTATCCATGCTCACACCCAGGACCTGGGTATCGGTAGCTTCCAGCCGCTTCAAATCCTGCTGGAGAGCTTTCATTTGCTTAGTTCAACCACCGGTGAAGGCAAAAATAAAGAATGCCACAACAACGTTCTTTTTCCCGCGATACTGGCTCAGCGAAATATCCTTCAGGTCGTTACCGTCGAAATATTTCATGGTAAAGTCGGGGGCCATCTCGCCCACCTTCGGCATTTGCAGCGCTGGCGCGTCGCTGCCTGCCGGCTTAGTCTGCGCCGCGAGCGATGGCGCGCCAGCCATTGCCAGTGCGGTTGCAAGCAGCCATGCGGTCCAAATTCCCGGAATTTTTCTCTGCATCACGATCCTCCTGCCCGAATCATAGCCCAGTCCATGCCAAGATGTTGTCATGTTGTACTCTGCCTCCTTCGGTTTCACATTGCCGAATCAAACCCTAAACCAGTAAATTCACTCTTAGACCAAAGCCGCCATGAGCCTGACCACACTCAACGACGTTTTCTTCGCCGCCTCTGAACGCAATCTCGACCGCGCCGTGCTGCATCGAGAACATGGTAAGTGGTTGCCCATCTCTTCCTCGGACTTCCACCGCAACGTGGCCAGAACGACCCAGGCGCTGAAGGAATGGGGCATCCGGGCAGGCGACCGCGTTGCCATCCTGAGCGAGAACCGGCCCGAGTGGTCCATTGCCGATTTCGCGATTCTGCTGCTCGGCGCCGTTACCGTTCCGGTCTATGCGACTCTTACTCCGGAGCAAACTGCCTACACCTTGTGCGACTCCGGCAGCAGCGTGATTTTCGTTTCCACCGAACATCAACTGCGCAAGGTTCTCGCGATTCTGCCTCAGACTCAGGTGCAGAAAATCGTAGTCATGGATCGTCTGCAAATTCCCGGCGATCTGGCCGCGAGCTGCGTGCTCATGGATCAATTCCTGAGCCAGGGACCGTCAACGCTAGATGCGGAGATTGAGTCTTTCGCCCGGGCCATCCGGCCTGACGACGTGGCGACGATCATTTACACTTCCGGCACAACTGGGGCCTCCAAAGGCGCAATGCTGACCCACGGCAATATGGCGTCGAACATTAACTGTTCGTTAGTGGGGTTCGACATGCGCCCTGGCTTGATCAGTGTTTCGTTTCTGCCGCTGTCGCACGTCACAGCGCGCCATGTGGATCTGGCTATGCTTTACCACGGCGTTACTCTCGCGTACTGTCCATTCATCGAGCATCTTTCGGAAACGTTGCTCGAGGTGCGCCCCTCGGTCTGCGTTTCGGTTCCGAGAGTTTACGAAAAAATCTATGCCAAGACGGAGGCAACCGCCCGCGGATTTCCCAAGCGAGCCATCTACCGTTGGGCACTTTCCGTCGGCCGCGATCACAAAGCACAACTTCTTGCGGGAGAAACGCCGACTTCTTCCAGTTGGAAGCTGGCCAACAAACTCGTGTTCTCGAAGATCCGCGCCGGGATGGGCGGCAATGTTGAGACCTTTATCTCGGGCGGCGCGCCGTTGGGCCGCGAACTCGCCGAATGGTACGCCACAGTGGGCATTCGAATTCACGAAGGCTACGGGCTCACCGAAACTTCGCCCGTCGTCGCCGTCAATACGCCGGTCAACCACCGCATCGGAACGGTCGGGAAAATCCTTTCCAACCTCGAAGTCCGCTGCGCCGAGGATGGCGAAATTCTGGTGCGCGGCCCGTCGGTATTCAAGGGATATTGGAACCGTCCCGAGGAAACTCAGACCGCTTTTCAAGATGGGTGGTTCAAAACCGGAGACATCGGCCACCTCGACGCCGACGGGTATCTTTCCGTCACCGACCGCAAGAAAGAACTCATCAAAACTTCCGGTGGAAAATTCATCGCTCCGCAGCCCATCGAGAATTCTTTAAAACTCAATCCCTTGGTCGGGACCGCGGCCATCATTGGGGACAGACGCAAGTTTGCCTTTGTTATCATCTCGCCCAACTTCGCGTTGCTGGAGGATTGGGCCCGCGAGCACGCTGTGGCTTACTCCTCGCGTGCCGAGCTCGTGGGTAATGCCAGAGTCCAAGCGCTCTACGACGGAATTGTGGAAGATACCAACAAAAACCTTGCGCGCTTCGAGAAATTAAAACGGGTTCTGCTTGTCCCCGAAGAATTCACGGCGGAGAATGGCGCCCTTACTCCCACCATGAAACTGCGCCGCCGCGTGGTTGAGGAGCGTTACCGCAAGCAGATCGACGAGCTGTATGCCCGGGCGGAATCGACCACGACTTAAGAGAAGACAAGGCTGTAAAGCAGGATCAAAAGCACGATCGACGCCACAATGGCATACAGATAGTCGCGTTCCCTGGCGAAGCCGAAGATCGAAAACGCGACGCGCGCAACTGGAGTCGCGATGAGGAACAGCAATCCAAGCTGGATGATTCCCCTGCCGCGAAGCGCGACTGTATCCCGCAGAACGCCTGCGACAGTGCGAAAGTATGGAGGCTCGCCTTGGAACATTCGGTAATTCACGGGTGAATGTCCATCTCTTAAGAGATAAATAAACGCGCCAATCGCGACGATGAGACCGGAAAACAGCACTCCTGCACGCAGCAGGCTGCCGATAAAAATATCCATCTTCTTATCGTTCCAACTTTCGTTCGCGCTCATCTCGATCTGCCTATCTCAAAGCTTCCCGGAAAGCCCCTTGTAGAGCATTTCGATGCCCAGGGCGACGATTACGACGCTGAACACTCGCCGCAGCCATTTAATTTCCGCTCTCACCAGAACGCGTGCTCCCAGCAACGATCCGCCAAGAACCCCCAACATCACCGGCATGGAGATCCCAGGGTCGATGTATCCGCGGGAAAGATAAATCCCGGCGCTGGCGGCCGCGGTTACGCCGATCATGAAATTGCTGGTAGTGGTCGAAACTTTGAAAGGAATCTTCATCGCCCGGTCCATGGCGAGCACCTTCATCGCTCCCGAGCCGATGCCGAGCAATCCCGACAATGCTCCTGCGACAAACATCAGGCTCAAACCGGCAGGCACGTGCTGCACGTTGTATTCGCGAGTTCCCTCTCGATCGGGGAAACTCCCATTCATCCGCAGTTTGGTGGCGAGCAGATCTGGCGGGGCTTCACGTTCTTCTTTCGAGCGTGGCTTCCGCGAGAGGTACCCCGAGCCAATCAGCACCAAGCCAAAGACCGTGGCAATCGCGCCCCCGGAAACGTGTGTCGCCAGAGTCGCGCCCACCAGCGCTCCAGTCGTGGTAGCGATTTCCAAAAACATTCCAATCCGAATGTTGGAGAAACCTTCTCTCACGTAAGCTGCCGCCGCTCCCGAAGAGGTGGCGATAACCGAGACGAGCGACGCGCCGACGGCATAGCGAATATCCACCCCGAGCAGCAGTGTGAGCATGGGGATGATCACCGCGCCGCCGCCCAGGCCCGTCAGAGCGCCCAGAAAACCTGCAACGAGAGAGCCGGCGCAGACCACCAGGCTAAACTCCAGGACAGTCATGCCCGTTCCTTTGAGAAGATGATTGGCCCAAAAATGCTACCACAGCGGCAAGTATGTCCGCTGCTGTTCGCTTTTCATTACAATGTAGGAGTATGACCGACCCACTCCTCATCGCTGGCCGCACCTTCCGCTCCCGCCTGATCGTCGGCACGGGAAAATATAAATCCTTTCAGGAAACGGCGCGTGCCCTCGAGGCCAGCGGAGCCGACATGGTTACCGTCGCCGTCCGCCGGGTGAACCTGGACCGCAGCAAGGAGTCGCTGCTCGACTATATCGATCCCAAGAAATATTTTCTGTTGCCCAACACTGCGGGCTGCTACACGGCCGATGAAGCCATCCGCGCGGCGCGATTGGGCCGTGAGGTTGGTCTTTCCGACTGGGTGAAACTCGAAGTGATCGGCGATCAAGCCACGCTTTATCCTGACGTGCAAGCCACGCTCGAAGCCACGCGAGTTCTGGCCGGCGAGGGCTTCACGGTTCTGCCCTACACTTCCGATGACATTGTTTTCGCGAAGCGTCTGATCGACGCGGGCGCTGCGGCAGTCATGCCGCTCGGTGCGCCCATCGGCAGCGGTATGGGCATTCAGAACCAGGCTCATATCCGCATCCTGCGCGAGATGATCACGGCCGTACCGCTGATCGTTGACGCAGGCGTAGGCACCGCATCTGATGCCGCCATTGCCATGGAACTCGGTGCGGACGCCGTGCTGATGAATACGGGCATCGCCAACGCGCAAGATCCGGTGCTAATGGCCGAAGCCATGCGCCACGGCGTGCTTGCCGGACGCCAGGCTTATCTCGCGGGACGCATGCCGAAGAGGCTCTATGCGACTGCCAGTTCACCGCTGGAGGGCGTGGTCCGTTAGTAGCGTCGGCGTCCTCGCCGGCTGTCCCGGCGGCGTCTCGCTGAATGCTTAAACACAGGTCGCTATTTGCTTAGCTATGAACTCCCCCGCTCAATCCTCCTTGCACCCAAAAACCTCCATCGCTCCCATGCTTTCCGTCCGCCAAGGCTCAAAAGCAATCGGGTTTTATAAAGCAGCATTCGGAGCCACGGAGTTGTTCCGCTTGGACAGCGAGGATGGTTCAATCGTAGCTCGGCTCTCCGTCGAGAGCGCCGAGTTCTGGGTCGCCGACGAATCGCCCGAGAACTTGAACTTTAGTCCTGAAACGTTAGGCGGCGGATCGGTACGGATGGTAATGACAGTGGAAGATCCCGATACAGCTTTTGCGAGGGCTGTTGCGGCAGGGGCCACAATTGTCGTGCCCATGGAGAACAACTACGGCTGGCGTTTGGGGCGGATCGTCGATCCGTTCGGGCACCACTGGGAAATCGGAAAGCCGATGCCGCAAAATTCCTGACTTCGCCGGGAAAAATAAAAAGGGCGGCCGCGGCCGCCCTCTTGATCCAAACTCAAAGTTCAGAGCATCTTCGCGCTGTCCACGTGAATGGAATCACCCATTACGTGTCCGGTCACGGCGATGTGGTGTCCTACATGATCTTTCAACACATCGGGATTGTCCACCATCAGAACCTTCGAATCCTTATCGGTCACAATCACCATCTTTGCGCCCGCAGCCAGGCATTTCTTGGTGCACGCCTCGGCTTTATCATTCGCGCCTTTGGCGCCGCACTTGTCGTCGCTCACCCACCCGTTGACGGTGGTGCTCTTCCCCATATCGTCAAATGCCACAGCCGTCAGGGCAAACACAAAACAAATCGCAAGAGATAGCACTAACACTTTTCTCATGGCCGGTTCTTCTCCTTTTTTGCGGCTCCAAGCCGCTTCGTTATAGCAGGAACTCTAATCGCGCGCCCGGCAGCAACTCAACCCACCGATTCGTCGATTGCGGGAACTATACCATAGAGAAACACCCGGATTGTCACACTTTCGAGGAAGTAGTTGTTAACGGACTTCTATCTTTGCGCCGAGTGATTGACCGGCGGCGGGGCGGGAGTGGCCGGAGCAGGCGGAACATATACATATTCTCCCGGACGGGCATAGTGCAACTGCTCGCGGGCTTCTTTCTCAATCGCTTTTTCGTCCGTTTTCAGACCCTGAATCTGCTGCCGGTAGAGTTCATTTTCCTTCTGCTCCATCGCGATGCGCTTCTGCAGCGCTTCATAATCGACGCGTTTTTTCTTATACACAACCATCCCATTCGCGCCCAACAGCACATGCACAAATAGCAAAATCGCGAGCAGCGTAACCGTGATCGTTGCAATCCGCCGGCGCAGAATATAGAGCCGCGACCAAGCCGGACGCAGCCACTCTATCCACGATGCGGCCAGCGCCTCAGCCTGCGGGGCACGCTCCGCCATAGCGCGCAATCCGTCTTGCGGACCTGGGAGCCGCCGTATCCTCGCGATATGCTTTACTCGAAAATCCATTGCTTGGCAGCCCCGCTCAATTTTTCCAAATCTTTCTCGCTCCGCGCTTCCGAATACACCCGCACCACCGGTTCGGTCCCGGATAGCCGGTAGCAAACCCACGAGCCGTCCTCGAAAACCAGCTTCAATCCATCCTTGCGAACCACTTCGCTCACTTTGTGTCCGCAGAATTCCCGCGGATCGGACCTCAACTTCTCAGTGAACTTGCCTTTGACCTCGGGCGTCAAGCGGAAGTTCTCGCGCTGCGGATAATAGGAACCAACTTGGTTACACAGCGCCTTCAATTGTTCGCCCAGCGACTTCCCGCGCTTCGCCACCATCTCGCAACAGAGCAACCCGGCCAGCACTCCATCTTTTTCGGGAACGTGATGCCGGATCGACAGCCCCGCGCTTTCTTCGCCGCCAATCGCGATCTTATCCTGCATAATCAATTCGCCGATGTATTTGAACCCGACTGGAGTTTCGTACAGTTCCACTCCGCGCGCCTTGGCGATGGCATTGATCAAGTTCGTAGTCGCCACCGACTTGGCCACGCCGTTCTTCCATCCGCGGCTTTCGACCAGATAGTCGAACAGCAGGGCGATCACGTAATTCGGCTGGAGAAACGTTCCATCCGCATCCACGATGCCAAAACGATCGGCATCGCCGTCGGTGGCGATGCCAATCTGTGCGCCGGTCGCCCGCATCCTTTCCCGCAGGTCTTGCAATAGATGATCGTCCGGCTCGGGGGCATGCCCGCCAAACAGCACGTCCCGATAGTCGTGTACGGTCGCAACCTTGACTCCCGCCTGTCGCAAAAGCTCGTCCGAATATCCGCGAGCCGCGCCCCACATGGGATCGAAACAAACTTTCAGATCGGCTTTGCGGATCACGTCCAGATCGACAATTTCTGCGAGACGTTTCAGGTAGCCGGCTTTCACGTCGAGAGATTCGCTGGTAGAACCGTTCGTCTTTTTCCCAATTGCCGCGCCTTCGCGATCCCCAGCTTTAATTTCGGCTTCAATCTTTTTCGTAACCTCCGGCAGCGCCGGACATCCATCTGGCGTCGAAAATTTGATTCCGTTGTATTGCGGCGGATTGTGGGAAGCCGTAAAGTTGATCACGCCCTCGGCCCCGGTCTGCGCCACGGCATAAGCAAACGCGGGCGTGGGCGCGGCTTCCGGCACCAGCACTGGCGTAATTCCGTGAGCCTGCAAAATCTCGGCGGCCATGGAACAGAAAGTCTCACCCAGAAAACGCGGATCGCGACCGACAATTACCCTCGCCCCTTGCGGCTTCTGCCCGGCGACATAGCGCGCAATGCCGCCCACGGCGCGCCTTACGTTGGCAAAGGTGAACTCCTCCGCCATCACGGCGCGCCAACCCGATGTGCCAAACTTAATCTGCGTCGTCATCTTTCCGCTCCTTAGTCTTTCCGGACTTTAGTCTTTCCGCCCCTCACTTAAGGTGCTACTCTCTCCACGCCGGTTGGCGCAACGACAACGGCAAATGATTGAAGGCTGATTTTATATGACCGACAAACGCATCGTCCTGACCGCCGCCGGATCGGAGCAAGAAGCGAAGAAGATCGCGCGCCATCTGGTGGAAAACCACTTGGCGGCATGCGTCAACATTGTGCCGCAAGTCGCATCCATCTATCGCTGGCGAGGCGAGGTGGAAGAAGCTCAGGAGTGGCTCTTGATAATCAAGACCACGGCGGCGGAGTGGGAAAAGGTTCGGCGCGCAATCGACGAGCTCCACTCCTACGAACTTCCAGAATGTATTTGTCTATCCATTGAGGACGGATCACCTGGCTATCTTGAGTGGATTGCCGGGTCGGTGGACTCGGAGAAATAGTTTAAAAAGATTCTATCCGTGTAGATCCGTGGAAATCTGTGGCAAACGGTTATATCGCGGCCAGCCCCATTTCCAGATCGTCGAGAATATCCTGCAAGTCCTCGATGCCCACCGAAATCCGCACCAGGCCGTCGGTAAGGCCGATAGCCTTGCGCCCTTTCTCACCCAGCGCCGCGTGCGTCATGGTTGCGGGATGCGAGATCAGCGTCTCTACTCCGCCGAGCGATTCGCCCAGGGAGCACACTTGCAGTTTCTTGAGCATGCGATTGGCGTTCTTCAGCGAGCCAGTCTCGAACGTGATCATCGAGCCAAAACCGCTCATCTGCCGCTTCGCCAGCTCATGCTGCGGATGATCCGCCAGCCCGGGATAGAAAACCTTCTTAACTTTTTTGTGGTCGGCGAGAAAATCCGCCACGGCGCGGCCGTTACGATCATGAATTTCCATTCGCGCCGCCAGCGTCTTCACCCCGCGCAGCACCATCCAGCATTCAAAGGGAGAAAGTATCGCTCCCGCGCACTTTTGCAGGAAGGCAAGTTTATCGGCTTGCGCTGAAGTGCTGCACACGACCACCCCTCCCAGTCCGTCGCTGTGGCCATTCAGGAATTTGGTGGTCGAATGCACCGCCATGTCCGCTCCCAGCGCTAACGGCTGCTGAAAGTAGGGAGACATGAACGTGTTGTCTACGATCAGTTCAGCTTTGTTGCGTCGGCAAATCTTGCTGATTTCCTTCAGGTCGCTGAGCCGCATCAGCGGATTGGTCGGGGTCTCGACATAAACCATACGCGTGTTCTTGCGGATCGCTTTTTCCACGTTCGTCGCATCGGAGGTATCGACGTAGGAGAATTCCAGTCCGAATGCGGTCAGTACCTGATTGAACAGCCGCGGCGTGCCTCCATACAGATCATTGCCGCACACGACGTGGTCGCCCGACTTCAACATGCTCGTGATCGCATTGATCGCCGCCATGCCGCTGCCGAAGACGCGAGCCGCGATTCCGCCTTCGAGCGATGCGAGATTCTCCTCCAGCCGATCCCGCGTCGGATTCGACACCCGCGAATACTCGTAACCCTTATGCTCTCCAATGCCCTGCTGAACGTAAGTGGAACTGAGATAAATCGGGACGTTAACCGCGCCGGTCAAAGGATCCGGCTGCTGCCCGTCGTGAATCGCGCGGGTTGCGAAACCGGGTTGCTTCCTGGCTTTCATGTCCTTTATGTTTAACATAGTGAGGGAACTTCATGCTAAAGGGCCATTGACTTCTTTTTGTCCCTTAGGGTTTAATTCCCCACTGTAGCTTCGTTGAAGGCCCTGACCGGAGCGGATGATTCCCCATCTGACGCCCTGAGACCAGAGGAGTTCTCTATGAGATGCCCATTTCCCTTGAAAATCTCCCTCGCTGCGCTTCTAACGGTAGCCTCAGCAACAGTGGCTATCGCGCAAAACGAAACCGTCATTCACGCCTTCCAAAGCAGTTATAAATATGACGGAGCCAATCCCGGCGGTGGTGTGGCGACCGACGGCAGCGCCCTCTACGGGTCAACCATCGCCGGCGGTAAGTACGCTTTCGGAACAGTCTATAAGTTGACCCCTCCTGTGCCGCCAAGCGGGGCTTGGAAGCAGAACATCCTTTACTCGTTCACTGGAGCCGATGGCCAATTCCCAGTCGGAAGCTTGCTCCTTACCAAGAATCACACAATATATGGAACGACGCTGTACACCACCAGCAGCTATGGATCTGTGTTTCAGCTAACGCCTCCGAGCACCCCGGGCGGGGATTGGACCGAAACTGTTCTCCACAGCTTTAGTGGAGGAGTAGACGGAGGCGAGCCTGGTTCGGGCGTAGTCATGGACGAACGCGGGAGACTATACGGCACGACTCCGCTGGGCGGAAAGCAGAGGGTTGGGGTCGTATTCCAACTGACGCCGCCCTCCAAACCTGGCGGCTCCTGGACGGAAGGAGTCCTCTACAATTTCATCGGCGGCAGCGATGGTGCGGCGCCTTCCGGCCTGATCTTCGACAACGCAGGGGCACTCTACGGGACGACAACCAGCGGGGGCGATCTCACGTGCAATTCAGGTTACGGTTGCGGCACTGTATTCAAGCTTTCGCCGCCGTCGAGTGGGAGCGGGCCTTGGACAGAGAGCATCCTCTATGCCTTCACGGGAAGCACGGACGGTGCTCTCCCCTCCGCCAGCCTGACCTTCGATAGTGCTGGGGTGCTTTACGGCACCACGGAAGACGGCGGCGATCTTTCCTGCAACGGCGGATACGGTTGTGGCACCGTATTCAAGCTGACGCCGTCAAGGCAAGGCGGGGTTTGGACGGAAAGCGTCCTCTATGCCTTCACCGGCGGCAGCGACGGCTTTTATCCAGAAGCCAACGTAATCTTCGACAGCAGTGGCTCACTTTACGGGACGACGACGTACGGGGGCGGAGCCGGTGGCAGTGGCGCGAGTTGCGGAACACGAAACGACGGTTGTGGTATCGCATTCAAGCTAACTCCGCCATTGGGAGGCAGCGGCTCTTGGACGGAGACGATTCTCCACACTTTTACCGGGGTTAACGATGGCAGTTATCCGAATGCCCCGCTGACTCTGGTGGGGACGAGTCTTTACGGCACCACGTATGAGGGCACAGGAGATTGCTTCGTCGGCGCAGGATGCGGCACGGTGTTTGAGATCACGCAATAGATTTTGCGGTGCGGCGGGGCGGTCTAAATCCCGCCCTCAAAAATCTTCTTCGACAAATACCGCTCCGCCGAATCTGGAATAATCGTCGCCACGCGCTTGCCCGCGCCCAGGCGCCGCGCCACGTCCAGAGCCGCGAACACCGCCGCTCCCCCGCTTGATCCCGCCAGCACGCCCTCGCGCGCCGCCAAGCGCTTCACTGTCTCGAAAGCATCGTCGTCGGTCACCATGATTACTTCATCGCAGACCGAGCGATCAAATGTCTTGGGGATGAAACTCACTCCAATGCCTTCCACTTTGTGTGGCCCCGGTTCTCCGCCGGCCAAGATCGACCCCTGCGTTTCTACCGCGTAGGTCCGCACGCTGGGCACATGCTCTTTCATATAGCGAGCGATCCCGGTAAAAGTTCCGCAGGTTCCGCATCCTAAAACCAGGGCGTCCACCTTGCCGCCCAACTGCTCAAACATCTCGACCGCGGTAGTTTCATAGTGGTAGTCGGGATTCGCCTGATTCTCGAACTGGCCCGCCATAAATGCCGTCTTATCGCCGGCAACTAGCTCTTTGGCACGCCGGATCGCTCCCTTCATTCCCTCTTCATCGGGAGTACGATCCACTTCCGCTCCCAGCGCCCGCATGATCGTGACTTTTTCCTGCGAGAAATTTTCCGGCACAAACAGCTTCACTTTATACCCGCGGTTCACTCCGATGAGGGCCAGGCCGATGCCAGTGTTACCCGCAGTGGCTTCGACAATCGTGCCGCCAGGCAAAAGCTTCCCTTCCTGCTCGGCGCGCCGGATGATTCCAATGGCGGCGCGATCCTTCACGCTTCCGCCCGGATTCAAATATTCAAGTTTGGCGAAGATGTCAGCCGATCCGGAGGGGACCAGCCGCTTCAGCCGGAGCATGGGAGTTCCGCCGACTAGATCCGTAATGTCGTCGGCGACCCCGAGATGGGAAACTTCAAAGTTTTTCCGATGCACGTTACAGGGTAAGGGCCAGCCTTCGCAATCGTCAATCGCCCCGCCACTCATCCGTTGCCCAAACCGTTACCATCGTTTTCCATTTTTCTGCGCCTACTTAAGTCTCTGTCCTGCCTGTCGTGGTCACACTCAAGTTTCCCTTAATTTCACCGATCTAATAGGCTGGAACACCGATCCGTGAGTCCCAGTGCCTCAATGCTCAAGCTTGGCATGCCGTTTATCCTGAGAGAAGTCCGATGTGGGCATGAGGTGCTGGCACTCTCGGCCCAGGTGGTCGATGGGATTAAGAGGCAAGCTGATACCCGCCCTTAGGGTCGGACAGGAGCCGGGGCAGACAAGTGTACAAAATAGAGAAGATCGATCTGGGATTTCACCTCACGTTCGGCGGCGACATGACGAAAGCCGAACTCGAGAAGTGGTACGAGGAGAGCAAGCAGGTTCTAGCAAGACGGCAGCTCCCATTCGGCGTAATCATCGATATGAGGACGCTGGCCCCGCTCCCGACCGAGGCCCAGCAAGTAATGGTCCGGGGCCAAGCTATGTATCGCAGCCGCGGCATGCAACGCTCCTGTGTCATCCTGCAAGACGCCATCACGACGATCCAGTTTATGCGGCTGGCCAAAAGCTCCGGGATCTTTAAGGGCGAGCGCTACATCGATGCTTCGGCGCACAAAGATTGGCTGCAACAAGCACGGAAATGGGTCGAGCACGCCGTCGCCCCCAAGCGGCTAGAGGTTTTTCCCTAAGAAAATTCTCCACGTCTCTGTTTCGATCAAGAAGTCCGCCGCTCTTAACTCACGTTCTCCTCGATTTGGCCGATCTAATACCTTTGACCGCTTATTCGGAGGGGCACATGCGCCGGCGAATCCTCGGACTCGGTTTTGTCTGTGCATGGCTTTGCGCAGGATCAATCAGCCTTCGCGCCCAGGAATTCAAAGTCTTTGGCCGCACGGTTCAGGTGCATGGGTTCGCCTCGCAGGGATTCGTCTATACCAATGACAACAATTGGCTGACGATGAACACCAGCCAGGGCAGCGCCGCCTTTACCGATTTCGGGCTCAATACGTCCTACCAGGTAACCGATAAGCTCCGGGTCGGAGCGCAGGGCTACGACCGCAATCTCGGCCAACTCGGCCAGTACCATCCTTCCCTCGACTGGGCCGTGGCGGATTACCGCTTCAAGAGCTGGCTCGGCATTCGCGGCGGAAAAGTGAAAACCACGCTTGGCCTTTACACCGACACTCAAGATCTGGATTTCCTGCAAGCGTTTGCCCTGCTTCCGCAAAGCGTTTATCCCACGGACCTGAGGGAAGCTACCATCGCTCACCTCGGCGGCGATATCTACGGCGACATTTCCCTCAAGCATCGTCTCGGCGACCTCTCCTACACTGCCTATGCGGGGCATCGCAGCGACAGCATCTACAGCGGCTATCCCTATTACTTAAGCAGTTTCGGAGCCCGCATCACGAGCTTTGGAGGGCTGCAGTACGGCGCGGATCTTCGCTGGCGCAATCCAGTAAAGGGTCTTCTAATTGGAGCGTCGCGTCTGAATGAGGACATTACCGGCAGGGGCTCGGCGCTAAACCCGTTTAACCTTGCGGCCGGGTTAGTGCCATACTCCGAGGCCTCGAAAGCCGACTGGGCTAATCAGTTTTATGGCCGGTACACCGTGGGCAGATTGCGGATCGAGTCGGAGTATCGCCGTTACTGGCGCAACCAGGATCTCTTCAACGGCACTTCCGAAAGCTTTGCCGACGTACACGGTTGGTACGTCTCCGGAGCTTACCGGATCTGCAAACGGCTTCAAATCGGGTCCTACTACTCTCGCTACACGATCACGAACACCGTAGCCGGCGCCCTGGCCGCCTTTTATCCTCCGGCAACAGACACCAGCCTGCCCGACAATCACGATTACGATAAGGTCATCACGGGGCGGGTTGATCTGAATAAGTTCTGGAATGTGAAAATCGAAGGTCACTTCATGAATGGATATGGCAGCGGCCCGTACCCAAACGGATTCTACACCCAGGTAAACCCACAGGGATTTAGCCCCAATACCAATGCCCTGGTTCTCAAGACCAGTTTGAATTTCTAAGACGAGGGAAGGACGCAGACAGGCGACCGCGATGATGAACCACAGACTATTTCCCCTCGTTGCCGTGGTCATGATGTTCGGCTCAGTCCCCACCGTCGCGGGCGAGTTCAAACTGATTGCCAATTCCAGCGTGAAGGCAGACTCGATCTCCACAGGGGAACTGAAGAAAGTCTTTCTGGAAGAGAAAAACGCCCTCCACGACGGTACTCACGTTGAACCAGTACTCGAGAAGGGTGGGCCAGCCCACCAAGCTTTCTTGCGCGAGTGCCTCGGCAGCACCGACGACGATTTGCAGACCTACTACCGCGTCCTGGTCTTCACCGGCAAAGGCTCCATGCCGAAGGAGCTCGGTTCCGACGCCGAGATCGTGGCCTATGTAGCCAAAACGAGAGGCGCGATTGGTTATGTGAGCGCCGAAGCCAGCGCGGAAGGCGTGAAAACTCTGGCTATCGAGGACGTCAGGAACGGCGTCGAAAGAAAGCTGATTACCCGCGTTGAGCCGGCATACCCGGAAACTTTGAAGCGGCTCAACATCGGCGGAACTGTACGATTGCAGCTAACCGTCGCTCCCAAAGGCAACATCGAGAGCGTCCAATTGCTGGGAGGCAATCCAATTCTAGCCGAGGCTGCCGTAGCTGCCGTGAAACAGTGGATGTATACGCCCAGCCATTCGCGGACCACCGCCGAGGTTAGCATCCCCTTTGACCCCAAACGCTGAACTCAGGGCCGCGCGACAATCTCACACTCTCTACTTCGTCCCCGCCGCCGACTGCGTTCCCGCATAGTACCCGCTCTTGGTCCGCACGGACATCTTTCCATGTCCTTTAGCCTTCGCTTCCACGCGAATCTGCCGGAATCCGCCACTCGATCTGGGGTTGGTCGACTTGTATCCAATCGTGTACTGATTGCGGATGTCATGCGCCACCTGCCGGCTGATCTCATCCACTTCGTCCAGCGTCTTGGGAAAGAAGGCCAGCCCTCCGGTCCGCTGCGCGATAATCTCCAAGGCGTGCCTCGCCCGCTTGGGGTGCTCTTCGTCCCCTAGAATTCCGATCGCATACAGCGACGGACCGTTTTCCTCCTGCAACTGTTTCACCGCCTGCTCCAGGGTTTCGCGGCTGGCATTGTCTTCGCCATCCGTCACCACGAACAATACTTTTCGTTCCAGCTTCGCGTCCCTCTTCAGGTGATCGGCAGAGGCAACCACGGCTTCATAAAGAGCCGTTCCGCCCTTGGCGTCGATTTTCTCCAGCGCCTCCTTCAATTTCAGGAGATCGTTAGTAAAGTCCTGATCGAGATAGTACTCGTCGTTGAAATTCACCACGAAAACCTCATCCTGCGGATTGCTCGACCGCACCAGATTCAACGCCGCCTGATTCACCTTCGTGCGCTTTTCCCGCATGGATCCGGAGTTATCAATCACGATCCCCATCGCCACTGGAATGTCTTCGTGATGGAAGGAAATAATGGTTTGCGGCTTTCCGTCCTCAAAAACTGTAAAGTCGCCCTTGTCCAGAGTGGTGACAATGCGCTGTCTATCGTCTACTACCGTGGCGTGCAGCAATACTTCATCCACATCTTTGCGGATGACAAAGGTGCCGTTGTCTTCAGCATTCTGCTGGGTTGGTGGCCGAGGAGCGGGCTGAGACGGTGTGGAGGCGGGGGGAGGCGTTGCGCTGGATTGAGGCGAGGGAGGCGCGGACGGCTGACTGGACGTAGCAGGCGGAGAAGATGCAGGAGATTGCCCTGGCTCAGACTGGACCTGAAAAGGATCTCGGAACGCTTGTCCGGCAATGGGTGGCGCCAGTGGCGCGATCAAGACTCCGGCCCATAACGCACAACTCAGGAAAAAGAAATGGCCCGCGTCCTTATTCTTCGGGCGCGTAATATCCGGTCCTGGCATACACTTTCAGCGGCGGCAGTCCTTTCGGAGGCAGTAACTTCACCTTGATCTTACGCCATTTGCCGTCCCGCGTTCCGTTCACCGGACGATACCCCAGCACATACTGATTGCGCAGCTCAATGCCGATCTTGGTGGCCACATCCGCCAAATCGTTGGGATTTTCCACCGTGAAAGCTCGCCCACCGGAGAGTTCCGAAACCTGGCCCAGCAGTTCTGGACCGAGCCGTTCTTCGTTTGTTTGGAAATAGCGGTCGTAAATACCGATCGCATACACCATCACATCCGCTTCCTTCACCAGCGCTTTGATTTCGTTTTCCGTATACCGGCTATGATTGTCGCCGCCATCGGAGATGATCAGGAGCGCCTTTTTCGCATATTTGGCCTGCCTCATCTTGGTGACGCCCATGTAAATCGCATCCAGCAGGGCGGTCCGCTTTCGCGGTACCGTGAATACGAGCTTGTTCTGAATCTCATCCACCGAATTCGTGAAGTCGCTGACCACCTCGGGCTCATCCGAGAATGTGATCATGAAAAACTCATCCTGCGGGTTGGCGGTTTTGAAAAACTCCACCACTGCGTCTTTGGCCCGGTCCATCTTGCTGCTCATGCTGCCGCTGGAATCGAAAATGACTCCCAGGGAGACGGGCGCGTCCTCGCTGGAGAAGGTCTTTATCTGCTGGCCCGCGCTGCCCTCGAAAAGCTGGAAGTTCTCTTTCTCCAGGCCGGTCACCAGACGATTCATCGGATCGGTAATTGTGACGGGTACCAGAACCAGATCCACCGCTACTTTCAGGGGACGGACATGCGTATTCAGTGAGGCCGGAACTACGCTCTGGATCGTCGCCTCAGCGGGCTTCGCTTTCTCCACAGTTCGTGGAACAACATGAACGTCGTTGACGTCTGTCTGGGCCAGCGCGGGCACGGACCATGCCAAGCAGCAGCACATGGCAAGTCCCAGCCAAGACTCAAGAGAAAGGAGAACAGAAGAACCGCGCAGGGGCGTCCGCAACCCGACCGAACTCAGATTCCAGGGTACAACCGAAGCGCGCTTCCAAGTCCGGACCATGGGGCGAGACAACCGGCGCTCATCCGCGAAGGACATAAGCACCTCAATTGGCCGCGATAGTATCACAGCTTCCCCCAACTGGCCGCGATTTTTTTGTCAAATCCTAATGACAAACCCAGAATAGACGCCCATTTCGGGCGACTCATTCACAAGCGGCTAGCCGCTCAGCGAAATCCGCAGCCACCTTGCTACAATCATAAGTTTCCATGGCTGACATTCATCCCTTCCGCGCGTTTCGTTATGCGAGCACCAGCAGCAACGGCTCGCCGGCAGTTCCCTCCGCTCAAGTCGTCACCCAACCCTACGACAAGATCACACCCGCGCTGCAGGATCGCTATTATGCTGCCAGCCCCTACAACCTGGTCCGCATCATCCTCGGCCGCAAAGATGCGAATGACAATCAGGAAAACAATGTATATTCGCGAGCCGCCGCTTATTTTCGGGACTGGCGGCAGCAAGGCATCCTTCGCCAGGATTCTCAGCCGTCGCTCTACGCTTATTCTCAGCGCTTTAGGCTACCCGGTACGAGTAAAGAAAGCCCAGGCGCCGAAGTGGAGCGCCGCGGCTTTATTGCCCTCGGCCGCATCGAGGAATACGATGCCGGAGTGGTCTTCCCCCATGAGCACACGCTGGCGAAGCCCAAGGCCGACCGCCTCAACTTGCTCCGCGCCACCCGTGCCCATTTCGGGCAACTGTTCATGCTGTACGAGGATTCCGGCCAGGTGGAATCCTTACTGCGCACCCCCGCCGAGCCGGATATTTCCGTGACCGATGAATACGGAGTTCTGCATCGCGTCTGGCAGGTTTCCGATCCTCAAGTCATCGCTTCCGTCCGGTCCGCGATGAGCGACAAGAAACTGATTATCGCCGATGGCCACCACCGCTATGAGACCGCTCTCACCTATCGCAACGAGTGTCGCGCCTCAGGTTCGTCCACTGCTCGCGACCGCAACGCACCCCACAACTTCGCCATGATGACGTTCGTCAATCTGAACAGTCCGGCGCTACTCGTTCTGCCCACCCACCGTGTAGTTCACAGCCTGCCTTCATTTTCTGAAGATGAGTTCCGCACCGCGGCCCGCGCCTTCTTCGACATCGACGAAGTAGACGCGCCGATCGATGCTTCCCGCGCCAGTACCATCCTGCACCAGTGCGGACGCGCCGGGAGCAGCATTCTCGCGATTACTGCCAACCGCGCATTCTTGCTGCATCACCCGAACCCCAATGCCCCCGACGTTTTCGGAGGCCTTTCCATCCGCCAACAATCGCTCGACGTGGTCCAACTGCATAAAGTATTGCTGGAACATGTCTTGCAGCTTTCCGAAGAGTCCATCCGCAACCAACAGAATATTTCCTACGTCCGCGATGCCGCCGAGGCGATCTCCAGCCTGCAAGGCAGCCCGCGGGCGAACATTGTTTTCCTGATGAATCCGTGCCGTGTATCGCAGGTCCGCGACATCGCCTTCACCGGCGAAGTAATGCCCCAAAAATCCACCGACTTCTATCCCAAGCTGCTGAGCGGATTGACGGCCTATGCCCTCGACTAGCGGGGCCTTTACCGGTGGAGACAAGGGGTGCCGACGTACTGGAGGAGTCGCGTTCGGTTTCGCAATTCTTCTGCTGTTTTCGCTATCGCTGTCCGCGGCTCCCGAGAAACATCTCTCGATCTATTCCACCGTAGCCAGCTATTCCCTTCCCATCGTCCAGCGGCAGGGGCGTGACTACATCGGACTCCTCGAACTCCTCGAGCCCCTTGGCACAGTAAGCGCCAAGTCCGACGGCTCTCACTGGCGGCTTCGCTATAACAACGTCCTCGGAGAATTTACCGTCGGCAAGACCCGTGCGCGCGTTCAGGGACGTGATGCCGATATCTCCGCCAAGTTCCTCATGGAGAACGGACGAGGCCTGGTCCCGCTCGCGTCCCTCAATTCCCTTCTGCCTCGTTTTCTCGGGGGCCCGGCAAATCTGCATGAAGAATCGGCCCGGCTCTTCATCGGCAACGTAGCCACGCACTTCACCGCTTCGGTCGCTTCGGACGACCCTTCGCGGCTGGTTTTTCAATTCACCGCGCCGGTGAATCCCTCCGTCGCCACGGAACCCGGCAGACTTCACCTGACCTTCAGCCACGAACCCGTTACCGCGCCCGCATCATCCACGCTCACCTTCGCCAGCAAGGTCATTCCCGCCGCCGCGTACTCCGAGAGCAACGGCGCTGCCGAAATCACCGTGACCACCAACGTGCCTCTCATGGCTGGCTTCAGCAACGACGGCCGGACCATTACGCTTGCCCCAGCGAAATCGCAGTCCGCGGCCACTGTGGCCCAAAGGCTGGCCCCCCCGGCGCCACAAGGCGTTCAGGGCGCTCAATCGCCGCCGAATCAATCGTCCAACCCACGCCGTTACTTCGCCATCGTGGACGCCGGCCACGGAGGCGCCGACCGTGGCGAGGCCCTGAGCCCCACCCTCGCCGAAAAAGACGTTACCCTTGCCTTCGCACGCCGTCTGCGCCAGGAACTCGAGAGCCGGGGAATTACAACGCTCGTCCTTCGCGACTCTGACGCCAATCTTTCCCTCGACGACCGCGCGTTCTTCGCCAACACCACTCATGCGGCCATCTATATTGCGCTGCACGCCGCCTCCAGCGGCCATGGCGTTCGCGTCTACACAGCGCTGCTGCCTTATGCAGATGCTACTGCGGATGACCGTGGTCCATTCCGCTCCTGGCCGACCGCTCAGGCGGCATCGATTCCACTCAGCCAGGCTGCCGCGGCCAGCGTCGCCGAGGCTTTGAAAAAGAGCGAGATCACGATTCGCACACTCTCCGCCCCGCTGCGCCCCCTGAATAACATTGTCACCGCAGCCATCGCGGTCGAAGTGGCGCCGCCCGCCTCAGACGTCTCAGTCCTGGCGGCGCCGGACTATCAGCAGCTCATTGCGGGCGCCGTGGCCAACGGCATCGGCGCGATTCGGGCTCAACTCGGAGCCGCCCCATGAAGATTTAGTAATTGTGCAATTGGGTAATCTGGTAATTTGAAACCTTAGATTCTTAAATTACAAAATTACCCAATTACAAAATTATCCAAATCTCCTAATGATTCCCCGCCACTTCTTCATCGCGATCTCTATTCTCCTCGCAACGGTGCTGGGCATGAGCATCTATGCCTGGCGCATGCGGGGACGCGCCGCCGTCCCGCCTGCGGCGTCGGTCAGTACGGCTCCGGTGGCTGCTCCCATTGCCGGAGCCACCGAGCGCGTCACCCTGTTCGTCGCCTACGATGACATTGGCGTGCTGCGCGCCCAAGCAGCCCAAATCCCAATGCCGTCAGTTCGCCAGCAACGCGCCGAGGAAGTCCTGCGGGCCCTGATCGCCCTTTACCTCGATAAGTCTTCGCCTCATCCACTTCCGCCCGGCTCCGACATTCGCAGCGTTTATCTCGTGGATCCCGGACTGGCTGTCATCGACGTCAACGCTGCCCTGGCCGACGGCCACCGCTCCGGCGTGCTGGCCGAAGAACTTACCGTGGCGTCTCTAATCCAAACTCTCTCAACGAATATCCCTGGCGTCCTAAAAGTGAAAATCCTGGTTGAAGGCAAGCAGCGCGATACCCTGGCCGGGCACGCCGACCTCTCTAGTTTCTTCGAAGTCTCCGCCATTAGCCAACTGACCTCCCAACTGCAATCCACCCAGTAGCCGTCGCCGTTCCGTGACAAACGCGGGGTTCACTTCCGAGAAGCCCGTTTCTGGACCGCTTCCAGCTAGCCGACCAAACGGACGGAGCCCGGAAACAACCCGTCATGAAGCGTCGTGTGCCCCGGACATTGCGTCGAGGCGCCGATGGTCAAGCTGGTCAGATCTGGGTCATGCCGCCATCGACGACCAGTTCGATGCCGGTGATATAGCTACTCTCGTCAGAAGCGAGAAACGACACCACTTTGGCAATTTCGTCCAAGGTTCCGGTGCGACCGAGGGGTATATTGCCCACGACGCTGTCTGCGTACTGCTTGACTTGTTCTTCCGTCATTCCCAGCGAATTGCGATAGCCCGGCGAGGGAATGACGCCAGGACTAACTGCGTTCACGCGGATTTTGCGGTCTTTAAGATCCGTGGTGAAGGTGCGCGCGAAAGAACGCACGGCGGCTTTGGATGCGCTGTAGACGCTCATCGCGGGCGCTCCAGTGCTGGCAACGATCGACGCATTCAGAATGACGGAGCTTCCATCCTTAAGGAGCGGAAGCGCCTTTTGCACGGTGAATAGCAGACCCTTGACGTTCGCGTCGAAAGTGTTGTCGAAGTGCTCTTCGGTGATTGCGGCGAGCGGGGCGAATTGTCCGGTGCCGGCGTTGGCGAATAGAATGTCGATGTGCCCCTTCTGCTGCTTCACGGTGGCGTACAAGCGATCGAGATCCGCAAGGTTTGAGACGTCGCCCTGCACTGCAGTAATACTCTTACCGATCTGCTTCACTGCCGCGTCGAGTTCGCTCTGACGGCGGCCCGTGATAAAGACGTACGCGCCCTCCGCGACGAAGCGTTGTGCCGTAGCAAGACCGATTCCGCTATTGCCTCCGGTGATGACTGCTACTTTTCCTTCCAGCTTACTCATGAGCTTTCTCCTGTTTGATTTCCTATTTCTCTTGCCATGTTTCCGTACCGCCTGGTACAGATGTCAGGGCGACTGAATAGATGCAATATTTGTACCGATAGGTATGGAAGGGGCATCATAGATAGGTATGGAACGGAACAAATCCCCAAAACGAATGGGACGTCCCCGCTCCTTCGATATGGACCGAGCGTTGGACCGCGCGCTGCTGGTGTTCTGGCGAAAGGGATATGAGGGCACGTCTCTGTCGGACCTGACCAAAGCTGTGGGCGTCAATCGTCCGAGTCTGTATGCCGCCTTTGGCGACAAAGAAACGCTGTTCCGCAAGGCGCTCGACCGTTACTTGAAGGGGCCGGCGGCCTACACCCAAGAGGCATTGAGGGAGCCGACCGCCCGCGCAGTCGTGGAACGATTGCTGCTGGGTGCGGCCGATTTGAACACAACCCGGCGCAATCCCGGTGGGTGCCTCATGGTGCAGGGTGCGCTTGCGTGTGGCGAGGCGGCCGATTCCATCCGGCAGGAACTGACCGCCTGCCGCGCGGCGGGTGAAGCCGCGATGCGACGGCGTTTCGAGTGTGCGAAATCAGAAGGTGACCTACCGGCCAATGTGAACCCTGCCGATCTTGCTCGCTACATCGCGACGGTCCTCTACGGAATGGCAGTTCAGGCAGCGGGCGGCGCAAGCCGAAGTAAATTACAGCGCGTAGTCGAGATGGCGCTGCGAACGTTGCCGATGTGAGACAGCCCGTGGCCTACTTTTGTCGGAAGCGACAGCCGCTGACGCTTGTCTAAACCCGGCCGAGAAGACACAACCCTATAGACCGGATATGACTGCGGGAGGCGCAGGATTGTTCTGAATGTCCCGTTGTATTTGCCCTAGAATGGCCGGGCCAAATCCGCGATTGCGGGCGGATAAGGGGCAATACGGAAGTTATTGCGGTCCAGAAATCGGCTTCTGGGAAGCGAAGCTGATCATAGCGTTATCCAGCCCGTTTTCCGGCAGGATCACCTGCAATCCCCTACTCCACCTTCTCCGTCACCACCTCGAAACCGCCGTCACCCACTTCCTACTGCGCCGGCGCCAGAAACCACGGCTCAACCGTCTCGTCGCTCTTCATGAAGGTAGTCAGCAAAGCCGCGTCCTTGTACTTTCCTACGGTCGAGGCATGCACGCCGTCGGGGCCCAGGTCGCTGCAGCTCCACTCCAAGCCGGTACTTGCGGCCAGCGCCGTTCCGTCGGCCAGCATTCCGTTGGCCCAATCGTATGTGCCCCACGAAAGCCACGGAGCCATCACCGGACCGTTGTTCGGGTTGTAGTTCAAATTGGCGTCGCCGTTAATCTGATCGGCGATCACCGTCTGCATGGCGAACCCGGTTTCGTAGGCATAGGGCTCGGGCAAAATCTCGGGATTGTTCGTCGCATAGCCGCCGTAATGCATGCTCTCGATATAAGCCATCTTCAGGTTGGGAAAATAAATCTGCATGTTCTGGAGCGCTGAGATCACGTCAGTTTCCTGCTCCGACATGTCCAGGGGATAAGTTCCCTTCGGCTGACTGTGCGGATCGTTCAACCATACGGCCACCACCTGATTGGCGGTAACGTTTTGATACGGCAGGTAGAAGTTAAGAATGGTCTGCCAGGAGCCGTCAGCGAAGCTGGCATAATTCGGCGAATCGGTTCCGTCAATCGCGCCATTCACGATCACCAGGTTCGGATTCAAAGTAGGGTCCACCTGCTCGGTAAGCTGGAACTGCGTAAACAGCGTCCGGGAAATCGACACTCCGATCGACAACAGTACGTACTTCCCGTTCGGGTCATAGTTTCCGTTGCCATCGAGGGGAACAATGCTATTCGCGAGCGCCAGTCCGTCTGCTTCGTGGTCCGGCGGCCGCACATTATTTCCGCCCGGATACAATCCGCCCTCAGTACCCAGGTAGCTGCCCGTTCCCAAGTCAGGTAAATCCACCTCAGGATTGCTGGTACCGGCCTGATTCCAGATTGTGTTATTGCAGGCCGAAGCGGATGTCGTCACTGGAAGAGTAAGCACAGCTGTCGCGGTTAACTGCGGCACACTGGAATCGGCCACCTGCACCGTGAAGCTGTTGTTTCCGGTGGAAGAGACGTTCAATGGTCCCGTCAGTGCGCCCGACTGGCTTAGCGTAAGTCCATTGGGCAGAGCGCCGGAAGCCAGACTCCACATATAGGGAGGTGTGCCTCCAGTTGCCATCAGATTCGCCAGATAGGAAAATCCCTTGGACCCCGTCGGCAATGTCGGGAACGAAGACACCGCCAGCGTCGGTGGGGCTACTCCGGTGCCTGCTACGCTGATCGTCTGAGCCGGAACAATGTCATACACCAGCGAAATCGCATTCTCATAGGTCAACAGTTGGCTGGGCGTAAAAGTCACCTGAAAGGAGAACGATTTTTTCGGCGCAATCGGGACGGAGCCGGTATATCCGATCTCGCTGAACGGAGGCAGGACCGTCACCGCCGTGAGGTGCATGTTGCTTGTACCCGTATTCGTGACGGTAACGGTTTGCGTGGCTGTACTGCCCAGCGCAGTTGCCGGGAAGTTCACAATATTCGGACTTATGCTCCCGACCGCGCCTGTTGTCGTCCCGGTGCCGGATAGCGTGACAATCTGCGGCTGGCTCACCCCCTGAATAGTGAATGAAATCTGACCGGTCACCGGACCCGCAGCCGCCGGCTTGAAGCGCACCGCCCAAATCCCTGCCTGCCCCTTGTGCAGCGTCCGCGTCCAACCGTACTCCAGAATGAATACATTGAACGGAGTAATTGCAAAGCTGGAGACGGTCAGATTGGTGGTGCCGGTGTTGGTGATGGTGATTTCCGTCACTCCGGTCTCCATTCCGACCACGACGCTTTTGAACGCAATCGAACTCGGAGTGATCTTGAACGACTGCGCGGCCGACGAACCGGCAGTCAGCGTGATGAACAATCCGATTACCGCGAACAAACAAGCAAAGGACTTAAAAATAGATTGGTTTCGCATAGTGACAGGGATAGCGCCGAACATACGGGGGAGAGAAATTTATATCACAAATTAAACTTAAACGCAGGGTAGAGGTGCAGTGTGAAAGTTTGTTATTCCGAAGCGCAGTTTTATCGCGCGAGGAATCTGCTTTGGTCCGGCCAAGAGCAGATTCCTCACCCGCAAAGAACGCCGGTTCGGAATGACAAAATGTAATGCTGTTCAAACTGAACCACTACGAAGCGTAGAGCAAAATTTCTCTACCCCACTTTTTCCACGACCCACCGTGACACGGCCGTCACCAGCTTCCGCGGCGCAAATCTCACTGACTCCGCCAGCAGCCAATTCTGAATCCCGGAAATCACGACTGTCCGTCCCCCCATCAGCCCGCGGTATCCGTCACGTGCCACCGTTTCCGAATTCATGGCTCCAATTTTTTTGAACAGCCGCGAATTCTCGATTCCCGCGCGTTTTTGAAAACCAGTGTCGGTCGGTCCCGGACAGAAGCAGCTCACGGTCACGCCCGTCCCGGCAACCTCATTCGCCAGCGCCTCCGAGAGCGATAGGACATAAGCCTTGGTCGCGTAATAGACCGCCATGAGCGGTCCCGGCTGAAAAGCCGCCGTGGAGGCCACATTCATAATCTTTCCGCTCCTCCGCGCCAGCATTCCCGGAAGAAACAACCGCGTCAAATGGGTAAGGGCCGCAACATTCAAATGAACTTGCCCTAAGACCTCCTCTTCGGCCATGGCTGCGAATTCGCCAAAAACTCCGAAGCCTGCATTGTTTACCAGAACATCGACGGCGATTTTCTCGCCTTCCAGGTGATCGAACAGTATCTTTCCCGCGGGCGCCGTCGCCAAATCCAGCGACACGGTCTTCACTGTGACGCCAAACTGCTGTCTGAGTTCGCCGGCAAACTGATTCAACTTATCGCTGCTGCGAGCCACCAGTACCAGGTCGTAACGATCCTGAGCAAACAACTTCGCCAGTTCGTATCCGATGCCTCCGGAGGCGCCGGTCACAAGAGCCGTCTTCGAGTCCATTCAGTTCCTCTTGGGCAAATCTTAAACCCGGCCGGACGCGGAGGCCGACAGGAGGCTGCCCACGTCCTAAAGATTGGAGATAGCCGCCTGTTCAGACTACAGAAAGGCACGTGGGTTGCCGATAGAAGTTTTGCGGTGAAAGCAATGTCCAATAGTTTTCGCATAGTCCTACGGTCCGGAGACGCAGGCATGGCGTGGATATGTCTCCTCGTATCCATTTTTATTTTTCTGCACGGCGCATTCGCCCAGAGTTCCTTGGAGGATGTCCATGTTACGCCGCGGATCGAACTCATGGCCGCGGAAAAACCGGGGGGCGCGGCCTACGGCGCTTCCGGTTCCAGCCATCCGGTTATCAAGACGACCGTCGACCTCGTCCTGGTTCCGGTCACTGTTACCGACCCCGATCAGCGATTGGTCACCGGTTTGAGCCAGGATAATTTCCAAGTATTCGAAAACAAAAAGCGGCAGGTAATTAAGCACTTCTCTAGCGAAGACACCCCTGTTTCCCTGGGTATCATCGTCGATATCAGCGGCAGTATGGCGAGCAAAATTGAGCGCGCACGCGAAACCGTCAAACAGTTTTGCGACTCCGCCAACCTGCAGGATGAATTCTTCCTCATTACCTTCTCCGATCAACCTCATCTCATACACGACTTCACCGATTCTCCCCAAGACATTGAAAGCAGCCTCCTTTTCGCAATACCCAAAGGCCGCACGGCGCTGCTCGACGCCATTTACATGGGAACCAGGAAAATGCGCGAAGCCAAGTACAGCAAGCGAGCCCTGCTGATTATTTCCGATGGCGGCGACAACCATAGCCGCTACACGGAGGGGGAACTGAAGTCCGCCGTGAAGGAAGCGGACCTATTGGTCTACGCCATCGGAATTTTTGACCAATATCTTCCCACCCCAGAGGAAAGATTGGGGCCAGAACTGCTCTCAGAGATCGCCGAAACTACCGGAGGGCGGGCTTTCATTCTGGACAATTTGGGCGAGATGCCGCTTTTGGCCCGCAGAATCGGGACTGAACTTAGAACGCAATACGTCCTGGGCTACCACCCCGATAATCCACTGCATGATGGGAAGTGGCACAAGATCACGGTTAAACTTAAGGTTCCGAAACAACTGCCTTACCTAAAGGCGAGGGCCAAAACGGGATATTACGCCAGCGATGAGTAAGTCGAAACCGGAACTGGTCTCGGAGGTTTCCAAGATCGCTATCATTTTTATGCCTTATTTGACGAGCAACGTATATCCGTGCTTCGTGCTAAAACCCAGGTTCACACGGGTCACCACTGAAGGTGCTGTGCTTCTCATCACGCGGCAGAGTCCGTCTTGAGCACACTGAAGCTGGATGTCCGTTCCATCGCTGAAGAAGATCCGGGCGGCAGCAGGAAAATCTGCTTCACTGTTCTGTGCAACACAAAGACAACCGAGCAATAGAACCGTCATTACAAGTAGCTTTTTCATTTTGGCTCTCCATGCTGGTACCAATTACCGTCCTGATCGAACGGCTGCCGACGGTCTCACATGATTGCGACACCGATGCCTGCTTTTTTCTCTTTCTTCTTAGTCCGCCGTTTCGGCACGGGGCTATCTACTCGCGTGGTCACAGTGGTTCGAGTTCTGTGGGATGTTTCCGCCATAGCCTTTTCCCTCCTACTTTTCTACGGCTTCACCAAGGTCGCAACGATGGTAGAGTTTCCACCAGCAGTGACAGTCATTGTCCGCTGCCAAGGCGTCATCTCATCTTTCTCTATTGAGATTTGGTGCTCTCCGGGGGTCAACTGGATCGTGGACGGAGTGCTGCCCATATACCTCCCGTCAACGTTTATGTCACAACCCGGAGGAGTGGATTTCACGGCGATGCTCGCAGGTGGCTGCGCAGGGTCCGCTTGCGAGTTGTCGGCGGCTGCCGCTGGCTCTGGCTGCGCCATCGCTGGCTCCGAGGCTCTCGCGCTCAAGATCTCCTTCCCCGATTTACTCTCAACAAAGTCCTTCAGATGCTTGGCGATTGCTTCAGCCATCGACTGCTCATTCTTGCTGCCACCCTTCTGCTTGTTTACCGAGTAAGCCCACAGCATCTTGCTCGAACTCGTGTCGATGAATTGAACGGACACATTCCCCTTGTCCTCAATTCCGATACAGGAAGCGAATAAGCACCGAGCGACCTTCCCGCCAGTGGATTCTGACTTGATTTGGACGGGGGCGGCTTTAAGAGAGTAGTCAGCCTTCGTTTGATCCGTGACTACATCAACTGGAACGTTCTTCTTCGAAATCGCTGCGGCTATGTAGGTTTCAAAGCCCTGTTGGGGCTCTATGTAAACGGTAGTCCGCGCCTGTTGACCAAAGCACGACAGTGACGCAGCGAACACCAGCAGTAGTCCGAACTTCTTCATGACAAAGTACCTCCAGCGGACGTTTTCGCCAGTATCGGGTGACAGATTAGAGCGCACAAGTTACTGGGGTCACCTTGGTGCTATTTACGGGCGCTCAGTGCATGGCTGGATGAGAATGAGTCGAAACTGTAGAAAGCACTTGGGACCAAATAACAACGGACCCGCTGAGCAGGTTTCGTCGATGGTATAGTGGTATGACCGCTGTGGTTCCGTGCCCGGTTCCTTGCCAGACTACAATTCGAACTGATTTCTATAGACTTCTAAGCACTCCATTCCGAAGGACGATTTTCACATGCCCATTGCCACGATTAATCCCTCGACCGGCGAGACCCTGCAAACCTTTCAGCCTCTTTCCTCCGCCGAGATCGAACAAAAACTCCAACTCGCCGTCACCACCTTTCATGCCGAACGCAAGACTCCCTTCGCCGAGCGCGCCCGCCGCATGCTGAAGGCCGCCGACATCCTCGAACGCGACAAGGACAATTTCGCCCACCTTATGACCCTCGAAATGGGCAAAACCTACAAATCGGCGGTCGCCGAGGCGGTCAAGTGCACCACCGCATGCCGCTATTACGCCGAGAACGCCCAGAAAATCCTCGCCGACGAGGTCATCGATACCGGAGCGAAGAAAAGCTTCATCCGTTACCGTCCCATCGGTCCTATTCTTGCCGTCATGCCGTGGAACTTCCCTTTCTGGCAGGTCATCCGGTTTGCCGCGCCCGCGCTCATGGCGGGCAACGTCGGCCTTCTCAAACACGCCTCCAATGTTCCCCAGTGCGCCCTCGCCATCGAAAGGATTTTCCTGGAAGCGGGATTCCCGGAAGGCGCTTTCCAAACTCTGCTCATCGGATCGCAGCAAGTCGACGCCATTCTGAACGACTCGCGGGTTGTAGCCGCGACGTTGACGGGCAGCGAGCAAGCTGGGGTTGAAGTTGGCATCGCCGCCGCTAAACGTATCAAGAAAGTTGTTCTCGAACTCGGCGGCAGCGATCCGTTCATCGTTATGCCCAGCGCCGATCTCGACGCCGCTGCCGCTACCGCTGTGGAAGCCCGCGTCATAAACAACGGCCAGTCCTGCATCGCCGCCAAACGTTTCATCGTCCACGAATCGATCGCCGCCGACTTCGAAAAGAAGTTCGTCGCCCGCATGAAGAATCTGCGCATTGGCGATCCCTTCGATGAAAAAACTGAACTTGGCCCCCTCGCCACAGCTAGCGCCGTGAAAGATCTCGATGCAGACGTGCAGAAAACCGTCAAAGCCGGAGCCAAACTTCTCACCGGCGGTCACAAACTGGAACTTCCCGGCAACTATTACGCGCCTACGGTTCTTACCGACATCCCGAAAGAATCTCCCGCTTATCGCGAAGAATTTTTCGGCCCTGTCGCATCACTGTTCCGTGTCAAAGACATCGACGAAGCCATCGCTCTCGCCAACGACAGCCGCTTCGGCCTCGGCGCCAGCGCCTGGACCAACGACGACAGCGAGCGCGAACGCTTCATCAACGAACTCGAATCGGGCATGGTCTTCATCAACAAAATGGTGGCTTCCGATCCCCGCATCCCCTTCGGAGGGGTCAAACACTCTGGCCACGGGCGTGAACTATCCGCCAACGGAATCCGCGAATTTATGAATATTAAGACGGTTTGGATCGCTTAACGCAAAATCGGTTGAATCATTTCCATCCAAGGTTGACTCGGATCGATTCGTTGTAAAATCAGAAAGTTTCGCGACCTTCTCGAAGATGCCCCGTCCAATGAAACAACTTAAGGAGTTTTAATGCGATCTCTCGTCCTGCTCGCCCTAGTGATGTCCCTTTCATGCTCCTGCGTTTTCGCGGCCACGCCCCAGCCCGACCTCGAGTCGCGCAGAAAAGCGCTGAGCGACTTGCTGGCCGAGCGCTGGGAGTACACCCTGCGCACCAGCCCGATTTACGCGTCCATCCTCGGGGACAAGCGCTGGAACGACAAACTGGACGAGTTCTCCCAGAAATCGATTGACGACGATCTCGATCAGAGCAAGCAATTCCTCCTCCGCTTCGAAGCCATCGACACCACCGGCTTCCCTGAACAGGAAGTCCTGAATAAGACTCTGATGGTCCGCGACCTCCAAATGGCTCTCGACGGAGCCAGGTTCAGGGCTTGGGAAATGCCGGTGTCGCAGTTCGGCGGTGTACACATCGACCTGCCACAACTTGTGTCCGTGCTCTCCTTCCAAAGCGTCAAGGACTACGACGACTACATTTCGCGGCTCAAGCAGATTCCCCGCCTCTTCGACGAAAACATAATCCAGATGCGCAAGGGCATGGCCGAAGGCCTGATGCCCCCCCGCATCCTGCTGGAGAAAGTTGTCACCCAAGCCAACGGCCTCGCCATTCAGGCGCCCGACGCATCGCCGTTCGCGCAGCCTTTTGCCAAGTTCCCCGATTCCATCTCCGCCGCCGATCAAAAACGTCTGCGGGAGCAGGGACTAGCCGCAATCCGCGATTCCGTGCTCCCCGCTTATGTAAGCTTCACAAAATTCGTACGCGACGAGTATGCCCCCAAAGGCCGCACTGAGCCCGGCGTGTGGTCGCTCCCCAACGGTCCGGAGCGCTACGCCTTCCGCGTCAAAGAAAGCACCACCACGGATCTTTCCCCGGAAGAGATTCATCAGATCGGTTTGCTTCAAGTCAAAGAAATCGAAGCGCGCATGCTCGGAGTCGCCAATCAACTCGGATACAAAGACCTCCACAGCTTCAGCGCTTCCCTGCAGACCAATCCCAAGGTCCACGTGCATTCTCGCAAGGAGATTCTCGACCTCTATCAAAAGTACACCGATCAGATGTATCTCAAGCTGCCTTCCATGTTCGGCCGTCTCCCCAAAGCGAGACTTCAAATCCTGCCTGTAGAAGAATTCCGCGAGAAGGAAGCTTCCACCGAATACGTTCAGGGTTCGCAGGACGGGTCGCGCCCCGGCCACATCATGGTCAACACTGGGAACTTCGAGAAAGGCACGACGCTCGACATAGAAACCACCACTTATCACGAAGGCGTCCCCGGCCACCACATGCAGATCGCCATCGCCCAGGAGCTGCCCCAGCTCCCACCCTTCCGTCAAAATGAGTACTACACCGCCTATACCGAAGGCTGGGCTCTCTACTCGGAGCGCTTAGGTAAAGAGGTTGGATTCTTCCAGGATCCCTACAGCTACTACGGCCACCTGCAGGACGACATGCTCCGCGCCATCCGCCTCGTCGTCGACACCGGCTTCCACTACAAACACTGGACGCGCCAACAGGTCGTCGACTTCTTCCACGATCACTCTGCCATCGACGAAGCCGAGGTGCAGAGCGAAACCGATCGCTACATGGCATGGCCGGCCCAGGCTCTCGGATATAAGATCGGTCAACTCGAGATCCTCAAGCTTCGCCAATACGCCAAGGACCAGCTTGGCGATAAATTCAGCCTGAGCAATTTTCATGATGAGGTTCTCGGTGCGGGTGCTCTACCTCTCGACGTTCTCTCCGCCCGCGTCCACGAGTGGGTAGCTATCCAAAAGGCGAGCGCGTCCACTGATGGCACCCAACACGAACAGGAGACGCAAGTGCACCTGGCATCGCACTAGCGTGCCAGCCTGACTTGGTTAAAATAAGCGGAACCGGATCAATTCTGGATCAGCCGTACGCTTGCCTGGTTGGAGGAGGGCTCCGTTTTGAAGCGATCAAAAAGAACTTTTATGGGGTGCCCATCGCTGCTTGCCGCTTTGTTCGCGGGATTTATCGTGCCCTCTGTTGCGGCCCAGGCCCCCGAAAACACCAGCCCCGGCGCCGACTGGGAGACCGTCAACCGCGAGTCCATTAGCTACTCTTCGCTTCGCCTCGACGCGCTGACGGCTCTTCTGAAGGCCGAGCACACAACCGCAATGTTGGTGGCCGTCCACGGAAAAGTCATCTTTCAGTACGGAGACGTCAGCTATGTCAGCGCAGTGGCTTCAGTCCGCAAAAGTATTGTCGGTATGCTTTACGGCAATTATGTGCAGAGCGGCAAGATTGACTTGCAGAAGACGGTAAAAGATCTCGGCCTCGCCGACGTACAGCCGTTTCTGCCCATCGAAGAGCGCGCCACCCTGGAGCAACTGCTAGCGGGGCGTTCCGGCGTCTACATCGTGACCGAGAAGCCCGGCCCGCACGGCCCGGAGTCCTTTCAGCCGCGGCGCGGCAGTCAGCTCCCGGGAAATTATTTCACTTACAACGAGTGGGATTTCAACGCAGCCGGCACGGCGTTTGAGAAACTCACCGGCAAGAATATTTACGATGCTCTGGAATCCGATCTTGCTCGTCCCATCGGCATGCAGGACTTCGATCGGGCTCGCCAGGTCAAGGGGAGCAACCTCCCGTACTCGCTTCACGAGAGCTATCCCATGTATCTTTCGACTCGCGACATGGCGCGCCTGGGCCAACTCATGCTGCGTCACGGGCTCTGGAACGGCAAGCAAGTAATTCCCAGCGACTGGGTCGACTACTCCACCATTCTTTGGACGCCTTTTCAAGACATAAATCCGAGCCCTTTGCGCGAGTATGCCCGCCCCGACCGGTGGGGCTTTGGATTAATGTGGTGGGTTTGGGACGAACCCGGCTTCCTCAAACACGACTGGACCGGCCCCATGCAAGGCGCATATATTGCGATGGGTTCAGCCGGCCAATACATCGCCGTTATCCCGGCCCAAGATATGGTGATCGCGCACAAAGTTGACCTTACCAACTACAAGGGACAAGTAACTCCGCTGCAGTGGGACGCCATTCTGAATCTGGTCCTCGCCTCGTCGTGCGAAGACAATTGCCCGGACCCAAAGTAGCGCTCTCCCGCCACGGCCTCGATTTATTATCCGCCCAAGGAGCATGACTGGCGCTGAGCAGCATCTAACGGGCTGCCTTTCGATAAGGCGGGAGACCTGATGAGAGAATTTCGTACGATTGAACCGAAGATCTTGTATTTTGGAACGCCAGTCGCCTTGATCAGCTCGAGCAACGACGACGGAACCACCAATCTTGCGCCCATGTCCTCGTTCTGGGCCTTGGGGTGGACTCTGGTGTTGGGATTGCTCGACGAGACCAAGACCGCCGAAAATTTTGCCCGCCATCCGGAGTGTGTGGTGAATGTGCCATCGCCGGACATGTGGCCCGCAGTGGAAAAGTTGGCCCCGCTCACCGGCAAGAATCCTGTTCCGCAAATCAAATCCAAGCAGTTTCGTTTTGCCGCCGACAAGTTCGCCGCCGCGGGACTCTCTCCCCTCGCCAGCGAACTGGTAAGCCCCGCTCGCATCGCTGAGTGTCCTGTGCACATGGAGGCCCGCGTAATTCGTCTGCACCAAATGAGTGGAGAACGATTGCGGCAACTGGGTGGCGGCGTAGCCGCCGAAGTCGAGATTATTCGTGTGCACGTGGACAGCGCGTTTGTCTTGGGTGAAAACTATATCGACCCGGGAAAATGGTCACCCTTGATTTATAACTTCCGCCATTATTTCCGCCTCGCAGAGAAAGAACTTGGGAAAACATTCCGGGCGGAGCGGTAACAATCTCAGCTAACGATTTCCCGGTTCGCCAGTCGAATTCCATAGCGCCGGATTTCATCGCGGCCCGGCCCGAGTTGACCTATGCGCATGCTGCTGGACATTTTCGGCCAGACCTTGCGCCTGGTAGGCATCATCAGCGGCATGGTCCCCGCCATCCACGCAGCGCGGCTGGATCTCATCGAGAGCCTGCGCTACCAATAGGTATATTGACACCGCAGGATGAAGTAGGTAATATAACTACTTTGCAGATCCACCAATGCCAATGGAGAAAGCTATCTCAGCAGCCGATGCCAACCGGAAATTCTCTCAGCTCCTGAGAGATGTCAGGGAAGGACGAAGCTACATAGTGACCAGTCACGGAAGGCCGGTTGCGCGCATCACCCCCATTCAGTCGAAAGCGGGCAAGGTCGGCGATTCGCGCGCCTGGGGAAGATTGCTGCGCCGTTTGCGCAAGCAGCCCGTGATGAATATCGGCCGCTGGACGCGCGACGAACTTTACGACTAAGGAACGCTGCGGTGAGAGTCGCGCTCGACACCAATATTCTGGCGTACGTTGAGGGTGTAAACGGCGCTGCGCGTAAAGCCGGCGCGACTGAACTGGTGGCGAAGTTACCTGCGGGAAGCACTTATGTCCCGGTGCAAGTGTTGGGCGAACTTTTTCGTGTACTCGTCCGCAAAGCGAAGTACAAGCCTGAAAGTGCCCGGGCGGCAATCTTCAATTTCCTCGATATATTTCCTCTGATCGAAACTTCCCCTTCCGTTGTGACGGCGGCGGCCGATTTGTCGGTTGATCATGGCCTGGACATTTGGGATGCTGTCATCCTTGCCGCAGCGGCGAGCGCGGGCTGCCGCCTGCTTTTATCGGAAGATATGCAGGAAGGATTTACCTGGAGCGGTGTCACGGTAGTGAATCCGTTTGCCGATACCAAGCACGAACTGCTGGCGGAATTGCTGGAATCGTGATCCGCCGGCACGAACCATGTGGGGACAGCCGCCCTCGGCAGTCCTGCCCTTCACTGCCGCAGCGTCAACCCGCTCAACACCCCTTGCTGCTTGGCGATCAGCGACTGTACTCCCTGCCGCGCATAAGCCATCATCTTGGCAAACTGCGCCTCATCGAATGCCTGGCGCTCCGCCGTTGCTTGCACTTCCACCATCTTGTATCCGGCTGTCATCACGAAATTCATATCCACATCGGCTCGCGAGTCTTCTTCATAGCAAAGATCAAGCAGGATTTCTCCGTCCACAATTCCCACGCTCACTGCCGCCACAAAGTCCCGCAGAGGAACCGACGTCAGAGTTCCCGCCTCCACCAACTTTTCCAAGGCCAGCCCCAGTGCCACAAACGCACCAGTGATCGAAGCCGTGCGCGTGCCACCATCGGCCTGAATTACGTCGCAATCGATCCAAATCGTCCGCTCGCCCAGCCGCGTCAAGTCAGTCACCGCCCGCAGCGACCGCCCAATCAGCCGCTGGATCTCATGCGTCCGCCCACTCTGCCGTCCCTTCGACACCTCGCGCGAGGTGCGTGTCAAAGTGGCGCGTGGAATCATGGCGTACTCGCTCGAGATCCATCCTTTTCCTGTGTTGCGCATGAACTGCGGCACCGTCTCTTCAATGGACGCGGTGCAAATCACGCGCGTATTCCCCACCTCAATCAGCACCGACCCTTCGGCGGTGGTAATGAAATCGGGAATGATTGAAACCGGGCGTAATTGGTCGGGAGTGCGATTATCCGAGCGATAGAACATACGCGAGGATTGTAAACGATAGCAATCAGTCGCCGTTGCGACGACTTGGAATCACGCCGTCCGACCGGCCTTTACAAAACTCCTCACAGCTTTTCAATTCTGCACGAATCTCTATACAACTAATCGGCGGGTTTCAGGTTCACTATGATGAGAGCTGATGGCAGGGCTCGGAAAGCGCCACAGAACGGAAGGCCAACGCCTTCAGGAGGTATCACTGATGTCTCCGAAGCTTCGTCTTTTCTGTTTCTCATTCCCCACCAAAACAAAAATTCAACAGAACCTGACACTCGCCACACTGATGTTTTTCTCGCTAACACTCATCTCTCTAAAATGCCCAGCCCAGCAAACAACCGCGAACCAGCCGGGAGCACCATCGCAAAATACCGTCGCGTCGGCGAATCCCACCTCCAGCGTTACAACCGTTACGATCCCCGCCGGAGTGAACATCGCCTTGGTGCTCACGCATCCGATCCAGAGCAGATACATCCATCGCGGAGACGATGTGTACGCACAGATTGTTTCGCCGGTGACGGCGGGCAATGAAGTTGTCATTCCCGCGGGAACGCTGGTCCAGGCTAAAGTTGACAAACTCGGACGCAACGGCAGCCGGGGAGAACTCACACTGCAATCGATGTCGGTGATTTTTCCCGACGGTTATGTCGCTCCGGTTACGGGCCCCCTGACGTGGCAAAGCGATCAAGGATATGCGCTGAAGGATCCGGGAAGCGGACGCGGGGGCGCTGCCCTTGGTCTTATCGGCGGAGGCGCGGGTTTGGGCGCATTGATAGGTCATTCGGTCGGCAGTTCGCAATCGACGGTAACTACTACCCTGCCTCCGGGCTGCACCGTAGGCTTTCCCAATTGCCTTTCTTCCAGCATGGTCGTTCCCGCGCGAAAGGGGATCGACACCGGAATCGGAGTGACGGTAGGAGCAGCCGCTGGCGCCATCGGCGCCCTTGTGCTGTTGGGAAGTTCGCATCACTTCTTTCTGGACGTGGGCGCTCCGATCGAGACGGTTTTATCGCATCCGCTCATCCTAGAAAACGATCAGGTTAGCCAGGCGGTAAAAGATGCAGAACAGACGCCGGTGCCCGAGCAGCTCATAGCACCGCGGCCCGTTCCGCCGCCGTATAACAATACCTGCTGGACCCCCGGCACTCCCGGCACGCCCGGCACTGACATTCCCGGGACACCCCCTATCGGCAATTCACCCGGAACTCCCCCGATTCACATCCCAGGAACTCCGCCCACTCCACCTACGCCGTACCCATGCCCCTAAGCGGTCTGGCCAACCAACCGGCGGAGAGTTTTCCTGAACTCTCCGCTGGGTTACACTCGTGCTCGGGTCCAAAATGACCGCCAAACCCGAAAAACGAAACCCGGAAAACAAAGGCCGAAGCCCGATTCTCATCGCGCAAGCCACGCGCATTCAATCCGCCGGCAACAAGCCCAAGCTGATCGACGAATACATTGGACACGTCAACTCCCAAACCTCGGGCGCGAGCGTGGCCCACATGCGCAGTCCCGCGGGCTGGCTCGAACCCGGCCAGACTCCCGAGTTCGACGAGTTCACCATCGTTCTGAAAGGAACGCTGAGGGTCGAGCACAAGAGTGGATCTTTTGACGTGACCGCCGGACAAGCCATCATCGCCCATGCCGGAGAATGGATCCGCTACTCCACTCCTCACGAAGACGGAGCCGAGTACATTGCCGTCTGCCTGCCCGCTTTTTCCATGGAAACAGTGCATCGGGACGAAAGCTAGCAGGATTTACCAGCATTGGCCTTGCAAGGAACAATTCCATAACCATCCGCGTAACTTTACCTGCGGATATCCGCAGAAAGGCCTAATCTGTGAAAAGGCTCTATATCCGGCTGCAAGCTCTTCTCCTTGCCGCTCTGCTTGCCCTGCCGCTAGTTCGAATTCACGCACAGGCTCCGCCTGCACCCGACTCGCTTTCAAGACGATTCAGTCGCTGGACACACAACTCTTTGACGCCTACAACCACTGCGACCTGGAGAAATTCGGAACGCTGCTGGCAGACGATTTGGAGTTTTATCACGATGTCACCGGCCTGAGCCGCGGAAGTCTAGCTATTGTAGATGGCGTCAAGAACAACATTTGCGGCAAAGTGACCAGAGAACTTATTCCAGGAACACTTGAGGTTTACCCCATTGCCAACTATGGCGCGGTAGAAATCGGCGTGCATCGTTTCCACCATCCGGGACACGATAACGATGTCGGCGAGGCGAAGTTCATTCACGTCTGGCAAAACAAAGATGGAGTCTGGAAGATTACGCGCGTCATAAGCTTCGACCATCACCCCTTGACGAAGTGAGCGGCTCAAAGCACCCGCTCCACACTATCTTCTCGGCGAGCCTCTTCCACACGCGAAGTCCTGCGGCTGCCAATCCATAGTTCGATAGAATCACTTCATGCCCAATCGCTCCGTAGCCGTCTTCGATCTCGGCGGCGTGCTCATCGACTGGAATCCCCGTTACTTGTACCGCAAGCTTTTCAATGGCGACGATGCCGCCATGGAACATTTCCTCGCCACGATCTGCACCTCCTCGTGGAATGCTCAGCAAGATGCGGGGCGACCTTTCGCCGAGGCTTGCGCATCCCTCAAGCTGGACTATCCCGGCTACGCTGACCTAATCGATGCCTGGATCGAACGCCAGTCAGAGATGATCACAGGACCGATCCCAGGCACCGTCGATATCCTCGCGGAATTGCGCGACCGCAGAGTCCTTCTCTATGCCCTCAGCAATTGGTCCGCGGAAACTTTCCCTCTATCCCTAAAGCGATTCGATTTCCTGAGTTGGTTCGACGGAATTCTGCTCTCCGGCGATGTGCGCCTGCTTAAACCGGATCCGCGAATTTTTCAGGTTTTCTTTGAAACTCATTCCATCGATCCCGCCGGCACAGTCTACATCGACGACCTCAAGCCGAACGTGGAAGCTGCGGTCGCCCTCGGCATGCATGGCATCGTCTTCACTGACGCTCCCGCACTGCGCAACGAATTGGTGAAGCTGGGACTGTTGGTGCCGAGGGTGCAAATCGATGGTGCGCAAATCGATCACGCTGCCGCGTGGGTCACCGATCTTGAACGCGCCCGCGCCTTCTACGAACGCTGGTTCAAAGCCACGCCCGGCCCCCAATACTCAAGCTCGACGCGCGATTTCAAATCCTATTTTCTCTCGCTGGGATCCGGTGCGCGCCTGGAACTCATGGCATCGCCAGCTGAATCGCCTCGGCCCGCCCATCTCGCTCTCTCCGTTGGCTCGCGCGACGCGGTGGATCATTTGATCAAAGAGATGCAAGCCGAAGGCGTTCGCGTCGTCAGCCCACCGCGCCTCACCGGAGACGGATATTACCAAGCCGTGATCGCCGACTCCGAAGGCAACCTCTTGGAAATCACCGCCTAGAATTCTATATCTTTCCGTCCATACTGCCACGCCTGCGGCCCGACTTCCCCGCCAGTCGTTTCTCGCGCGCCGTCGACGAATCCTCACTTCCGGTTTTCTTACCCAACGCCTTCCCAATAGCCTCCTCCACCGCTCGCAACTCATCTTTCTTCCCCAGCCGTCTTGATCGTTTGCTCATACCATCCTCATGTCACAAATGTAGCCGCCGCCAGTTGGACAGCGATCACTCCCACTCAATCGTCCCCGGAGGCTTCGATGTAATGTCGTACACCACGCGATTCACGCCCTTCACTTCATTCACAATTCGCGTGGAAATATTCGTCAGCACTTCGTGCGGCAGCGCAACCCAATCCGCCGTCATGCCATCTTCCGAACTGACCGCGCGCACCGCGCAGGTGTAAGCGTAGGTCCGCATATCGCCCATCACGCCCACCGACATCACCGGCAGCAGCACGGCAAACGACTGCCAAATTTTCGTGTAGAGTCCCGCGCTCTTGATTTCGCTTACGACAATCTCGTCGCACTCGCGCAGCAGGGCCAGTCGCTCGGGCGTAACCTCACCGAGAATGCGCACCGCCAGCCCCGGCCCTGGAAACGGCTGCCTCTGCAAAATTTCCTCGGGCGTCCCAAGATCGCGGCCAATTTTGCGGACTTCATCTTTGAATAGGTCCTTCAGCGGCTCGATCAATTTCAACTTCATTTTTTCCGGCAGCCCGCCCACATTGTGATGCGACTTGATCACCTGCGACGGTCCGCGCACCGAACGCGATTCGATCACGTCCGGATACAACGTTCCCTGCACAAGATAATCGACGCTTCCCTCTTCTTGTGCGATGCGATGGGCTTCGTCATCGAACACGGCGATAAATTCGTTTCCAATGATCTTGCGCTTTTTCTCGGGATCACTCACGCCCTTAAGCTTGTCGAGGAAGCGGTCCGTCGCGTCGACCGCATCTAAACGTAAACCGAGTTTGCCGCGCAGCGTCTGTTGCACTTTCTCGAACTCGTTCTTGCGCAACACGCCGTTATTTACGAAGATGCAGGTCAGGCGCGACTTCCCGCTGCCATTGCGCAACGCGCGATCCACCAGCACGGCCGCTACGGAAGAATCCACACCACCCGAGAGCGCGCAGATTGCATTCCCGTTTCCCACCTGCTGCCGCACCTGCTCGACCGTCGAATCGATAAAATGCTGCGGTGTCCACAATGGCTTCGCGCCACAGATGTGAAAGATAAAGTTGCGCAGCATTTCCGTGCCATTCCGCGTGTGATTCACTTCGGGATGGAACTGCACCGCAAACCACTGTTTCGCCACATTCTGAATTCCAGCAACCGCATGCGTGGTTTTTGCAGTCAACTCAAATCCGGGCGGCAACTCGAGCGCTTCATCTCCATGCGACATCCAAACCGGCTGTCGCTTAGCCATACCCTGAAACAACACGGAGTCGGCGACGATGTCGACTTCCGCGTGCCCATATTCTCGCTTGTCCGCAGGCCGCACCTTTCCGCCGAGAGTGTGCACCATGAACTGCAACCCATAACAGATGCCCAGCACGGGCACGCCGAGTTCGAAGACGCGAGCATCCGACGGCGGCGCATCCTTGTCGTAGACCGACCACGGCGCGCCGGAGAGCACTATTCCGACTGGCGCGCAGCTCTTCACCTCATCCAGCGAAGCTGTGCACGGCAGCACCACGGAAAAGACATTCTGCTCACGGATGCGGCGCGCGATCAGTTGCGTATACTGCGCGCCAAAATCGAGGATGACGATGGATTGGTTGAGCGACGGCTGGTTAACTCTGGATTGGGTTTCCACTGATGAGTTTCTCAAATCCGATGGTTTGTGTAAAGCGCGGTTTGAATAAAGAGAGAGCTGAACTAATTCTCCGCAGCGAAGTGTGAAAGGTCGCTCAGGATCGGTTCGTCACGGTCGATGGAAGTTTGAACGCGCGCGATACTTGCTTGCGGCTCGGCGGGCGGTCTTGGCGAAGCAGCGAGCATATTGTCCGGCATTTCGGCAATGCGGACATAACCGGCGAGGCGCGCTATGTAGAGCCAGTCGACGACCGCAAAATAGGCGAGCGCCACCACGATGATGCCCGCGATCACCATCCGCGATGGCGCGATACGAATGAAGGCAAGGGGCAGCGAAACGGCGGTGATAGCGATGCTGAAAGCGACAAGATGCGCGAGGCCAGTCCAAATGCTTACCGCGAAAACGGAAGCGGTACGCTCCCGCACGGCAGTGACCGCTGCCGAAAGCGCGCCCAGCGCGTCTTTGCCGTCGCGGACGGCGAATATTCCGGCCAGCGACAGCCACCAGTTGAGCGCCCCACCCGCCGTACAAATCAACCCGGCTACTGGAAGAAACAGAAGGACTCCGAGACCGGGCCGGGCATTCGCCTTCACTGAAACAAAGCCGACAAGAATGGACGCGCCGCCGCAAGCTAAAATCATTGCCAGCACCACGGCGGCGCGCAAGAAACTTAGATCGAGCAAGGCGCGCACCGGCCGCGGCTTCTCCGCTTGCGATGTAATGGATGGAAGTCGTGAAGCCTCGTCTTCACGGAAGTAGGCAAGGAGCGCGCGCACGGTGGCCAGGCGGCCCATGGAAGCCGCCACGATCCAAAGCAACGAAAGCGCCAGGGCCGCGAACATCGCCGCCAAGATAGCGCGGTTCAGACTGCCGCGAAGGATGTGCGCAATGGCCTTTCCGACGAGCATGGGTTGCCTGGTCGACAGGAGAATCGAGTCCGCCGTATCGACCGGCAAGGTGTCCAGATACTCAACGCAATAAAAAACGAATAAGGCCGTGGTAGTTGCGCCGATCGTCCAGCGCCAGGCGATTTCCGCGAACGTGAACGCGGGCCGGCGGAACGCGGCGCGGAAGCCTTCGATGGTGGGGGACGGCGGCGACATTCGCTTTTTGCTCGTTGATTAGCATACCGCAGGTGTCAAAGGCCGCGTATCAGCGACGCCAGAATCAATACTAATCGTCACGAAACTCTACATTAATCGACGCTGATATATGCATCTGGCCAGAATCAGTGAGCATCTCTTCAGTAAGGCAGCAAGAATACGTATCAGGAGAAAATAGGAATGAAATCCGTACAATATTTCGCTTCGTTTGCCATCGTGGCGCTCGCTCTGTCAGTGGGCGCGTTCGCAAAGGACAGTCATTCAGGAACGTTCACTCTGTCAGATACTGTGCAAGTTGGTTCCACACAGCTTGCTCCCGGCAACTACAAGGCCGAGTGGAGTGGTCCAGCCAACGACGTAAAGGTTGATATCGTGCAAAATGGCAAGACCGTCGCCACGACGCAGGGGAAGATTCAAGACTTGCAGAAAGCATCGCCGTATGACGCGGTGCTTACAAAGACGCTCCCTGACAACACAAAGGCGCTCGATGAGATTGAATTTGGGAACCACACCGAAGCCCTGATTCTGGGAGGAGAATAAGAGCGGTTTCAGATTTGAAAAAGGGTCCGCACTTTTCGCGGACCCATTTTTGTTGCGCGCCTGTCACTTCACAACAATATTGACCAGCTTGCCCGGTACGTAAATCCTCTTCACAATCTGTTTGCCGGCTAGGGCGGACTTAACTTTTTCGTCGGCCAGGGCACATTCGAGAACGAAGTTCTCGTCCGCATCGGCTGGCACAACGACGCGGCCGCGCAATTTTCCGTTGACCTGCACCGGGATTTCGAGTTCCTCTTCTTTCGCGAGCGCAGGATCGTATTGCGGCCACGCGGCTTTGAGGAGACTTCCCTTTTCGCCGAGCATCTCCCAGAGTTCATGGGCAAGATAGGGAGCGAAGGGGGCAAGCAGCAAGACGAGATTGCGCTGCACCTCAGCTAGAACCGGCTTTGGAAAGGGAAAGTATTTCTGGCTGATTGCATATTCCGCCCCGTAAAGAACGTTCACCAACTCCATGATGGCCGAGATGCAGGTGTTGAAGTGCCAGCGCCCCTGAAAGTCGTCACTGACGCGCTTGATGGTCTGGTGCAACTTGCGCCGAATCTTCCGCGCCTCCTTTTCCGCCGACCTTTCCTCCGCCGCGATGTGACTCCGCACCAATCCGCTTGCTGTCGCAAGGACCTGAAAGTTCTCCACCTCCGCCACCGTGCCCTCCCGCACTGGGTTCCGCCGATAGAACCGATACACCCGCCCCAAGAATCTTTGAATGCCTTCGATCCCGGAGTCCTGCCAGTCGAGGTCGCGATCGGGCGGCGCGGCAAACAAGCTGTAAAGACGCGCGGCATCAGCGCCGTAGCGCGCAACCATTTCGTCCGGGCTGACCACATTGCCCAGGCTCTTCGACATCTTGGCGCCATCCTTGATCACCATCCCCTGGGTGAAGAGGCGTTCGGCAGGTTCATCGTTCGTGACGAGGCCAAGGTCGCGCATGAACTTGGTCCAGAAGCGCGAGTAGATCAAATGCAAGATGGCGTGCTCGATGCCGCCAATGTATTGGTCGATGGGAAACCAATACTGCGCAGCCTTTGAGTCGAACGGAGCATGGCCGTTGTGCGCGTCGGTGTAACGGTAGAAATACCAGGACGAATCGACGAAAGTATCCATGGTATCGGTTTCGCGCCGTGCCGGGCCGCCACACTTGGGGCAAGTCGCGTTAACGAACTCCGGCACTCTGCCAAGCGGCGATCCCGTGGCATTAGCAATATCGACATTCTCCGGCAAAATGACGGGCAAATCTTTTTCCGGCACGGGAATTATGCCATCTTTTTCGCAATAGAGCATGGGGATGGGCGTGCCCCAATAGCGCTGGCGCGAGATTCCCCAATCCTTCAAGCGGTAAGTCGTGGTCGCTTTGCCGAAGCCTTTTTCTTCGGCGTGCGCGGACATTTTCTTGATGGCCTCCGCGCATTCAATGCCGCTGTAGGGGCCCGAGTTGATCAACATGCCGTCGTGTCCGATGTAAGGAAGCGGCGGCTCGGTCACGGTTTCTTCCGGATCATTCGAAATAGGAAGAACAACAAGGCGGATTTCGAGCTTGTATTTTTTCGCGAACTCATAGTCGCGATCGTCATGGGCAGGAACGCTCATGATCGCGCCGGTGCCGTAATCCATGAGGATGTAGTTGGCCACCCAGACCGGAACTTTTTCGCCATTGAAGGGATTGATGGCATAGCGGCCCGTGGCAACGCCGTGCTTTTCAATCTCGCCGATGTCTCCGGTTTCTTTGGCTTTGCGCTGCTCGGCGATGAGTTGATCGACTTTAGCGCGGAGATCCGGATTGGAAGCGGCGAGATCGGTAACGATGGGATGTTGCGGCGCGAGTTGCACCGAAGTCGCGCCGAAAATCGTATCCACACGGGTAGTGAAGACGGTGATGGTGGAACCCGCCGGGCCAAAGCCGGTATGCGGCTGAGAGTAGTCGAGCTTGAAATCGACCAGCGTACCTTCGCTGCGGCCGATCCAGTTGCGCTGCATGGTGCGGACTTTTTCCGGCCAGCCATTAAGTTTTTCGAGATCGCGCAACAATTCATCGGCGTACTTGGTAATGCGCAAGAACCACTGTTCGAGCTCTCGCTGCTCAACGAGCGTATCTTCGTGGCGCCAGCAACATCCGCTTGGGAGGACTTGTTCGTTGGCAAGAACCGTAGCGCACCTGGGGCACCAGTTGACTTTGCTCTTCTTGCGATAGGCCAAACCCTTCTCATAGAACTTGAGGAAGAACCACTGATTCCAGCGGTAGTAATCGGGCAAGCATGTAGTGACTTCGCGCGACCAGTCATAGGCGAAGCCGAGGCGCTTCATCTGCGCCTTCATTTTGGCGATGTTGCCGAGCGTCCACTGGCGCGGCGGTGTGTTGTTCTGGATAGCCGCGTTCTCCGCAGGTAAGCCGAAGGAGTCCCAGCCCATGGGATGAAGAACGTTGTAACCGTTCATCCACATATAACGGGCGAGGGCGTCGCCAATCGAATAATTGCGCACGTGCCCCATGTGGAGCACGCCCGAGGGATAGGGCAACATTTCGAGGACGTAGTACTTCTTTTTTGTGGAGTCGGCTGCCTCGGCGGCGTAAAGCTCGGGATCGGCTTGCCAGCGCTCGAACCATTTGGTTTCGACGAGATGAGGGTTGTAGCGCTCGTCGCGCTCAGGAGAGCGGTCGCGCCCGGATGAAGTCACGGTTGCAGTTTCAACTTTATCTTGCGGCGGCATAGAGATATGCACCTATGGTCGATAGAAATTGATTTTACAGGAGTAAGTAGAAAATTCTCGATTGGCTGGCTCAACGAGCCAGAGAGAGGGGCAGTCGCAGCGGCATTGCGGGCTCGCGACCAGTGACGAGTTCGACGTGGTTGCCAAACATAGTGAATTTAATATAGCACAGAGGCGAACTTGACGTCTCTGGCTTGGGCGCGGCTTGTGACGCCAGTAACCGCCGGGTCACAACACGAGCCGCTTCAGAGCCTCCACGTTTCGGCGGTCATCGCCTAGCCTATCGATGGGAGTTTCGGCGATGAAGGCGGCGTGGGCCAGGCGAAGATCGTTGAGCAGGATGCGGAACGGTTCGAGGCCGATGGTTCCCTTTCCAATCTGTTGATGGCGGTCGAGCTTCGATCCGCAGGGCGCCTTGGCGTCATTGCAGTGGATGACTTTCACATTGTTAAGGCCAATGGTAGCGTCAAGATGCTGAAGCGTCTGGTAAATGCCAGCTTCAGTGACGATGTCGTATCCCGCGACGTGGGTGTGGCAAGTGTCGATGCAGGCGGCGATGGGCACGCCGCCGCGCAGGCGGTCGATGATTTCGGCAACTTGCTCGAAGCTGCCTCCCAGGGAGAATTCAGCACCGGCGGTGTTTTCGATAAGGATCGTCAGACCCGATCGGGCCAGGTCGAGATTCTGTGTGGCAGCCTCGATAGCGGCGGCGGTTTGTAATAAGCCCGTTTCGCGATCAGAGCCGCGGAACGACCCGGGATGCAGGACAAGATAGTCGGCGCAAACGGCCAAGGCGCGCTCCACTTCCCCGCGGAAGGCTTCGATGGATTTTTTTAGAAATAGCGGATTCGTGCTGGCCAGATTGACCAGATAGTTGGTGTGAATGGCGAGCGGTTTGAGATCATACTTGGCACGCAGGCGAAGCATTTCGTCACATAACGGACGGCTGAGTTCGTACGGTGCCCACTGGCGCGGGCTGGAGGAGAAAATTTGCAAGGTGTTACAACCCAGGCGGTAGGCGCGCTCGGCGGCGTTGTGGATTCCTCCTGCCGTTGAGGTATGGATCCCGATGCGGCGAGAAGTAAGGCGGGGCGGGCGTTTAGGTCCGGGACGTGCGAGGATGTCCGGTTCGCGGGCCATAGAGCGGGGCATCAGCAAAGTATAAGGCGGGACGAAGTTTCTTAGAGGCGTAACTGGAGGTGGTTGCTGCGTTTGCGGTGCAGCGGCGGCAGCGGTAGACTTGATGAGCTAGCTTCGTGCCTGGGGCGGAAATGCCAGTCGAGTCTCTGCTCGGCCGCATGGTTCGTTAAGAGGGAATCTATGTTAGTCGTGATGAAGGCGCATGCCACCGAAGAGCAGGTGCGGAGCGTTTGCGAAAAAATCGAGAAGCTGGGATATCGAGCCCATGCCATGCCGGGTGCGCAACGCACTGCTATTGGCATCACCGGCAACAAGGGCGAAGTGGAGCAGGGCACGCTGGAAGAGATGGCCGGCGTGCAGGAAGTCATCAAAGTCTCCAAGCCCTACAAGCTGGTCAGCCGCGATATTAAAGAAAACAATACGATCATCCGCTTTCCGGGGACCGCGGCGACTATTGGCGGGAGCGGGCTGGCGATTGTGGCGGGACCCTGTGCGATCGAAAGCCGCGAGCAGGCGTTTGCCGTAGCCGAGCGGGTACATCGCGCGGGCGCGCAATTTTTTCGGGGCGGCGCTTACAAACCGCGGACTTCTCCTTATTCGTTTCAAGGACTGGGCGAGGAAGGCCTGCGCATCATGGCCGAGATCCGCGAACAATTTGGGATGAAGATTATTACCGAGGCGATCGATAACGAGTCGCTCGATCTGGTGGAAGAGTATGCGGACATGATCCAGATTGGGGCGCGGAACATGCAGAATTTCTCGCTGCTGAAGCGCGCGGGACGGGCGAAGAAGCCGGTGCTGTTGAAGCGGGGCATGTCGGCGACGCTGGAAGAATTCCTGATGGCCGCGGAATACATTCTGAGTGAAGGCAATTACAACGTTGCCCTGTGCGAGCGCGGGGTGCGTACTTTTGCCGACCACACCCGCAACACGCTCGACCTGAGCCTCATTCCGGCGGTGCAGAGGTTGAGCCATCTGCCGATTTTTGTCGATCCCAGCCACGGAACGGGCAAGCGAAATAAAGTTACACCGCTGTCGCGTGCGGCTGTGGCCGTGGGCGCGGATGGACTGATGGTGGAAGTGCACAATAAGCCAGACGAGGCCATGTCGGATGGTCCGCAGTCGCTGTTCCCCGATCAGTTCGATGAATTGATGAAGCAGGTGCGGCAGATTGCCGCCGTGGTCGGCAGGACGGTGCCGGAGATTGGAGTGAGGGAGACGGTGGGAGTTAGCAAATAGCTCGCGGAGGCGCGCGCGATTATCGTTATCATTTTCGGCCGAAAATATGGTACTGGGTCAGTTTGAGGATGCATCGGGTTATTTTATCGGCGGTGGGCTGGTCCAGTGCTCCTGCGCCACAGTATCTGTCCATGCTGAGCCTAGCGGTTGGAGTTGCAGCCAAGTCTCGGCGAGCTTGCCACCCTGTATCCGGTAAACCTGCATGCCTGCCCGGGTGTGCGTCTCGCCGGTGTTTGCATCAGTCCACTTCAGCGTAAAGCGGAACCAGGCGCGGTCGCCCTCGAATGAGTGATCGTACACCGCGAACCGTAGGCGCGGTCGTTGCTCTCGCGTCTTGGCAATCTCCGCTGCGTAGGCTTCGCGTGTGACCGTTCGGTCACCAGCTTCGTCATGCCGTATGTAGGTCGGCCCGACGCAAGTGGGGATCAGGTTGTATTGGCCTTCATGCCAAACCCGCTCCCATCGGTCGAACAAATCGCGTAGTGTAGTCTCTTCTGACATCGATGATTTTCCTTTCGCGTGTAGAGAGGTCTCGCCGTAAGCCGTGGGGCAGGTTACAGTTGCCGTCCAAATGGCCGCTAAGAGAATCAAACGAACACGCCAGTTCACCATTTGTCTAGCTTAGAGGGGCGGCCATAAGAGGGTCAATCTTGTGCATTTCGAACTGACCCACTACCGAAAATATTCCTTCCTTGTGTATAACCTGATAATATGATTTTATGAAGGAAAAATCCATCTCGGTCACCGAGGCGGCCCGCAACTTTGCCGACTGCGTGAACCGCGCCCACTATCAGGGCGTGACATTCGTGCTGGTCAAGAATGGAGTGCCGATGGCCCGCATTGTGCCCCATGAGAGCAAAAGCTGCACAGGCAGAGAATTGGCGGAAGCGCTGCGCGAAGTTAAGTTATCTACCGAGAACGCGAAGGCCTGGCATCGGGACTTGCAGAAAGGACGAAAGATTCTCAAAGCTCCGATAGACAAGTGGCAATAATTCTGGACACCGACGTCATTATTCGCGGCGAACGGGGAACCTTCGACCTCAATCGTTGGCTGGCTTCGCAGAGGGACGAGGAGATCCAAATTGCGGCGATTACGGTCGCTGAATTGTGGCACGGCGTAGAGCGCGCGTCGGGCGCCTACAGGGTCGAACGACAAGACTACATTCGCAAAATCCTGAGTTTAGTGAAGATCCTTCCCTACACCGAAGCGACTGCGCTGGAACACGCGCGCATCTGGGCAGCTTTGGAGTCTTCCGGCAAAATGATCGACTTCTACGATCTGATCGTTGCTGCCACCGCCTTGGAACACCGGAGCGCGGTAGCGACCTTCAACCAACGGCATTTTACCCAGGTACGCGGGCTGAAGCTGATCGAACCAAAGTTGTGAGACGCTCTAAACACAGGCAGCCCGCAGCCATTGATCTTTCCGGCTATGCAAAGAACTGTAAAGTCTATAGCGTTTCTTCCTGGGCTGAGTCAATCTAGAAGCAATAGATTACCCGCGCGGGCGCCGATAGGAATGCCTTGCGAGAGCCAGTGAAAACGCTGCAAGCAAAGGCATTAATTCCGAGATTAGGGTTTAGCGTAACTTAGTGAGAGACTGAGCTTATGTGTTTCCAAGAAAGCAGTTCAAGACTGAGGACAATCGCCGTGGCTTTGACCCTGCTGGCGTTTCCGTGCCTCACGTTCGCCCAGCACGGCGGCGGGGGCGGGCATATCGGCGGTTCTGCTGCGGGTGGCGGGGGCCTGAGTTCGGGAAACCATGCCAGCGGCGTCGACACGAAGGATGACTTGCAGGACTTTCACGAAATTATGGCGGTGCAGGCCAGCAACGAGCAGAAAGCCGCTTATGCGGCGATGCTAAAAAGCACGAGCGCTGCCGGCGCGGAATTGCAAGCCCTGGCCGAGCAACTGGGTAAGGGCAACAATGCGCCCGAGGTCGCGAGTCGCGACAAGCGCTTCCAGGATGCAATCGAAGTCGCGCGGACATTGAACAAGAGATTTCTCGAGGGATTCTCCGAGCCTCAAAAAAACGGGCTGAAAGAAATTACCAAGCGGCTGGGAAAAACGGACTCTGAGCTTGCGCAACAGGCCAAGACGCTGGATCAGGAAGTGGAAGCGAATGCGAACGCTACGCAGGTAGCCAACTCCGCACAGAATCTGGAGCGGGCACTCACCAGCTTCGAGCGCGCACAAGCCGATCTGGGCGAGGAAATGAGCATTGCAGCCAACGTCGGTTCGGACACTGCTTTCAATCTTCCCGCGGTAAAGAACACAGTAAACTTGGGAGGCCATCCGGTCGCCGTAACCACTTCCGCCGTGATTTCAAAGGCAGTACCAGCGGGTGGCGGTGAGAACACTTTCTCCGTGAAGTTGACGGCCGACATGTCGGACCTCCAGCAGTCGATTACTGACGTATTACGAGCCCAACTCGACAAAGCCGAGCAATGTGGGGAGCGGATTGCTGTGCAGACCGCGGATTTCACGCCGCAGGCGGCAGGCGGTTTGGTAGCCGTGCAATTGCATTACGAGCGATGGTCTTGTGCCCCAACGTTCGGCCGGCAGAACATGAACGAAATCGTGGAAGGCAACGGTACGATCACAGTGAAGCTGACACCGGCGGTCGCGGAGGGCGGTACATTGCAATTGCGGGCGGAGATTGCCCGGGTGGATGCGGAAGGATTAGTCGGTGAATTACTGCGCACGGGAGTTGTCGGCGAAGCGCTGCGCGATAAGATCTCGGAATTAGTTCTTTCCGCATTGCGCCAGGGCGGAGACTTCAAGACGGCTCTCCCGACCGAAGCGCGGAGCTATGCGACGCTCGGGAAGGCACAGTTCCAGGGTACGGGATCGGGCCGATTGATCGCACGATTTGATGGAGACATTCGAGTTTCGAACGAAAATCTGGCCGCAGTGACCGGTGCATTGCAAGAACGGTCGAATCAGGCCGCGGGAGAAATGCCGGCGCGGCCGGCGCTAATGGCACGTTAGTTAAAGCTTTCGGAACAGAGCGCTCTGGTAATCTTATGGCTTCCAGATCTTTCCTGGGAAGCAGCCTCTATCTTGCGAAAACTCCTTTTCATCATTGTTCTGCTTCCGCTGCTGGGCGCGGCCGGGTGGTGGTATTTCCGCGAGCAGCCTCTGCCGGATTATGGTCCCGCGTACCGCGAATATGCCTACATAAGCAACGGCAAGAGCAATACCGTCAGCGTGATCGATCTGAGAACTTTCGAGCTCGCGAAAACCATCGCCGTGGGCATCTCTCCGACCGGAATCGCCGCCAACCGCCAGAAAAATGAAATCTACGTTGTAAACTCGGGATCGAACAACGTCAGCGTGATTGACGCAGAGAGGAATTCCGTGGTGGCCACGATCGGAGTTCACGGGCGGCCATATTTTATCGACGTAGCGGAAGATGGCAAACGCGCTTATGTGGCGAACTCAGGCTCGGCGAATGTCTCGGTCATCGATCTGGAGAAGCGTGCCGTGCTGGGCAATGTGCGGGTCGGCTCTGCGCCCGGAATAGCGCGGGTTTCTCCCGATGGCGCGACTGTCGTAGTATCGAATCGCGACGATGACACAGTCTCCCTGGTCGATCCCAAGCTGTTGCGCGTGCGGGCGACATTGCCGGTGTGTCAGCACCCGGAAGATATCGCCATTCTGCCCGATTCGAGCAAAGCCTTTGTGGCATGTTCCGGCTCATCGCAGGTCGCGTCGATTGCATTGGCTGGGAACAGGAACGGTCAACCTACGGGCGATCGGGTGCTGGCGCTACTCGATGTGGGACGGACTCCGGTCAGTCTCGCGCTGAAACCGGATGGCGGCGAGATGATGGTTTGCGATTTCGACTCTGACAGTATTTCGATTATCGAGACAGCGAACGATGAGGTAGGCAGCAGCGTGCTCATCGGGCAACATCCCGCCCGCGGCCTGGTTACGCTCGATAACTCGCGGCTATATGTCAGTAATTTTGGCTCTGATAGTGTGGCGGTCTATGACATCGAGCTGGGCAGGCGCATCGCCACCATGCCCGTGGGCAGTCATCCCGACGGATTGGCGCTGTCGCAAGATCAACGCTACCTGCTGGTGCTCGATACGCAAGCCGGCGACGTGACGGTCATTCAGAAGCGCACAGCGCGAAAGTTGGAGCCCACGGAGTATTCGCTGCTGACCATGATTCCCGTAGGCCTTCAGCCGAATGGAATTGCGGTGAAGGCGTTCATGGTTACTGGACCGAAAACAAAGTAGGGAGTGCTCGCTACGTAATCGACGATAGCAAGTTCCTCAGGAGCTTCCGCCCCGAGGCGTGCTGAAGAGTCTACACAGCTGCGGGCTTACCGCAGAACTTGTCTAGCGCGGCTCTCAGGTCGGCGGCGATCGCCGGAGCTTCGCGGGATTCGATGTCACGGCGGGGCATCATGTAGACCAGTTGCCCGTCGCGCAGAATCGCAATCGCAGGCGAAGAGGGCGGTTGTCCAGTGAAATAACCGCGAGCGCGTTCGGTCGCCTCGGCGTCTTGTCCGGCGAACACAGTGAACGCCTGATCGGGATGCGCGGCCTTCTCCAAAGCCATGCGGACCGCGGGGCGCATGCGTCCGGCGGCGCAGCCGCAGATGGAATTCACAACCACCAAAGCCGTGCCGGACTGCGCTTTGAGGGCTTGATCGACAGCTTCACCGGTGCGTAGTTCTTCGATGCCCAGCCGTGTTAATTCCTGGCGCATCGGGATAACCATGATTTCGGGATACATTGATCGCGCTCCTTCATCGAACACTCTAATAACTGTGCGTATCTTGATTCTAACCCACAAAGGACCGTAGCTCGGGCTACGAACCCGATTTCTGCAGCGCTTCCTGCGCCGAGTGCGCGTCATCGGGGCTTAGACCCGCTTGCAGTGCGGTCTGCAAGCTGGTATGAGCTTGTGCCGGCCGCCCCGCTGCCAGATAAGCCATACCGAGGTGAAATTGGAATTTTGCGACTTGCGGATTTTTCGCGACCGCGGCTTCGAGCGCCGGAACAGCCGAATTGAACAGCCCCTGTCTATAGTAGACCCAGCCCAGTGTATCGTTGACGGCGGGATCATCCGGCTGTTGCGCTTTCGCCTTCTGTGCCAGGTTGAGCGCGTCGCTGAGAGATCCGCCATGATCGGCGTAAAGCCGGGCGAGGTTGCTTAACGACTGATAGGAATTGGGATCGACTCTAAGCGCATCCTGATAGGTTTGGCGCGCGCGGTCGATGTTCCCGACATACTCATACACCTGCGCGAGCAGAATATAAGTGGGAAGATATTCTGGGAACTTGCTGCGCGCCGCTTCGTACTCCTGAATCATGCCCTGAGGCCGATTGGTGGCGGCATAGACATGCGCCAGGGCAAGATATCCATTGACATAATAAGGATTCAGCGCGATGGTTTGCTGATAGTTATGCTCGGCGCAGGTCCAGTCTTTCTGCGCGATGCAGAATTCCCCCTTAGCGACATACAGTTGGAAGGCCTTCGGCTGGGCGGAGATTTGGCGATCCATGCGCAGGCCTGCCTGTTTGGTCTTCCCTTCTTTGGCCAGGACCTCGGCCAGGCCGCTCAGGGCCAGAGCGTAATCGGGAGTAATCGCCAGTGAGCTCTCGTAGGCCTTCTCCGCGCCCGCGTAGTCACCTTTCATGCTGAAGACTCGACCCAGACGTTCTGGCGGCGCGGGATTGCGCGGGTTTAACCCAGCCGCAAGTTCGAATGCCCGTTGCGCCTGATTCAAGTCGCCCAACAACAGGTAGGAACTTCCCGCAAGAACGTGAGCATCGGCTACCCAAAAGCTGGTCGCAATTACCTGGCTGGCATAGGCGAGCGCGAGATTGGCGTTATTTTGCTTCAAGCTAATGTCGCCAAGCCCGAGCAGCGCGGGCAAATATCCGGGCTGAACGCGGATGGCATCGCCGAGCGCCTGCTGCGCCTGCGCTGGTTGTTCCTGCGCGGAATAGACTTGCGCCAGATAAAAATACACCGCGGGCAGATCGGGAGAGTCTCTGATCAGATTTTCGAGCTCGGCGATCGCCTCCCGCAGGCGAAAGGCGCCGAGATCACTGCGTGCGCGCAGCAGCCGGAAAGCTGTATCGCGGTGATCTTTATCTCGCTGGTCGATCCATTGGCCGGCATCCTGCCATCGACCCAATTGCAAATAACATTCCGCGACCTTTCTTGCGGCCGCCTGGTCGTTATCATTCTTGCTCACTAGGGCACGAAAACGGTCAAGCGCTGCGGACGCATCGCCATTGCTCAAATAGAAATCCGCGACGGCGCGACGCCCGTCAGGATAATTCGTATCGCCGGCTTCCACCTGATCCAGCAACCGTTTCGCCTCAGGCTGGCGATTGCGCTCCGTATAGAGCGCAGCCAACGCCATCGGCAATTCCACCGCTCTTGGATCCCTGGCGATTCCCTGCTGCAGAGTTTGCTCGGCCCGGTCGGGAGCATTCTGGCCTTTATAAAAACTCGCCAGATTGATGAAAGTCTGTGGGTCGTCCGGTTTGATATCGACTGCAGCCTGGAAGCTTTTTCCCGCTGCGCCGTACTCCGCATCCAGCAATTGGGCAAGGCCTAAATCCTCATACGTTTGAGGGTCGCGGGGATTGAGAGCAAGGGCTTGGTTGAACTCGTTCTCGGCCGCGATGTATTGCCGCTGGTGAAGCGACACCTGGCCAAGCAAACGGTGGGCCCCGGCATTCTTACTGTCCTGCTGGAGCACGGCATCAGCCTGCTGGTGCGCCTCGGCATATTGAGTCGACGAAATCAGCAGATCGCCGAGGTGCAAGCGTGCGTCGAGGTTTCGCGGATCGAGTTCTACCGCGTGTGCGAGAGACTGGCGTGCCGCGGTGGGATACTCCTGCTGAATCTGCTGAAGGCCCAAGCGGTAGTAAGCATCGGCAAAATCAGGATTGATCTGGATGGCCTGACGATATTCATCCTGGGCCGAGGCGAATTGTTTCTCCGCGAAATATTGGTTTCCCTTCTCGACGTGCTCCCGCGCGCGGCCGGTACTGCGGCAAGCGGGCAGCAAACTGAAAGCCCCGGCGATCAGAAGCAAAACAATAAACTTGCGCGCTAGCAAAAAGCGGGATTGAGTCATTTGTTCCCAGCGACAGGGACCGGACGAACGAAGCGAACGTTCCGATATTAACCGAGAATTATAAGCGAAACGCCGCTTGGCGAAACGCCGCTTGGGGAACGACCGCATGGTGCGAACTAAAGCCTGAATTCTCGAGCACGATGAAAAGGCACGGCCATAAAAGCCGTGCCTACCTTGGATCGATACAAACGCTGGGCCCGCTTGTTTGCCGGACTTCTCGAACAACAACAGCTTCTAGTGTTTCCCTTGCTTGTCGGCTTCGATCAATTGAGCGACTTTGGAGCTCGTTCCCACGGGCTCAATCAAGACCACATGATGCTGGTTCAGGAACATGCGATCCGGACCGTGCCACTCATTGCCCCGGCGCACTAGAACGCTGGTGACGGCCTTCGTTTCCTGGTTGACTCCGCTTTGAATGTAATACACGTCAGTCAGTTCAGGAAAGTCAGATCCGGCGTTGGTTAGTTTGCCGTAATAGAGCTGGCCGTTATCGAGTAGGACAGCCGCGTACGGAGTGGTAATCTCCGGTCCTTTGCGGCTCCCAGTTCGCTCACAAGCGGTCAATCCAGCCAACACAATCAGAGTTGCAACCCACACGATCCGCGTCTTCAAAATAATCCCCTCGCTATAGCAATAGAGTCACTTCTCGCCCCGATCTTATCACCGCGCAATTCGAGGCAGAGAGGGAGGCATTACCTTGACTGGTACGCGGCGATTGCTGGAGGTTTCCATCCAGCCCAGCGTCGATGGCGATGGCGTGCCGATGGCGTGGCTGCCGCCCATCCAGCCAGTCGAGACCGCCACGTTGTTGTGCAGTGCGGGCGAGTTCACTTCGGTTGCGATCTTCGACACGGCTACCGGCTTCGCCATGGTCCCGACCACCGGAACGTGGTCCCAAATGCGCAGGACAGAGCCTCCCGCCGCGATCGCGTTGGAATGTCCCAATCCCGCAACCATGATTGGCTTGGAGATGATTGGCTTGGCGAGTTTGCTGGTTCCCACAAGGCGAGCGGTGCTGGTTAGCACGGGTGCCTTGCTCTTGCTCGCGAGGGTGGTCGTGGCAACGATGGCCTGCGACGAAGCGGGCTGGTTCTTCGAGCCCGGTCCGGTCACAGAAGTCAGGGTGAGTACCACGCTGTTGCCAGTGTAGGAAACGGTAAATACGTCGGTGCCGGAGGTTACGGTTCCGTTGGTGAATGAACCCGTCAGCGTTCCGGTGGTGGTTAGAATCGTGAACGTGTCGCCGATGTTGGAAGCGGTCAGCACCAGGCCGTTGACGATCGCCGCGGTCAGCGTGCCGCCCAGGCTGGTATTGCCACTGACGCTCAGCGCGCTGTAGGTACCCGTGGTCAGGCCGCCGATGGATACATTCATGGTTCCTGTCGCCAACTGAGTATAAGTTCCGGTAATGGCCAGCAAGCCCGCCTTGCCGCTGTCGCCCACGTTCAGCGTGACCGCTGCCCCGGTTACATTGCCGACTGTGGTGTTGCCTTTCAGCGAACCCGCCCCGAAGATCGATCCGCCGGTGGCCGTGATGTTGGTGGCAGTCAGGGTTCCATCAACGGTGGTCGTGCCCGCCGTCTGATTGTAGTTGTGGTTCGTTCCGCCCACAGTCAGGGTGCTTCCCACTCCAACATCTACCGTTCCGGAGTTGCTGAAGTTCGCCGTAGTGGCCGTTGTGAGGCTGGCATCGGCGGCTAGCGTAAACGTACCGGAGTTCGTATCGAATCCGGCCAGGGCGTTGCTGGTGCCGTCCTTGATGCTGAACGCGGTTCCGGTCAAGGTCAGGTTCGCCGCGTTGGTAGTGATGCCACCGTTAGCCGCCTGAAGCTGGAGCGCGCCGCCGATGGTGTAAGTCCCGCTGGCCAAGGTACCGGCGCTCAGGTTGGTCAGTGTGCCGGTCGATACGGTGAATTTGCTGCCGCTGTTAATCGTCATCGCTCCCGAGTTTGTGAAGCTGCCAACGGTGGAGAAGTTGGCTTTGTCCGCCAGCGTCAAGACGTCGGTATTGCTGCTCAGGTTGGCCAGATCGTTAGTCGTGCCGGTCTGGATTGTACCGCCTTCAAGCGTCAACACGGACGAGTTCGTGGTGATGTTGGCCGCCGCGGTCAGATCCAGGTTGCCGGCCAGAACAAACGTTCCGCCGGAAAGAGTCGTGCCGCTGATCTGAGTAAGAGCCGGTGCAGAGAAGGTGTCCCCGGCGTCGATGGTGAGTGAGCCTGTGTTGCTAAAGCTGGCCGCAGTGGTAGCGACTAGCGTGCTCGTGCCGGCGATCGTAAGGTGCCCGGTGTTGGTCGCGAGGGCGCTGAGGGCGTTCGAGGAGCCAGATTCAATCGTGCCACCCTCGAGAGTCAAAGTCGCGGCATTCTTGGTAATCGTCAGGCCGCTGGTTGTCAGGTCAAGATTGCCAGCCAGGATGTAGGTGCCGCCGGCGAGTGTCTTATTGTTGTTAGCGCCGTTGAGCTGCGTCAGCGCCGTGGCGGTAAAACTGTCACCAGAATTGATGGTCAGCGTGCCGGTGTTGCTAAAACTGGTGGCAGTCGTGGAGACGTTATTGCCGGAGCCGGCAATCGTGAGGCTCTTGGTGTTGGCAGCCAAGGCAGCTAGCGCATTCGCCGTGCCGGATTTAATCGTGCCACCCTCGAGCGTCAAGGTAGCCGAGTTCGTCGTGACGCTGATACCAGTGGTCGTCAGATCGAGGTTGCCACCCAGTACATAAGTGCCAGCCGACAGCGTGGTCCCGGTGATTTGCGCCAGATTGCCAGCAGAAAAGCTGTCACTGGGGTTGATGGTCAGGGTTCCGGTATTGCTGAAGATGCCCGCAGTGGTCGAGACGCTATTGCTGGAACCACCGATGGTCAGCTTGCCGCTGTTGGTTGCCAATCCAGCCAAAGCATTCGTGCTGTTGGCGTTTTCGATCGTGCCGCCGGCCAGAGTAAGGTTAGTGGCGTTTGTGGTAATCGTCTGATTTGCTCCCGTCAGATTCAGGTTGGCATCCAGAACGTAAGATCCGGCCGTCAGCGATCCACCGCTGATCTGCGTTAGCGAACCCACCTTGAAGCTGGTGCCGCCGAGAATGGTCAACGATCCCGCGTTGCTGAAGCTGCCAGCATCGACAAAGTTCACGTCGGTGGTCAAGCTGCCGGTGGATGTGATGCTGGTCAGTTTGGCGAGGGCGTTAGCATTGCTATTACTGGTGTCGAGGATCTGCCCACCGTTTTCTTCGGTTACGCTGGCCGACAAGGTGGTAATGCCGGTAGTGCCGCCCGAGGCGAAAGTAATGTTACCGCCGTTGGCGATATAGGTGCCGCCGGTCAGTGTATCGGTGGTGCCGTTGTAGTTTGTAAAGCCCGAACTGTTCACGTTGATGGCGATGGTCTGGCCCGTGATGTTGGCATCAACCGTGCCGTCGTTGGTGAATCCCATGTTGCTGGAGCCAAGGTTCCCAGCTCCCTCGATGGTGTTGTGGCTGATGAGAATTGGAGCCGTGCCCGCGCCGTAGATCAGGTTCACGTACTGTCCATTGCTGCTCGTCATATCAATGGTCCCGGTACCGTTGAGAGTAACCGAACCGTTGATGATCAAGTAGGTGCTGTTGCCGGTACTCTGGATGTTCACCGTGCCGTTGTTGGTCATGGCTCCGGTGAAATTCAGTTGGGCGTTGTTTTGGACGTTCAGCGTTCCGCTGTTGGTTAGGGTGGTAAGGTAGACAAAGTTGTTGGCTAGGGCATTGATTACGCCCGTGCCGACAGTCGTCAGCGTGCCGCCGGTGATGGAAACGCTACCCGTAAGGTTAACCGCGGAGCCAGCCTGGGCTTCGATGGTCCCATTCGTGTTCGTCCAACTGGAACCGTTGAGCGTCATGCTGCCGCCGTTGGTGGCTTCCATCGTCTTGGTGTTGGTGGCGGCCGTAAACGATTGCAACTGCAAGTTCTGGGCACTGATGTTGGCGTTGACCGTTCCGTTGTTTGTGAAGGTGCCGCTGTTGATGAGGCCCGCACCCGCAATGGTTTCGTCGTTGGTGAGCCCGCCGGCAGAGTCAACGTTGCCGGTGTACTGGTTGTTGCTGCTGGTCAACACAAGCGAACCCGTACCCGTCAGCACCGTCGCGGTCGGGGCATAAAAATACGTATTGTTGCCCGTGGCCTGCAGGGTGATCGTTCCGTTGTTGGTAATGGTGCCGGAGGAAACGATTTGCCCATTGTTCTGGACGTTCAGAGTACCACTGGTGGTCAGGCCGGTGAGATTGGCAACATTATTGGCAGCGACATACACTTGCCCCGTTCCTGCCGAACTCAGAGTTCCGCCGGTAATAGCTACGCCGCCGGTCAAATCAACGGAGGAACCGGTCTGGGCCGTGATCGTACCGCCCGCGTTATTCCAGCTGGAGCCATTAAGCACCAGGGTGCCGCCTCCCGAAGCCTCCATCGTCTTGGTGTTGGTTGCGGCCGTAAATGACTGCAACGTCAGATTTTGGCCGCTCACATTCGCGTTGATGGTCCCATTGTTTGTGAACGTGCCGCTGTCGATGAGGCCCGCACCCGCGATGGTTTCGTCGTTGGTAAGGCCGCCGGCGGAGTCAACGTTGCCGGTGTACTGTCCGTTGCTGCTGGTCAATACAAGTGAGCCCGTGCCGGTCAATACGGTCGCATTGGGGGCGTAAAAGTACGTCTGGTTGCCAGTAGCTTGCAAGGTGATCGTACCGTTATTTGTGATGGTGCCAGTCGAGTCGATCTGGCCATTGTTCTGCACGTTCATCGTGCCGGTGTTGGTGATATTCGTTAGGTTTGCGGTATTGTTGGCGGCCACAACGATGGCTCCGGCACCCGTCGTGGAGAACTTTCCGCCGGAAACCGTCACGTTACTGGTGAGCACTACGTTAGAGGCGTTATTGCTGCTATCGGACCCCACCGCTTCGATGACGCCGTGGGTTCCGTTCGTGATCGTGCTGCCGAGCAGCGTGAGATTGCCGCCGTTCGTCGCTTCCAACGTTCCGTTGTTCAGCATGCCGCCCGCGCCTGCCTGAACGGTGAGGGCTGTAGTCGATACCGTCGGACTGATGTTGGCGTTAATCGTGGAATTGTTGGTCAGAGTCAGAGCGCCCGCTCCGACGTTGCCCACTCCGGAGACGTTTTGATCGAGGACGAGCGCTGTCCCGCCTGCGCCACTGATTTGATTCCCCCCGCCCGTGCCTAACACGATGGACCCAGATCCGGTCAAAGTTGCGGTGCCCGTGCCTGCGGTCGTCACATACAGCTCGGTGGTGTTACCGCCGCCTTGCAGATTGATTACGCCATTGTTCGTAATCGTTCCATTGATTTCAGTCGCGGCGTTGTTTTGAATGTTGTAGGTGCCCGCAAGGGTGAGCCCGGTCAGGAACACGTTGTTGTTGGCCGCGTTGATGACAGCGCCGGTACCGGCAGACTCAAGCGTTCCCCCGGTGATGCCTACATTGCTGGTCAAGACGACGGAAGAACCGGCCGCAGCTGAGATGGTTCCGGTATTGGTCCACGTGCCGTTGCTCATCGTCAAAGTGCCGCCGTTAGTCGCTTCCATAAGGCCGGCGTTGGTGGAGGTGCTGGACGTGTAGGGATTCAGCTCAATGTTGCCGCCGCTTACATTCGAGTTGATGACGCCGTTCGAAGCATTAACGACTGCAATCGCGCCGTTACCGATAGTGCCCCAGCCAGTGATGTTCGACTGGTTCGTCAGGACAGTACCCGAAACCCCGTTAATGTAACCTGTCCATTGGTTGTTGGTGCTAGTCAAGACGACCGAGCCGCTGCCGGACAACGTAGTATTTCCGGTCAAATAAAGTTCGGTCGTATTGCCACCCGCGTCCAGCGTGATGGTTCCCGTGTTGGTGAGTGTTCCGTTGATTTCCGTGGCGCCGTTGTTCTGTACCGTGAAGTTGCCGGTGTTGGTGACGTTGGTCAGGAATATATCGGTGCTGGCCACGTTGTTAATCACACCGCTTCCCGTGGTCGACAGGGTCCCGCCTGTGATGCTTACATTGTTCTGCAGATTCACGGTGGAACTCGCCGCCGCAGTAATCTTCCCTGCTCCGCTCTGCGTCCAGGTTCCATTAGAGAGAGTGAGCGTTCCGCTGCCCGTAGCTTCGAGCGTGCCCGTGTTGGTATTCGTGCAAGTGGCGCAAGTGTCGGGATTGACCAGTAGGGTCTGGCCGCTGATGTTGGCGTTCATTGTCCCCGAATTGACGAAGTTCAATTGCCCGTTGCCAACCGTGCCCCCGCCGGTGATATTCGAAGAAGTGGTAAGAACGGAGCCGCTGGTACCATAAAGGTTTCCGGTATATTGCCCGTTGCTGCTGGTCAGGTTAATGGTTCCACTGCCGCTCAGGGTCAGATTGTTTTCGATATTCAGCCCTGTCGTATTACCGGATGCGTTAAAAGTAATGGTGCCGGCGTTGCTGATGTTGCCGCCCACGAACACTGTGGAGTTGTTCTCGATCGTCGCCGAGTCGCCTGCATTGCCCAGCGTGAGTGTGCCGATGGTAAAGTCCTCGCTATTACCGATAGTCGTGGGCGCCGAGGCGGTGCTGATAGCGATGTTCTCACCGCTAGTGATGGCGCCATTATTCCAATTGGCCGCGTCGCTCCAGTCCGTGTTACCGGAACCGCCTCCGCCCGTCCAGGTGTCGGTGGTTCCTGGGGGTAGAGCTTGCCGCGCCGCTTTGCGCCCTTGTGTTGCCGAGGTTGCCAGAGATTGCTGGCTCGGCAGTGTTCTCGTTAAGAGCTTGTGCTTGGATCCAGCGGCTTGCGCCGAGGCTAGGCCGTTAAGGCCGAAAAGCGCGGTGAGGAGGTAAAGGGCGGAAATCGACAGAGTAACTGCACGAGAGGACACTGGGCGCATTAGGTGCTCCATAGAAACAGATTCAGTTTGAAACGACAGCCAATCTTGGCGTTGTATTGATTCCCTAGGCTTAAAACATACGAACAACTGTACCAACCCGGACGGGCTCGTAGAGAGGGCACACGAATCTTAGCCAAGACAAAAAAATTGTCAAGATGAAAAATCTTGCAACCGATCTTGCCCCGCGATTCCGCCCTGCCTGATAGCCCCAGAACCAACCTTCAACTTCCCCCAAACCGTTTGAACATCTAAGACGCCCCAACTATTACCGTCACGCCGGGGCGTGCGAAGTACGAACTTCGACTCCACGTTAGCTTGATAAGCGAACTAGATAACACAAGCAAGGGACAAGACGGGACAACTCGGGACATTTCAGGGCACATCCTCCCCACCAGCCGGAAAGACGACTATTTCCTTGTATATGAACGGTTTCGCGGGTGGGAGCTAGAACTGGTTCCGCAGGACGCGTGCAGTTTTCTGCATATCTGACTCGCCTCTCGATAAGATTCCGGCGGTCAGAAACTCTCGGGTGGATTTCGGGTTTCAATTTAGCATAGCCGGATTTTGTAATGCTCTTGGGGAACCGAGCAGATCGAGACGTGAGTCTGAGCAACCCGGCGGGCTACGGCAGCAACGAATTCAGATCGGTTCCATGGGTATGGTATCGATAGTTAGAGGAGGCGTCACGAATGGATAAACCGTCGAGATTTCTGAGTTCTTTGTTCCTAGCGGGCGCGCTGACCGCGTCTGTAATAGGAACCACTGCTTGCGCGCACCATTACCGGGTCTATGACCCCTACTACAGCGACTACCACGTCTGGAATAATGACGAAGTCGTCTACTACCACCAATGGGCTCGCGAGAACCACCGCGACGAGCACAGAGACTTCCGCAGTATTCCTCCGGGAGAACAAAAGGAATACTGGACCTGGCGCCATAGCCACGGCGACCGGCATTAGACCTTCGATTCGGTGAATCTGCAGCGGCAGGCGAGCACTCGACAAGCTCGCCTGCTTTGCCTTTTCCCGCTCGAACTCCTTCGCGGACCCGCCGCCGCAAACCGCGACTTGCAGCGTCCCCCATCCGCGCAGGCACTCCGACTCATTGTCTTTATGTTCTAATGCTTCCTCAGCTTCGACTCTCAGAACTTGCTCAAATCAACATGGCCGGGCCAGGAAATTGACCGCTGAAGACTCCAATGAGTTAAGTGCGGCTGGGGCAAAGGTTCAGGCCCGTAGCGCCGAACTGCGCAAGGAGCTTGGGCTGTTTGACCTGGTCATGGCGCAGGTCTTGCTCGTCATCGTGCTGGATTTCTTCGGCACCGCCGCCAAGGCCGGTTCCGCCCACGTGGTTTTCTGGCTGGTTGCCTTCGTTCTGTTTTTCATCCCTTTGGCCCTGGTGGTTGCGCACCTCAATCGTCTAATGCCGCTCGAAGGAGGCCTCTATGAATGGGCGCGGCTGGCGTTTGGCGATCAGGTCGGGTTCCTGGTGGCGTGGAATCTGTGGCTCTTCGTGATCTTGTACGTGGCCGTGATCGGTTTGGTGACCACGACTTTTGTGGCCTACGCCCTCGGCCCGACCGCCGCGTGGATCGCCTCCAGCAGAGGGCTGATCCTGGCAGTCTCGTTTGCCCTGGTTCTAGCCATGATGTTAATGGCAGCTCTCGGCCTGCGCGTCGGCAAGTGGCTGAGCAATGCAGGCAGTATCGCCACACTAGTCACTCTCGCGATACTTATCGTCACTCCTCTATTGAATCGCTGGCACGGAACGCTGTCTGCGTATCATCCGCTTCGGCTGGCGATGCCGCCCCTCACGCTTTTCAGCCTCAGCGTTTTCGCCAAAATGATGTTTGGCGCACTCAGCGGCTTCGAGTACGTCGCGATATTTGCGGGAGAGTGCCGCAATCCGGCGCGAAATCTTACTCGCTCCATACTCATCACCGCGCCTTTCATCGCACTGATTTACATATTCGCCACGAGTTCAATCCTGGCCTTCGTTTCGCCCGAGGCCGTGGACGTCGTGGGCCCCATCCCGCAGGCTCTGCACCTGGGGTCGCGCGCCTTCGGCTTCGCCGGCTTCGTGGTCCCACTGGCGATTGTCTTGCTCTTCGTGAACTACCCAACTTCGTTCAGCGTGTACTTCAGCGCCAGTGCGCGCCTTCCTATGGTCGCGGGCTGGGACCACTTGCTGCCCAACTGGTTCACCCGCCTGCACACCAAGTACAAAACCCCCGTCAACTCGATCCTGGTTCTGGGAGGCGTAACTTCAGCGGGCAGCGTGGTGGCCCTGATCGGAGTCGGTCCGCAGGAAGCCTACGAACTTTTGCTGACCTGGGGCTTTACGTTTTACGCCATAGCCTATCTCGCGCTGTTCGCCATTCCGTTCCTATCGCCAAAGGATCGTGGGCTTCGTCCGCGACTCTGGCTGCGAGTAGCTGCGGTCTCGGGATTTCTGATGACGCTGCTCTACGTCGTGCTATCGATCTTTCCTATTGTCGATGTGGAGAGTTCATGGGGATATTCGGTGAAGATCGCGGCAGTTGTGCTCGGCGGGAATTTAGCTGGATGGGTAATCTATCGTGCGGGTCAGCGCAAGCGGCTGAGCGAGACCGCATAATTGTCCTGGAACTCTTGCGAGATCGGTTTGGCTTCTTACGGATCGTTCAAGCTAGGGGAACCGCACATCCAGACTGTAAATCTCCTGCGTGCTCTTATCCCGCATCAGTAGCGGCGAGTCATCCGGTGCCAAGCCGACCCAGAACTCCCACGGATCGAACCCGCGCGGAATTTCCTTCAGGCTGAGCAGGCGTTCCACCTTGCCATCGGCCACGTTCACCCGCACCATGTCGTCTTTGCTGTCGGAATAATCCTCGGCATATAAATGCTTTCCATCGTGCGACCAGTTTTCGAAGCCAAAGCGCGATTCAGCAAGCTGAGACCATATCTTCTCTTGCACGTTATAGAGCATAAGCTTGGTCGAATCCGCGGAGAGTGCCGCGATGTAGCGTCCGTCCTGCGAACAGCGCGGGCTGAAAAGGTTTTCCGAACCGGGCACATCCGATACTTGAGAAGTTTGCAGGTCGGCGATATGGATATTGGGTCCGGCATTGGTTTTGTACTCCAGCCATTGGATACCGGCGAACACAATGGAATTTCCGTCGGGGGTCCAGGTGGGATCGCCCTGGTTGTGCTCTCCGCTGGTCACCTCGTGCGGCGTGCCACCGTCGGAGGGGATCACAAAAATCCGCCAGGGTCTTCCGGGACGCGACGCCATGAACGCAATCTGGCTTCCGTCGGGCGACCAGCGCGGCGCGTGAACCTGCATGGGCGCATAGGTAAGTTGCGTTCGCGAACTTCCGTCCGGCTTGCTGCGCCACAGCGTAAGTTCAGGATGCGAGACATACGTCACCCACTCTCCATTGCGCGTGATATCCGCTTCGCCCGCGGAAACTCCCGGAAACTCAATGGAGAATTGTTGCGACTTGCCGTCCAGCCTCACCAGATCGAACCGGCGCTGCTGGCCGATGACGAAAAGCTTTTTCCCATCGGGACTGGGCGTGGGATTGCTGAAAATAAGCGGTCCCACTGTGAGTTGCGTGGGTTCCACTGCCGCTGAGCGAAACAGATTCCGCAACCACGCAGTGCCCTCGTGAATGGCCCAAATGTTCTGCGCGTGATCGCGCGTCGATTCGAAAAGGAAGTATTCTCCGTCCGGAGTCCAGGTTCCCCCGAACTCTTGTGCCGGATGGTTCCAATCGGGCAAGACCGGATGCAAATTTTGGCCATCAGGCGACATCTCCCACAAGGAAGAAGTGCGCTGGTTCGTATCCCGAATGGTGAAGCGCAAGCGGCGCCCGTCGGGAGAAAAGCGCGGCGCGAATGCCACTCCCGGTACCGTGACGAGTTCATGCGAATCGCTTCCGTCCGCATTGCAAATGTACAAGCTGGATTTAGCCGCGTACACAATGCGTTGTCCCCCGGGCGCCCAAGCGGCCGCATGGGCGAGGATGTTTCCCACCGGGCGAAGAGAACCGCCGGGCAACGGCAGGATCCAAAGCGGCCACTCCGTCTCCGAGCCTTCCGCCGAGCCCTTCACCAGCAATTCAGAACTGCCGGGAAAAAAATCATAAACATCGGCGCTGGCCAGCGAAATCGGTACGGGCGCGGTTTCACCACCCGAAGTGGAAACCTGCATCAACACCGAGTGACCGTTCAGGTGCTCGGAAAAATACAGCCGGTTTCCGTCCGTCACTAAGGATCGCTTGGATGTTCCATCACTCGTGATCTGCAACGATGAGACGACGGCAGGCGGAGATTCCGGAGATCTCGTGAAAACAATTGCCGCCACCAGCACCACCAAGATCGCTACGCCCCCCACGAGCAGCCACAATCCGACCCTCGCCTTAGGTTCGGCAGCGGCAACGGTGTGGGCCGTGGCAAACAGAGCGCGGATTCTGTCCTTCGAATCGGGGATAGGCTGCGGGGTCGGCGCGGCAGTCAAGGCTTGTCCGGATTCGATCTCGCGGCGCAGTCTCTGTAAGTCCGCGCGCATCTCCGCCGCGCTCTGATAGCGGTGCCCCGGATCTTTCTCCAGAGCTTTCCTTATGATGCGTTCCAGTTCGGCTGGAATGGAAGAAGCGAAGCGCAAAGGCCATTCCGGCGCACGGTGAATCAGAGAATCGAAAAATGCAGCTGTGGTCTGTCCCGTGAAAGGCAGAACTCCGGTCGCCATCTCATAAAGAACAACACCGAAAGAAAAAAGATCTGTACGGGAATCGAGGGGCCGGCCCAAAGCCTGCTCTGGCGACATATAAGGAATGGTGCCCAGCGCAAACCCTGGACGCGCCGGATCATCGGGCGATTGCGTGACTTCTCCGAAGGTGTTTCCACTGAGCACGGCCTCATCGCCCTCGGTCAGCTTGGCCAGCCCGAAGTCGAGGATTTTGGCGTGTCCCCGCTTGGTGACAAAAATATTTACCGGATTGATATCGCGATGAATGATGCCGTGGTTGTGGGCGGCGTCCAGAGCGTCGGCTATCTCGATGCCAACGGACAATAAAGTTCTTATGTCCAGCGGACGGCCCGCAATACGGTGTTTCAGCGGCAGCCCTTCGAGAAACTCCATGGCAATGAAGGACTGGCCGTCCTGCTCGCCGATGTCGTAAATCGTACAAATATTTGGATGGTTGAGCGCGGATGCTGCTTGCGCCTCGCGTTCAAAACGCGCCAGCGCATGCGGGTCGCGGGCAACTTTATCGGGCAGGAACTTGAGCGCAACAAAGCGATGCAGGCGCGGGTCTTGCGCTTTGTAAACCACACCCATCCCGCCGCCGCCAATTTTCTCGATAATAAGGTAGTGCGAAATCGTCCGCCCGATCACGTGGAAAAATCCTACGTTGGCAAGCTCCGGCAAGTCAATGAATGCAATCCCGTAGGAACTCGAGGCTGGAGTAAGTTTCAGCGCAGAAAAACGTGTTCGAAGTCTTCCACGTGAATATTCGATTTCCGGCGGATTCCACTGGCCACGCTGTAGACCACTAGCAAGTGATCCTCCACCACAAGAATTTCCTTGTCGTTGATCCAGCCAGCCAGCGTGGCATGCGGCAGAAAAGCAATACGCTGCGGAGGTTCTTCGACGCTCTTGATCTCGACCGCCGGAAGCTCCAGCAAAGCTTTTCGAATCCGCTGCGACTCTTCTGGATTAGGCTGTCCCTGCTCCGCCAACTGGATCGGAGTGTTCGGCTTGGCGGTAGCGACAATGGTAAAAGCCACAGCCGCCAGTCCCGGCACCAACTTGCCGCTCTCTGTGTAGAAGCTCACGTCGTAATCGGGATTCTTGTAGGCGGCCAGCTCATCGAACATGGTCAGGGTCTGGCCGCGAAGATGTACGAGGGTTTGATCATTGCTTTCATTCGACCATCCGCAGCAGCCCGTGTCGGGAATGGCTTCCAGGATTGCGCCCGCATTCGCGGCATCCAGCATCTGCCGTAGCGGGGGATTGACGGGTATTGCCGTCCATTTGCCTGCCCTTTCCTCGTAGACAGATGTCGATTTATAAATTGCCTGAGTCTGTCCCTGCACAAATAGAGTCATCAGAAAGAACCCATTGACTCCCTCCTCCGGAACCCATACCTCGGCGAATGGGCACGATTCTTCGCAAGCTCCCGTCGGGCACGAACAGTCGGGCAGCGTCATCGAGGCAATATCCTCACGGTTTCCCCCGCTGAGGTCGGTCCGCCAGCCCGTCCAAGTCACTTTGACCGAAAGATCCACGCTATCGCGCTGCAGCCGGCGTGTCTGGTTCGAGAACCAATAAATATGACTTCCATCCTCCGAAAGAAACGGCGACGGCGCAGACTCTGTGAGGGCGAGGTTCGATCCCATCGTCGAAGTGATGCGCGAGACATCGCGCGTCAGCGTAGTCGCCGCGTGGCCGTCCCAAAGCCATACTTTTCGCTCGGCGGCGATATCGTCATCCGCCAGGGGCAGAGTGACAAGCGGAGCGAACAGCATCTGCCCAAGATGATTGATGGAGACTCTCGCCGGAGATGCTGCAGCTTCTTGAGGAACTTTCACCGTCTGCTTCTCCGCAAACGTAGCCGGATCGTACTCCACCGCTTCGCCAGGCGCGCGCAATACCCATAGACGCTTATTCTGCGCAGCGGCTGAAAGGGTTAAGAACAAGACAGGAACGACGATAGCGATAAGCCTTCGCATAATTTTTATGTTCGAATTTCCAGATTGTAAGATGCCGCTATGAATTGTAAATCGCGGATTCGCTGGTGCCGCGACTCTTGCGTACAATAGACGTGAAAGCAATGAGCACACATCCAGAGAATCCCATGACAACGACTACGACGCCGCACATCCGCCCACAGCCCGCATCGGCGGCGATTCCCGAAGTGCCCTTAACCACAGAGGGCTACAGCGTGCTCCACCAGATGATGCGATTCCGCTGGACGGCATGGCGCGCGTTGCCCGAGGCGACAAGATCGGCTATCGCTCAGGAAGCCGCGTCCGTGCTGGGCGAAATGGAACAGAGAACCGGCGGCCAGTCCGCGCTGTTTTCCCTGATCGGTCACAAGGGCGATTTAATGCTCGTGCACTTCCGCAACTCGTTCGCCGAACTCAATCAAGCCGAACTCAAGCTCGCCAGCCTGCGCCTGAGTGATTACCTCGAACCTACGTCGTCGTATCTTTCGATTATCGAACTGGGACTCTACGATTCCACGCTCAAGATTTACAAAGAACTCACCGCGCAGGGCATTCAGCCGCACTCCGACCAATGGAAGGCTGAGATCGAATGCAAACTCGGACGGCACCGCGAGGCGATGCATCCGCGCCTGTTCCCCGACATCCCATCGAATCGCTACTTGTGTTTTTATCCCATGGACCGGAAGCGCGGTGAAGACAAGAATTGGTACACGCTCCCAATCGAAGAGCGCGCTCGGCAGATGAACGACCACGGGCTGGTCGGCCGCCGCTATGCCGGCGAAGTGAAGCAGATCATCACCGGCTCCATTGGCTTCGATGATTGGGAGTGGGGCGTCGATCTCTTTGCCGACGATCCGCTGGTGTTCAAGAAACTAATCTATGAAATGCGCTTCGACCACGTCAGCGCCGTCTATGCCTTATTCGGCCAGTTCTACGTCGGAGTGCGCTGCCCGGCGGCAGCACTAGAAAAACTGCTGAGCGGCGACCTGCCGAAGTAGCAATTGGCAGTTAGCAATTAGCGTCGGCGGCTACAGCGGCTGGGCGCCGATGGTTAGCGGCTAATTGCCAATTGCCAACTGCCAACCACTGGAGAACTCATGTCAACCCTCGGACTTATCGAATACAAAGACGCCAGCCCTGAAGTGCGAGCCGTTTATGACGACATCATGGCTACACGCAAGACGGATTGGATCAACAATTTCTGGAAAGCCATCGCTCACGATCCTGCTACCTTGAAGCGCACCTGGGAGGCCATCAAGCAGATCATGGCTCCCGGCGCGCTCGACCCGCTCACCAAAGAGATGATCTATGTTGCCGTCAGTGTTACCAACCAATGCCACTACTGCATCGCGTCGCATACTCTTTCGGCGCAAAAGAAAGGCATGACCGACACCATGTTCAAAGAGTTGATGTCGGTCGTCGGAATGGCGAATGAAACCAATAAAATGGTGACGGGATATCAGGTGGAAATCGACGAGCAGTTCAAGAAGACTCGCTAGTCGTCATAGTTAATAGCTCAGCAAGCACAATGTGGGGACAGCCGCCCTCGACTGTCCGCCGCGCGCAGCGCGGCTTTGTTCTCCGCTAACGCCGGTTGAATTTCCACTCGTGCGCCTTCATATCCACCTTGCGTCCGCGAAACCTTACGCCTTCCGCTTCCAGCCGCAGCCGCTGCTCGATGGCCGAATCGCCTCGCAATTTGATCTCTCCACCGGCTCCTAGCACCCGTTGCCATTGCAATTCGAAGCCGCGATGCAAGACTTTCGCAACCTGCCGCGCCGCTCCGGGGAGTCCCGCTGCCCGCGCCACCGCTCCGTACGTCGACACTTTACCTTTGGGAATGCGGCGAATCGCGGATTCAATGCGCATCCGCATCTTCGACGCCGGATCGGGCGCAGATTCGGGTAGACGTTTTTTGGCGACCAGTTTTCCAGGCCTCTTAATTCCCTTCTTCACAGCGCAATCCATCCTATGTGAATCAACCACAGTGAGCCCACCGAGACCAGTAGCCACAGAATAATTCCCTGCAATAACGGCCGAGGTCCTACTTGTTTGACTGTTGCCACGGAAATCCCGCTGCCGATCAGAAACAGAGTAGCGGTCAATCCAATTTTCGCAACTCTCACCGCGATCGCGTAGGCATGCGCCCCAGCCGGAAAATACGTGTTGCACACCGCTGCCAGGCAGAACAGACCGATGAACCAGGGCCACTCGATTTTGGCTTTCGCGCCGCGCACCACCGCCGTCGCCACCGAGAGTGGAACAATCCACAGGGCACGCGCCAGTTTCACCGTGGTCGCAATGGCTAAGGCGACAGCTCCATACTTGGCCGCAGCGCCCACCACCGAACTGGTGTCATGAATGGCTAGCGCGGCCCACAATCCGAATTGAGACTGGGTCAACTTGAGCGCCGCTCCGATCGCGGGAAAAATCAGCAGCGCCACCGAGTTCAGCACGAACACGGTTCCCAGAGCGATGGCCATTTCCTCATCGCTGGCCTGCGTGATGGGACCGACCGCCGCAATCGCGCTGCCCCCGCAAATCGCGGTCCCAGTGGAAATGAGAAATGCGGGCACGCGCTGCACGCCCAGCAGCGCGCCCAATCCCATGCCGGCGAGCAACGCAAAGCTAATGCCCAGCATGGTATAGACAAAGCCGCTGCGTCCGGCCTGCACCACCTGGTGCAGATTCATTCCAAAACCAAGCCCGACCACGGACGCCTGCAAAAGATACCTGGAAAACTTTTTCGCCTCGTTTCCATAGGGGTGGGGCAATGTAAGGCCGAACACCAGCCCCAGCGCCAGCGCGATCGGCGGAGACACAAAGCCGCTGGCGCTCACCAGCAGGCACAGAATGAAAATTATGCGAGAAAACATTCGAGAAGCCCGACGCGCGCATGCCCGGCTAAATCACAAGCCGCGGTCATGCCCCAACTCGCAGGCCGGATCAGGCCGCCTTGCGGAAGGATTCGATGGCTTCCGCCTCGGAATTGTATACATCAAAAACTGTCAGCAACTTCGTAACTTGCAGCAGATCGCCCACGCGTTTGGTCAGGTTCGTCAATTTGATGGTGCCGCCGGCGTTCTGCGCGGTGGTCCGCAGCGCCACCAGCGTGCCCAAGCCGCCCGAATCGATGTAGTTCACTTCACCCAGATTGAGCACGATCCGATTATTCTCCGCCACGGCCTTCTTCACCGTTTCCCGTATCAGCGAAGACTCCTCGCCGAACACAATGCGGCCGCTGCAATCCACCACTAGAATTCCATCTTTATTTTTTGTTGCCAACTTCAGTTGCATTCAGAGACCCTCCTTTGCGCCGCTTTTAACCCACGCCTACAAAACCGTGAACAACAAGATTGACGCACCAGACTATCGCTTGCGGTTTAGTTTTAGCAAGCCTCCCAAGGAAAAAGTGCCGTCACGCCACGGTGCCTCCCATCACGTATAATCATCTCTCCCGCTCATGAGCTATACCGTCCTGGCGCGCAAATATCGGCCGCAGAAATTCTCCGAGGTCATCGGACAAGAGCACGTCACCCGCACCTTGCAGAATGCCCTGGAACAAGGGCGCACCGCGCATGGCTATATTTTCAGCGGGCATCGGGGTATTGGAAAAACTACGGTCGCGCGCATTCTGGCCGCGGCCTTGAATTGCCGCTCGTCGGATAAGCCGCTGGCCGAGCCTTGCGGCATCTGCGAATCCTGCACCGAGATTCGCGCCGGCAATGCCGTCGACGTGATCGAGATCGATGCCGCCACCAATCGCGGCATCGACGAAATTCGCGAACTGCGCGAGGCCGCGCGCTACAAACCGGCGCGCGACCGCTTCAAGATTTATATTCTCGACGAAGCTCACCAAATTACGGACGCGGCGTTCAACGCCCTGCTGAAGACGCTGGAAGAACCCCCCGACCACATCGTCTTCATGCTTGCGACCACTCAGCCAGAGGACATTCCGCAGACCATCCGCTCGCGCTGCCAACATTTTAGTTTTCGCGCTGTGAAGTTTGACGACATAGTTGCACAACTGCGCGATCTCGTCGGCCGCGAAACAATCGAAGCGGATGACGACGCTCTTGCCCTGCTCGCCGAAGCTGGCGATGGCTCCATGCGCGATGCGCTGTCGATCCTCGATCAGGCGATCGCTTCCTCGAGTAGCCGACTCACGGCAGACTCGGTTCGCAACCTGGTGGGAGCCGCGCCCGCGCATATCCTTGAAGAAGTCATGCAGGCCATCGCCCGCAGCGCCAGTGAAGAGGTGCTGCGGCAAGTCGATCACCTGATCAGCGAAGGCCACAGTCCAACCCACTTCGCTCGCCAGATGGTGCGCTTTCTGCGCAATGCCACCGTGGCCAAGATCGCCGGCAAAGACTCTTCCCTGCTGCAGATATCCAGCGAAGAGCGCGAACGAGTCGATCGCGTTGCACAGTTATTTGGCGAGGAAGATCTTACGCGCCATTTGCAAATCATGCTGCGCACCCACGGCGAACTGGGATACAAACAGGAGCAGCGTTTTCATCTCGAGCTCGGTCTGCTGAAAATGTCACACGCGCAGCGGTTGTTGCCGATCGAGCAACTGCTGAGCGACATGGCGGGTTCTCCAAATGTTTCCGGGGCTGCAACCAATGCCTCCCGGACCGTGCGGCCCTCGATCGTAGGTTCGAGCGCGCCGGAGGCACGACGCACGGAAGCCGTCGCGCCAGCCCGCCCGAGTTTTGTTTCGCCCTTCGCGGCTGATTCCGCGCGCAAGGGCACGCCAAGGCAGGAGTTCTCGACGGACGCAGGTTCCGGCGCTTCAGTTTCCGGAAAACCAGCAACCGAGGAAGGTCCGCGCTTGGTCGCGATGAGCAATTCATCTGCGCGAGTGATCATGGGAGCTGCCGCACCGGCGGATGTGAACCAGGCGGCGCCGAGTGCGCAGATCGTCTCTCATCCGGAGCGCCAACCGGAATTACAAGTAACCCAGCAGCCAGCACCTCAACTGCAAGCCTCAGCAGAGCCCGCAGCTGTCGCGACGGCTGCGCCCGCCGAGAGATTACAATCCGCTGTGCTGCAAGCGCTCATGGATGGAAACCAGCGCATCCTCGTCTCGATGCTGGAAGCGGGCGAGTGGTCAGTGGAAGGTAACGACGTAGTCATCAAAGTTGCAGAGTCGCAAACCGTCGTCGATATGTCGCTGAGCGCCGATGCCAGGCGGCTGGCGATCGCGTCCGCCAGCGGAGTTTTGGGACGAGCCGTGAAGTTGAAGATTATTTCCGGCGCGACCGTTGCGCCGACCGAAGCGAAACGCAACGGCGCGACGCGACCCAGTGCATCTGGCTTAGGAATCAGCGGACGCAGCCGCGCCGAACAAGACGCCGTAGTACGCCGTCTGCAAGAAAAATTTGGCGCCGAGATTCGTACCGTAATCGATTATAGGGACGGGCGATAAAGAAAGTTTCAAGGTTTCAAAGTCTCAGGGTTTCGCAGCCAGACTTTCCGACCCTGAAACTCTAAACCTTGAAACTTTGAAACCTGAGGTTCTTATGGGCGGATTCAATCTCCAGGAGTTGATGTCGAAGGCGAAGTCTCAGTACGATAGCTTACAGAAGAAGATGCAGGAGACCGTGGTGGAAGCCTCATCCGGAGGCGGCACGGTAACGGCTAAGATGGATGGCCGCAAACAACTACTAAGCCTGCGCATCGATCCTGAAGCGGTGAAGTCCGGCGATGTAGAAATGCTGCAAGATTTGGTACTCGCTGCAGTGAACGAGGCCGCTCGCAAGATCGATGGAGCGATGCAATCGACCGTGGGCGGCATGCTGGGCGGCCTGGGCATCGGCGGACTGTGAAGAGACTGGGCGATTATGCGATTGGGTCACTGGGTCATTTCGCCCATCGCTTGGGTTTTGGCTTTCAAATCGCCCGATGACCCGATTACGCAATCACTCAATTCTTCTATGATGTCTAAATTTGCCGAGCCGATGTCGCGGCTGATCGACGAACTGAAGAAACTCCCGGGCGTGGGCACGAAGAGCGCGCAACGGCTGGCGTTTTACATTTTGCGCGCCAGCGATGAAGATGCTGAGGCTCTGGCCGCAGCCGTGCGCGACGTCAAGGCCAGCCTGCGCCTGTGCTCGGTGTGTAACAACATTACGGACGTTGACCCTTGTGTCTATTGCACCAGCGCAACCCGCAACCAGCGCTTGGTTTGCGTGGTCGAAGAACCCACCAACATTTCGACCATTGAAAAAACCAAACACTTCAACGGCGTCTACCACGTTCTCCACGGCTCGCTGTCGCCGCTGCACGGCATTGGTCCGGAACAGTTGCGCATCGGCAACCTCATCGCGCGCGTCGACGCCGGGAATGTCGATGAAATAATCGTCGCCACCAATCCCACGGTTGAGGGCGAAGCCACTTCGGCTTATCTATCGCAGCAACTGAAGCGGGTTGGCGTGAAGGTGACGCGCATTGCCATGGGCATCCCGGTCGGCAGCGACATCGAATATACCGACGAGATCACGATGTTGAAGGCGATGGAAGGCCGACGCGAGCTATAAAAATCCGACCCCCCACCCATAACATGGACAACGAGACTGAGCGTTGCCCATCCTTTGAGACAAAGGAATCAGGACGATCTCGTCTCAGCCTCGCCGCCGCTTTAGGGCGTTACTTCGAATACAGTGCCTGTTCCCGTCGTATTGCCTCCGCTCTGTGTGGTGCCATAAAAATGACCCGAGCCGTCGGAAACCAGTCCGGCATAGGGAAATGAACCGTCGCTGCCGCCTGCGAATACGTGCAGCACCGTCTGAGTCCAGTTTCCAGCGGAGCCAGGATTCAATTCATAGACGACCCCGCAGGCACAGTTGCTTGCGCTGTCGAACTCGGTGGTCCCATAAAGATTGCCAGAAGCGTCGAAGACCAACTGGCCGTGCGGCTGCTCCCCGTCGGTATAGTCGAAGGCAAGCAAAACAGTTTCCGTCCAGGCGCTGCCGGAAGGGGTGAGCTCGAAGACTGTGCCGCAGCCGTAAGGGCAGCTATCGATGTTGCCACCGAGACCGCTGACGCCGTAAAGATTTCCGAGCACATCCCGAGTCAGGCTGCCCAGGGGCATGGCTCCGTCGGCGTTTCCGGTAAACGCATAGAGTAATGTGTACTTCCAGACTCCTGCAACCTGCGTTAGTTCATAGACCGTACCGCAGCCATTGAAGCAATTCGCGTTGGTAATGCCTCCATCGGCCGTGACGCCAAAAATATTCCCCGACGGATCGAGAGTAACGCTCATAGGGTATTGAAGTCCGCGCAGTACATGGAGGACTGTGTACTTCCAACCACGGCCAGCGACCGGAGACAACTCGAAAACCGTGGTGTTGCTAACGCCGAACACATTGCCGGACGAGTCGAGGGTCACGCCCTGGCTAGGATTCGCTCCGTCGTTCGTGTTTTGGAAGGAATAGAGCACGGAAAACTTCCATCCTCCACCAGAGACGGGAGAAAGTTCGAATACATCGCCGAAGCCATACTTACCGCCACGGACGGCGGTGCCATAAACATTAGCGGAGGCATCGAGAGCGAGACCACCGTCTATCAATTCGCCGTCCGCGCCTCCGGTGAACTTATGGAGAACGGTAAACTTCCAGCCTCCTGCCGAGGTTGGAGATAGTTCAAAGACCGTTCCGCAACCACCTGAGCAGGCCGTATTTCCACCGTCCTCGGTTGTACCGTAGAGATTGCCGGCAGCGTCCCTCACTAGCGGAGCATCGGAAGTAGATGCATTCATCTTGTAAATCGTCTTCAGTGATGCGCCCGCGGCGCTGGTCGCGAGGAACGCCGTGATTGCGCACACTGCAACCGCAAAGCTGATCGCACGCGAGAAGAAAGACGGGCAAGCCGCGGCTCGCAGAAACACCTTGGGTGTCATATTAGGATCTCCTGGGGGGACTGCTTTGGGGGAGGGTGAAACTATATTGCGGGAGGGGTTAAGAGTCAAGACGGATGCGGGACATTCTTTTCAAAACCTGCTGGGAGACGACAAATCAATTGGTCAAATCTAGCTCCAGGAACACGTTAAGTTCTTGTTCCGCGGACGCCAGCTGTGCTCGCCGTCCTGCCCTTTCGCAATAGTTCCGGCCGCACGCCAGAGGGCACGTGCGGCCGTTGAATCGCTCACTTAAGGGGTGAGTTCGTACACATTGCCATAGCCCGAACCTGATGGGCCGGACGATGTGGTGCCGTAAAGATTTCCGCTGGAGTCGAGAATGACGCCGCTAATTGGGTACGCGCCTTCCGACACTGGGTCGAAACTGTGCAATACGCTCAGGTTCCACGCGCTTCCCGAGGGTGAAAGCTCAAATACGGTCCCCTCCGCATCAAACGTTCCGCCACCACTTGTTGTCGTCCCGTATACATTTCCGCCGGAATCCGTCGTCAGCTTGCCCTGAGGACGGATTCCAGCTGTACCGTGGCCACTGAACGTGTACAGCAGAGACTCCTTCCATCCGCTCCCAGATGGCGAAAACTCGACCACGGTGCCTGCGTTTTGGGCACCGTAGTTTTCAGTAGTAGCCTAGAGATTCCCTGCCGCATCCATCGCCAGCCCGCCGTAAGGGTTGCCCCCGTCTTTGCCGACGAAGTTATGAACGAGCGACGCCCTCCAGGGTCCGCTTGAAGTAGGAGAGAGCCTGATGATGGTGCCACAGCTATTACCGCTACACGACGTAGAATTTCCGCCAAACATCGCAGCTGCGTAAAGATTTCCTGCCGCGTCGAAGGTTACTCCAGCATAGGGAACCGAGCCATCCACGCCGTTCGAAAAGGCATGGAGTATTTTGTACTTCCAGCCTGCCGAGGAGGGCGAGAGTTCGTATACCAATCCGACGCCAAACGGATTGTTGCCGTTCACTTGTCCGCCATAGATCGTCGTGCCGTACAGGTTACCGTCGGCGTCAATTGTCAGGCCGGAAACTGGACCAAATCCGCCAGCCGACGTGCTGAAGGTGTGGATGACGGACTCAGTCCATCCTCCTCCCTCCACCGGAGACAATTTGTAGACCACGCCGCAACCGTTGGGCTGGCAATTCAGCGTTTTATTTTCACCGCCCATGTAAGCTGTTCCGTACAGATTGCCCGCGCCATCGAATACCAAGCCGCCTAACGGGTCGCCGCCATCATTTTTTTGCTTGAAAGAGTAGAGTATGCTTTCCTGCCAGCCGCTGGCGCTGGGCGAGAGCTCGTAAACGGTGCCGCTTTGATTCGCACCTCCTCCCGCTGTCGTCCCGTACAAGTTGCCTGCAGCGTCAAAAATCACACCCGCCCAGGGATCCCCGCCATCCGACGTCCCGCTGAAGCCGTGTAGTATGGTTTCGTTATATTGAGCGTAACTGCTTGGCACGAAAAGAGTGAGCATCAGCGTTGTGGTTGCAGCGATCAGGATGATCGAGCCCTGTCGCCCTTGGCAACTTTTGTTGAGCCTCATCGGATTGTCCCCTCGGAATCAAGTTCTGGGAATCAAGTTTTTCGGAAGCGCATTATTAGTGCGCCCTACGCTGGTTTCAGTTGCACGCAAAACAGAGTGTATCCAGATAGGCTCGCATTCGGCGCAGGTTCAGAGTCGGCGAGAAACCTCGCCGAGGGGAGGACGTTACCCTAAATGCGCGACTCTAAGAATGTCAAATTTGAAGGTCGTTTCGGCGCGAGTGCTGGCGTTCGATCAGGTTCCGCGTCTGAGGGAATTTACGATACTCTAACTGAGCGCAAACGAGTGCAACTCGGCCCGGACAAAACACTTAGGGAAACTTTTAGTTTTTAAAGCAGATTGGCGTTATACCGTGAGGTCAGGCTCCAGAAAGACATTGGCCTCTTCTTCAACGGATTCGAGTCCCTCCGGCAAACTTCCGCGATTGTACTCCGCCATACGGTTCTTCCACTTCAAGAAATCGGTGATGCTCTGCGGTTCCACTCGAACCTCAACGCGCCGTAAGCTGGCGAGCAATAAATTCATCTCGCAGCGGAAGCCGCTGGCGCTGCGAAGATTCTTCGCCGAAGGACGCGTCGTTTCGATTTGGCCGCGCCCGAGTTCGAGTAATCCCCAGCCCGCCGGGAGTTCTTCCTCTCGAACCAATCCGCAAGGGATCAGATAGAAGCGCTCGCAGCCGACTCCCTGCTCGGGCTTGATGCGAAACGGCTTGGCGCGGTCGGCGAGGAAGTCGGAGCGCGTAACTTTGCACTCCACCAGTACCGAATGGCAGGCTCGCTTCCAACCGATAGCATCAGGCATCTCGCCGCTGACGCAAGCTTGCTCGGAAAGAACTACTCCGCAGCGGTATCTGCGCAGCCAGTGGACCGCTTTTTCGACTAGTTGAATATGGGTCATGATTCGGCTTCCGCCTTCCGCAGTCCGGCTTCCGGGCTAGAACATTTGTATCTGGAGAAGCGGGTGCGGGGAAGTCACTGGAAAGCTACTAGCGAGCGGTCCGTGGAAATCTGCCCGAAAAATATTGTCGGCGGACGGCTTTGGCAGCGCCGATTCCTGGGGCATGAGCGATTTTCACTGGGTGCAGGTTACGTTCGGATGGCCTCTGTTAAAGGATTCCTCGTCGGCTTGACCACCACCGCCCGGTGCAGCACCGTTTCCAGCAGGTGCCGCTCGCCCGCGATAGTTTGAGCTGACGCACTCAAAGGAGAATAGCCTTCGGCAGCGATAATCAAAGCTTCGTTCCCTTTGGTTTTGAACTGATCACCTTCAATCTGAATGCGGCGGATGCGGCCGTCATGGGCTGAGTCCAGGGCGTTGGCCAGGCGCAAAACCGCGGCAAGCTGGATCGTGGCTTTCTGCTCGTCGGGCAACAGATCGCGCAACAGTTTGTGCCTTCGCGAGGGCAGGGCTCCGCGGTGGAAACGCGCGACGACGGCGGCGCGCTGCAAGTCGGCAGGCTTCCAACCCAACGGGTTGCCGTGAGCGCGAATCAAGTCGAACGAAGCTTTGTGATGTCCCTTCCCGCCCTCCGATTTGCCAACATCATGCAGCAGTGCTGCGGCCAGCAGGCTGGAGCGGCCCGAAGCGGCGTCGATCGAAGGTTGCCATCCCCAGGCGACCAAGCCATCGTAAAGTTGAAGAGCGAGGCTGGCGACGCGCTCCGAGTGCGGGAAGTCAGGGTCGAGGCCATTCGCCCAGAGCTTCATGCGGCGCGTGGCAAGAGTTTCAATTTGCTTGCCTTGCGGCAGCAGCGCGCGCAAAACCTGCCACAAGGAATTCTCGCCAATCATTCTGGCGCGGTAGCCATCAATGCGCTTCGTGCGCTCCGAGAGAATCCGCTTACGCCACAGATTGCGCGAGTTCGCATCGGAAAAAATCTGACACGCGACCGCAGTGGCCCAGAGCACATCAAGATCGTGAACTTCCCCGAGTAAATCCTGAATATGTTTGAGATCGTTGCTCCAGGCCTTGTGCTCGACCGGAAGAAAATTCTCCACAATGTAGCGAAAGCGCTTGATGCCGATGCGCAAGCTGTGAAACGCAACCTGGGAGCGATTGCGCAGGGCGCGATTGTGAAGTTCGCGAGCCGCCGTCCAGCGTTCGAGTGCCAGATGCTTAAAGAGCGCGCTTCCCGGCCGGATGCGGGAGGCCCGTGCGGGAAGCGAGTTGCTCCACTGGCGCCACTGCTTCCGGTCGAACTCATCCAGCGCGGCTCGCGCTTCGTGTTGTTGTTCTTTCTCTCGGCTACGAAGAATCTCCAGGAGCGTGCGCGCAGACGGATCCCGCTCACCGGAGATGGCCTCGGAATGAATCTCCGCTGGAGCCAGCCCGGGTGACCCGCCAGCATCCACGCTTGCCGGCGCTGGCGCCAGTTTCTCCACCCACTCCATCATCACCTGTACATCGCGCAGGGCGCCGAGGCGTTGAAAAAGCCGCTTGCCAGCCTTCTTCATGGCCTTCCAGTCGGGATCCGGATCGAGAGCCCCTAGTCCATCGGCGAGAGAGCGGCACCGGCGCAAAGCGACCCGCAGATCATGGACGGGATCGGCTGCAAAGTCCGCGGCGACATGCTCGCATTCTTCTAAAACCTGCAGCATCCAGTAGCGCAGGCCGGTGACTTTTTTGGAGCGAGCTGGCTGAGTGGTCACGGGCGCTCCCGCAGGTTTCGACATTGCGATCACTATTTTCGCTGCTGTTCAGCTCGAATGCCAGTGCCCGTGAGGGTCCCAAGGCGTTAAACGCAGAGAACACTATAATGCTCGCTGAGGGCAGCTTGCGTCTGACAGACGGACGGAACCCGTTGCGAGCTTCCTCAGAAATTTGGCATTACCTCCGTAATGTGCAACCCCTTACCTGCTGGATTTAACCTTCTACTTGCAGAGTCTGGTTCGAGGAGCGCCTTATCACGGACACAAGCACATTTCACGCCAACCGGGCGGCATCGGCGCGGGCCTTTGTTCACAGCCTGAACATCCTGATCAAGTATGCGCGGATGTACGGCTACGAGCACAAACGCACGGAAGCCCAATTCGAAGTGACCTGGAACGAATTGCAGCAAGGTCTGCCGACAGCGGGCGAAGGCGGCTTTCTGCTCGGCGTTTCGGATAACAAACTGCTGCTGGACGGCGTTCCGCTGGAGACAGGCCAGACAGAGCGCAGCTTCGGGCAGCTCTTGTCCACGGCCGGGTTGGCCAGCCTGCACTTCTCCAAAGACGTTACGCTTGACGACTTCACGCGCCTAGTGCGCGCTTTCACCATCGCTGGCTCCAAAGCGCAGGACGTCTCCAAGCAAATCAAAGAAGCTCTCAGTAACGCAGGCAGACAGAGCACCATCAAGATCAATGAAGTAAAGTTTGTGGCGGCCGATCCGCTAACCGGGGACATCAGCGTTGCGGCGCAGATCGCGGCGCAAACCCTGGGCCCGGAATTCAAGCAATGGTTGAACGATCCGCAGAAATTACTGCAATTGATTGCGGCGGCGGAAGGTGCGAATGCTGGAGGCGGCGGCCAGGTGGGTGGAACCGTTGTTCCCTTCGGAAGCGTACCGAACATCCCAGGCGCGGCGGGAGTCGCGGGAACGGGGCAAGGCACGGGCCTGGCGGCGGCACCGGCATGGGAAGGCGGAGTAGTTCCTCTGCAGGAAGCTGAGGTCGTGCAGGCCATCCGGCTGCTGACTCGATTCGGCCAGGTACAGAGCGATCCCAATGTTCGCCCCGAAGACCTGCAGAAGGAAGTTGGCGAGACCGATCCCAATACGCGGCTGAACTTGCAGCAATTGCTGGGAAGTCTGGCCGCTAAAGCGACCAGCGAGCAGGAAGACACGCCGCTGCTCATGAAAGCGGCCGAGCACATGGCGATCCGCTTCGCCCTGGAGCGCTATTCCAAGGGCGAAGTGAAAGTAAATGCCGTGCACCAGATGATGGAGCACATGAGCCGGCAGATGGACTCGCTGCGCGGAATTCTGAAGCTGCAGGAAGAAAAGATGAACAAGGCCGGGATTTTGGTGGAGTCGCATGCCGACATCCTGGACCGGATGTTCTGGGCGGAAGTGCCGGAGTCCGGCAAGAAGACGGTGCTGCTCTCGCATGAAGCTCCCTGCGTACCGCCGCGCAACCTTCGGCAGTTCGTAGAACTGCTGCTCGACCGCGATGACAAGCAGACGTCAGAGGAAATTCTGAACAACTACTCCGCCTGCCTAGCCACCAAGGAGGCCGAGCCGCGCCGCAAAGTTGCCATTGGACTAAGTCAACTGGCGGATCTCTACGCCCGGCTTGGCGGCGAAGCCATGGGCGCGGCGATCCGCAAAGTCACCGAGCAGTTATGTGCGGAAAAAGACAACGAACTGCAAAGCCTGCTGAGCGCAGCTTTCGTGCGCTTGAGCCAGGAGGCCAGCGAGGCCAGGAATTACCAGGCTGTGAATGCGGTTTGTGCCGGGATGGAGATGCTGCTGCAACAGCGGCCGGTGATGGTGAACGATCTGCGTCCCCGCATAGGAGTGGAAAACCGGATTCCGGAGTTTATCGAGGAAGCGTTGCGTTACGAGCCAATTCCGGCCGATCTGCTGGTAGTGCTCCGCCGGACCTGCCAATCGGGCGCGGAACACCTGGCGGACCGATTCTTCCGCTGCATGCGTCGCGACGAGTGCGACCGCATGATCGAACTCGTGAAGGAAATGGGATCTCCGGCTCTAACCCAACTGCGCGAGATTCTGCGGACGGGACAGCCCAGGCAAGCCTCGGCGGTGGTCGGACTGTTGAGCCGGCTCGATGTGGGTACGTTGCTCGAGCTGCTGCCGGCGCGCTTGCCCGAATGGAACCGCTTCTATCACGATATTGTCGTCCGCCAGGTCGCCTACGGTGCTGCGCCTGACCGTGGACGAACCTTACTCGAGTTGGCGGAAGTGCTGGACTCTGTCGTGCTCCCCGAAGCCATCGATGAAATCGGGATGAGCGGCGACCTCAGCGCTGCGCCTCCGCTGCTGGCCATGGCCAAGCCCGGCGAAGCCGCTTCTCGTTCGCCATTTGTTCAACTCAAGGCCATCGAATCTCTTGGCAGGCTCAAGGACGCCGAAGCAGTCACGCTGCTGCGCGAGATTGTCGAGACCAAGAAGACTTTCGGCTGGGTCCATCACCGCGAGCTAAGAATCGCGGCGGCACAATCTTTGTCGAAAACCGATCCGCGCTACAGCGCTCAAATTCTTTCTGACAGCGGTATCGAGGCCGCGGAACTCGCGATTGCACCTTTGGATACAGCTCCCGCCTGCCCATGGGTTCGGCAGCGGCGTTACGAGCGCATGGTCCTCTCGCGCTCGGTTCCAGCAACCATTGGAAGCTCGTGGGGGAAATCCAAAATTCTGATCCGCGAGTTGAGCCTAGGCGGAGGCATGGGTACGAAAGAAGATAACCTGCGCATCGGCAGCGAAGCTGACCTGGAAGTCTCCCTGGGCATGCGGACAAAGATCAAAGCACATGTATTGCTGCGCCGGGCGCGCGTGAATGAAGTAGGATTCGAAATTGTGAACACCGATCTGGAAAGCCGCTACCGCTTGCGCCGCTTGCTGGTGGATGCGTTGAGCCGCGCTCCGCAAAAGAAAGATGACGATTGGGGCGGGGATCGCAAAGTCTAAATCGGCTTTCGGCAGATTCAGTTGCAAAATCAAAAAGCCTCCGCTCACCCTGAGCGGAGGCTTTTCTTCTCTGATGTGATCTACTTCACGACTTTGACAAAGATAATCAGGAACGTGAACAGGACCAGCGACTCGATAAAAGCCAGTCCCACGAACAGGGCGATTTGAATGCCAGGACGCGCCGCGGGATTGCGGGCCAGCCCTTCGCACGCCGCGGAGGCTACGCGACCTTGGCCTAGAGCGGCCAGAGCAGCCGCAAAAGCCATCGCGAAGCCGGAAGTGATCGCCACCCAGTTTGTGCCGCCAGAAGCAGCCCCTTCCCCGCCCTGCGCGAACGCCGGCATGGCAAACAGTGACAACGCCATCATGGTTAGAATCAAGAACCCAACTTTACGCATGTTTGTTTCTCCTTAAGAAATATCGCCAGGAGGTGGTTGACGCCATCCTCTTGCAAGCGCCCTCACGCTGACGAAGTGTTTCATGAAGCCGTAAAACTTAATGCTCGTGAGCTGTAGCCTCGCCTAAATAGACGCAAGCCAGAATCACGAAGATATATGTCTGGATCAGCGAAACTCCAATATGAAGCCCTTCAAAAATAATCGGAACGCCGATGGGCACCAACGAAAAGAACACGAGCGTGACCATCTCGCCCGCGAACATGTTCGCAAATAAACGAACCGTCAACGACAACAGGCGCGCGGTGTGGCTGAAAATCTCAATCGGCAACATCAGAGGCGCCAGCCACCACACTGGTCCCATGAAGTGTTTGAAGTATCCAAGCCCGTTCGCGCGCAAGCCCTGAAAGTGATAGTAGAACCACGTCAGCAGCGCGCAGCCTAGCGGAACAATCGGAACCGCCGTTGGCGATTCAAAGCTCGGGATAATGCCAATCAGATTGCTCGTAAGGATGAACAGTCCCAAGGCAACGAGGTACGAATGGTAAGGGTGGTAGTGATGGCCGATGATCTCCTCGCCCATGTTGCCGAAGAACCCGTCGATGCCCTCCATCGTGTGCTGCAATCCGCCGGGCTGATCCACCGAAAGCCGGGCCCGCACCGCAATGAAGAATGTGATGAGCACCAGCATCACGATTACTTCCATGGCGAAGGTATTCGAGATCGGCGTGGCAGGATGCTTCGGATGTATGCCCAAAGCCAGCAGTAAAGAAGTCACAGGCCCGCCCAGCAGGCGGTTGAGCAGCGCGGTAAACCAGAGTTGCTCCATAGCTTACAGTCCCAAGCGTACAGTCCTAACCAAATCTGAATACGGTTTCACAGCTCAATATCCGCGGCGCAAAGCAGCGTAAGCTTCAAACCCCGCTTCCGCCAGCATGGCCGCGACCGGCGTGCACAACCCAAACAGAAAGCCCCGAAAGGCTTGAGAGGAACTTGTGAATATAACATAGGCGACCACTCCCGCCAAAACATAGCGCAGGAAGAAACCGTGTACTAAAGAGAACCCGCTGGCGCGCTGCCCCGAGTCAACAATACGGCTGGCCAGGGACTGAACAGCTTTGTTCAACGATCGGAAGCTGAGATACGCGATAACCGCCCCTGCGGCAAATCCCAGAGCTGCAATCCATCCGAAAAACCAAGCCGCGCACAACGAAATTACGGCTCCCAGAATTAGCACGAACCGCAGCATTCTCGGGATGGCTGCGGAAAAGAAGCGTTCGGAAGAACTCTCGGCAGGGGCAGGCGGACGGATTGGGGCGGAATTCATGTTTCGCAGCCTGCGTCTGCCATCGAATGAATCAAGAGTCCGGCTTATCGTGGGATAACGCCGATGCCATGCGGATCATCTGAACGAAGCCCACCACCGCGCCAAAGATCACTCCTGCTAAGTAGATCCAGTGCGTATGCAGCCAGTAGTCCAGAAGCCGCCCGATTCCATATCCCAGAAAGACCGCCGCCGGAATAATGAAACCGATCTCCGAGTACCGCGCCGCCGAAACCAGCGCGTTGGACTTAGGCGGCTGTTTTGGATCGTCAACCACGTCGAATCAGATTCTACCGCAAACGCCTAGCGAAGCACGCTCGGTGAATTCTGCGCGATAATCAGCGACCAGTTGACGAGGTTGATAAAGCGGTCGGGCATGATTCCTATAAAAACTGTGGCGAACGCCGTGGTGGCAAGCGCGGCGCGCATCATCCAGCTCACCGGCAAGAGTCCTCGCTCTTCAGGCTGTCCCATGAACATGGCGTTGGCCATCTTCAAATAATAGTAAAGGCCAAACACGGAATACAGCACTCCCAGCGACGCCAGCGCGTAGTGCCCCGTCTCGATAAGGCTGAGAAAGATGAAGTACTTGCCCCAGAAGCCCGCCAGCGGCGGAATCCCGGCCAGCGAGAGCAGGAAGATCAACATCAACACGGCTTCCACCGGAGCGCGCGCGTAGAGCCCGTTAAGATCGTCGAGTTCGTCGCCAATCACCTTACGATGTCGCAGCGACGTGAGCACGCCAAAGGCACCGAGGTTCATGAACGTGTAAACCAACAGATAGATCAGAATCCCCTTGATGCCATCCGGACTGAGTTGCGTTGGAGTGCCGGCAATCAACCCCAGCAGCATGTAGCCGACGTGCGCAATCGAAGAATACGCCAGCAACCGCTTCGTGTTGGTCTGCGTAAGCGCAGCAAAGTTTGCGCCTGTCATCGTTGCGATGGAGACGAAGACGAACAGCGGAACATAGATGGGACGCATCGCTGCCAAGCCCAGTACGGCGTTGGGAAACGTCGGATAGGTGGCGCCCATGATCCGCAGCAACATCGCCCATCCTGCCGCCTTCACGGCTACTGACATGAACCCGGTAATGCACGTTGGCGCGCCCTCGTATGCGTCCGGCGCCCACTGATGAAATGGGACAGCCGCAATCTTGAACAGCAGTCCGGTGACCGTGGTCAACAACGCGACGATCGCCACGGGATTGTGCGGATCCTTGGCATAAATCGCGGCCAACCCGCGGCCAATTTCGATCAGGCTTGTGCTGCCGGTGAGCCCGTAAAGCAGCGACAGACCATACGCAAAAATTCCCGAAGAAAACGCGCCCAGCAACAGATACTTCAAAGCCGCTTCGTTCGACCTGCGATCACGTCGCAGGAAACCTACCAGCACATAAGTGGAAATCGCCATCAGCTCGAGCCCAATGAAAATGAGCACGATGTCCAGGCCGGCGGCCATACACATCATGCCCACCACCGAGAGCAACATCAGGGCATAATATTCGCCATGATTCTCATGCTCGGTCTTCATGTAACGCACCGACATGAGAATGGAAATGGCGGTCGCCGCGAGAAACAGATAGAAAAAATAAACCGCGCAGGGATTCATCAGCATGGTGCCCATCATGCCGGTCGTCCCCTTCGAGATCGAGGGAGTGCTTTGCAGCCAGCTCTGAATCTTCCACACGCCGCTCACGGCAAACAGCACGCCCACAAAAGCCAGCAGCGCGTTGACCCATTTCTCCTCGGCCGGCAGCATCAGATCGATCAGCAGGATGCCCAGTGCAAATACCGTGAGCAAAGTCATGGGCAGCGCCATCACGTAATCGCTTGCCGTGAATTGCGGGAGCACGCCCACTTATTTCTGTCCTTTCGTCGATGGCACGGCAACGGTTGGTTCGATTACTGCCGCTGTCGTCGCAACTGGGACAGCCGTTGTTTCCGAACGAACTGCGGCATTCACGGCGCCACCGCGTGGCGCATGAACATCTTGCACAATCTGATTTACCGGCTGTTCAAGAATCTGGAAAAACGGCTTGGGATAAAGTCCGATCCAGAAAGCCATGATGAGGAGCGGCACAAAAGTCAAAACCTCACGCGGTGTCAGGTCGTGCAGCTTTTCATTCTTAGGATTGGTGACGGCACCGAAAAACACACGCTGATAAAGCCACAGCAAATATGCGGCCGCGAGAACGACTCCCGGTACGGCCCATGCTGCCCATCTCCAACTCACCATGAAGGTGCCCAGCATGATGTAGTACTCTCCAATGAAGCCGTTGAGGAGCGGCAGCCCCATCGAAGATAAAAACATAATCAGGGTGATGGTGGCGTAGACGGGCATTACGTTGGAGATGCCGCCGTATTCGGCGATCTCGCGGGTGTGGCGGCGCTCGTAGAGAATGCCGACGATCAAGAACAGCGCACCGGTCGAGATTCCGTGGTTGATCTGCTGCAAGACCGATCCGCTCAGCCCGAGCGGCGTGAGAGCGAAGATGCCCAGAGTGCAGAAACCGAGATGGCTTACCGAGGAGTACGCCACCAGCTTCTTCATGTCCTTTTGCATCAGCGAAACCAGAGCGCCGTAGAGGATGCCAATGATCGAGAGAGCAATCATCCAGCCACGCACCCTTCCGTGAGTGAGCACGTCCGGGAAGAACGGCAGCGAGAAGCGGATGAAGCCGTAGGTTCCCATCTTCAGCAGAACACCCGCCAGGATGACCGAGCCGGCGGTCGGAGCTTCCACGTGAGCGTCCGGCAGCCAGGTGTGGAAGGGGAACATTGGAACTTTGATGGCGAAGGCGAAGAAGAAAGCGAAGAAGAGCAACGTGGCGATGGTGGGGCCGTAAGCTGGATCGGAATAAATCTTCGGCGCAGTTTCGTAAAGAGCCGTAAGACTGAAAGTATAAATTCCCGTCAGCACATGGTGATGGAAGTACAAGAACAAAATTCCCAGCAGCATCAGCACCGACCCGGCCAGTGTATAGAGAAAGAACTTGATCGCGGCGTAAAGCTTGCGCGGGCCCCCCCAGATGCCGATCAACAGATACATCGGTACCAGCATGGCTTCCCAGAAAACGAAGAACAAGAAGAAGTCCAGCGCCATGAAAACGCCGAGCATCCCGGTTTGCAGAATCAAAAACCAAACGTAATATTCCTTGACGCGGTTTTCGATGGCCGTCCACGAAGAGAGAATCGAGATCCAGCCCAGCAGCGTGGTGAGCATGATGAGCAGGAAAGAAATGCCGTCAATGCCGATCACGTAGCCCGCGCCGATCGAGGGTATCCAGTTGTTGGGCACGCCCTCGATGAACTTGAAGTGTTGGGTCGCGTCGAAGCGCTGCGCCCAGAACATCGGCACCAGCGGCAGCGAAATCAGGAAACCGCCGAGCGCGAAGAAATTCGCAATCCAGCGGACTGCGTCCTTGTTCTCCTTCGGAACAAACAAGAGCACAAGCGCGCCAATGAGCGGCGTGAAGAGGATGATCGAAAGTATGTGGTTTTGCATGAAAAGCTCTTAGCCCTTAGCCTTTAGCTCAAAACTCTTCGCTTGTCGCTTCCAGCTAAGAGCCAAGAGCTAACAGTTAAGAGCTTTCTTCAGTGATACACGTAATAAAACACGAAACCTACTAACCCCGCCGTCATTACCAGCGCATACCATTGCACCAATCCCCATTCAAATAAGCGCGCGGGATAGGACAACATGCGTGCCAACGTAGGAGGGCCATTTACACCGATGCCGTCAATGATCCACTTGTCCCACCAACTGGAAATTGTGGCCGCGAGACGCGTGATCCATCCGGCGAAGTTGACTGCGCCATCCACTACGTGCGTATCGAACCATGCTGAGGCCGCGCCGAGTCCCAGCACGCCAAGGCGCAGGTTTCCTACTTTGCGGCGCCCGGTAAAGACGTAGTCATAACCTTCGTCCACATAGTACTTATTGAGCAGCGTGTTGTAGACAGGCGGCACGGCGGCGATAGGTTCGGCGTAGCCTTTGTCCGCACGGCGATAACTTCTCCATGCCATGCCCCAGCCTAACCCGGCCGCGCCGAGAGATAGTCCCATTAACAACCATTCCGTCCCGCTGTTATGCTCTTCCTCTGCGCCGGCGACTAACTGGCTTGTTCTACCTTCTTGTTGCAGCACTCGTGCTTCGCTGGCAAATACCGGCTCAAGAAACTTGGTAAACCGATCCGAACCGCCCAAGCTATGCGGCCAACCCAACCATCCCGCAACAATCGCGCAGAGCGCAAGCGCCACCAGCGGCGCTGTCATCGAAACGGGAGATTCGTGGATATGATGCTCCACTTCATGGCTCATGCGCGGGCGGCCATGGAAAGTCAGGTACATCAAGCGGAACATGTAAAACGCCGTCATCAACGCTGTGGCGTAGCCGATATACCAAAGTAACCGATAAGCACCGCCTTCGCGCGACCAGGTTTCCCAGAGAATCGCATCCTTCGAAAAAAATCCAGCGAATGGGAAAATGCCAGCGATGGCCAGCGTCGCAATAAACATCGTGCGATGCGTGGTAGGAATGCGATGGCCCAAGTCGCCCATGTTGCGCATGTCCTGCTCACCGCTCATGGAATGGATCACCGAGCCTGCGCCGAGGAAGAGCAGCGCCTTGAAAAAAGCATGCGTAAAAACGTGGAACACTCCCGCCGCAAACGCTCCCACCCCGAGCGCAAGAAACATGTATCCCAGTTGCGACACCGTGGAATAAGCGAGTACCCGCTTGATGTCATTCTGCACCAGACTAATGGACGCGGCGAAAATCGCCGTCAGTGCCCCCACAATCGCGACCGTCTTCATCGAAGTCGGCGCCAGCACGAACAGCGCATTCGAGCGCGCGACCATGTAGACACCCGCCGTCACCATGGTGGCCGCGTGAATCAGCGCGGAAACCGGCGTAGGACCCTCCATGGCATCGGGTAGCCAGATGTAGAGCGGCAACTGCGCCGATTTGCCGCAGGCCCCTACAAAGAGCAGCAAAGTGGCCGCAGTGATGATGGGATCGCCGATAGCGAAATGCCCGCTCCGCGCAGCCGCAGTCACATCAACAAATCGCAGAGAACCGAAATACCACGCAATGAAAAACATGCCGAGCAGAAATCCGGCATCGCCAATTCGGTTCACGATGAACGCTTTGGCCGCCGCATCACTGGCCGACTTGCGATGGAAATAGAAACCGATGAGCAGATAAGAACAAAGTCCAACACCCTCCCAGCCCACAAACAGCAGCACGTAATTGTTGGCCAGGATCAGAGTCAGCATGGAAAACATGAATAGGTTGAGATACCCGAAAAAGCGGTAGTAGCCGCCTTCATGCGCCATGTATCCAGTCGAATAAATATGAATCAGCATCCCAACGCCGGTAACAAACAGCAGCCAGATGCTGGAAAGAGGGTCGAGCAGGAAACCGGCATCGGCCTGGAATGCGGCCCGCGACCCGTCGCGGATCGTGTAGTTCATGTGGCCGGTGTCAGTACCGAGCCAAGTGTAGAGGGTCGTCTGATAAGGCCTGTGGAAGTTCTCCTGCGTGGACGACCAAGATGAGTATTGCCAGACCGCGCCGCAGGCCATGACGAATGCGAGCACGATGGTGCCCACGCACACCGCACTCACCGTGGTCTTCTGCAGCTTGCGGCCGAAGAAGAACATGATGGCAGCGCCGGCGGCCGGCAGCAGCGGGATCAGCCAGATGTGGGTTAGAAATAGCATTCAGCACTCAGCATTCAGCACTCAGCCAACGAAACTGAGCGCTTAGCACTTGGCAATTAGCATTTAGCCGTCACGGACCTTGCCGACCGCCGCAAGAACCGCTTATGGCCAAATGCTAAGTGCTAATTGCTAACTGCTGCTCCTACCACTTCAGCAAATTCACTTCGTCTATGTTGACCGTCTCCTTATTGCGGAAGAAGGCAATTAGAATTCCCAGGCCGACTGCAGCTTCGGCGGCAGCATCCGTAATTACGAAAATGGCAAACACCTGCCCATGCAATCCTCCCCACATACGCGAGAACGCGACCAGGTTCAGATTCACGGCGTTCAAAATGAGCTCGATCGACATCAGGACGACGACCACATTGCGTCGCGTCAGCACTCCGATGACGCCCAGCAGAAACAGAGCTGCGCCGAGCACCAGATAATGTAGCGTCGTGATGTGCAGCATTGATTCCATAACGGCTTCCAGTTCCAGTTCTCAGCGATTAGCAATTGGCAGTTAGCACTTGGCCGGCCGGTTAATTGCTAATTGCCAACTGCTAATTGCTCACCTCAAATCCTCTTCTTCGCCATCACCACCGCTCCAATAATCGCCACCAGCAGCAGCAACGATGCGATCTCGAAGGCGAACATGTATTGCCCGTACAATCTCATTGCGATCTGCTGCGTGTTGTCGCTCTCCACGATCGGCAGCGCATGTTCGGGAAAGATATCCTTCCCTTTTGTAAAGACAGCGATAAACAATCCGCCCAGGGCCGTGGCCGCGACAAGTCCTACAACCCACTGGCTGTTGAACTGCCGCTCCTGCATCGATCGATCGATGTTCACCAACATAATCACGAACAGAAACAGCACCATAATTCCGCCAGCGTAAAGAATGATTTGCACGCCGGCAACGAACGGAGCATACAACATCAAATAAATCGAGGCCTGCGCCAGCAGCGTCACAATCAACGCCAACGCTGAATGCACTGGGTTCTTCCGCGTAATCACCAGGATGCCGCCGATCAGCATGATCCCGGAGAGCAGGTAAAAGAAAAACGGTGTGGCTACGGGTGCCATATTTTTTCTTGCAACAACGCTATACCGGCCGTCAGAATCAGAACGCCCAGTCCCATGGGCAGAAGGACTTTCCACCCCATCCGCATGAGCTGGTCGAAACGGTATCGCGGGAACGTGCCACGATACCAGATATAGAGGTACATAAACCCGGCAACTTTCGCCGAGAACCAGAAAATATCCCCGACGCGGTCGCGAATGCCCGGGACTAACAGAACCAAGCCAATTAGACCGAGCACCACGCCGAAGCCGGCGAGGCCCATGGTTTGAATCTTGAACAGCGGGTGCTTGGGCATGCGCACCACGTTGAAAAAACACATGGCGGCGAAAAAAAGAGATGTCACCCCGGGAAAAAGCGAGAAGATCAGCTCCCAGGTCGAACCGCTTAGCAAATTCGGAAACGGCCGCAACCATCCGCCGAGCCAAAGCGTAACCGCGATAGATGAGACCGCAATCATCGCCGAATATTCCGCCAAGAAAAACAGCGACCAGCGGAACCCGCTATATTCCGTGTGAAAACCCGCAGTTAATTCAGATTCAGCCTCCGCCAGATCAAAGGGCGCCCGGTTCGTTTCGGCAACCATAGCCACCGCAAAAATAAAGAAGGCTACCAGTCCAAGCGGAAAGAATTTGAAAATGAACCATTCGCCCTGGTCGAACTGAGCTTTAACGATCCCGATCATGCTCAAAGTTCCGGTACCTTCAGCGTTCAAACTAGTCATCAGAACGGCTGAGACCACAGCCAGCCCCATTGCCACTTCGTAGGAAACCATCTGCGCGCTGGATCGCAGCGCGCCAATCAGCGGATAGTGCGAGTTCGACGCCCAGCCCGCCATCACTATGCCCAGCACGCTCAGAGATGACACGCCGAGCATGAAAAGAATCCCGATATTCATGTCGGTAATGGCGTGCGTAGGTCCGAACGGCACCACCACAAAAGTTGTGAACGCTGCCAGCACTACGACAAACGGCGCGACCCAGAAGATAAGGCCATCCGCCTCGGCGGGCATGATGTCTTCTTTAAGCAGAAGCTTAATGGCGTCCGCGATCGGCTGCATCAAACCGTGCGGGCCGACCCGCATGGGCCCAAGCCGAACCTGCATGTGCGCCAGGATTTTTCGCTCCAGCCAGTTCATCGCGATAACCGCAACCGAGAGTCCCGCGAACACCAGCATGATGTAGACCAGCACCCAGAACATATTTCCCGCTGCCCCGGGAGTCTGATTACTGCCGAGGTAGGACTCGATGTATTGGATGATCTGACCCATCAGCGGTCCACCTCACCCAGAACAATGTCGAGCGTGCCGATCACCGCAATCACATCGGCCACGAGTTGGCCGCGGCACATCAGGTCCAGTGCCTGCAGATTCACGAACGAAGGTGGACGCACCCGCACGCGATACGGCTGCGTAGACCCATCGCTGACGATGAAATAGCCGAGCTCACCTTTAGGCGCTTCAATGGAGTGGTAAACCTCGCCAGCAGCCGGCTTCATGACCTTGGGAACTTTTGCCATGATCGGCCCTTCGGGAAGCGCGTCCACCGCCTGCTCGATAATACGCACGGATTGCCGCATCTCGGCCATACGCACCAGATACCGGTCGTACGTATCGCCGTTTTCACCAATCGGAATATCGAACTCGAAATTCTTGTAATTCGCGTAGGGCTGCGCCTTGCGCAGATCCCACTTCACGCCGCTGGCGCGCAGCACCGGCCCCGTAACCCCGAGCGCAATGCAATCCGGAGCCGAGATCGTTCCCACGTTCTTTGTGCGCTCCACCCAGATTCGGTTAGTAGTGAGCAGTTCTTCGTACTCGTCGATTTTTGGGCGGAAGAAATTCAGAAAGTTCTTCACTTCCTTCTCGAAACCAGTATAGGTTTCGTACTGCAAACCGCCGATACGGAAAGCGTGCGTGGTCAGGCGTGCCCCGCAATACTTTTCGTAGATCTTGAGAATTTCTTCGCGATCACGGAACGTGTAGAACAGCGGGGTAATCGCGCCGATATCGAGTGCGTGCGTGCCCAGCCAGAGTTGGTGGCTTGCGATGCGATTCAGTTCGGTGAGGATGACGCGAACATGCTGCGCCCGCGGCGGCGCTTCCACATTGAGCAACTTCTCAACCGTTTCGCAGTAACCCAGCCCGTTCGAGACCGCGGCCACATAGTCCATGCGGTCCACGTACGGATTGAACATCGTATAAGTGCGATGCTCGCCGATTTTCTCGACGCCGCGGTGCAGATAACCAATCACGCACTCCAGGCCCAGAACTTTCTCTCCATCGAGGCGCAGAATGACGCGCAGCACGCCGTGCGTGGCGGGATGCTGCGGCCCCATATTGATGACGAGTTCGTTCGCATCCAAAAACGGCTTCTCGGGAGCTTCGAGATCGAGATGCGAGAGCGAAGTGTGCGGGTCGGTCATTTCGATTTGACGGAGCTTTTCACTGGCCGCTCTCGATTCCCAGGTTGATCTGTACCCATTCGTTATCCTGCTGGAGAATGCCGTAATCCTTGCGCAAGGGATGTCCCTTCCAGCCGTCAGGCAACAGAATCCGCTTCATGTCTGGATGTCCATCGAACTTTATTCCAAACATGTCGAACACTTCGCGCTCCAGCCAGTTCGCACCCGCCCAAATGGGAACGGAACTCGGCAGGCTCTCGCCATCCAGTATTTGTGTGGTCACACGGATGCGCTGGTTACGAGCGAACGAATAAAGAATCCATACCACGTCGAATTGTTTTTCTCGCTTTGGGTAATGCACCGCAGTGATGTCGACGCAATAATCGAACTGCTCTTCGTTGCGAAGAACCTGCAAGATTTCTGGAATCAGCGATCGATCGACCGCCATGTAGTTCTGTCCGGCGTAAGTAAGCGGCGTAATGCCCGAGCCGTACATACTCTGGAACTTCGCAACCAGCGGCGAATCCCAGGGAGTCGGCGCAGGCGCGGCAGGTTTCGCAGGCGCGGCAGGTTTCGCAGGCGCCGCAGGCTTTGCAGCAGCAGGCGCGGCAGCAGTAGGTTTTGCAGGAACTGGAGTGGGAGCAGTTGCAGCGGGCTTTTCAGCCGAACCTTTTTCGCTGGAGATTGTTTCCGGAGCGCTTTTTGGATCGGATTGAACGGAGCCGGAAGCAGTTGCTTTCACGCCGCCCGGAACGACTGCCTGATCCGCCGTCGGTTTCGGCTCGCCTTCCGGCGGCGGTGTAGAGGGCGATTTGATTTCGTCCGGCATTAGCGGCGAAGGCGCAAACCTCAGGCTCGCAGGGTTTCGGAGAGAACGTTAATTTTTATCAGCTTGAGCATTCGCTGTCAACGAGTCTGAGCGAGAAAAAACCGCGATCGCGATATCGCGCCCTCGAATGCTTGGAAACTCCTCACTTCACGCTAAACGCGGGCTTGCGCCTGATAAGATTCGATCAGATCGCGGATGCGCTGCGCATCCTTCTTGCGGTGACCATGGCTGGTGATTGGTCGGCCCTTCGCCCGACTGCACGGCCTTAAACGTCTGGAGCGCTTTTGCGTTATGATTCTGCATCGGAAGGAAACGGTCATGGACGGAGATGAGAAAGCTTGCCCGGTCTGCGGAGAAACCATCAAGGCCGTAGCTCTTAAGTGCCGTTTCTGCAATACCGACCTCTCGGCATTCGAGGCTACGAAAGCGCTCGAAACCGAGAAGGACCTATTTTCTGGCCACCCGGCAATGATTTACACCGTCGGGCAATTGTTGCCTTTTCTCGTTTTAATCGTGCTAGCGATTGTGGCTGGCTATGCCCTCGACGCCAACAATGTTCGGGATGGGGTCCTGTGTACAGTCCTCGGTTGGTTGATTTCGTGCGTGATCGTTTGCCTATACTTCTACGCGAAGAGCCTGAGCACCCATTACAAAATCACTACCCAGCGGATCAAACGGGAAACAGGCATCCTCTCAAAGAAGCAGGAAAGTCTGGAATTGTTCCGGATCGACCATTTTGAATTGATCAAACCTTTCGGAATGCGGCTGCTGGGCCAGGCGGAATTGCATTTGTTCTCGTCGGATGCGGAATTTGAGAATTTCTATGTCTACGGGGTCCCCAAGCTAGAAGCCCTCGCAGACACCCTTCGTGAGTGTCAGCTTCGCGAACGAGCACGACGGGGCCTGACAACATTCGTGAAGGCGTGAGGCGACTTCCGGGACCTTGGAGGCGTTACACCCATTCCAGCGCGCCCTTCTGCCAGACCCAGATATAGCCCACAATGAGGATAACCAGGAAAACCAGGATCTCCACCAGTCCGAAAAGCCCGAGCGCTTTGAACTTCACAGCCCAAGGAAACAGAAAAATAGTCTCCACATCGAAGACGACGAACAGAATCGCAATGATGTAATAGCGCACAGTGTAGCGCCCACGCGCATTGTCGATGGGGTCAATGCCGCACTCGTAGGGCATCAGTTTCGTCTTGCTCGGATTGTCCGGGCGGACGAGCTTAGCGGCCAGCAGCGTAACCGGAAGCAACACGCCAATCACAGCCATGAAGATGAAAATGGGAACGTAGTTTTGCGGCATAGCGATGCTTCGCGCCCTCACTCTAGTCGAAGAACTATCGAGCACGCCATCTTACCGCCGATGGCGGGCGACTTCAAGAAGAGATGTTTGCGGCGGCCAAGGATTTATCGGGAAGGATAAACACCGCCCGTGCGAGATCCGATTTCAGCGTGCTTTCGCAGTAATAGCGGCTGAGTATGCCGTCTTTCCAGGTGAACAAATCCGAATTCTGCGCGGCGAAAGCCTGCCATTCTCCACTTTCAAGGCGCGCCATGCGCTCGTGAATTAGAAAGAGGTAAGCGCAGGTGATGGTTTCATGATAGAGCTGCGTCTTGCCACGAGCGGCGGCGAACCGCTTAAGTGCAGTGCTGAATTTCTCCAGCGCCACGAGGACCGAATACTCGGATAGATAGGCATACGCCAAGCGCACGTGATCCGCATGGTGAAACGAACCATCGGGAATCGCATCGCTCTCGAAACGACGAATGAGTTCCTGGTTTTTCACGGGGCTGGACTTAGCTTCCTTTGCCGACGGCAATGGCCCAGGCCGCAGCCGTGTAGATGGCAAGATTTCCTACGCTATACAACCCATGCAAAAGGTGAATGACGATGGCCAGGACAAAAACAGCCACCAGAAGCCAAGCGCCACGGATGGCAGTTCGCGGGAGCAGCATAAGAACGCAGCCCGCAATTTCGCCAAATCCCAAAATCATCCGTACTGCATTCGGCATGTGAGTGCTGGCAAAGCCGTGAGCAGCACCCGGCAATACAAAAAGAATTGCTTCGACCAGAATTACCACACCCAGAGTCCACTGCAAGCCCGTGAAAGCAATTTTGGTGCGTTGTGCGCTCATCGATCGGTTAGCCTCTATTCTCGGGGCTTCGCTTGCGCGTCGGCCGCGCCTTGATTTCCTTCAGCCGATGGCTGGCCGTGGAATCGAGATCGAAATCATAAAAGCGTTTCAACTCCTGGATGCGTTCGAGTGAGGCTCCACTGAAAGGCGTCTTTCCGTCGAAGGCATGAAGCACGATGCCCTCCAGCAGGTCGCCCAATGTCATGTCGTGATATTCGGCGAAGGCTTTCAGAATCTTGAGCAGGCGCTTCTCCATGCGCACGCCGGTCTGCACCCGTTCCACCAGCAGTTTGGAATCTTCCATCATTGGTACAAATGTACCACAGTATCTAAGTACATGCAACCATCATTCGCCGAAGGCGCACGCTTCTAAGCCGGGTTGTTTATAATCGGCTTTCACTGTTTCCACGGATTTTCCCGCGCCCTGGGCGCAATTCTCTTACTAAGGATCCTCTTGGCATTCGACGAAAGTGTTTACGAGCTCCGGCGCCAGAAGCTGAAACAGATCGAAGCTCTGGGCCAGGCGGCCTACCGCAACAAATACGAATTTACGCACACGATCCCGCAAATTCTGGCGGAATACTCGGAGAAGACTGCCGAGCAACTGGAGAATCCCCGTATCAACGTGCGCGTGGCCGGACGCATCATGGCCATCCGACTGATGGGCAAGGCGGGGTTTAGCCATCTGCAGCAGGAAGGCAAGCGGCTGCAGATTTACGTAAAGAAAGATGCCGTGGGCGATGCCGGCTTCGACCTGTATAAATTGCTCGATCTCGGCGACCACATCGGCGTCAGCGGATATCTGTTTCGCACCCGCACCGGCGAACTGACGATCCACGTGGAGGAGATAACATTCCTCAGCAAAGACCTTCTGCCGCTGCCGGTGGGCAAGGCTATCGATGGCGACGCCTCCACGCCCGGCGGCCCAAAAAAATGGAACGAACTGACCGACGTCGAACTGCGCTACCGCCAGCGCTATGTTGACCTCGTAGTGAATCCTGAAGTGCGGGAAGTTTTTCTGAAGCGCAGCAGGCTTGTGCAATCGTTACGGCGAACGATGGAAGCGCACGGATTTGTCGAGGTCGAGACTCCGATGATGCAACCCATCGCCGGCGGAGCCGTGGCGCGGCCATTTGTGACGCACCACAACACGCTCGACATGGATTTATATCTGCGCATCGCGCCCGAGCTTTATTTGAAGCGGCTGGTGGTGGGCGGATTCGATCGTGTATACGAGATCAACCGCAACTTCCGCAATGAAGGCCTGGGCTGGCGATGGAATCCCGAGTTCACCATGCTGGAGTTTTATCAGGCTTATACGAATTACCAGGGCGTGATGGACCTGACACAGGAGCTGATCACGCAGGCGGCGATTGATGTTACCGGCGGAACGAAAACGAAGTGGACGGTGAAGGATCGCGAGGGCGATCTCCTCGATCTCCAAATCGCCGGGAGCGGCCTAGCAGGGCCAGAGCTAGCTAGACGCGATCCGGCCGTTCAGGAGATTGACTGGGCCAGCTGGCAGCGCTTTACCATGCGCGAGGCCATCATTCACTACTGGCCCGAAATCGCTGGTGCGAAGCCGGAGATCTCGGATTTTTCGGATCTGGCATCCTTCGTGCACAAACTTGAGAACGGGTATCAGTCCGCGGTCGACACGCGCGAACAAATCCCCGTCAGCGAGCACCATCCTCGCGGGGAATCCCGGCGGGTCAAGCTTATCTTCGGCGCGGTTTTGGCGGACGTAAAGAAAAACTCGAACCTTGGTAAGGGAATCGCGAGTTTATTCGAAGCTGTAGCCGAGGAGCATCTCACGCAGCCCACGATCATCTACGAGTTCCCTACTGCCGTCTCTCCGCTCTCGAAGCAAAAGCCCGACGAGCCGGACTGGACCGAGCGTTTCGAAATCTACGCCGGACAAATGGAAATCGCCAACGGCTTCAGCGAGCTGAACGATCCCGAAGATCAGCGTCGGCGTTTCGAAGCGCAGTTAAAGGAACGCGAGCGCGGCGACGACGAAGCCCACCAAATGGATGAAGACTACATCCGCGCTCTATCCTACGGAATGCCACCGGCGGGCGGCGTGGGCGTGGGCGTGGACCGCCTGTGCATGCTGTTGACCGATTCGCACACCATCCGCGACGTGATTTTGTTCCCATTGCTAAGGCCGGAAAAGGCCGCCTCGGAAGATGGAGGGGACGTACAGGAAAAGCCCTAAAATTTCTCTCGTTTTGCGGTACCCGACAATGCACTAGAATTAGGGCCCAACACTTCCTATACTTCTCGCATCTGAGTTTAGTCGAAAGAAGTGGCAGCGCTGCCGTAATGTCCGAAAGGCTTTGGACATTGGGTCGGTAGCGCTTTGCTTTTTCTTGCAGAACCTCTACTTCGATGCTTCTCCGTTTTTGTCCGATGTCCTCTGCGGCTCATACGCAGGCTGATCGGGGTTGAAGTTGGCGCTGAGGTAATCGATCAGAGCATCGCGGTCTGCCGCATCGACCACTGCGCCCCACTTTGTCATCTTGTCGACTTCCTTCGTCCACGCAGCCTTGCTCAGGCGCTGTTGCAGGATGATGCGTGCTTCGTGACATTCCGTGCACGCCGTGGTGGCCTTCGCCTGCAATGGACCGGCGGGCAGATCCGCAGTCACTTTTTCAGGTCCGAAACTCTGCGCCAGTGAAAAGCTTGCAAGCGCCAAGACTCCGATAGTTGCGATCTTCCGAATCGCTCTAGGAAACATGTACTTTCACCTGATCGACTGCGTTGTAAAGATAGCCACTCGGGTTCCACACCGGTGTCGCCGGCTGGATGCGGCCTTGGCTATCGGTGGCACGTGATTGGATCGTGTAGTCGCCCGCTTTGCGGGTCTTCCAGTCATAACTCCACAATCGCCATGCATAGCGGGATTGCTCGTGGCCGAGCTTGGCCAGATTCCAGGTTGTACCGCCATCGGCGGATACTTCGACTTTCACAATGTCGGCTTCTCCCGCCCACGCCGCGCCATGCACGGCCACCTTGCCGGCCTTCAGGCTGCTGCCGTCGCCCGGCCCCGCGATCACGGACTTCACACTCAACCCGGTTACCGCATGCGTATCTTCCGGCTTCACAACCTCGCCCGGCTTCACCGGTTGGTTGGGAAGACGATAGCCGGGACTCATAAAATTGCCCACAAACTCCGCGTCGAGCACTTTGATTTCGGTAAGCCACTTGCACGACGCTGCGCCAATCCATCCTGGCACAAGAGCACGCGCCGGAAAACCGTGATGCTTCGTCAGTGGAGCGCCGTTCATGTGCGTGGCGATCAGCGTATCGGCATCCAGCGCTTTCTCCATGGGAATGCTGCGAACGAAAGGCGGCACTTTGCCGGGCACTTCATCGAGTCCGCGGAACATCACGTGTTTGCCCGTGGACTTCACCCCGGCCCGCTGCAAAACATCGCGCAGGCGCGGACCGGAGAAACGCGCCGTTCCCACCGCTCCCTTGCCCCATTGAATGCCCGGAACTTGCGGGCGATGCAAGCTGCGTCCGTTGCCGGCGCATTCGAGAGTGTTGACGATCGAGTGCGTCTCAATCTTCGAAAGCTCGGCCAGGCTCAGCGTAAGCGCCTTCTCCACTTCCCCGCCCAGCGAGAGACGCCAGTCACCCGCTTCGAGCTCGCTGGGTTCGTGCATGTGATTGCGCACGAAGAAGTGCGGCACGGGCGTAAGCCACGTGTTGAAATACTCAACCGGGCTTTCGAGATCGACAAATCGGAAGGAGCGAAGAATCATGCCCTCTTCGCCCGGAAACGGCAAAGCCTGTCCCTGTGGAAGAGCCCAGGTCAACATGGCAGGCGTCGCGCCCGCAACTAGGGCGGCTCTTGACATCTGCTTAAGGAATTCGCGCCGCGAATTCATAGTTTCGAAAACACTCTTGGAATATGATCCTGCAAGCACACAGATGAATCACATCAACAATATCTTAATCGCGAGTTCTTGCCGTCAATTAAGTAAATCGGGAACCTAGGCTGAGGACGTTAATGGCGGTCTACTCGCCCTTCTGTCCCCCAACTACCATAGGCAGAACACTTCCCTTCTCTTTCTTCTTGACGCTCCGTTTGCCCTTGGTTGCGCGGGGGCCAGGGCCGGCGATCAGGTCCGCCAAGGTTGTATTTTCCAAAATATTGGCGGCCGCGTCGCGGACGTCAAGAAATAGCTGGTAAAGGGCCCGGTGCGGGAGATCGCGATCGATCAGTGCTCGCAACTGCTCGGCGTCGCCAAAAGGCGCCAGCGGTCCGTCGATCAAACGCATGATTTCGCTCAGTCGGATATCGGAGGGATCGCGCCGCAACTGATATCCGCCCTTGGCTCCGCGCACGCTCTCCACCATGCGCGCGTTTTTCAGTTCGAGCAGGATGAGTTCCAGAAATTTTTCCGGAAGATTCTCCTCGTACGCGACTTCGCGGATCTTAATCGCGCCCTGATGGTAGTGACGGGCCAGCATCATCATGGCTTGTAAAGCGTAGAGTCCCTTTTGTGAGATTTTCATAAGCCCCGAAATTATGCCACAAAGTCGATTGCATTAATAGACATTATTTAACGATTAGCGACCCAGCAAGTGACCGGCCATACCTGCGAACCTGCAACCAGCCTTTATTTTCAACCTTTTAGACGGAAATGCGTGTCCGGCGAACGAGCTGGGATATCAATCGGATTGCAGTTCTTCGTGCCCCAGGCTCCGAACTCTCGGAAGGCCGGAACTAAGATCCGGGCGAGACGCGCAGCACTTGCACGGTGATATTGTCCGGACCGCCGCGTTGCAGGGCTAACTTCACCAGCGCTGCGCAGGACTCCGCGGGTGTACTTCCCGCCACCGATTTCTCCAGTTCCTGGTCGCTCACCACGCCCCAGAGACCGTCAGTGCATAGCAGGAGACCGTCGGCGTCATGCAGGGCCATTCCTTGTTGGGGACTCTCGACAGCGACTTCGATGCCTGCTCCAAGAGCGGCGGTCAGGATGTGCCGCTGGGGATGTTTCTCGGCATCCTCGGCACGGACGAGCCCCGACTCCACCAGCCGACCAACGTAGGAGTGATCGCGCGTCAGGCGGGAGATCTGCGCATCGCGCAATAAATAAAGACGGCTATCTCCAACGTGCGCGAAATAAAGCTGCCGATCACGGATAACCAGCGCCGTGCAGGTCGTTCCCATGCCATGCAGTTCCGTATGTTGGGCGGCGTAAGCTTGAATTCTTTCATGAGCCCGGGCAAAAGCCTCCAGCAGGGCCACGTGCGGATCGTCACGGACGACATTGCTGTAAACTTCACGAACCGTCTCGACCGCCAGTCGGCTGGCCTCCTGCCCGCCCTCATATCCCCCCATGCCATCGGCGATCACCGCAAGTCTGCCCTTGCTTTGCAGTTCACGCTCGCCCGCCGGTTCCCAATAGAGGCAGGAGTCCTCATTGTTCTCGCGCTGGCTACCCACGTCGCTCAGACTCGCAACTTCCACTCCAGGTTTCACATTCATACAGTCGACTGACATTTCCACGCGGCCTCGCCCTGGATGCGCAATGAGAAATCCCGCGCAAGTTCGCCCGGTCATTATAGCCAAGTTGGCAGTCTAAAAAATGACTTCTATGTGCCGGGGGAGTCTCACGTGATGTCCCCCCCATAGCAACGGGCATTCCTGGGGTCACGAGCCTCGATCGCGAGTAAGAAGTCAAGTAAATCGTACCCGTGAAGCATGCGACGGAAATTACTATTGCTTCTACGGTGATTGCCGGATACCTCGATTACCAGATTGTGGAATATTCTGTTTGATTCGGATGAGCCATGCATTTGTGCTGGACTTCCGACGTCGATATCATGCGAATTCTTGTGGTTGACGACAACGACCGGGTCCGGCGCGGCGTGATCGACATTCTCGAATCCAATCCGAATTGGGTAGTGTGCGGTGAGGCAAAAGACGGGAGGGAGGCAATTGAAAAAGCTTTGAACCTTCTGCCCGATGTCATTCTTCTTGACATCAGCATGCCGGGCTTGAATGGTCTGGAGACGGCGCGTCTTCTTCGCCAGCAAGTGTCCAGCGCGAAGATATTGATTATGAGCCAGCATGATCCGGCTTCCGTGCTGGCGAGCGCCCTTCAGGCGGGAGCGCATGGCTGCGTCGACAAGGGCCACCTCGGAACGCAATTATTGCCCAGCATCGAAAGCATCTCCAACGGCTAAAGCCGTTCACGCATCGCTGGCGCTGGTTGAACCGCACAGCCTGCCGGATGCGACAATAGACAAGCATGCCTTCCCGAAATGCGCGCCAGCTTGCGAGTGTATTTGTAGTTGCTGCACTCGCGCCGTTACTCTCAGCCCAGTTTGCCTGGGCCCAATCCTCCGGCCAAAATGGTCGCGCAAGACCGCCCGAGTATACGTTCAAGGTGATCCGAACTTTCCCTCACGACTCGAATGCTTTCACCCAGGGCCTGGCCTACCGTGACGGATTTCTCTACGAGGGCACTGGCCTTCAGGGGCATTCTTCTCTCCGCAAGGTGCGTCTGGAAACTGGAGACGTAGTTCAACGGGTCGATCTCGGACCGGAATTCTTCGGCGAAGGAATTACGCTGCTGAAGAATGAAGTGGTGCAACTGACATGGCAATCTCAGACAGGATTCGTTTACTCCCTTAACGACTTCCATTTGCTGCGTCGATTCTATTACTCCGGCGAAGGCTGGGGTTTAACCACCGACGGTCGGGAGATTTTCATGAGCGACGGAACCCCGGAGATCCGCGTGCTTGATCCCGACACGTTCGCGGAAAAGCGTCGCTTCACGGTCCACGACGGAAATACTCGCGTCCAAGAATTGAACGAACTGGAATTCGTAGACGGAGAGATTTTCGCCAATGTCTGGCAGACCGATCGCATCGCCCGGATCTCGCCGCGGAACGGGGAAGTCGTCGGATGGATCGACCTCAAGGATCTTCTGAGCCCGGTCTATCGTCTTCAATCAGGCGCGGTCTTGAATGGAATCGCATACGATTCGGATCGGAAAAGGCTATTCGTAACCGGCAAGTTGTGGCCCAACATTTTCGAGATTCAACTCATTCCCAAACCATAGCGCTCGCAAGGAATCTCATGTCGACGAACGCGATTCCGTAACGCTTCGTTAACCTTCAAACTGTAGAATCGGTCCACTTCATCCCGGCATCCTAAAGATTTAGACGCAAGGAGAAAACGTCCATGGCCGTCGCAACCGAAATCCCGATGTCCCTCTCGACCGACGAACTGAGAAAGATGGACGCATACTGGCGGGCTTGCAACTATCTATCGGCCGGAATGATTTACCTTCGCGCCAATCCTTTGCTGCGCGAACCCTTGCAGCCCGAACATATCAAGAATCGCCTGCTCGGCCACTGGGGATCGGATCCCGGCCAATCCTTCGTCTGGGTTCACCTGAATCGTCTCATCAAGAAATATGACTTGAACGTGATGTACATATCCGGACCCGGCCACGGCGCTCCGGCCACGCTCGCCAACAGCTATCTCGAGGGCCATTACTCAGAGATATACCCCGACAAAGGCCGCGACGAAGCGGGTATGTTGAAGTTCTTCAAACAGTTTTCATTTCCGGGTGGAATCGGCTCGCACTGCACGCCGGAGACGCCGGGATCCATTCACGAAGGCGGTGAGCTTGGCTATTCCCTCTCGCACGGCTACGGAGCCGCATTCGACAATCCCGATCTCATCGTCACTGTAGTTGTCGGCGATGGCGAAGCCGAGACTGGGCCGCTTGCCACTTCATGGCACTCGAATAAGTTCTTGAATCCCATCCGCGACGGAGCCGTGTTGCCAGTGCTTCATCTCAACGGATACAAGATTGCGAATCCCACGGTCCTCGCCCGTATCCCCCGTGAAGAATTGGAAGCGTTACTGGTGGGCTACGGCCACAGACCGTATTTCGTTGAAGGGGACGACCCGGCCGAGATGCATCAGAAAATGGCTTCCACTCTCGAGGCCTGCGTTCTCGAAATTCGATCGACACAGCAGATGGCCCGCTCCACGGGCGATGCTAAACGTCCCCGCTGGCCCATGATTGTTTTGCGTACTCCAAAAGGATGGACCGGCCCGAAAGAAGTTGCCGGCCACAAAGTAGAGGGAACCTGGCGCGCCCACCAGGTTCCCGTACCCGACCCAGTTACCAGCAAGAAAAGTCTCAAGATCGTCGAAGACTGGATGCGAAGCTACAAACCAGAAGAGTTATTCGATGCGAACGGAACACTGATTCAGGAACTCCAGGATCTCGCTCCCTCCGGCCCCCGGCGCATATCCGCCAATCCCCATGCCAACGGCGGCCTGCTGCGCAAAGAACTCGAGCTCCCGGACTTCCGCGACTATGCGACCGCTGTGAAGTCTCCGGGCGGAACCTACGCCCCGCCGACCGATATACTCGCCCATTTCCTTGCGGAAGTAATGCGCTGTAACATGAACTCCTTCCGCGTCTTCGGCCCGGATGAAACCGCCTCCAACAGACTTACGGCCATCTACGCCGCCTCCAAGAAAACATGGCTGGCCGAGTACAAGCCGGAAGACGCCGACGGCGGCGAACTCGATGTCTCCGGGCGTGTGATGGAAATGCTCAGCGAACACACGCTGGAAGGCTGGTTTGAAGGCTACGTCCTTACCGGCCGCCACGGTCTATTTTCTACTTACGAAGCGTTCGTCCATGTGATCGATTCCATGTTCAACCAGCACGCCAAGTGGTTGGAGAAGTCGAAGAACGAACTCGCCTGGCGCGCTCCCGTGCCATCGATTAACCTCCTCATCACATCGCTGGTATGGCGGCAGGATCACAACGGCTTCACTCATCAAGATCCCGGCTTCCTTGACGTAGTCACAAATAAAAGTCCCGATGTAGTCCGCATTTACTTGCCGCCCGACGCGAACTGCTTGCTAAGCGTCGCCGACCATTGCCTGCGCTCGCGCGACTACGTTAACGTGATCGTCGCCGACAAGCAGGATCATCTGCAATATCTCAACATGGATGAAGCGGTCACGCACTGTACCAAGGGCATCGGCATCTGGGACTGGGCCTCCACCGACGACGGCGCCGAGCCGGATGTCGTGATGGCCTGCGCCGGCGATATTGCCACCATGGAGTCACTGGCCGCCGTCGAGATCTTGAAGAACCATTTCCCCGACTTAAAGATTCGCTTCGTCAACGTCGTCGATCTCTTCCGCCTCATGCCGGCGACCGAACATCCCCACGGCCTCTCCGATCGCGACTTCGATTCCCTGTTTACCACGAATAAGCCCGTGATTTTCAACTTCCACTCCTACGCTTCGCTTATCCATAAACTCAGCTATCGCCGCAGCAATCACGAGAATATTCACGTCCGCGGATATAAAGAAAAGGGCAACATCAATACTCCGCTCGAGCTCGCGATTCTCAACCAGGTGGACCGCTTCAACCTGGCCATCGACGTCATCGACCGCGTTCCGCGCCTGCGGCCCGTGGGCGCGCATGTAAAAGAATGGCTGAAAGACCGGATCATCGACAGCGTCAACTACGCCCACGCCGAAGGCATCGATCGGGAAGAAATTCGCAACTGGAAATGGACGAAGTAGGAATGAAACAAGAGTTGGCTGGAAAGGACGATCTCATCCTGGTACTGAACAGCGGCTCTTCTTCGCTGAAATTCGGCGTCTACTTTCACGGGACGAACGATGAAGAACCGCTCCTGACCGGCGCAGCCGAAGGCATTGCGCGCGGCAACGGCACCTTAAGTATTCGCTCGCCTGATGGAACAGCTCTAACCCAGCGCGACCACGTGCACGAGTCGCAGAGCGAAGCTCTCACGGCTCTGTGTAGCGCAATGCGTGAGCACCTTTGCGCCGTCCCGTCCGCGGTAGGCCATCGCGTCGTTCACGGCGGGCCAAAGCTCTGCACGCATCGGAGAATCACGCCGAGGGTGCTCGACGAACTGCGTCTGGCAACACATTTCGCGCCCTTGCACATTCCGCAAGCGTTAACCCTGATCTCCTCCGCTCAGTCGATTTTCCCCGCCGCGCAGCACTTCGCCTGCTTCGATGACGCCTTCCACCAAACGATGCCGGAGCTGGCATCGCGCCTGCCAATTGCCAAAAGCTATTACGACGCCGGCATCCGCCGCTACGGTTTTCACGGAATCTCCTACGAATCGTTGGTATATCACTTCGGCACAGCGCTGCCTGAACGAGCCATCTTTGCGCATCTCGGCAACGGGTCGAGTGTCTGCGCGCTACGCAATGGAGTATCTATCGATACAACGATGGGACTGACTCCGACCGGTGGCATTGCCATGGGCACGCGCTCCGGCGATCTCGATCCCGGTGTCCTGCTCTATCTCTTGCGCAACGCGAAGCTCAGTGCCGATGAACTCGAAGCTCTGCTCAACCATCGCAGCGGGCTTTACGCACTCTCCGGCGGCGAAAGCGATGTGAAGACTCTGGAAGAGCGCTCCCGTTCCAATGATTCGGCTGCCGCTCTGGCGTTGGACATTTTTGCCGTCTCCGTACGGAAAACAATCGGAGCGTACATGGCTTTATTAGGCGGCATAGGTCTTCTGGTGTTCACCGGCGGCATTGGCGAGCATAGCCAGAGCATTCGATCCGCCGCCACCAGCGGCCTCGAAACCCTCGGACTCACTGCCAGCAAAATTCAGGTTGTGCCCACCCATGAAGAAAAACAGATAGCGCGCCACTGCCGCAGGATGATGGCGGAACAAGGCAATCGCGAATCCCAAACTTAAAGTGGTCGGCATCACTCACTCGTAAATGTGACGGTACCCTTTTGCGGCAAAGCAAAAGGCGCGCATCCCCAAAAGAGGATGCGCGCCCCAAACTGGCACGCCCTACTGGCTACAGACTGGCCTATCGCCCGAAATACTTGGCGTTGAGCTCGGTAAACGAGTTCCACTTCTCCGGCAAGTCATCCAGCGCAAAGATCGCCGAGACCGGACACACGGGCACGCAGGCGCCGCAGTCGATGCACTCTACGGGATCGATGTAGAGCAACGTTTCGGTAGCGTACTTGGGGTCGTCTTTCTTGGGATGAATGCAATCCACCGGACACGCATCCACGCAAGCCGTGTCTTTGGTGTTGATACAGGGTTCTGCAATTACGTAAGTCATAACGGTCTGAGTCTCCTCAACTGGATGCGGATATTTTACTACGGCGACCTGCCGCGAAACCGGACATTCTAGCAAGAAATCGGCTTAATCCGCAAAACAAAACGGCTGGCAGCGCCGCTGCCAGCCGTTTCCCATCTTTCATCAGAAGCGGGGCCGATTACCGGTGTCCGCCGCCGCCACCATGACCGCCCCCACCGTGGAAGCCGCCACCTCCGCCGCCATGGAACCCGCCTCCGCCGTGGACGCCACTGGCCGCTGCACCGTGAAATCCTGCGCTGCCACGGTAGCCACCCGCGTATCCGCGCCCGCCGACGAACCCGCGTCCACCGTAGTAGCCTCTACCGTAGCCCCAGCCCGCGCGGCCGTAGCCCCAGCCACCACGGCCCCAACCGCCATACCACGGCCCAGCTCCGATAAATAATCCACCAGAAAACCAGCCAGGCCCGTAGTAGCCGTAAGGGGCGCAGGCGTAAGGATAATATCCGTAGTAGCCGTAGGCGCACGTCGGCGCAACGCCCACGTAGCCCGGCCCAAAGCCCACTCCAACTCCCACCCTAACCTGCGCTTGCGAGTAGGCGAGGGGCAGCATCAAAACCAGCACCAAAGCCAAATATTTCATGTACCTCATGGTGAATCCCCCTTGTCTCAGATCCGCCATTTCAGCCACTTGCCCACCGGATCTGCAGTTCTTCAGGATCTCGTCTCTATCCGAAGCACCTATTGTATTTGAACTCGGAGTGCGCCAAAAAGTTGCAGGTTCGCCACTGGCTCATTTCAGCCACCCCGATTAAAGTCAACCACTTACATCGAACCGGTTCTCTGTAATCGCGGGGTTCCCTGCCCTTCGGCGGAAGTCTACCACGGCGGTCCCAGGGCAGAGTAGAATTCTGATAACCCAAGGGAATCTCTTCGCCGGAGGAATTCGAGTTCCAGTTCCGGCAGTTTGCTCAGAGGTCGCCCAAGCATATAATTACGCAAGAAAAAAGAGGAGTCCATGGCAAGAACCAAACCGAAGCGAAGGACTACACCCACTCCCGCTAAGCGCGGTGTCCTGCGGAAGACCTCTGCCTCTCCAGTCTCGACACCCAAACTGCTCGGCAAGAATCTGGAGCGTGCCGTCAGGCAGTTCCAATCCGAACCGAACGACAAGAAAGCCCACGAACAATGGAAAGAAATTGAGTCGTCAGTGTTTGGTGTGCAATTTGAGGACTAATGCCAAGCCTGAACTGGAGGAAACTTCCGGCTTGGAAGCGAAGGAATTCGAATTCCAGTTCCGGCAGTTCGCTCGGCGACCTTCAGCGCCGGAACCGTCTGCGTAATGCCAGGGCGAGTAGCCCAGCCTGAATCGGAATAACCATCTGCTCCGCAATTGCTGCCAGCCTTCCGTTTCGCGTTGGAAGGCTGTACACGGTATCACGCTGGAAAGTCGCAACTTCTAGGGCATGAACCAGTCCCGCGGGGTAACGTCGGAAGAAGGAGTCGGCCATCTGCACGTTCGCGGGATTGTCCCGCGCAGGCCTGAGGCTCGTCCAAGGCGCCGAAAAGATTGAGGCGAACGCGAGAATAAACAACACAAGCACTAAGAGCGCTCGTGCGTAGCTGCTTCCATAAGAACTGAGGACTTTATAGATAGCGAGCACGCCTCTCGACAGCAACGGAACTCCCGGGTTTCGGCGCGTCATGTCCAGAGCGCCGCAGTAGCAATCTTCGGCAAGATCAAGCGAACGCACTCTATCAAAATTATCAATTAGTTGTCGGTAAGCGATCGCAACTAATTCGTGCCCGGGGCTTTCGTGCCTCTGGCCCAATTGTTCCCTGTACCCAACGCCGATATCCAACTCGTCCTGTAGAACCATCCGGCCGGCTCGGCGATGCCAGCGCACGTCCTCAAGGTGTATCCGCTCTACGTCGCAATTCACAAACCTAGCCCTTAGACCTTGCGCCGCCCCTTGGTTTACCTGCGTAAGCCACACCTTATTCGGGCTCTCGAACCTTGCATTGGTGAAGTCCGCTATGCCAGTCCGCACGCTCGAGAAACCGAACGAGGCGTTCTGAAACTCCGCGTTGCCTGAGAAGGTGGCCGACTCAAATTGGGCACCTCCGTCAAAGCGCGCGGAGTCGAACCTGACATCCTGGAATTTGGTCAGATTAAAGTGTGCCTGCCCCGTGAATGCTGTCTTATAAAAGTTCGCAAAAGCTTTAAAGTCAGAACAACTGAAGTCCGAGTCTCCCAGCAGCGAGCCCGAAAAGGACGAATTGCCCTCGTGTGTGACGTACGTAAATCGGCATCGACCGAAGAGCTTAGCATCAAGAAAATCTGCATCCGAGCGAAAACGAACGGTTTGAAAATCCGCGCCCTCAAACATCATCGACCCGCCAAACCAAGCCCGGCCAATGAATTCGCTTCCCGAGAATACCGCTGCATGCAACGTCGCATCTCCAAACTTGGCCTCACCTTCGAAATGGGAGTCCCTGAAATCAGCCTTCTTCCGAAGCTTCGCCCTGCTGAAGTCCACTCTGGGCCCGAATCTCACCGCGGCAAAAGTGCACGACCCCTCGAACACCGCTTCGACGCAAAAGACTGGCTGGAAAAAGCGTGCTTGCGCAAAATTGGCGTCCCCCTGAAATCTGGCCCGGCTAAAATCGACAGGGCCCAAGAATATCGCTCCGATGAAGCATGCGTAACGCGAGAACACCGGTTCCGAGAATACGATCCCACCCGGGAACACGAATTCTTTAAAATCACTGATTCCGGGCTTGCTCCTCAGCGATGTTCCGGCTATGAGCGCGTCTACCTCGCCCTGAATAAGGTCGAGGGGCCTCACTCCGTTGAAGTGCATGAGGCACTTTGACACGGGAGAGGCAGCCGGTGTCGGCTTATACAATGGCCGACCACAGGGCTCACTGTCCGCCATCACCACGGTGCAGGTTTCCATATTTGCTAAAACGTCAAGCTTCCCTCTGCAGAGCGTCCCAGCACCCCGCACCTACGCTCCCACCAACTCCCTCTTCTCGCTCGGCTCATACTCCACAATGTAACCCGCCACCGCGCTCGCCGCGACTGTTAGCGGCGATGCCAGATACATCTGTCCCGGCCCGCTGCGCCCAGGAAAATTTCGGTTCTGCGCGCTGATCACCACCTGATCGGGGCGCGTCGAAACTCCCGGCCCGGCATTGATGCACGCTCCGCAACTCGGCTCGATCACAATCGCCCCGGCTTTCTGGAACACATCCAGATAGCCTTTGCGCAAGCAATACTCCCGCGTCTCCTGCGATCCAAACTGGATAAAGAACTTCACCGAGTCCGCCACGCGTTTGCCCTGCCTGAGCGCATCGGCCAGCACCGCGGCGTACATATCCATGTCTTCATTCTTGCCCGCAGTACAAGTTCCGCCGTAAGCGATCTCGACCGGAACCGGCGTGTTTAAATCGCGAATATATTTTCCATTTCCCGGATCGCCCGGCGTCGCCACCATCGGACGAATCTCCGCCGCATCGAGCTCAATCACGTGCGCATACTGCGCGTCCGGATCGCTGTACAAGCCCTCGATCATGCCCTGAGCTTTCACCCGATCCATGCCGCGCCGCTCGGCCAGGAAATCGACTGCCTTCTTATCCGGCGCAACGATGCCGGTAAAGCCGCCAATCTCAGCTGCCATGTTCGTCATTGTCGCGCGTTCATCCACGCTCAGCTCTTCGATCGCGTCGCCCGCATACTCCATCACCTTCGCCAACGCCTTGCCGCTGCGCACATAGTCGAGGCTAAGAATCTTCAGGATGAGATCCTTCGCCGTGACATTCTTATGCTTCTTGCCGCGAATCACAATCTTCACTGACTCCGGCACCTTCACGCGCACGTCTTTCGTGATCCAGCTATTGAACACATCCGTGGTTCCGATTCCAAATGCCACACAGCCAATCGCGCCCACATGCGGCGTGTGCGAGTCCGAACCAATATTCAATTGCCCCGGCAGCGCATAACTTTCCAGCACGATGGAATGGCAAATGCCCTCTGACCCTTTGCGGTCTTTTAATTCTCCATGCAACTTGATTCCCTGCTTCGCCGCAAAGTCCTCCTGCTTCATCTTGAGCTGCGTCGCCAGGTCGAGCAGCCCCAGTTTTTTCTTCTCCTCCGAAATCACTTCATCGAGAAACGTCAGGTGGTCGCGAAAGAAGAGAATGCTCGAAGCGTCGTTCACCTTCGCATCCTTGCCCACGTACCGCTCAAAAAAAATCGCAGCCATCGGCGTCACATACTCGTGGCTAAATCGCAAATCGGCCTGGGCAAATCCGGTATCGCCCGGCTTCACCGCCGTAACACCCACTTCTCCCTTTTCATTCTTCATGTGCCGCGCAAAGATTTTTTCCGCCACGGTCATCCCGCGCTTTCCTGTATCAATCGGCGGCAAAAAAACTTTCCCCTGCATCCTCGCCACATTGAATGGAAATAGACCCCCGTATTCGATCACCTGCCGCGTAATCTCATCTTCGCCCGCGGTAAACTCAGAAAGCGCAATCTCTTCGCCCGCTCGAATCCGATCGACCAGGGAAAAATCCGTCGAGGTCAGCACCCCAAGGTTCTGGCAATTCTGCTTGTAAATGCGCTCAATGTTCTCCGCAATCACCACCTGAATGCCGGCGCACATTTCCGCATAAGGCGACTGCTCGCGGCTCGACCCCTTCCCGCGCCGTTTACCGCTCACCGCGCACACGAACCCGCCACGCTTTACGTCGCCGCGGCCAATCGGCGTCACGCTGCCGCACTTCAGCCCCAGATAAGGAATCTCGCCCAGCGTCTCATCGAAATAAAAACAGTAATGCGCCGGAGTAATCTCGTCGGTGGAGATGTCGTCGCGCAGCTTGGGATTGTTCGCCGGATTCTTCGTATCCCACGGCAAATCTTCACCGGCAAGTTGCCGCTTGATCAAGTCCGGGTCTTCGGTAAGAAAAAGAATGCGTCCCCGCAGCCGGACTTGGTCCGGCCGTTTTTCGATCTTGCGTTCCAGAAGAGAGTTGATCACGATCAGCCTGTAGGTAAGGATTTAGGGACAGGCAGAGCGGCTACCCATTCCCTGATTATTGTAACGCCTTCGTGAACTTTGGTGTCCTTGGTGGCTAAAGCTCCTTCCGTACGGCAAAGCACTCGCGAGTCCGCCGATCTACGGTCGCTAATGATGTCCGTGCGCCGCCTTGTCGAACTTCTCGCCCGCCGGAATCGCCACCGTTAGCCGGTTCTCCTTCGGCGCCAGCGGGCACGTCGCATACGGAGTTACCGCACATGGTGGATTATAGGCACGGTTGAAATCCAGAATCACCGTTCCGTTCGCCACCGCATCGGTGTCCAGAAAGCGTCCGCCGGGATAGGTATCGGTCTTCGCCGTCAGGTCGTTAAAAACAAACGACAGCCCCTTCGACGGATCGCCACCAAGAGCCGTCAGCCTCTGCTCCTGACCGTTGATCTTGAACACCACCGTCCCCGCTACCGGCACTGCAGTTAGGTCGCCCAGAACATTGGGCACGTCGATCGTCTTCTTGCCATCCGACGGCTCCCACCTGGCCGTCACGCGATAGTTCAGGTCGAGCGGATAAAACATCAGCCCCTTAAAATTGGCGACAGACGCGCTCTCCACGTCCTTCACGCGAATTCCTACGCGCTCTCCGCGCACGATCACGTGAAAACGCAAGCTCGCTATCTCCACAACCGTCGAATGTCCAGAAATGTCCGCATCCAACTTCGCGCTGCTTAATACTTTGCCTGCAATTGTGGCGTGCGCTTCCGGCAGCAGCCGCACCGTAACGTCCTTGCCCGCAAGCGCGAATTCGCCGGCATGGGCCGGGCCTTTGGGAAACACGACCGCATTGTCTGGAGCGGTACCGAAACTGTTCACGCCCGGCTTAAGCCAGAACAGCCCCGCCAGGGGAAGCCAGTCCTGCTTCAGATCATCCACCTGCTCGGCCTTCCACTTCTCGAAGGTCTGCACATAAGCGGCATCGGGAGCGGAAACCGAATTGTCCACGCCCCATGCGATGGAAAGCAGTGAAGCGAAACATACCATCACGCCGGCAAGATGCTTTAGTGGATTCATGTCTGAAAAGGCCCCCAGAGCGGAAAGACTATCGCTTGTACTCGCGCGGATCGGGCAACGGCTCCAGGCCTCGTCCGGCAAAGATTTCTTTAAACTCCGCCAGCAAGGCCTCATGCAGCAGGCCATTGGTGGCCACAGTCTCGCGGCTGTTGAGTTCAAACGGCGAGCCGTCGAAGCGTGTCACTTTGCCGTCGGCTTCTTCCAGAATCAACACTCCCGCCGCCGTGTCCCAGGGATTAAGATTGAACTCCCAGAAACCGTCAAACCGCCCGGAGGCGACGTTGCACAAATCCAGCGCGGCCGACCCCGCCCGCCGCACGCCATGCGTATGCAACGTGATCTGATGATAAAAAAAAATATTCGGATTCTTGTGCCGCTTGTGACTGGGAAACCCCGTAGCCAGCAGACTTTCCTTCAGCGCAGGGGTCTTTGAGACATGAATTGGCTCGCCATTCAGCCGCGCGCCTTTCCCCTGCTCCGCCGTAAACAACTCGTCGCGCGTGGGATCGTAGATCACTGCAGCGATTCGCCTCGCCGACGTTTCCGATAGCCGGTGTTCCAACCCCATCGACACGCAAAATACCGGATACCCATGCGCGAAATTTGTCGTGCCATCCAGCGGGTCGACATACCAACGGTAGTCGCTGCCCTGGTCGTTGAGCCCCTGCTCTTCGCCCAAAACGTCGTGCGCCGGCCATTGCGCCCGAATGCGATCCCGAATCAGTGCCTCGGCCGCGCGGTCGGCAGCCGTAACTAGATCGGCGTCGCCCTTGTACTCAATCTTCAGGTGCTGGTGAAAATAATGCATCAGCAGCGCGCCCGCCTCGCGCGCAATCGCGGACATCGCAGGAAGAAAGCTTTCGCGATTAGGCGGATTTGGGGACATTCGATCTGAACTGAGGCTTCCGGCCTCCGGATTTTCTATTTTTAACGCGTGCCAAAATCCCGGAAGCCGGGGTTACTTCTTGCCGCCATCTTCCGCAATGTACATAATCTCGTGCTTAAAAATGAACAGGTTAGGTGCCCCCTCGCGGGTCAGCCGCACCATGTACTTGTCATAGTACTCAATCCACCCGCTCACCATCTGGCCATCCCTCAGCTTGAGGCTGACCGTCTTCTGCTTTTCGCCAAGGGCCTTGAGGAAGCCAGCCTCTTCAAAAGTCTCCTCCGGAGGCGGCGTCCGCCCCCGCTTGCCAGCATTAGGATTTCCCTGCGGACGAAAGGGCATGCTGGCATTGTACACAGTGCGCCAGTGAATTCGATGGCTGAGAGACAATTGTGCAACAGAAAACTCAGATTACGGTCGCGGGAATACAATCTCAATAAATTGTCTTTTCCACTTTGGAGGCCCGCCGTGAAGCTACTCGCTTGCGCTCTCCTCGCCGTAGTAGTCGCCCCATCGTCAGCTCTCGCCCAAGGAACACCGATTCCTCCCGGAATTCGCCAAGCGGATCGCGCCGAGCAACAGACCCAACGAGACATCCCGCCCCCAATCCCGCCTCAAACGCGCCTTGACCTGGCTAAGCTCCGCCAGGACGCCGACGACTTGGCCCGCCTCTCACAAACTATCCCCTCCGATGTAGCCAGCATTCAGAGAGGACTCCTGCCCAAAGACATGCTCGATAAGCTGAAGCAGATCGAGAAGCTATCGAAAAGCCTGCGGAACGCGCTCAAGCCCTAAGCTCGCTCAAGAAAAAAAGCCACCAGTCAACCGACTGGTGGCTCCGAATCAAGCGGTTGCGGCCTAGAAAGTCAGACGCAGGCCAAACTCCATCGCACGCGGTGAGCCCAAACCGAATACGCCAGTCCCATTGCCCACGCGGAACGTGTCGCTCGGCGGTCCTGTTTCGTTCAGCGCCGTATTAATGTGCGTAGAGATGCTGTTAATCGAACTGCCAGCATCCAGCCAGCCATTCATTGCGCCCGGGGGCAGGTTGAAGTTCGAGAAGTTGAAGATGTTGAAGATACCCAGGCTCGGCTCAATCTTGAACCGCTCGGCAAACGTATGACTCCAGCTGAATTTGAAATCAAACGCCTTCACCCACGGGAAAACCAGTTGGTCCGAAGGAGCGGTAGGCAAAGTCGGAGCCACGGCTCCGATTGTCTGGAGCTGGCCCAAGTTAAACAGGCCACTGTTGATAAGAGCCTGCCCGGCTGGCGTCGCTTGTCCGGCAGTGGTCGTGTTGTAGTTGCTGATGGCAGCGTTCAGACCGCTGACTCCGAAGTCTCGCATGAACGAGCCATTCGTCGTCCCCGGCAGAGGCTGGCTGCCAAAACCGCTCCCACTGAAATCGGTCTGGAAGATCTGACCGCCGCTGCCATTGCTGCCCACAATCGTGGGACTGGAGAGCGGGCTGTAGAAGTGGCCGATCATGCCAAAACGGAAGCCATAGGGAACATCAAATGTTCCACCGAACGAGATCTGATGGGTGCGATCTAAGAGCGACGGTCCCATGAACTTGAGCGGATTGTCGTTATCTGACGCCTGCAATACGAAATCCTGATCGTTATTCGACACTGGATTCGAGGGGGGTGTGTTGCCTGCAAAGGCCGCAGGATTCACGAAGCGAGAAAGCGAGTAAGAAAGCTGAAAGTTCGCTGTCTTCACTCCGCGCATCGGATTGACAACATTCTGGACCAGCTTCATCTGTAGCCCGTTGTATACCGAACGGCTGATCGGCTCTAGGAAGAGCGCCTGCCCAAAAGTCGGGTTGATTCCTCCAAAGGCACAAGGAAAACCAAGTGGATTGCCGGTGAGGGGATCCACAGCCTGGGCGCAGGCCGCTCCCGCATCGTTCGGAGTGCCCAGTCCGCGAGCGGTGAAATCGCCAATGGTAGCTGAGCCGGCGGGCGTAGTTGGGGTTGCGGGGTAGATGCCAGGGCATCCCGCCGGGCCAATCGCTGCCGCCAAAGAAGCTGCACTACAGTCCGCAACGAGCAAGTTAACTGCCGCCTGCGCTGAGGTTGGGTTGAAGGTTCGTGCTGCGCCGGCGTGGTTGACGTCAATCCCCAGCGGGGAATGGGTTTCCACGTTGCGCACAAAGTCGGCGCTTACGATCAAACCGTGGCGGATTTCATGCTGCATCCCGATATTCAACTGCAAGGACCGCGGCGACCGGTAGTTCGGGGCAAACAGGCCGATCGCCGGATTGAGTCCAGAAGCCAACTGCGATCCAATGTACGCCGGATTCTGGGCAGTCAAGCTGAATGGATTGTCAGCTTGATATACAGTCTGAAAGTTAGCCAGAGCCGCCGCGGAATTGCCAATAGTGTCAGCGCAATAACTTCCGTTATTGTTGGGGTCCTGTCCTTCCACCGAATCCACCGATATATTCCCGGCTGTGAGCGTCGGAACGGGTATCGCGTTGCCACCGAAGCAAGCCGTTGGGAACTGGAGGAAAGCTCCGCTCTTAAGGCGCAGAGGGCGATCAAACAACACGTTGTTGTAGATCACATTCTCGTAGTACAGTCCCGCGCCTGCACGGATCACGGTCTTGCCGTCGCTCTTCGGGTCCCAAGCAATGCCTAATTGCGGAGCAAAATTCTTATTCGCTTGCTGCACCGGGTTTCCAAAACCGGGGAAAGCGGAATTCAGCGGGACACATGGACCGGTAACTCCAGAACAGTCCGGAGAACTCAGGTCGCTATCGGTACGGCCTGTATCACGTTCCCAGCGCAAGCCGGGCGAAATGGTCAGGTTGTGCAGAACCTTCCAGGTATCGCCAATGTAAAAGGACATGCGATTGTCCGGTCCCAAACCGCCGGCGGGGTAGCCGAGGGCCGACGCTGTGGTGGAATAACCCTGGCCGTTACCCACATCGACCAACCCATTCGCCAAGGACGCATCCGTCGGATCGTTGGTAGGGCCGGGGCCGAATTCGAAGACCTGCGGCACAATCTTGAAGAAGCTTGCAAACCCGCCGCCTTGAATGTGGTTGAAGCCAAAACCAAAGCGCACGATGTGCTTACCAAAACTCTTACTACCGTCATACTTGATTTGGTGATCGCTCTGTACCGTGGCCTGCGGAGCCAACAGGTTCGGACCGACAGTAAAGGTCCCGATATTGATGGCAACGGGGAAGTTCGCGAAAGGCAAGGTGCTTCCCTGCACCGCGTCCAGAATTCTGTTCTGGAACTTCAAGTACGAGAAGCGGATGGAGTGGGTGATACTGCCGGTATTGAAGTCTACGCCGGCAACATCGTTCCGCGTGTAGTCATCGTTGTTGTACACCTGGAAGCTGGAGGGAAAGAAAGTCGCAAACACTGAGTTGTGAAAGTAGTTATAGCGGGCAAAAAGCCGGGCCGTCTTGGTAAGCGAGTAATCCACGCGTCCCTGCAGCTCTTCTTCTTTGAACGGGGCCTGGAACGTACCTGAATACTGGCTATACGGCGCGGATTCCGGTACCGGCGCCGCGAGATGCTGCAGAGTACGCTCGCCGTCGAGAAAGTAGAACAGCTTGTCCTTGATAATCGGGCCACCCACGCTTCCGCCCTCCTGATTGCGCTGATAGGGCGTCGGGATGAACGACTTCGTGTTGGTGTCCCACGGTTCCAGCAGTTTGGCCGCTCCCACAGAACTGTCGCGGAAAAGGCCGAACGCCTCGCCGTGAATCGCATTGGTGCCGGACTTAGTGGTCACGTTCACCGCGCCCGAAGAAGTCAGATCGTTGGACAAATCCAGCGTGGATTGCGCCAGCGAGAACTCCTGAATGCCGCTGGCCGGGATATCTTCGGTAGTAGTTCCCACCGTCTCATCGCTAACGTCAACGCCGTCAACACTGATGCGGGCGGTACGCCCGAAACGGCCGCCGAAGGAAATTGAAGAGTATCCGACTTTGGTCGGATCGAAATTCTCGCCGTCCTGAATCTGGACACCTGGTTCGAGCTGCGCGAGATCAAGGAAGTTGCGCCCGTTGACCGGCAGGTTCTCGATCTGGCTCGAAGTCAGAACGCCCTGCACCGTCGCCTGCTCGGTGTTCACCTGAACTTCGCTGGCCTGCACCTCAATCACGGTGCTTTCCTGGCCAATCTCAAGCTTGGCGCTCCCGTTGGCGGTGTTATCAACCTTTACCTCTACCGTTAGCTCTTCCGTTTTGAAGCCCTTGGCTTCTACGCGCACCTTATAGGTGCCGGGGATCAGGGAGCCGGAAGCATAGGATCCTGAATTGCTGCTGGTGGCGTGCACCGTCTGGCCCGTGGGCCCGGTCATCGTAATCTTCGCATTGGGCACGACTGCGCCGGTCGCATCCGTCACGGTTCCTGCGATACTGCCGTTCGAAACCGAAGTCTGGGCGAATGCCACAGAAGAAAGAAGTAGTGCGGAGAGGGTAATCAAAACCACCACTATAAAGCGCGCGCCAGTGCGGGAGGAGTTGTGTTTCGACATCTTGGACCTTCCTTTCGGAATTGTTTTCATCGGAATTTTGCCTGCAACCGGCCTCGGGAACCTTCATGTTCCGTAAGCCCTATCAGAAGTTTCGAAATCCTCGCTCAGAGAAGGCACGCTGTATAAATCAGCTCGCGTAGCAAAAGCCCAACCGCTGACACTTCCCCAAACTATAAGGATGATTCCGGTTGATCTAAAGCAATTTGCCAGCCAGCCCAGGCTCGAACCGGAAACTTGTTAGTATCTATATATTTATCAGTTACTTACATCATATTTACGAGAAACCGGACAGGCCACGCGGCCGACTCCCCAAGGCCAGAAATCCGAAAAACTGTATTTCCAATCTGGAAAAGAAAATCTCGCCCCTGTCACCGTGGGAGTTAACAAAGCCTCTCGTCCCGTTATGTTTAAGGAGATCCTAAGAATCAACCTAAGCAAAATTGAAGGTGGAGTCAAAAATCGGACTTAGACGTGTAGTATCCGGCCCGGTGCCGCACCCGGTAGCTGGCGGAGTCAGGTGGCCCTGCCACCCCCACATCGATGCGCCGGAACTGGGAGTTCGCCAAGCGCTGCGACGGATAATAAGCCAACAAATACTGTGTCCGCAGTTCGTCGCTGATCTGGCGGAAAGCGTCATCGAGCTGCGTCATCGAAGTAGCATAGTAATACTTCCCACCCGTATCCTCTGAGAGCTGGATCAGCGCATGTTCGCCCCCGGTTTCACGTCCCGCGCTGCTCTCGATGGGCACCACGATGATGCTATAAACAATGCTCTCGGCCTCTTCGGCGGCGCGCACCGCCTGTTTGTAATCCATCTTGCTGACCGTGTCTCCCCCATCGGTAATCAGGACCAGAACTTTTCGTCCCTTGCGGTGGTCGAGGGAGCGCGAGGCGAGATAAACAGCGTCGAATAATGCCGTGGCCGCGCCCAGGCGAATATGGTCGATGCCATCGTCAATACGCTTCAAGTCCGAGGTATACGAGGTCGATTGCAGAACCGTTTCACTGAACCCAAACACCGATAACGCGTCCATCGGCCGCATTATCGCCCGCGCGAAACGCTTGGCCGAGGCCTGCTCCAGCGGCAAATCGTGGCGCGTGCTCAGGCTGGTATCGATGGCCAGCGCAATCGAGAGCGGCACCGCGGATTCTTTATCGAACACCGAGATCGTCTGCTCCCGTCCATCTTCCTGTACAGTAAAATTCTCTTTGTTGAGCCCGGTCACCGGCCCGCCTTGCGCATTGGTCACCGTAACGTAGACATTCACCAGCTTCACGTCTACTTTCAGCGTGGGGGTCGAGTCGTTGGCAGGCTGTTTCGGCGGAGCAAACTGCGCTAGCGCAGTGGCGCACGTCAACAGTATAAGAAGCTGCGTTGCGGATTTTCTCATTCGGTAAAGGAATACATGTGGGAACAGCCGCCTTCGGCTGTCCAGCCCAGCAGCGCGAGGCGTTCTGTCACGCTCAGCCCGTTCACTTAGATGCGCCCTCTTCTGGCGGGCTGCCCGGATCGCGGGAATTTACCCGGGGAATCTCTGCAGGAAACGCCTCCCCATCGGCCCACACCGCGCCATCCTCAAAATATTCTTTCTTCCAGATGGGAACCGTCCGCTTGAGGGTATCAATCAACCAGCGGCAGGCGTCGAACGCCGCCGCGCGGTGGGCCGACGCCACCACAATCAGCACGCTGCTTTCGCCAATCTCCAACCGTCCCAACCGATGCACCAGGGCAACATCGCGGACTTGAAATTGTTTCAGTGCCTGCTCCGCGAGGCTCTCCATCTGCCGCAGCGCCATCTCTTCATACGCTTCGTAGTCGAGATACAGCGTCCTGCGGCTCCGCGTCTCATTGCGGACCACACCTTCAAATAGAACGGCCGCCCCGTCGGCGCCGCGCTTCATGCTGGCAAGGACTTGAGAGGTCTTGATCGGCTCGCGCACGATGGAGGAGCGCCTCGGTTCTCCCAACCCACCACTCACTGGCGGCAATAGCGCCACCTCATCGTCAGCTTTCAGCACTGTCGCCGCACCGGCATACTCCTGATTCACCGCAACCGCCAGCGCCGGCAGAGAAGTTTTCATGGCTGGAATCCGCGCCCCGATGTGGGTCAGCAAATCGCCCACCGTAGCACCCTCCGGCATATCCACAGTGTCGCTGGATCTCCCCGCTACATCTTTTAGCATGCCAAAGAAGAGGACGCGCAAGCGCATAGATTGTGGGTTGACTAGCCCGGCCTGTGCCAGTCTACCCGAACCCAACTACTCCAGCGCCTAGTTTGAAAGGCATCGCGCCACCACGTGCTCTCGCCTCTGATTCCGCGGTCTTACGGCATGACACGAAACACGGTTCCGCCAAGACCATACTTCGGCGTTCCCCCGTATGAAGTCGTGCCGAATACCATTCCCTTCACCAATACCACCGGCCCAATCGGATTGCCGCCGTCGTATCCCCCAATAAAATCATGCAGGGTAGTTTCGGTCCAAGCCTCGCCTGAAACTGCGGGAGGGCTCAGTTCATACACCGCTCCGCATCCGCCGGTCAGGCAGTTTCCATTGTTTGAGGTTCCTCCAAAGTTGTTCACTCCGTAAAGATTCCCGAATCTGTCGGCGATCACACCCGACGGCGAAGAGCCATCGCTCCCACCGGTAAAGGTGTGGAGGATGGATTCGGTCCAGCCTTTGCCGGCTGACGGCGGAAACAATTCGTACACTGCGCCAAGGGGATACGGACCTTCCGACGTGCCAAAGTAATTCCCTTTCGTGCCCGCGACTAAGTTCCCGAACGGAACGGAATTGGCAGAAGTGAATAAATAGACGACTCTTTCGGTCCACGCTCCTGGCGCCGTAGGCGCTGTCAGTTTGAAGAATGTCCCGTAATCCTCCGGGCCACCCTCGCCAGTGGTGCCGTAAATCACGCCTTCGGGTCCGAGCGCGAGACCGCTGGGTCCAAAGCCGTCGGTTGTGCCCCCTTGGAAGTTATAGATGGACGCGCCAATCCAAGTTCCCCCAGCCACGGTAGGCGGCTGCAATTCAAAAATGTTGCCGCAGCTGCCGCCGCACTCCGTGAAGTTATTAATTCCTCCGTTGGAAGTCCCATAGAGGTTGCCCGAAGTATCGATCACCAACTGCGCTGTGGGACTGACGGCGACTACACCGCTGTCGAAGCTGGCGATAACGGCATAGCTCCACGAACCCCCGCTCGCAGGCGTCAGCTCAAAGACGGTGCCGTTTGAGTTTTCATTCACTCCCTCGCCGCCGTATGCCGTGGTCCCGAAGAGATTTCCATTCTTGTCCATGGCGAGAGCCCCAATGGGCAAGCATCCGTCAGTGCCGCCGGCAAAATCGTGCAGAATCGTTTCCATCCAACTGCTGCCGCCCGGTGCAGGCGGAGTCAATTCATACGCAATCCCGCAATCTTCCGTGCCGCCCTGTCTCGTGGTGCCATAAAGATTGCCTGCCTTATCCGCAATCAGGCCGCTCCCGGGGTCATTACCGTCTGTGGTTGTGGGGTTGAAACGGTGAAGAATGCTTTCGGTCTGCGCTGAGGCAAGAGCAGACATCGCGCCAACCAAACCCAGAAGAGCAACCACCGCCGCCAAGCGGGACACCGAATACTTCGAAAACTTTTTTCGTTGCATGAAAAGTCTCCTGTCTTTTGCGTGGGAGTGGACGACAACACCGAACCGACTGCGATCCAAGGGGAGGGGAGAAATATACATAATCCTTGCTCCAGCCGTCCAGTCTAGACCGTGGATTTTCCTTAGACGAATCCCGAGGGCCTAAAGCAATCCACTGAACCGCCGATGAATAGGCATCGGGAAATTTTGCCCTATGCCGCGCCGACTGCCGCTGCTGTTGCTTATTAGCCTCTGTACGGTCAGCTTGTCCGCGCAGAATCAGGGAAAAGACTATTCACCACGGAGACACGGAGACACAGAGAACGGCAAAGCCTTGGCCAAACACCGAGACGCTGGGGCCTTGGGTTCCAGCCTGGGTTGTATTTTCTCTGTGTAAAAGGCAAATGAAAGAGACTCTTCTAATCGTGATCGGCATTTTGCTGCTTCTGGTTCCTACGATTTGGCAAATTTGGCAAATTGGACTGTCGCAGCAATGGTGGTAGAGAGAGCTTTCACCACGGAGGCACGGAGGACAATTATCTAACCGTGCAATCGAGCTCCGGCAGCCCGCAGTGGACCGAGGGCGCAATAAGCTTCACCGATCCGCTCACCAACAACCTGCGTGTCGGAATCCAGTTGCACATGTACCAACTGGGACAACTCGGCGGCCCCAGCCTCCAAGTCGACTGGGCATCGGAAGACTACAGAGTCAACGATCATTTCGGCTTTCGCGCCGGCAAGGTCAAGACTGTCCTGGGTTTGTTCAATGACTCGCAGGAGGTGGACGCCATCTTCCTTTGGACGCTCCTGCCACAATCCGCTTACCCGATCGATAACGAGAGTTTTTTCTTGTCGCACCTGGGAGGCGACGTGTACGGCTATGTCCCACTCACTAGCCATGCCGGAAAGCTGCAGTATAGCGGCTACGCAGGCTACAACTCGCTGGATTTGAATGGCGGATACGTGGAACAGCTCGCAGAAGATGGGATCTTGTTCACCAATCCGCCGGGAGGCAAGACCTACGGGGGTGATCTGCGCTGGAAGTATTCACCGGCCAGGGCGCTATGAGGGCGCTATGCCCAAGGCATTCGATTCCGAATCCGATCTGATAAAGTACGTCGCTTCAACTCCCGGGGCACTCGGCTACGTCAGCCGGATTTCCCCCCACGACGATGTAAAGTCCCTGACCCCGTTGAAATAGTGATCTCCCACAGCAGCGACCGAGCAAAAAATTGCCAGTCCCGAAGGACTGGCAACTAAACACTGGTCACTGCCCACTGCTTTTTACGCCTGCGCGAACGCCTTATCGTGAGCCGCTGCCGGTGTCGTCGCCAGCATCTTCGCAGCCGTCGACTCCGCCACCGCCGGCAGCGAAACGCGGAGCGCCTCGTCAATGGTCTTCACATAATGAACCGTCAGATTGTCGATTTGTTCCTTGGTCAGGTCCTCTTCAACGTTCATTTTATTTTCCGCCGGCAAAATCACGTGAGTCACTCCGGCGCGCTTGGCAGCCAGCACTTTTTCTTTAATGCCCCCTACCGGGAGCACATTGCCACTGAGCGTGATCTCTCCCGTCATCGCCAGCAGCGGACGAATGCGATGCCCCGTCAGCAGCGACACCAAAGTAGTGGCCATGGTCACGCCCGCCGAAGGGCCATCTTTCGGAATCGCTCCCGCCGGCACGTGCATGTGAATGTCGTGGTCGGCAAAAAAGTTTTCCGCAATGCCCAACTGCGCCGCATTCGATCGCACCCACGTAAGTGCCGCTTGCATGGATTCCTGCATGACCTGGCCGATTTGCCCGGTCATAGTGAATCCACCTTTGCCCTTCATGGCGTTGGCTTCGACGAAGAGCACGTCGCCGCCCGATGGCGTCCAGGCCAAGCCCACAGCCACACCCGGACGTTCCGTGCGTTCTTCAATTTCGCCCTCGGTGCGAATTTTGATTCCGCCTAGAAATTCCTGAATGATCCCCTGCGTGACGACAAGCTTATCCGTCTTGCCCTCGGCCAGCCGCCGCGCCTGCTTGCGGCAGATGGTTCCAATAGTGCGCTCCAAGCTGCGAACTCCCGCCTCGCGCGTATAGTGGCGAATCACATAGCTCAGCGCTTCATCGGGAAATTCGATCTGCTCAGCCGTGATTCCGTTCTCTTCGACTTGCCGCGGGACCAGATAACGCCGCGCAATGTGCAGCTTCTCTTCCTCGCTGTAGCCTTGCAGTTCGATGATCTCCATACGATCGCGCAGCGGCTCGGCAATCGGGTCGAGCATGTTCGCGGTCGTAATGAAGAGCACCTTCGACAAGTCAAAGGTCACGTCGAGGTAGTTATCGCGGAAGGTCGAGTTCTGCTCGGGATCGAGCGCTTCGAGCAACGCCGAAGCCGGATCGCCGCGGAAATCGCGCCCAACTTTATCGATCTCATCCAGCATGAAGACCGGATCTTTCGTCTCCGCTCGCCGAATGCCCTGAATAATCTGTCCCGGCAATGCGCCGATGTAAGTGCGACGATGCCCGCGAATCTCGGCCTCGTCGTGCACGCCACCCAGCGACAACCGCACAAACTTCCGCCCCAGCGCCCGCGCAATCGATTTACCCAGCGACGTCTTACCCACGCCAGGAGGTCCAACGAAACATAAAATCGGCCCCTTCATGTTCGGCTTCAGTCGCCGCACAGAAAGATAATCGAGAATGCGGTCCTTCACTTTCTCCAAGTCGTAATGATCCGTATCCAGAATTTCTTTCGCCTTGATGATTTCGATTTCCTGGCCGGAAGTCTTATTCCACGGCAGCACGGCCAGCCACTCCACGTAGTTGCGCGTCAGCGAATAGTCCGCCGCCATGGGAGACATGCGCGAAAGCCGCCCCAATTCCTTGAGCGCTTCTTTCTTCACTTCATCGGGCATGCCCGCTTCGTCAATTTTCTTTTTCAGGTCTTCGACATCGCGCTGGCCTTCATCCTGCTCGCCCAACTCTTTCTGGATGGCCTTCATCTGCTCGCGCAGGTAATACTCGCGCTGCGTCTGCTGCACCCGGTCCTGCACTTCGCTCTGAATTTTGTTGCGCAGTTGCTGGACTTCAAGCTCTTTGGCGAGATGCTGATTAATTTTTTCTAAGCGAACGCGAATGTCGAGGGTTTCCAGCGTGTCCTGCTTATCCGGAGTCGACAACGACGGCAGCGACGAAGCGATAAAATCCACCAGGCGTCCCGGTTCATCGATATTCAGAGCCACAGTAGAAAGCTCGTCAGACAACGTCGGCGAACCGGCAACGATCTGCTGGAACAGCGTCAGCACATTCCGTTGCAGGGCCTCGATCTCCGAACTGTCCGGCGAAGCAGCCTCCGGAATGGACGAAACGCGGGCCCGCATAAACGGCGCCAGTTGCGTGAACTCGCCCAAACGCACCCGCTCCAGGCCTTCGGCGAACACAAACAGGCTCTGGTTGGGCATTTTTACGACTTTATGTACTACTGCGGAAGTGCCGACCAAATAAAGGTCGCTGGGCTGAGGGTTGTCCACGCGCGCTTCGCGCTGCGCGACAACTATGATGGTCTTATCCTCTCCGAGCGAATTAATAAGCTGGACGGAACTCTCCCGTCCCACAGTGAGTGGTAGGACGGCGTGCGGAAACAGAACGGTATCCCGCACCGGAAGCACGGGCAAAGCCCGTACGTCGTTTATTTCCCGGCTCTTAGCAATCGGCTCGGAAAGCGGTGATTGGCTCATTGGCTCTCCTTGAGTGTAACTCACTCAAGCTTAGATGATACTCTTCTGGAAAGGTTTCATCCCTTCGACGCGATCATCGGACACGGATGATCGAAGGACTGTTGCATTCTATCGGCATTTTCCGCCGCAGGACATGATGCCCAAGGTACCGGGGCTATTGCGGAGGGTGGAACCTAGCGCGCGCTTAGCCAGGAGCCCGAGGCGAGGTTCAGGTGGCAGGGCGACTTCGTATGCAGCGTTGAAGGCGGCTCTCTCCTTGGAGCGGGTCAGTAACTAGGATGGCAGGTCGCTTTGCAGGAGCATTGTCACCGGATGACACTCCCCGTCGCCTCCAGCCTGTTTCCTTTCCTCGTTACTTCTAGATGGTTATCGCTATCTTTATCCAGTTCGATGCGTACCTGCTGCGAGTCTACTTCGTCTACTTCCCAGCACGTCTGCAGGAGTTCGGCGGCGCATGGCTCGGACGTCCACTTGCATCCTGAACCTTCTGGCTGGTCGATGGAGACACAAAGATTTCTGCTCGCGTCTTGCGAGGTGTCCCTTTCCCACAGACCGACCACGTCGGTCGGTCCGGCGGACGCGGGACGCAACTGGGCCGTGCGTCCACCGGTACCGAGGAGTAGAAGAGACAGGCTAACAACTCCTATCTGCCCTATCCAGCTCGCGACGTGAGGCATTATGCCCCCATTCTCGACTCGTTATTTATCAAATAGATAGACTAGATAAGCTAGGAGCCACAGCACCGCAAGTCCCAATCCGAGGAGTTTTGCGTGGAAGGCCCTGTGCTGAAGAGTATCCCAGAAGTCATGATCACAGGTCGCGGTGTCCCTAGTCCCCATTTTTTTCAAACACCGCTCCTGAACCTTTAACCCCGCATAATATTGGGCCCCATCCATGACGAGCACTAAGATCACTACGGTAGCTATACCAACCAGATTCTTGTGGCCCGAGAGGCCGCTCCCGTTCTGTACGGAGCTGTCCTCCTTGGTCATCAAAGCCCACGTGAAGGCGAGTATTCCGGCGCTGAGAGTACGACACTGCGCACTGAGTTGGCCGCTAAAATCACTGTGCCTTTTGATAACCTCGTCGCGCTTTACGCCGTAACTCAAAGGCCCTCGCAACTGACGGCCCGGAGTATATCACGGGCTAGAATCAGGCCGTTTTTACAAGTCGAGATCGCCTCGGCTTTATTTTGGTGTACTGCGAGCTGTCACGACAGCTGAACAGTTTGCAGCCACGCGCTCGTCGACGCTACGGTCGAATTACGAGCATTGCTGCACAAACTGCATCGGGGTGCAGAGCTTAACCGCAGTGTCCAAGGGCTTGGGTAAAGTTACGGCATTTAGGAAAGTTGTATCCAGGGTAATAAAGTAATCAAGGGAATTTTCCTCTGCGGTCCACACAAGGTAGAGATCGGCAAGATGACTCCCGCCGGTTCGCTTCTTCATCTTCAGAAAACGAGGATGATTGATATTTTCAAGAAACTGCTCCCGGTCCCGATTGTGTTGCTCTTTGGAGAATCTTGCTTGTTCCTCTGAGAAGCAGCCTTCGATCATGTACGTGCGACGCAGCGGACCTTGGGCGATCCTCCGTTTAACTCCACGGAACACGTCGAATTGACTTCCGCGCAAGGCAGGAAGGTGAAGGTAAAGGCTTTCGAAGATCGTTTCGTCGCTATCGTAAGGAACAAGTGCGCCATCCCTCGCCATTTCGGCCATTTGGTCAAGAGAACGATAGATCGCGTCCGATTCTTCCTGTGTCTTGCCTCTCAAACGTCGTCGAACTGGGGCCTCCTCTATCCACATCACCAATCTGTTGCCTCGTTGGGCAACGCGGCGAGTAGCGGTTGCGTCGTGCGTAACCGTCGAGGGATAGATGCTGGTATCGAGCAAAGCTGTGGGCACAATTCACCTCGTCTTGCCAGTTTGCTACTTCTGCCCGTCTTCCGCGCAAGTTACGACAGTAACGGCTCCGGCCAGCATTCTCGCTTGGCGTCGGAAACGGTCTCGACATCGACGCTCGGTAGGCACTGCAACTCATCGCAGCACTAGGAACCGCGCCTCACGCCGCCGGATAGATCCCCAGCACCTTCACGAACTCCGCCACCTCACCCAGATGCCACAGCGCATTGCGCGCCGGCTCATCGTCCCCACGCAGAAAGTCTACATAGAAGACATACTCCCAAGGCCGCCCACGCAGAGGCCGCGATTCAATCTTGCTCAAACTGATGTCCCGCAGCGCAAACACGCTGAGCGACTTGAACAGCGCGCCCGGCTGATTTTTCAGTTTGTAGGCAATCGATGTCTTGTTCGACCCGGCTGGAATCAAGCGCTGGTAGCCGCGTTTGGAAGCGGCGCTTCCCTTCTGCCGCCGGGTGCCGTTTTGCTTTGTTCTTAGTTCTGCCACCGATTTCCGAATCAACAGGAAGCGCGTGAAGTTGCGTTTGTCATCTTCGATACCGGCCTGCAGAATTTTGCCGGAGTACTCGCGCGCCGCATGTCTTCCGGCGATCCCGGCCGCGTCCGTAAGATTCTGCGCCACAACGTGCTTTACGCTTCCTGCCGTGTCGTAGAACGGAATCGGCTCAATGCCCGCATGATGACGAAAAAAATCGCGGCATTGGTCGAGCGCCACGGGATGCGACAGCACCTTGCGCACCGCGCTCAACTTCACTCCCGGAGCCGCAATCACGTTATGCACAATGCGCAGCAGGAATTCCCCCTGAATGAATACGGCGCGCGCCACCAACAAATCGGCATGTTCGGCCACGGTACCCGCCAGTGAGTTTTCGATAGGGATCACCGCGGCCCCGACCGCACCCTTCTCCACTCGATCAAACACCTCTGCAGATCTCGCGCACGGAACCACCGAACACCGCGGCACCATGTTCTCCGCCGCTTCGTGGCTGAAGGAACCGAGTTCGCCCTGAATCGCAACTTTCATTACAGGCAAGGTAGCTGGAGAAGCAGGAAAAGCGCAAATCGCCCTGGCGCAGTTTTTCTACGACAGAAGAATTCAGACGAGAGTCTTCTCCAGCACCAGCGCATCCACGCCGTTCGAATAATAGCCCGGATAAATTCTCGTCACGCTGTATTCGTGCCGCTTATAAAACGACAAGGCGGAGAGGTTGTCCACCGCCGTCTCCAACTCAACCGAGCGGCATCCGTCAGAAATCAGACGATCTTCAGCCGCCCGCAGCAGCAACGATCCCACGCCGAAGCGCCGGGCGGCCGCAATTACGTCGATAGTAATAATGTGTCCCCGTGCGCGGGCTCCCGCCTCGGCGACAATGAAGCCAGCAATCGCACCCTCGCCGGAAGAAGCGGCCGGAGTATTTTTCCCCGCCTTTCCTGAATCGGGATCAATCGCAGCCCCCGCCTCCCCGCCTGCCGCGACCAGCGTAAACGACGCCCGCCGCCGCATGTAAAGTCTTAGTTCCGCCCGCGTATACGAAATACCGGCAGGAAAACAGGTTTGATCGATGCGCCACAGCGTGTCGAAATCATCAGGCTGGAAGTCCCGAACGTGAAAGGGCACGCGGCCATTGTAACCGGGCGACCGCGCAGGGACTGACCGGGCCTTGGGCCACCCAACTGTTCCTTCCCCCGTTTTTCCACAGCCCAACAATCGTCGACCCTCCCTGAAGTGTGCGATTGGAGACGAATGGCCCTTGCTTCCTTCGCAACCTCGGACGTACCATGAGCATCAGAGGAAAGCGTGTGGGGCGCCTTCTCCTAATTGACGTTGTCTCTTCCGTCGCCGTTCTGGCGCTGTGGTATGTCGTGTTTTCCCACTACAACCGCAAGAAAGGTGCCGCCGCCTTGCGCTGGGTGCAGGACGCCTGCGCCGGCAAGGGACGCATCCTCGAATCCCATTGGATGGGAACCTCCAGCCTCCAGGCTCACCTCCATTTTCCTTCCCGCTGGTTCGAGAACGCCCGCGTGACCGTTCGCTTCCGCCCCCGCCCTCTTCCGGCGCAGTGGCTGATGAGCTGCTGGCAGCGGCAAAAAGAGACTTTAACCTTCGAGGCTGACCTGGATGGTTCTCCCAGCTTTCATCTCGAAGTAATGCGTCATCGCTGGTGCGCCCACAATCGCGGTATTTCTTCCCGCAAACGCGACGACCGGGAGTGGGATGTCTTCGAACCCGGCCCTGTAATCCTTACCACCCGCACCCACTGGAAGGAAGATCCGTCGGCTGAATTGAATGCGCTCATGTCCGCGCGCCGGCAGGACATTTTGCAAGTACACTTCCGCCCTGAGTCGCCGCAATTTTCCGCGACAGTCCGCCTCGAGGCCCTGTCCGATCCTAACGCCGCCGCGGAATTTGTTAGCGCCCTGCGCGAAATCGCCTCCGGCGCCTCCACCCACCGCCAGTAGGCAACTCCCGGCTCTTGCGCAACCTCTTAAACTCTAGTTGAGGGATAATTGGAGTCTGTTACGAGGTGATCCGCATGGCTCGTTTCCTTCGTTTCTTGTTCATCTTCTCTCTCGCCCTTCCTTTGTCAGCCCAAGACACTTCCCAACCTCAGTTGCAACCCCGCTCTCCAGAGCCGGCCAAAGCCCCCGCCCCGGCGCCGGACCGGCAAATTCAACTCGATGTGCAAGTGACGGACAAATCAGGAGCGCCCGTTCGCGGGTTACAGAAGCAGGATTTCACCCTCCTTGACGATAAACGCCCGCAAGAAATTCTTTCATTTCAACCAGTGGATAGCGCCGCAGCCGCGGCCAACGATCCGCCGGTTGAAGTGGTTCTGGTCGTCGACGCCGTCAACGTCGGCCTCCAATCCGTGAGTTACGAGCGAAGTGAACTCAAGAGATTCCTGTTGCAGAACGGCGGCAAACTTGCCGTGCCAACTTCACTCATCGTTTTCTCCGACAGGGGAACCGAAATCCAAAAGACTTCCTCCCGCGATGGAAACGCCCTTGCAACACTCTACGACCAGTACGAAACCGGCCTGCGGATCATTAATCGCTCGCAGGGATTCTGGGGCGCGGCGGAACGTTTTGAAATGTCCCTTAAAACCATGAACTCATTCGTCGAGTACGAAAAGACTCGTCCCGGCAGAAAGCTCATGGTTTGGTTCAGTCCGGGATGGCCATTGTTATCTGGACCGAACATCGAACTCACCCGTAAACAGGAGGAGCATTTCTTCGACTCGATCGTCGCCGCCTCCGCCGGACTGCGGCAGGCCCGCATCACCCTCTACAGCATCGATCCCCTCGGTCTCGCGGATGCCGGTGGAACTCGGATTACGTATTACAAGGAATTTCTGAAAGGCGTGACCTCCGCGAATCGAGCCATGCCCGCGAACCTGAGCCTGCAGGTGCTCGCCGTTCAAAGCGGCGGTCGAGTTCTCAATTCCAGCAACGACCTCACCACCGAACTGGCTAATTGTTTCTCCGATGCCGAAGCTTTTTACGTCCTCTCGTTCCAATCCGCTCGCGCCGACCGCGCCAATGAATACCATGCCATCGCCCTAACCGTCGACAAGCCCGGCGCCACAGCGCGCACGCGTACCGGCTACTACGCCCAACCCTACGCCCCGTAAATTGCTGTTCATTTCATACGCGCCTTTTCATGTCCGGCTAAAATCGCCCCTCTTTGTCACCTGACATCTGGATGAACGGTGATCGATTCAAGAGCAATCGACGGTGCTACGATGTCGACAGGGGTTCCTCGTGCTCTGCCTTCTGACCAGAAACGAAAATATTGCTGTCACCACCAGGATTCTCCGCAAAAAGCAGCTAATCACTAAGAGATTCGCGTTCTGTCGAATCCAATCTTTCGAGGTGCGGCATGCAATTGAAGCCCTTCCTGCTGGACATGTGGCTGGACAGCTACGAGCACGATATTGAATTCAACCTGGCGTCGAGCGAAGGGCCGAGGTGGACGGTCAATGCCCTGTTGAACCTCGCAGGCGAGGAAGAGCGGCAGCGGTTCCTCAATCATGAGTTGGTCTATGGCCATCCCGCCGGAGCCGATGGACTGCGTGAAGCGATCGCGGAAATGCACGACGTGAGCGCGGAGTGTGTGCAGATCATGACCGGCGCCTCGGAGGCCCTGGTCGTCCTGATGTGGCTGGCGGCTGAGCCTGGAGCCAACGTAATTTTGCCTCGGCCCGGATACCCGCCCTTTTCTGCGCTGCCCGAGTCGCTGGGTATTGAGACCCGCTTTTACGGCATACGCAAGGAAAACAACTGCCGCGTCGACGTTGAAGAGATCATGAGGCTCGCGGATTCGAGGACGAACCTGATCCTGGTAAACAGCCCGCACAACCCGACCGGCGCGACCATGAGCGATGCGGAGATGGAGAGTTTGCATGAGTTCACCTCGGCGCGTGGAATCCAACTTGTGAGTGACGAGGTGTATCACCCGATTTACCACGGACGAGAGACAAAGTCGGCGTCGCGGCTGCCGCAAGCGACTGTCATCCACGACTTCTCGAAAGCGTTTGCTTTGGCCGGCCTGCGTACAGGATGGATGATTGAGCATGACCGAAAACGCCGGGAACGCTACTGGAATGCGCGAGCATTGTTTTCGATCTCGAACAATTCGCCAGGAGAGATGCTTGCCGAAATCGCGATGCGCAAACGCGATGTGGTTCTCGGGAAAACGCAAGAAGCCGCAACCCTGAACCTGGCGCACCTGGATCGCTTTATGGTTGAACATCGCGAAACCCTGGGGTGGATTCGCCCTCAGGGAGGAACGACCGCATTTCCCTGGCTGGCCAGCGGAGAGAACGCCCGGCCGTTCTGCCAGGCTGCCGCTGAACAGGGAATTCTGCTCGCCCCAGGGGATTGCTTCGATTGTCCGTCCCATTTTCGACTTGGCTTCGCCGCCACCGCAGAGAAGTTTCCGCGAGCTTTAGATCGCTTGGGCGAATTCGTGAAGAGTTGGCCAGCGCAGTCGCGAACAAGTTTATCGGCATGAGTCACTCTCAGGTTTTGCGGGAGGCTAGCATCCCCACTGGTTCAAAATTACCGGCGCCCATCGAAACGGGTAGTGGTGCAATTTGGGCTTTTTACGAAACTGTCATCCTGAGCGGAGCCGTTTTTCAGGCGTAGCGAAGGATCTCCCGCTTAACCGGCCCAACGCGTAAGCCAAACTGCACCACTACCCGAAACGAACAAAGTTCCTAAAAAGCCTCTGGCATTGTGTTATTGTTCCGGGCCATGACTAGCAACTTCGACCACTCCACGCCTCAGTTCGGCACCGCCGAATACCTCGGAGCCCCAGGCTCCGATCGCTGCCACTACTGCCAGCAGCCGATCGGCGGACGCTACTACCGCTTGAATGGAGCGATTTCCTGCCAGGGCTGCGGCGAAAAGGCGCACAGCGAGTTGCCGCAAGACAGCCACGCGGACTACGTGCGTGGGATTGTGTACGGTGTAGGCGCGGCCATTGCTGGACTGATTCTGTACGCCACGTTCACGATTGCGACCGGCATCGTCATCGGCTACGTCTCGCTGGCCGTGGGCTGGATGGTCGGCAAGGCGATGATGAAGGGATCGAACGGACACGGCGGACGCCGCTATCAGATCACGGCAGCTTTGCTCACCTATGCGGCGGTATCGATGGCGGCGGTTCCCATCTCGATTCACTACGGCATAAGCGGGGATCAGGGATTGATGCAGCTGGCGTTTCTTGGACTCGCGTCACCCTTTCGGGATCTAGCCCATCCCATCAATGGCGCTATCGGCCTGTTCATCCTCTTCATTGGGATTCGCATTGCATGGCAAATTACGCGGCAGACCTCACCGGCGCTCGAAGGGCCATTTCAATCCCCACCTCGGCCGCCAGCCGGAGTTAGTGCGGGCCGACAAGCGTAAGATCAAGAATTGTGTCCTCCATCACTCCTGAACTGATTCGAAGCTGCCGCCGTTGCGCGCGCGACCTCCCGCCCGGCGCACTCGTCTGCGATCAATGCCACGCGCTGGTTCACTCCCAAGAACTTGATCGCCTGGCCTCCGAAGCGAAAGCCCTCGAATCCAAGGGAGACCTGCGCCAGGCCCGCGAGCGCTGGCTGGCCGGGTTGCCTCTATTGCCGCGCACATCTAAGCAATACGACTGGATCAAAGAGCATGCCCGCGGCCTTGAGGTTGCAGCCGATGAGGCCCAACTCCCCGAACCAACCGACAACAAGTGGGCCAAGCGCCTCGGCCCCGTAGGCCCAATCGCGATCCTGCTGGCCAAAGGTAAGGCAATTCTCTTCGCCCTCTTCAAGCTGAAATTCCTGCTCAGCTTTGCCGCTTACATTGCTCTCTACTGGGCCATGTGGGGCATGAAGTTCGGCGTCGGATTCGCGGTGCTGATCCTGCTTCACGAAACGGGCCACTTCATCGACATCAAACGCCGCGGCTTGCCTGCGGATATGCCCGTCTTTCTTCCCGGACTCGGAGCCTACGTCCGTTGGCAGGCAATGGGCGTGCCCTTGGAAACGCGCGCCGCCATCAGCCTCGCCGGGCCTCTCGCAGGATTTCTCACGGCCGTCGCCTGCGCCGCCCTATGGTGGCAAACCGGCAATCCGCTATGGGCAGCCCTCGCGCGAGCCGGCGCGGTGCTGAATCTGCTCAACCTCATCCCCGTCTGGATTCTAGACGGCGGCCAGGCCGCGCTGGCCTTAAGCAAAACCGAGCGCATCGTTCTCCTCACCGCCAGTCTGGCACTATGGGCAGTGCTCGGCGAGGGCATGTTCTTTCTCGTCGCCCTCGGCGCTGCGTATCAAATCTTCTTCGCCGGAAACCTGCCCCCACACCCTAGTCGCTCAACCACCATTTACTATCTCGCCGTCCTCACCGCTCTAGGTATCATCATCCATCTTCTGCCGGGAACAGGGCTGGGAATGCAGTAGAGCGATGGCCGAATAGTATGCAGAATCAGCCGAGCAGCCGCGGATGTCGATGTCATGCGATGTGCCATGCAATATAATGGCGCCCACGCATGACTCTTAACTCTGGCACAAAACTAGGCCCCTACGAAATTCAATCGACGCTCGGAGCGGGCGGCATGGGTGAGGTGTACCGCGCACGCGATACCCGGCTGGGGCGAGACGTCGCGATCAAGGTTCTGCCGGAGGCGCTGGCCAAGGATGCCGACCGCCTGCGGCGTTTCGAACAGGAGGCGCGTACCATTGCGGCGCTGAACCATCCTAATATTCTGGGAATCCACGATATCGGGACGCACGATGGCGCTCCTTTTTTGGTCAGCGAACTTCTCGAGGGCAAGACGCTGAGGGAAACGCTCGACGCAGGGGCGCTGCCGGTGCGGCGCGCAATCGAGTACGCCCTCGGCATCGCACATGGACTCGCGGCAGCGCACGATAAGGGAATCGTGCACCGGGACTTGAAACCGGACAATGTATTCATCACGCGAGATGGACGGGTAAAAGTTCTGGATTTCGGGCTGGCGAAGCTGCTGAGGCCGGAGGAAAGCCAGCAGACGGAAGTGACGCTAACCAGTCCGGCAACCATGCCGGGAACGGTGATGGGAACCGTCGGCTATATGTCGCCGGAGCAGGTGAAGGGCGATCCGAGCGACGCTCGATCAGACATCTTCAGCTTCGGCGCGGTGCTGTACGAAATGCTCACCGGCAAGCGGGCCTTCAGGCGTGATACCTCCGCCGAAACCATGACCGCAATTTTGCGGGAAGAACCGGCAGAGTTGAACGAAACGGGCTGGCAAGGTCCGCCGGCGCTGCAACGGATTCTGGTTCGTTGTCTGGAAAAAAATGTCGAGCGGCGGTTCCAGTCGGCCAGCGATCTGGCATTTGCCATTGAATCGCTGAGCGGAACCTCGGTGACACGGAGCATCGAGCAGCCGAAGGCGAGGCGAGTGTGGTTGCCCTGGGCGGCGGCGGTGCTGGGACTGTTGGTGCTGGGGGCAGGAGCGTGGTTGGCGGGGCGGTGGTCCGTCGCAAAGACACACCTGAAATTTACCCGGCTGACTTATCAACAAGGCTATGTTTCGAATGCACGTTTTGCGAAGGATGGACAAACAATTATTTACAGCGCGCAATGGAACAACGACCCGATGCAGGTTTACACCGTGCGCACAGAGTTTCCGCAATCCACGAAAGTCGACCTTCCCAGTGCGATGCTGCTTAGTCTTTCTTCCGGCGGAGACATGGAGCTTGCGCTCGATCCGGTGAACGGCTCTCATTTCATGAGTGGGACCATGGCGCAGGCGCAAATGGCTGGGGGCACGCCGCGCGCGCTGGAGAAAGACGTGATTTCGGCCGATTACGCACCCGACGGCAAAACCCTGGCGGTAGTGCGGCAAACGAACCGGAAAATTCAATTGGAGTATCCCGCGGGAAAAATTGTTTATACCACCGCCGGATATCTCGACTACGTGCGCGTCTCTCACAGCGGCGATCAGGTCGCATTTCTGGAACATCCGGTGATCGGCGACAATCGAGGCTGGGTGTCGGTAGTGGACCAGGCGGGGAAGCATCAACAGCTTACCAAAGAATTTGAGGGCGTCGAGGGGCTAGCCTGGTCAAGGAGCGGCACGGAACTCTGGTTCACCGCTTCCGTTGAGGCGGCGGACATGCAGTTGTATGGTGTGAGCCTTTCGGGGAAGCAGCGGGAAATTCTGACGACGCCTCAGGGATCGCGGCTTATGGATATAGCTGCGAACGGGCGCGTGCTGCTTTGCGGCGACCATCAGGAGTCCGAAATCACAGGGATTGACCCCTCGACCGGAAAAGAGCGGAGCGGGCTGGGGTGGTTCAACGGGTCGGTGTTACCTGATATTTTGCCCGATGGCAAAGCGATTGTTTTCCTGGAATTTGGCGGTCCAGCGGGGCCGCTCTACCTGGTGGTTTACCGGAAGCTGGATGGCTCGGCGCCGGTGGCGTTGGGGCTGGGAGCCACACCGAAATTTTCGCCTGACGGAACGACTACTGCCGCGCCGCTGCTGACGAGACCGCCGCAAGTGGCGCTGAATCCCATTGGAACGGGAGAAAGCCGGCGATTGCCCTTGGGCAACCTTGCCACTCTGAGCCGCGTGGCGTGGTTCCCGGACGGCAAGCATTTGCTGCTGACTGGGGCGACTGAAGGGCAGCCGCTGCGCACGTATGAGATTGATCTCGAAGGGGGCAGTCCCCAACCCTTGGGCCCACCGGATTTTACCGGGATCGCGGTCGCGAAGGATGGGAAGCGGATTGCCGGAGGAAATGCTGCCGGAGAAACCGTGGTATTCGATAGTGGGACGCAAAGGATGCAAGTGGTCGCGGGTATCGCGCCGCAAGAAATACCGCAGAAATGGACTAAAGATGGACAAGCCTTGATCGTCTCTTCAGGCACGCCGTGGCAAGCAAGCGTGTACCGTGTGGAAACCACGACAGGAAAGCGGACGCTTCTCCAGACCGTAGAACTGAGCGACAGGGCGGGCTCTCGATCGAACCTGGCATCAGGGTTAGCTTACGCTGAGGACAGCAAAACCTATGTTTATAACCCCCTCCGTGAACTGGGGACGTTGTATGTGGTGGAAGGCTTGGAGTGAGTGTTGGCGGAGAATTTCGGAGTAACGGTACACGGTCCCGAGATCGCCGTTAAAGCAATCTCTTTCATGCTTCCCATCAGCTTTTTCGATTGTCGCCAGACCAAAACTCGCGCTATCCTTTCCGGTACACCCCCAGTCATTTTCAACTCCAGGTTTCGCTGGCGTTTGCTTGCTACAACAAATTACTCGCAGATCACGAAGAGGAGACTGAAGAACATCCATGCCTAATGAACTTCGCAATTTTCTGTCCCTTACCTACGACGAGCTCGAAGACCTCAATCTAGAAGCAAAAGAGCAACGTACTAAGTGGACGCCGATTCATAAAATTCAGGAAGAGCGCTTAAAGTATTTAACCGACGAGAAGCGCATCAAGGCCGTGACCGTGCTCTTCAGCGATCTCGAAGGCCGCTTGCACATGCTCGATTACGACAAGAAATTTCTCATCAAGAGCTGGGACAACCTCACCTTCGATGGCTCCTCGATTCGCGGCTTCACCGCCCAGCGCGAGAGCGATCTCCGCCTCGGCATCGACTGGTCGGCATTTTATTGGGCGCCAGCCGACGTCTTCGGTTCCGGCAAAGTGCTCGTCTTCGGCGAAGTCATCGACAAGGGAGGAACTCCCTACACCGCCGATATTCGCGGCGTCCTCAAGGGATACGCCGCAGCGCTGCACAAAAAGAAAGGCTACACGCTCAACGCTGCCAACGAAATTGAAGGCTTCCTATTCAAGGGCGCCGACGCCGAGCGCCGTTATCACGAGACCGGAAAATTCGAATACGTAAACACCGGCGGATACTACCACTCCTTGCCCGGCGACGCGCTCCGCACTTTCATCGACACCACCGCAGAAGTGCAACGCTCCATGGGCTTCCAGAATGAAAAAGATCACCCCGAAGTCGCCCCGTCGCAATTCGAAATCAACTATGGCTACGGCGAAGTAGTCGCTGCCGCCGATCAGATTCAACTCTACAAACTGATCTGCCGCCAGGTCGCCACCCACATGGGCCTGACCGCTTCGTTCCTGCCCAAACCGGTAGTCGGCGTGAACGGCAGCGGCATGCACACCAACGTTTCAATCAGCGAGAACGGCAAGAACCTTTTCTGGGACGCGAAGGGCGAAGAGAAGCTCAGCAAGCTCGGCTGGGCATTCCTCGATCGCATCCTCACCCACGGCAATGACATCTGCCTGCTGCTGAACCCGAGCGTAAATGCCTATCGCCGCCTCGATCCGCACTTCGAAGCCCCGAACCAGATCAAAGCCTCCGCTGTCGACCGCGGATCGATGATCCGCATTCCCATCGGCAACGAGAAGAGCATGCGCGTGGAAGTCCGCTCCGTCGCTCCCGACGCGAATCCGTACCTCGTCATGCTCTCGATTTTCAAGAGCGGCATCGACGGCAATACGTCGAAGATCAAGAACCTTCGCCAGGCCGAGCGTTATTTGCCCGACAATATCTACACCGCCCTCGAAGACTTCCGCAAAGCCGAGTGGACCACCGAACTTCTCGGCGAAGACGTGAAAGGCCGCTACGCCGACTTGAAACAAGCCGCCGCCGACCGCTGCCCGCGCCTCCTTGGAACCTTCGTAAAAGCTCCCGAGGTGCAGTATCACCACGACGTGTACAACCAATTCCTGTGGAACCTGTTCTAACCCGCTGCAGTTCTGCCAAAATGAAACGTCCTGACCGCAAGGCCAGGGCGTTTTTCTTGTTGTCGCAAGCCCTCGCATTGTTAATCGCGATCCCTGTCCAATCGCTTTCCCGAACCCACTCGGTCGGGCCAAGAATTGCTTACTCCGCGAGGCAAGGGATGCCTCTAAGAATCTACACGGCCTTCGCTCCGCTGCTACACTGATGGATCGAAACGAGGAACTTCATGAAACGGATTTTGCCCGCAATCTGCCTGCTTGTGCTTTCTCTTGCAACGCCTTGTTTAACGGGGCAGGTGAATCCTTACAAGGACGGCACGCCCGGAGTTACGGGATATCGCTCCGAGGTCCTGTCTGAAGTCATCGTGCAGGAAAACGAGTTCATTCGCCTGGCGGAGGCGATCCCCGCTGACAAGTACGCTTGGCGGCCTGCGCCGGAGGTGCGGTCCATTGCCGAAGTATTTCTGCATGTGAGCGCGGCTAACTACAACATGTACAGGCTGGTGGGCGCAAGAATTCCAGTAGGGATCGATACGAAGAGCATGGAGCAGTCCACCACCGACAAGGTCAAGGTGATCGCCACAATGAAAGAATCGTACGCCCACGCGAAGCAGGCGATCACTGACATGCCCGACGCTGACCTGGAAAAAAGCATGGACTGGCTCGGCGGTAAGATTACGGAGCGTGGGGTCTTGCTCTACATCGTGCCCCATATCGGCGAGCATCTCGGGCAATCGATCGCTTACGCACGGATGATCGGCGTGGTCCCACCATGGAGCCAGGATCCGCCGAACAAGCAGACGGACAAGAAAGGAGCGTCAAAAGAGAAACAGTAAACCTTCACGCTCCAAACCCTTCGTGATACTTAGTGTCCTTCGTGGTCCAGTAGTTTCTTACCTTCCACGGGCACAACTGAGCCAAGACCCCCGCCCAGCCAGCTAGGCAGCGATTCTCCCATCTGTGCTAGATTCAGAAGTTTCATGGACCCCGCTCCCACAATCTCCACTCAAGGTCTGACCCGCCGCTTCGGAGACCTGATCGCTGTCGACAGCGTCGATCTCCGCGTGGCCCCGGGACAATTCTTCGGTTTTCTCGGCCCCAACGGCGCGGGCAAATCGACGACCATCAAAATGCTCACCGGCCTGCTTGCGCCCAGCGCGGGCCGCATCGAAATCCTCGGCCTTGACCTGGAGAAGAATCCAGTGGAAGTGAAGCGTCAAATCGGAGTCGTCCCCGAAGGGATGGCGCTCTTCGGACGCCTCACCGGCTCCGAGTTCCTGAACTTCGCCGGCCGCATGTACGGACTCGACCGCCAAACCGCCGCCCAGCGCACCGCCGAACTCCTCGACTTCATGCAACTCGCCGATCAGCCGAAAAAGCTGATCACCGATTATTCCCACGGCATGCAGAAAAAACTCGCCATGGCCGCCGCCGTAATTCACGGCCCCAAAGTTCTCTTCCTCGACGAACCCTTCGAAGGCGTCGACGCTATCGCCGCCGGAACTTTGAAGTCGATGCTGCAAGGCATGATCGCGCGCGGCGCCACGATTTTTCTTACTTCGCACGTACTCGAAATCGTGGAGCGCCTGTGCAGTCACGTCGCCATCATTCATCGGGGACGCCTCGTGGCCCAGGGATCGCTGGAGGAACTCCGCGCCGGCGTAGAATCACAGTCGCCCGGCGGCGATGGCGCGACGCCCGCACCCGGCGAGAAGCTAACTTTGGAACAGATTTTCTTGCGTACCGTCGGCGGCTCGCATCGCGCCGATCAAGAGCTTTCCTGGCTGGGATAATCCGTCGACCTTCCGACGGGCCTGTGATCGTTCATCTGAGTCTTCGTTATGATAGGCTTCTCTGCGGAGAAAACCCATGAAACCGAGAGTTTTCATTGGCTCCTCGACGGAAGCGCTTCGGGCAGCCGAGGCGGCACAGAAAGAACTTTCCCACGAGTCTGAACCCGTGCTCTGGTCCCAAGGGATCTTCCGCGAAACCAACACCCCAATTGAAGATCTGATGAACGCCGTGATGCAGTTCGACTTCGCGTTGTTCGTGTTTCTCCCACAAGACTCGGTTGAAGTTCGAGGGGAACGAGAACTCCTCGTAAGAGACAACGTCTTGTTCGAGTTGGGGTTATTTCTCGGGAGGCTAGGCAGGGAGCGCAATTTCTTCATCGCTCCCAACGGTAGCGGCAAATACAAGCTTCGGCTACCAAGTGACCTCTCCGGGATCACTCCGGCCAAATACGACTCCGGGGCTACCAACCTGTTGGCCGCCGTTGGGACTGCACTTTATCAGGTGAAGGAAGCAATAAGGGCGCTTGGTAAGATCACTCGTCAAGAAACGGTGTTGTACGACAGTCAATCTGATTTCAAGCCGTACCATTTTGAGCATCGAAATACTTTCTTTTGGAAGGATGAGAAACCGGCATCGGCAAAGGGAGAAGGAACCCTTACAGTGCTGCCAGATTCAGTGCTGAAGCTCACAAGAACCAACACCGCCGGAAGGAACGAAATAGAGCTTGTGCTACACGGTCCTGGAAAACCGTCGATTCCGAAGAAACAGGACCCATCCTACCGCGTCCTTCGTATCGCCTGCGATGTGCGCACAGAGGGCGGAGGCCACACGCTCCGATTCGTTGCTAAAGACACAGCTGCGAAAAAATGGGTCGACAGCAAGACTAGAAGGATAAACGAGACCTCCTGGACAGGAGTAGAAGAATATTTGCAAGTCCCCTCAACTTCTGACTTGCTGTTTAGAATCGACAACGAAGATGTCGAAGCAGCGGGGAGCTCTGTATTCATTCGAAATCTGAAAATCACAGAGGTGCAGTGACAGAGGGCCCGCCTCGGAGTTCTAAATATGCCGTATCCGCAAATCCCTCAGCGCAGGACGCAGTGCGCTTCTCCGCACGGTCGACATCCCTTGCAGCGAGTAATCGAGTTCCGCCCCGCACTCGCAGCACACTTGATAAGTTCGGCCGCCAATCGTAAAGACGCGGCTCAGGTTGGGATGCTTGCATCCGAACGCATAATCCAAAGCCTTTGCCAAAGGATGCATGTACCGGTCCCGCCGCGGAATTTCCTCGCTCGACTTCATTTCAATTCACCTACCGCAACCACATTTTCTATTAGGAATATCGGCCCGTACAGTGAGAAACTTCACACAAACTCGTGACCGAGGTCACAACACCTTCGCTGCGCCGATCGGATAACAGAATGACCTTCTCGCCCGAAAATTCCGCTCGACTCGCCGCCGTAGCCTGGCTGCGTTGGCGTCTCTTCGTAAATACCCTGCGCACCCTCCAGGGCAAACTGGAGTTGCTATCCCGCGTTCTTATCTCGATCGCATTCACCATCCTCGGCCTGGGCGGCGCCTTCGGTATGGGCATTCTTACCTACGTATTCATTACCGAGGGCAAGCCGCAAATGCTGGCTTTGTTTTTATGGATCATCTTTTTCTTTTGGCAAGCTTTCCCCATCATGGCAACCGCTTTTGCCAACACTGCCGACGCCTCCGACTTGCTCCGCTTCCCGCTCAACTACGGCTCTTATTTTCTGGTGCGCCTTGCCTATGGCGCATTCGATCCGGCCAGCGTCATCGCCAGCCTGTGGACGTTTGGAATTCTGATCGGCGCAACTTTTGCCAAGCCGACTTTATTCGTGTGGGCCCTCTTAGTTTTGCTCGCATTCGCTCTCTTCAATCTTCTGTTCATGCAAATGATCTTCGCCTGGGTCGAACGCTGGCTCGCCCAACGCCGCACCCGCGAGATCATGGGCATTCTGTTTATCCTGTTCACGCTGAGTTTTCAGTTGATCGGGCCATTGACCGGACGCTATGGCAAGCGAGCCCGCCCCGAAGTGAAGCACTTCGTCTCCGTTCTCGCTCCGGTACAATCAGTCCTCCCACCCGGCCTCGCCGCCGACGCCATCGTGCAAGGCATCTACCCGCAGTGGCCCGTCGCTCTCAGTTCGCTGGCGTTGCTGGGCGCATTTGCAATCGTGGTTGGTTACACCCTGCATGTTCGGCTGCTGGCGCAGTATCGCGGCGAAAATTTGAACGAGGCGCCCGCCGCCTCCACTCTGCCCAGGGATCGGCAACTCCGCCTCGGCTGGAACCTTCCCGGAGTCAGAACTCCAGTCGCCGCCGTCTTCGAAAAAGAAGTCCGCTATCTCCTGCGCAGCGGTCCCATGCTGCTCACCCTGATCATGCCGATCTTTGCGCTTCTCGTCTTCCGCTTCGGCGCCATGAACTCGGCCCGGCACCCAGTCGGCTTTCTCACTCACGCACCCGATCTGGCCTTCCCCTTCGCCGCTGCCTACATGCTTCTTATGCTCACCAACCTGGTCTACAATACCTTCGGCGGAGACGCCGCCGGCATCCAATTCTTCTACGCGTCGCCCGTAAGCTTCCGCGATATCGTGAAGGGAAAAAATTTAACTCATGCCAGCATTCTTGTCGTAGAAACGATCTTTGCCTGGACCGCCGTCACCTTCCTCTACGGTCGCCCCGCGCTCGATATCACCCTCGCAACCCTGGCCGGCCTGCTGTTCGCCGCTCCTCTGAATTTTGCCGTGGGAAATGTACTGTCGATGTACTCGCCGAAGAAATTAGATTTCTCGAAGTTCGGCCGCCAGCGCGCATCTCAGATGACGGCGCTGGCCGGCGTCGTATTGCAACTGCTAGTCGTCGGCATAAGCTTTAGCGTTTTCTCCGCTGCCCGCTATTTTGGAAACTCCTGGATCGCAACCCTGCTCTTGCTATTGCTGGCCGCAGCTTCCTTCTTTATCTACGAAATGACCCTTCAACGCACGGATCGTCTGGCGCTTGAGCGCCGGGAATCGCTGGTCGCAGAACTCTGCCGCGCATAGCCAACTCCGCTATCGCGTAAGTTTTGCTTCTTCTGCCGTCTCTCCGCGAAAGTGGCGATCATAATCGAGATACCAGATCAAGAAAGCCACCGCGAGCATTGGCGCAATCAGCCACAGCTTGATCGTGCCGAAATCGGCCAATATCGTCGCTCCTCCCACCACCGCCAACACATTGCGCAGGGAATCCAGCGCAGCCTCCCGATGAAGCCCTCGTCCCCACGCGAAGCCAGCTTTCCAGATACTAATTATCTTTTTCACACTGCCCCCCAGAGCCGCGCCACTTCCCCCGAACGGAGTTAGACGCCGATTCGATCTAGCCTACGGCCTTCGCTCAGTATTCGGCACCACCACGCCGCCTTCAATCTTCGGTATCCCAAAATGCCCGCCTAAATGCGAGAGATCCATCGGACTGATCGACCCCGAAACCACCACAAAGTCAACCTCGTTCGGCTTGGCAAAAAGCAGCGCGACATTGCCGATGGCATTGTTCTCCAACCGAACCCAGATATCGCTCACACTCGGCGCTTCACCTTTTTCACGGTTATTCATCACCTGCTTCCAGCCGGCCGCGCGGTACTCCTCGCTCACCGAGTGCAGAACCTCCGGGTCAAATTGTCCCTGCCCCGCAAAACGGTACCGGTGCAGCGAAATCCCACTCACACCCGCAATCACGCGCCGGAGGTCCTCGTTATCCGGTTCCAGCTTCGACGCCAGCACCAGCATCGAGTGGTCGAACGTGAAGTCCGTTTTCGAAGACGCGCCCTGCTGCAACATCAGAATCCCTTGCGGAATCCACTCATGCGGCTCCTGCGCCGACATACGTTGAGTTGCGGAGAAGCCAATCAGAACTACAAGAAGACAGCAGATCACTCGCATAATGATGCCCACCATTCGATGAGATTCTGTCCGAGCGGACGTAAGAATCCTAGCCCTATCAAACCCAACGCCGGAAAATTAGTTGTTCCCGCCTGCCCCGCCTTGGCGTTAGACATCGCCAGTTGCCAAGATCATCCCTGGACCCCTAGAATGCATTGCTCGCTAGCGAGCCATCCTTTCTCACCCTGGAGACAACGTGAACGCAAGAAAAGTCGTATTAACGCTGCTAATGCTGTTTGTAGGACTGACCATGTGCTTCGCCTCAAATCCCAGCCTCGGCACATGGAAGCTCAATGACGCGAAGTCGAAGATAGCTCCCGGAACGTCGAAAAACGTTACGGTCACCTACGTCGCCGCCGGCGACAGCATAAAAGGCACGATCGATGGCGTCGATGGTCAGGGGAAGCCTACCCACAACGAGTGGACCGGCAAGTTCGACGGCAAAGATTATCCGGTCACCGGCGACCCCAACTCAGACACGCGGGCGATCAAGCAGGTCGATGAGCATAACTACGACTTGACGGTCAAAAAGGGCGGCAAGGTTACCATGACCGGCAAGGCCGTGGTCTCCGCGGACGGCAAGACCCGCACCGTCATCATCAGCGGAACCGATGCATCAGGCAAGAAGGTAACGAGCACTGCGGTTTACGACAAGCAGTAAGTTATCGCTGAGCAAACACCGAAATGGCCGGTGACCAGTTGAGTCTTGCTGCCCACTGATCACCGGCCACCGATCACTTCTTTTCCGGATTCGCCAGAAATCTGTATCCCACTCCACGCACGGTAAGCAAGTGCCGTGGTTGCGCCGGATCGTCCTCAATGTACCGCCGCAGCCGCACCATAAAATTGTCGATGGCGCGCGTGTCCGTGTCCTCGTGCAGTCCCCAAACTTCTTCCAGAATTTGCTTTCGCGAAACAACTCTCCCGTCGTTGCGCACCATGTGCCGCAGCAGTTCCGATTCCATCAGCGTCAAGTGAATCACATTATCGACCGTGCGCAGCTCGAGCGTGCCGAAGTCGATGCTTTTGCCGCCGAATGAAAACGTTCCAAAGTCTCCGACGCTGCGCGGATCGGACGCGGCCCCAGAAGCATCCGGAGGAATTTCAGCATTCCCCGCCCCCCGCATCCACTGACTGCGCCGCAGCAACCCCTGCAAACGCGCCAGCAGAATGGACAGGTCAAACGGCTTCGGCAGATAATCGTCCGCTCCCGCCGCGAATCCCTTCAACACATCTTCCGGCCTGCTGCGTGCCGTCAGCATCAGAACCGGAACATAATTCCGCGCCGCGCGCAGCTCCGAAACCACGCTGAACCCATCCTTGCCCGGCAGCATAATATCGAGCACAATGGCGTCAAAGTTTTCTTTCTTTCCCAACAGGCGTTCCGTCGCGGCCTCTCCATCCCCCACTACTTCCGCCGAATATCCCTCCGCCTGCAAGTTGAAACAAAGCCCCTGCGCCAAGTGCGCTTCATCCTCCACCACCAGCACCCGGCTCATGCGCCCGCCCTCGGTAGTTCGGCCCTCGGCAGCTCCATCGTGATGGTCGCTCCTTCGCCTTCGCCTTCACTCTCGGCAAACACCTTGCCTCCGTGCTTCTCCGCAATCGACTTCACAATGAATAATCCCAGCCCCGTTCCCTTCACATGCGCCAGCGAGCGGTGGCTCACCCGGTAAAAGCGCTTGAAGATGCTCTTCAAATCGTCCGCGGGAATACCCACGCCCTGGTCCTGCACGCTAAGCACCACCCGCTTTTCATCCGGCAGATCCAACCGCACCCGCACCTCCACATTCTCGCCCGAATATTTAATCGCATTATCGAGCACGTTAAAAACCGCGGTCCGCAGATCCTCCGCACTCCCCAACACGCGAATCCCCGCCCCATTGCTCGACGCTTCCTCGTAAAGCAGCGCCTCTTGCGGCAAATGATGCCGCACCCGCGCCGCCTCCATGCATTCCCGCACCAGTTGCCGAAAGTCCACTGCGGATTTTTCCCGTCCCGTCTTCTTGTCCCCGGCCCGCCCGGCCCGCAACACCTGCTCCACCGTCTCCGTCAACCGATCGGTATCGCTCAGCATCAGCCGGTAAAACTCCTGCTTTTGCGCCTCCGGCAACTCGCGCCGCTGCAAGGTTTCGAGATGCAATCGGATCGACGCCACCGGTGTTTTTAATTCATGAGTAACCGCATTGATAAAGCTGTCGTGCTGCTCGCTGCGCCGCAACTCACGCACCAGAAAGCTGGTGTTCACGATCATCCCCGCAATGATCAGCGCAAAAAAAATGATGCCAAAAAACAGCAGCACCCCCTCGCGCCAGTTAAGGATGATCCATCCAACGTTGAGCGCGACCGCCAGTGCCACCAGGCCAATGCCCAGGCAAAGGAAGAAAACGATGGTTCCACGGCGGCTCGTGATGCGCATGGCGACAGGCTGATTTTACCTCGTTCGCAGCCGAGGGCTACCAAAACGTGACCGAGAGGAAATAAGACACCGTCAGAAGCTCATCTGGTCAGCGTACCGCGCTCAGTTAACATATGGAAATGCCTATCACCCTCACCCAGGTGCAAGAAGCCCGGCGAAACATTGCATCGGTTGCCTTGCGCACTCCGCTAATCCGGTGCAATGCGGACGCGTCTCCGAACTTATATCTGAAACTAGAGAACCTGCAGCCCATCGGCTCGTTCAAGATCCGAGGAGCGGCCAACGTGATGGCACGGACGCCGCGCGAGCGCCTTACTCGCGGAGTCTTAACCGCTTCCGCGGGCAACATGGCGCAAGGCGTGGCGTTCTGTGCCCAGCAAATCGGGGTCAGCGCAACAATCATTGCTCCTGAAACTGCCCCAGCTACCAAGATTCGCGCGGTGGAGCGCATGGGCGGCCGTGTCATCAAAGTTCCTTTTGGCGAGTGGTGGCGAACTTTCGAGACTCGTTCCTATCCGGGCATCGACGCCACGTTCATCCATGCCTTCGATGATCCCGACGTCATGGCAGGGAACGGCACAATCGCGCTGGAACTATTGGAAGACCTGCCCGATTTGGATGCTGTAGTGATTCCCTGGGGCGGTGGAGGATTAGCCTGCGGCATTGCGGCAGTATTGCGGGAACTTGCTCCCACAGTGCGTATCTACGCCGCCGAAATTGAGACCGCGGCCCCGCTGGCCGCATCGCTTGCTGCTGGCGAGCCGCGACCGGTCGAATATCGGCCATCGTTCGTCGATGGTATAGGCAGCAAGATGGTATTTCCCAGTATGTTCGAGTCCGCGCGCAAACTGCTGGATGGATCGTTGGCGGTCACTCTGGCGGAAGCGGCGCACGCGATGAAAGTAGCGGCAGAACGGAACCGGATCATTATCGAAGGTGCCGCGGCGTGTGCGGTTGCAGCTGGTCTTTCGGGCCGCGCTGGCTCCGGCAAAATCGTAGCCATCGTGTCTGGCGGCAACATCGACTTGGACAAGTTCGCACAACTTGTCAGCTAGCACCCGGTCTTGCCACTCACCGCAGTTTGCCGAGGCTCTGAGCCATATGGTCTCGTTTCCTAGTGTCCGCCGCAAAGATAAAACCCGCCTCGAGGGGCGGGTTTTTATCCAAATAACAAATCCACGGCTATCCTAATCTCCCGCCGCCATCCCCTCCGGAAGAGCGACTGTAATCATCCGTCCATTCGGCGCAGCCACCAACCCATTTTCCAGATCAGCCAGCTTCACCCGCTTGATGTCCCAAGCCAAACCCAGCGTCTTCAGCCCCCAAATGCCGTACCAGTTCATGTCGATCTCATACCACCTAAACCCATGCTGCGCCGCTGTCGGATGCGCATGGTGATTGTTGTGCCAGCCTTCTCCGAACGTCAGTAACGCCACCCACCAGCTATTGGTCGAAAGGTCGCGCGTGGTAAAGCGCCGCGTCCCCCACGAGTGCGTCGCCGAATTCACCAGCCAGGTAGTGTGCAGGCCAACCACCGTCCGCATGAAGACGCCCCACAGCAGAAATGGAAGGCCGCCAATGGCGAACAATACGGCACCCAGCACAATCATGGGTACGTAGTGATACTTCGTGATCCAAATGTGAAACTTATCCTTGGCCAGGTCGGGAACGTAGCGCGCCAGCGTGGTCGTGTCATGGTGCATCGACTTGCCCATCAGAATCCATCCCATATGCGCCCACCACTTGCCGTCAATCGGCGAATGCGGATCCCCATCCTGGTCCGAATATTGATGATGAATGCGATGCGTCGCCACCCAGAAAATCGGTCCACCCTCAAGCGCCAGCGTGGCGCAGACCGTCAGAAAATACTCCACCCACTTCGGAGTCTTATACCCACGGTGCGTCAGCAGCCGGTGGTAGCTCATCCCGATGCCCAGGCTCCCCGATACCCACCACAAAAACATGGCAACAAATAACGCCTTCCATGTAAAGAAGAAGAGCGCAGCGATGGCGCCGACGTGAAACAGCATCATAAAGATCGCCGTCACCCAGTTGACTTCATTTCTTGCCGCTTGTCGTTTTTCCAGGCTTTCCAGTTGAATTTCCAAGGAGGGTCCCCGTTTGTCGTAAGTTCGCTACCGTACACATCTAACTTAACAAGCCTTCGGGCAATCCACTGTAATACTTGTGTAATAGCGGAGTTCGGCGACATTACGGAAGTAGTAGGACTATTAAAAGACACAAAACAAGGGCGCGACCACAGCGCGCCCTTCACGAATCCGCCGAATTCCGCGCCTTCAGGCGATCTTCGGCATCATCTGCTTCATAAATTCTTCCTGCGCTTCTTCGATTTCTTCCGGGGACATATCCCGGACGTGGGTCGCAATCGACCACTTATGCCCGAACGGATCCACCAGCTTTCCGAAGCGGTCGCCCCAAAACATCTCCGCCACCGGCATCTCGACCACCCCGCCCGCCCCAATCGCCCGGTCAAACGCGGTGTCCACATCCTCTACATAAATGTGCAGTCCCGAACCGCTGCCGCCGATCGTTTGCGGCGACAAAGATCCGAACTCGGGGAACTCGTCGGCCAGCATGATGAGCGAATCTCCAATGCGCAACTCGGCATGCATAACCTTGCCGTCCGGACCTTTCGCTACGCCCTTTTCTACTGCGCCAAATGCCTGCTTGTAAAATTCGATGGCGCGCGCGGCGTCGCGAATCGTCAATGATGGTGTCAGAGTGTGGTAACCCTCGGGTACAGCTTTAACGGTCATATTCGCCTCCTTCGGCGGAAATTCGTGCACCAGCTTACACCAAAGTGAGGAAATGGTTTGTCAAAGGAGTGTTACATAGGGACAAGTTTCAAGGTTCCAGAGTTTCAAGGTTTCACTTTGGAAGCGAAAAATGCCTTGCACGTTGAAACGCTGAAACCTTGGAACTTTGAAACCATCAGAAAAACCTCGTGACGCCCTCTTCCATCACCACCACCCGGTCCTCAATCCCTGCCGCCCGCGCCTCTTTCTCCAGCAGTTGCAGCGGCTCATCCACCGGCTCGTGCGATAAACGAAAACTCCCGTAGTGCATTGGCACCATCCAGCGCGATTTCAAATCGAGAAACGCATGCGTAGCATCGGCGGGATTCGTATGCACGTTCCGAAACGTCGGCGGATTATAAGCTCCAATCGGAAGCAGCGCCAACTCCGGCGACAGGCGCCGCCCAATCTCCCGGAAGCCGGCAAAATAAGCCGTGTCGCCCGCATGGTAAACCGAATGCTTCCCCGCCTTAAGCACGTACCCGCCGTAGCCGCGATGCGAATCCTTCAGAATCCGCGCTCCCCAATGCCGGGAAGGAACATGCGTTACCGACAAATTCCCCCGCCGCGAACTATTCCACCAGTCCAGTTCGATGATCTCGGAAAAGCCCAGATCCGAAACCAGATCCGTTACATGGCTCGGAATGATAATCGCGGGAGCCTTCCCGCGCGTGCGCAAATTATTCTGCACAATCGCCCGCAACGACGGCCGGTGCAAATGATCGAAATGCGCGTGCGTCACCAGCACCAGGTCGATCGCCGGCAAATCGCGCACCCGAACTCCCGGACGCCGTAACCGCTTCAGCACAAACAACCAGCGCGCAAAGTTCGGGTCGATCATCACGCTTTGCCCGCCCATCTGCACAAAAAAGCTGGAATGTCCGATGAACGTAACCCCAAGTTCGCCGTTCGATACCAGGCGCGGTTTATGGGTCTCTCCGCACAGCGGAGTTACGGCGGAATGACGCACCAATCGCCCGAACTGTGACGCGCGCTTGCGCAGGGCCGGATTGCGGAGCGTTGCCTTGATCATCGTGAAACGATCATCCTGAAACGATCATCCCGAACTGGCCTGCTTATTGGATGAAATTTCGAGCGGCTGGCTCTATTTTAGTCCACGTCAGTCGAGAAAGCGCATTAATTCCGGCGGTTCCACGTGGTGCTCTGCGCTCGACGCGCGAACGCATGAAATCGAGATTAGAACAAACAACAAAAGCCGCCGGCTTCAACAAGCTGGCGGCCAATTCAATTCAAAGCAAATTCTAAATAGAGTTTACTGCCCTGACGTATTCGTAATCCAGCGCGATCGCGGCATCTCCTTCTTCCCCTCGTCGTCGTAATAGAAATGCATGTCGTGATCGGATTTCGCCCCCGCCACCGGCTTGTCCTCCAGTCCGCTGAATCGCGGCGCGCTGCCCGCCGGCGGAAGCGGCGACTTCGTCGTGTACATCGACTCCGCTAGAGTGCTGCCCGTCGGCGCCAACGCATTGGCGAACACGCCAAACGCATTTCCGTTCACGTACGAAACGCCAATGTAGTCCGCCACCATCGGTCCATTGTCGGAAACCGGCAGCCATGCCAGCTTCATCGGTCCGGCAATTTTTACTCCCGCCGTCCAGGTCGTCCCGCCATCCGTCGAAGTCACAAAGCCCACTTCCAAATTGCAAGTTGTGGAGGTGCAATTCGACACTGGGTAAAAGTAATAAACAATAGTCATTTTCGCGCTGCTTCCCGAGGTCGTCGGATCAATGCCAATCCCCGGCAGAAAATGATCCACCGTGCTGGTCGTCGGATCAATCGGAATTCGCGTCACCGCGCTCCACGTCTTGCCATCCGAAGACGAACTGATCACGATGTCGTTCTCTTTGCAGCCCGTGCGGAATCGGCAATCCGACCACACCACGAATACCTTACCCGCTCCATCAATCGAAGCCGATGGCAAATCGGGATTTCGAATCCCACCCGCATCCAAATGACTGCTGATGCTGGCAATCTGCTGGCTCTTGCCCCAACTCACGCCGCCATTCGGCGAACTGAACACGTCAATGCCACCCCCTTGAAAGGGCACAATCACCGTGCCGTTCGGCTGCACTTGCGGCTCGCCGCCCAGTCCGCCGGCATGGTCAGACGAAGCCAATCCCGGTCCCCAGGTCTGTCCGCCATCGCCCGATACGCTCATCAGCACATCGCCGGTCCCGTACGCCTGATCCCATTCCGTATAGCAGTTGCCGTAATAAGGGCTGGTCGTGGTGTTGTCGCACACCGTCCAGTTCTTATCGTCCAAGTGCGTCTTATCGATGTTGATCGGACTTCCCCACTTCAAGCCGTCCGGCGATCGGCTAACCGCCACATCGCCAATGTACTGCGATCCGCTGCTCAGCCCCACCAGCGGCAACGTCGAGATCAACCACTCTCCATGCTTTGCATCGTAAGCCACCGATGGATCGGCCGCCGCCCCGTACGTCCCCGCCTTGTAATTCACCGTAAGCCCCGGAAGGTCTCCGTGCGTCCAGGTAACGCCACCATTCGTCGAAGTAGCAAAACCGACATCGCCGCTGCCCCATCCGATCGAACCCGGCCGCCGCGCCACGTGAAAAGCGCTCACAATCGTATTCCCCCATGCGAACATATCCGGCTCGACTTCCGTCTTGTGAACGCTATCGCTGTTCGTAAGGTTGTCCACGCTAATCTTGGCCAACCCCGATTGCGCGCCCGCCCGCAAAGTCAACCCCAGCGAAATCGTGATCAGGATAGTTAAGAAAAGCGACTTCTTTCCACCGATACTGGCTGGGACAGCGGTTTTCGTCTTCATCAATATTTTCCTCGATCTTGGAAACGCAGGATCCAACTTCGCAGGGGAGCTGGCAACGGGACGATCCACCACAGGAATCAACACACCGAAACTATATCGCGATAGTTGACGAAGTGTCGATGTGAAGGTTCTTGCATAGACGCTCGTGTAGGGACAGCCGCCCACGCCTGTCCGTCGAGCGTAGCTCGAAACGAACATGAGCTTTGGCAAAGTGGCTCCTTGCGCGCATAACGGTAAGACGATGTCATCCTGAGCGAAGCCGTTCTTCAGGCGTAGCGAAGGATCTCATTCTTAACCGGCCCAACGCGTAAGCCAAACTGCACGACTGCCCACACCCTCCTTTGCTTGACCCCGATCCTCCCACTCATTTCTAATTCAGAAGCGATCTTCGTCTTCCTCAGGAGAATTCATAATGCGCGTCGCCTTCTTCGGTCTCGGAATCATGGGCCAAGCCATGGCCACAAATCTGGTCAAGGCCGGTCATGAAGTCACGGTTTGGAATCGCACTCCTGGCAAACTCGTGGAAGGCGCAGGCATCGCTCCAACTCCCGCCGCAGCCGCGCAAGGCGCCGAAGTCGTCTGGCTCTGCGTCTCCGACACCGCCGCCGTCGAACAAATTCTGTTCGGCACGGACGGCATCGACCACTCCCTCGCCGATGGCATGATCATTGCCGATTCCAGCACCATCTCTCCTTCCGCCACCGTAAAATTCGCCGACCGTGTTCGCGCCAAAGGCGTAGCCTACGTCGACGCTCCCATGACCGGCTCGAAAATAGGCGCCGCCAACGGCACCCTCATCTTCATGGTCGGCGGCGACGGTGCCACTATCGACCGCCTCAATCCCCTATTCGCGGCCATGGGCAAAAAGATTTTCCGCATGGGCGAAACCGGCAAAGGGCAGGCCACCAAGCTGGCCATGAATCTCCAGATCGCCCTCATCTTCGAAGGCTTCGCCGAAGCTCTCACGCTCGCCACCAAACTAGGCGTCGATCCCAAACAATTGCTTTCCCTGATCGAAGCCACCATGGTCCGCTCCGGCGTCGTCGATTACAAAGGACCCTTCATCCTCCAGCGCGACTTCACTCCCAATTTCCCTCTGCGCCTCATGCACAAAGACATTCTCCTCACCCTCGAGGCCGCCAAAGAAGCCCGCGTTAAACTGCCTGCTCTCGAAACCGTGGAAGAAATCTACGCGATGGCCACTGAAGATGGCCACCGCGACCTCGACTACGCCGCGACCTTAACTCTGTTAGAAAAATGGGCCGGAATCCAGGTAAAAAGCGAAGCCGCATAGGGCTCGGCTTTCTTCGTGCTGCTGGGCATCTAACGCTACACTGAATAGGTCGACGGTCCCGCACTTACTGCGACCGCAGTTTCCCTGTACTTACCCTCGAACTATCCTGCCGTTTCGCAAGCTACTCGCAACCGCACTTTGACATTGACAACTATCCTCTGACGCATAGAATGTGCCTGATTTTGATTCGCGAAGGAGAAGAACCATTATGTCGAGAGTGTCGCGCCGCTCGTTCATGGCTGGCATGGCCACGGTATCTGCCGGCCTTTGCTTCAGTAAGTACAGCTTCTCTTCACCAACCGCTCGCGTTCGCTATGAGGCACGCACCGCGCAAGGCAAGCAGATGTTGAAGATTTATGCCGATGCCGTTAACAACATGATGAACACAATAAAAGAGGGGGACCCCAGAAACTGGATTTTCCAGTGGTACACCCACGCCGTGCCCCCTCAAGGCAACTCCCAAGACAAGGCGGGCAAGATTAATTCCACTTATCCCAGCCCCAGTCCATATAAGGATCTTGCCAACGCCATGTGGAACACTTGCCAGGCGCATCCTGGCACCGAATCGCCTGTTGAAGATTACTTTCTTCCCTGGCATCGCATGTTTGTCTACTATTTCGAAGAGATCATCCGCTACGCGGCAAAGAACGACTCCTTCACGCTTCCGTACTGGAATTACTCAGCGGGCCAGGATAGCGCCAGAATTCCCGAGGAGTTTCGTTCCGGCGTTCTGTCCAAGACTAACCGCAACTCCGGCGTCAACTCCGGCAATCCCGTCGCGCCCGATTTCAGGCTGGACCCGAAGTCTGCCCTGAAGGAGTCAAACTACAGTAGCGATGGAGCAAAGCAGGGATTCAATCTGGCCCTCGACTCCGGCGTCCATGGCAACGTTCACGGGGCGGTTGGAAACACGACAAACATGGGCAGAGTTCCCTTCGCGGGCGGAGACCCGGTGTTCTGGATGCACCACAGCAATATCGACCGGCTGTGGGCCAGTTGGAACCACAATGGCGGCAAGAATCCTCCCAGCACCACCTGGCGCGACAAGGAATTTACCTTCGCTGCCGCCGATGGAAAACCGGCCAAGAAAAAAAATAGGGAGGTGGACGACATCGCAAAACTGGGTTACAGCTATGACCGGCTGGAGCCCGCTCCTCCGAATTTCCGGCCGGCAGCTCGCACCCCGTTACGCGCCGCTCGTTTTGTAAATTTTGCCGAGGCAGCCTCTCCCAGCTTGGCGCTCGGACGTGGGCCCGTACGCCTCACTCTTGAGCACAGCCCCACCAACAAAAATAGGCTGCTCGCCGACGAGCTCAACGCGCTCGGCACCGAACGATCACTCTACTTGGTCCTCAGGGATCTCCAAACCAACGCTCAACCCGGAGTCTTGTACGACGTTTACTTCGATCTTCCGGAAGGCGCTTCCACCAACGAAGCGAACGACAACTACGTGGGCACGATCAATTTCTTTAACGCGGACCATGCTCACACCGGCGCAGCCAGCCAACAGTTCTACAGTTTCGACGTCACTGATCTGGCGAGAAGGCTGCAATCGAAAGGCGGTGTGCCCGAAAAGCCCACAATCACGATCGCTCCTGCCGGGGAGGCGGAGGGCGAGGCCAAACCGGTCATCGGCCAAATCTCGTTAGTGGAGCAGTAATTCCCATCGCTCCATCTCGGAACCGGAAGCGGGCTTGCACAAAGCCCCTTCCGGCTTGTCGCCTGCATTCAAGGAAGAATCGCTTTGTGGCCTCATCGCCTGTTGGTGTGGAGGTAAGATGGTGCAAGGCGGGTGACTTTCTGGACGATTTGGCGTCTAAGGAATAGGAAGTCTCTTGGCAGCCAAAGGCAGGGCAGATCATGAGAATCAAACACACTGGCCTGATCTTTACCGCATCTCTCTTGCTCATCGCGGCTTCGCAGGGCGCGGTTCTTCAGGGACAGGACTCACATAGTGGAGCGGGCTCCGTGTCTTCCGCATCCAACTCCAAAATGAAGATGCTGGCAACGGCTTCGCTCCCGGTAAAGTTAGGCCATGGCCCAATTGCCTTGACCTTGGCGCCAGCTTCTGCGGAGGAAACTACACTTTCTGCAGCTCTCAAGAACCTGAAGCCCGAGGAACACATCTACCTCGTGATCAGAGACCTCAACGCGTCTGAGCCTCCGGGCGTCTTCTATGACGTCTATCTGGATCTGCCGCAGGGCGCTCGCCCCAAGCCGGAAGACCCGCACACTGTCGGCACGCTTAATTTCTACAACTCGGTTGGAGTCTCGGCGGGCAATCCCGGATTTTTCTTCAGCTTTGACATCACCGGCACCGCCAAATCGCTCCAGGCCCATAACCTGCTCGGCAGCCGAACCACTGTTACAATTGTTCCTTCCGGAAATCCGGCAGCCAACGCCGAGGCGGTGCTGGGCCGAATTGAGCTTGTCAAGCAGTAGGAAGAAAAGGCGCGCTGGCTCTTGTCTCGGAAAACTAGTACGCCAAGAGGATCCGCAAGTCCCGCAGATTATTCCCCGTGGGCCCAGTCTCAATCGCATCCCCCAGCGCGCTGAACCATGGATAGGCATCAAACTTCTCCAGCGATGTCCTGACGTCCAGCCCTCGCGCCTGCGCCCGCTCCACCGTACTTCCATCCGCCACCGCTCCCGCCGCCGGACTATTCCCATCCACTCCATCCGTCCCCGCGCTCAGCACGGTAATGTTCTCTCCCGCAATCTTCGCCGCACACACCAGAGCAAACTGTTGGTTCCGTCCGCCGACGCCGCCATTCGTAACTTTCACCGTCACTTCCCCGCCGGAAATCAGACATACCCGCTCGGACTTTTTTCTCAGTTCGCGAAGCCGCGCTAACAAATATTCAGCCGCACGCTCGTAATCCCAATCGTCACAAGAATTATCCACGTGCACCGCAAACCCGGCCCGCTCCGCCGCTGCCAGCGCCTGCTCTACCGCCGTCTCATTCGAAAGCACCGGCCACCAGCGCGATCGATAAAACGCCTGATCGTCCGACTTCGGAGTCTCCTCCAGCGCCCGCCGTTCAAAAAGTTCCCGCGTCGCATGCGGCAACTGCGGCAGCAAGCCATGCTTCTCCGCGATGCGGTAACAATCCTCCACGCTGGTCGAATCCGGCATCGTCGGACCAGAAGCCAGCGCGTCAGGCGTATTGTCCGGAACATCGGAAACCAGCAGCGAAAGCTGCCGCGCCGGAAACGCCGCCCGTGCCAGCCTTCCTCCCTTCACCGCCGAAAAATGTTTCCGGATAGCATTAATCTCGGCAATCGGCGCGCCCGAATGCACCAGCACGCGATAGGTCGCGATCAAGTCATCGAGATAAATTTCATCGTCGATCGCCTTCTCCACAATCGAGGACCCGCCGCCGCTCATCATAAAAATCACCAGCGACGCCGCGTTTTGCGCATCCAGCAGTTTCAGAATCGCCTTCGCCGCCGCAATCGATTCGGCGTTCGGCGTCGGATGTCCCCCGCGAAAATACCGGAAGCCCCGAACCTGCGCGACGGGCTCGACCGAACTCGCCACAATCCCTTCCATCGCGGACTCACCCATCTGCTGCGCCAGCGCCTCCACCATCGTATGTCCGGCCTTGCCGATGGAAATCACAACCACGCGTGAATAAGCCTGCAGATCGTAGAGATCTTCACGAACCCGCAACACCCCGCGCTCGCAATGCACATGCCGCGCAAACCCTTTGGCAATCGAAGCCTCGCCCAGCGCCTGAAGAAAAATCTCCCGCGCCTTTTCTCGCATCTGGCAATGCAGCGCTTCCCGATTTGCATCAGACATGACGAGGATTATAAGCGGGCAGTCGTAGCGCCGGCGTCCCGCCGGCTGTCCGGAGAGCGTCTCGCTCTCCGCTCTCGAGGCCAATCAATCGCGGTCCACTTTCTTAACGATCTCTTCTCTCACCCACCCCTCAATCGCCTCCCGTAACTCCCGCAACCTTCCCTCAAAAAAATGATCCGCCCCTTCGATCACCACAAGTTTCTTCGGCTCCGCCGCCGACCGAACCAACTCCTCCAACTTCGCCCGCGGACCAAACTGATCCCGCCCTCCACTCACAAACAACTTCGGCCTAACGCAATCACTCAAAAAATCGAACGTATACACGCGAGGCGCCTCCGCATCGGCAGCCACCGGAACCGCCGGAACTCCTACCCCAATCAGCGCCCTCACGCGCCGATCCGAACACGCAGCCCGCAACCCCACCGCTGCCCCAAAAGAAAATCCCGCAAATATCATAGGCAGATGAAACTCCCCATCCAGCCAATCGAGCGCGCTTCGCACGTCTTCAACTTCCCCGTTGCCGTGATCATGTTCGCCATGGCTTAAACCCGCGCCGCGAAAGTTGAAGCGCAATACCGGAAAACCAAAACCATTCAGCGCCTTCATGGTATGGAACACAACCTTGTTATGCAGCGTTCCGCCAAACAACGGATGCGGATGGCAAACCAGCGCCGCGTGCGTCGCACCCTCCGCGCCCGCATTCAGCAAAGCCTCCAGCCGTCCTGCCGGCCCTTGGAGAAACAACGATTTAATGGTTGAAGTCTGCTCAGTCACAAACTCAGATTACATGAAATCAAAATGCAGAAATCAAAATGCAGAGGTCAGAAGGCAGAAGGCAAAAGTCAGAACCCGGTGCCCTTACTTCTGCATTCTTACTTCCGCATTCTGAATTCTTACTTCTGCATTCCCTCTTCCAGCCCCCACCGCCTCGTCTGATATCCTCTTCACTGCATGGACGCAATCACCCTCACCCGCCAGCTTGTCGACATCGAATCCATCTCCGGCAACGAATCCGCCGTCGCAAATTATCTCTACGGAGAGCTCTGCCGCATCGGCTACCAGACCCGCCGAATTCCCGTCGAAGGCGACCGTTTTAACGTTTATGCCACCTCTCCTGAGCAGCCCAGTCCTGAAGTAGTCTTCTCCACGCACATGGACACCGTCCCGCCCTTCATCCCATCTTCCGAGGACTCCGCTCGCATCTACGGCCGCGGCTCCTGCGACGCCAAAGGCATCATCGCCGCCCAAATCGCCGCCTCTGAGCGTCTCCGCCGCGAACGAGTTTATGTTGGACTTCTCTTCGTCGTGGGTGAGGAGCGCGACAGCTTGGGCGCGAGAGTCGCCAACCAATACGCGGCGAATCAGCCCGGACACGCGTGCAAGTATCTAATTAACGGCGAGCCCACCGAAAATCGCATCGCCCTCGCCTCCAAAGGAACGCTGCGCGTCGAAGTCACCGCCAACGGTCGCATGGCCCACTCCGCCTATCCCGAACTCGGCGACTCCGCCATCGACAAACTTCTCTCCGCTCTCACCCGCCTCCGCGCCATGCCGTTGCCTTCCGATCCCGAGATCGGTCCCTGCACCCTCAATATCGGACTAATCGAAGGCGGCCGCGCTCCCAACGTGATCCCCGATCACGCCCACGCCGATTTACTCTATCGCCTTATCGGCCCATCGAAAGACCTGCGTCAACAGATTGTCGAAGCAGCCGGCAATCAAGTAAAGATCGACTTCCCCCTGGAAATCCCCTTCCTTCGCCTGCGTACCGTCGATGGTCTGCCTACGATGATCGCGGCGTTCACCACCGACATTCCTGCGCTGACGAACTGGGGCAAACCGCTGCTGATTGGTCCGGGATCAATCCACGTCGCCCACACCGACGCCGAGTTCATCGACAAACAACAACTCGCTGAAGCGATTGACTTGTACTCCGCCATCGCCAGAAAACTGCTTTCAAGTCAGGGGAGTATGCGGAGGTTTTTCCGGCATTAGAGTCGCGCGCCGACGCCTCCGCTATATTTCACTGTTTGTCGCTGTCGGTGTCCTTGTCTTTTTCGTTGTTCTTGTCTTTCGCTCTCGCTTTGAACTCTTCCTGAGAAATTGCGACCGCACCGTCCTGCCCTCGAACATAAACGTCGTCTCTTACGGTCGTCTTGAGATCGAATGTGAGGAATTTATCGGGCGCCCCGATCTCCCCAACGATTAGCTCCATCCTTGTGCCCTCTTTTTTCCACTTGGCGAGATAGCGACCACCCCCCACCGTCCGATGGAATGGCTCCGCCGCGCTGTAGCTGAAATCAAACCCGTGGAGCGAATCGCCATCCTTGATATTTCCGCGTCCCCACCCATCCACTCCGCCAAAGCGCCGGTCGACATTGTTCAAAGGCCGGTTCCAATGCGATTCGATGACCTGAATTCGCAGCGGATAATCAGCCGGGTTCTTCCCGGCAACCAAGGTAAGCGGAGACAGGAGAGCCACAGCCAGAGCGAACCTGCGCATTCTTTTACCTCACTCGATATTTGGCGAACATATTATAGAGAGCGCAAGAACTTTGCAACGGCAGCGTGGTTTTCGCTCACCACGACTACAAGCCGACGCTACGCGAACTCCAACCGCTTGAGCTTGATGCGGTCCGCGCGGACTTGGGCGAGGTCATAGTGGGCCTGCTGCGTAAGCCAGGTAGCCGCGCTGCCGCCGAAGACTTTGGACAGACGCACTGCCATCTCGGGTGAGATTCCCCGCTTCCCATTGACCAACTCTGACAATGTTGTACGCGTAACTCCGAGGGCGGCGGCGGCTTGGGTAATGGTCAAACCCAAAGGCTCGATACACTGGCGCAGCAAAAAGCCACCGGGGTGCGGTGGATTCTTCATCGGCATAGTCAGACCCCTTAGTGGTAATCGATGTAATCGACGTCAAGCACATCGCCTTCCGACAGCTTAAAGATCACGCGCCAGTTGGCGCGAACTGTCACCGCCCAAAAGCCCTTGAAGCCGCCCTTGAGCGCATGCAGCCGGAAGCCCGGCAGGTCCATATCGGCGGGCGTAGCAGCCGCATCCAGCCGCGCAAGAATGTCTCGAAGCTTTGCCGTGTGCTCCGTGATCACGCCGCGCGGGTCGCCGCTTTCGTAAAGGCGTTTCAATCCCTTGTGGCGGATCGACCGGATCACGCCCTATCGTAATGCGTTACGTAACGGAGGTCAACAGGCACAATCGCGGCAGCGCCTAAATTCCCGCACCGCGGGAAACAAGGGCCGCACAGCGGCAGGAATCTGTGTGGTTTTGTTCGTATAGACTCATAATTATGACCACCACCACCCTCAACTCCCTCGCCCGCGCCTCCTCCGCCTACCTCCGCTCCGCCATGCATCAGCCCATCCGCTGGCACGAATGGAGTGAAGAAGCCTTCGCCGCCGCGCAGCGCGAGAACAAGCCCATGCTGCTCGATATCGGCGCAGTGTGGTGCCACTGGTGCCATGTCATGGACCGCGAGTCCTACGAAGATCCCGACGTAGCCGCCATCGTGAACGAACATTTCATCGCCGTAAAGGTTGATCGCGACGAGCGCCCCGATATCGACATCCGCTACCAGGCCGCCGTCAGCGCCGTCAGCGGACAAGGCGGCTGGCCGCTCACCGCCTTCCTCACTCCCGATGGCAAGCCCTTCTATGGCGGAACCTATTTTCCCCCCACCGATGGCTACGGACGCCCAAGTTTTAAACGCGTGCTGCTCAGCATCGCCAGTGCCTACAAAGAAAAGAATGGCGATGTGATGGAGCAGGCCAAGATGGTCGAGAGCACCATCGCCCAAGCCGAGTCCTCAGCCGGCCGCAGCGGCCGCATCTCCCCCAGCATCATTGCGGCCATTCAAGACTCCGCTTTCAAAATGTTCGACCCGCAAAACGGCGGCTTCGGCCACGCCCCCAAATTTCCGCATCCTTCGGCGCTGGATTTATTAATCGAACAATATGCCCGCACTGGTGACGACAACTTACGCAATTTAATCGTCACTACGCTCGAACACATGGCCAACGGCGGCGTCTACGACCAGCTCGCCGGAGGCTTTCACCGCTACTCCGTCGACGAGCGCTGGGTCGTCCCACACTTCGAGAAGATGTGCTATGACAACTCCGAGCTGCTGAAGAACTATGTTCACGCCTATCAGGCCACAGGCTCGGAGTTCTTCGCCAATGTCGCGCGCGACATTATCCGCTGGATGGACGAGTGGCTCAGCAACCGCGAGCGCGGCGGTTTCTACGCCTCGCAGGATGCCGACATTTCCATGGACGACGACGGCGACTACTTTACCTGGACGCTCGACGAGACCCGCGCCGTCCTCACCGAAGAAGAAGCGCAAGTCGCCGCCTTGCACTATGACATCAACGAAGTGGGCGAGATGCACCACAATCCGGCGAAAAACGTGTTGTACGTTCGCGCGCCACTCGATGAAATCGCGCGCCGCATGAATCTCACCACCGAGCGCGTGCAAGAACTTCTCAATTCCGCGAAGAAGAAAATGTATGCCGCCCGCCTGCAACGCCAGACGCCCTACCTCGATAAAACGATCTATGTGGGATGGAACAGCATGTGCGTCTCGGCCTACCTGGAAGCGGCCAAAGTGCTCGACCTTCCCGATGCGCGCCGTTTTGCGCTGCGCTCTCTGGACCGGACTTTAGCCGAGGCCTGGCAGCCTCGGCGTGGACTGTTGCACGTCATTGCCTATTCCGATCCAAATGCTCCGCACCGCGAGGTCGCCGGCTTGCTCGAAGATTACGCCGCTACCGCTCTCGCCTGCCTCGACGCCTACGAGGCGACGGCGGACCTCAGCTACTTCAAATTCGCGCACGCTATCGCCGACGTAATGAACGCCAAATTCTTCGATGCAGTCTCAGGAGGATTTTTCGACGCCGAACCGGCCCCCGACGGACAAAGCCTGGGCGTCCTATCAACCCGTCGCAAGCCCCTTCAGGATTCGCCCACGCCCGCAGGCAATCCCATGGCGGCAATCACCTTGCTGCGCCTGCACCACTACACCGGCGACACTGCCTATCGCGATAAAGCCGAGCAAACTCTCGAAACCTTTGCCGGCATCATAGGCCAGTTTGGAATTTTCGCCGCGACCTACGGAATCGCCGTCTCGCACTTCCTGGAGAATCCAGTGCAAGTCGTCGTGATTTCCGGGAGCGAGCCGGACGGGTCCGCCCATCCCTTGGCCGCAGCCGCCCATGCGGCTTTCGCTTTCAATAAGACCGTCGTCCGGCTCACGGCGAATCAGGCAGTCGCCGCAAACCTTCCTCCAGCCCTCGCCGCGACAATTCCAAATCTCCCCGCATTGAAATCCGGACGAGCTTTCGCGGTTCTATGTTCGGGCTTCGCCTGCCAACCGCCCATCACGGACACGGCGCAACTGCGCCGTGCTCTGGAATCCGCACTGCGGACGCATCCCCGCTAGGGCGTGTTAACACTAAATAGGATTTTGTGGTATTCTCCTTTTCATGGAGATTACCGAGGCGCAATACGGTCGCATCGAGTCCAGTCTTCCCCGTCAGCGCGGCAACGTGAGCCTGACCAATCTCGCGGTGTTGAACGCGATCCTCTATGTCGCCGAGCAAGGCTGCAAATGGCGCGGACTTCCCAGGCGTTTCGGCAACTGGCACACCATTTACACCCGCATGAACCGCTGGTCCAAGAACGGCGTCCTGGATCGCGTCTTTGAGCAATTGCAGCGCCAGCAGATCGTGCGTATCCAGATCACGGCGGTCCAACTGGACTCCACCATCGTCAAGCTGCATCCCGACGGCACCGGCGCATTAAAAAAAACGGTCCCCAAGCCATCGGCAAGTGCCGCGGCGGATGGAGCACCAAGATTCATATGGTTGCCGCGAATGCTCGAACGGCCATAAGCTTCGCGCTGTCGCCCGGCCAAGCCTCCGATGCCCAGCAGGGCCGCCTTTTGCTGGGCGGCATCGGACCGCTGCCCGCGCCCCTGCATTTGATCATGGACCGCGCCTACGAAGACAATGAAACCCGGCAACTGGCGCTGGATTTCGGCTTCATCCCGGTGGTTCCTCCCAAGAGCAATCGCTTGCAACCGTGGCAGTACGACAAGGCTCTCTACCGCAAGCGCAACGAAGTGGAACGGCTGTTTCGCCGACTCAAGGGCTTCCGGCGCATCTTCTCCCGCTTCGACAAACTCGACGCCCTTTTCCTCGGATTTCTCAACTTCGCCTTAATTGTTGAGGCCCTGCGATAGTGTTAACACGCCCTAGAGCCGCCCAATCGAACCAGGAATTCGCCGCAAAAAAACGGAGCTGACGGTTTGTATGAGAGATCCGTCAGCCCAAGAATGGCGAGCCCTAGGTTCGGCCCAAGTTACTTACAGGTTACTTTCGTGACTTGCAGCTTCAACTCATCCAAATTACTTTACTCATCGGTCGCAAGACAGAACTACTTGGCTTGCGGCGGTTTTTGTGAGCCCGAAGCAATCGGTATTCCTCCGTCCGGGGCGGGAACCTGCGGAACGGCGGCCGATGCGTACGTGCCCACTAGTCCAAGCATCAGGATGGAAATCCTGATTATGCGCTTCATGGGTTTTCTCCTACCGCGCCGTTAGGCTTTCCCAAACTGGGATAAACGACGCGGAGGAGAATTATAAGCCACGAGTCAAGTCCTTCTGCGCGAACTCCTTACAAATCCTGACCGGTCCGTTGCCGGGGCGAACTGAGCCCGGCCCCTGGGCGCAGGCCACCCTTTGCTTTAAGTCTCTAGTCATCAATAACTTATACAGTGTTTAAGGTTCGGACAGAAGGAAGAGCTTGGGTGGCCAAAATACGAGCATATTTTCACTGGAAATTTACAAAATACGGAATCGCGCAGCGGCATGAGGACGAACAAATCTCCGCGATCCAGATAAGCCCAGCCGGTCTCCGGTGGTGGTGCAGTTTGAAAAAGATTCGTATCAGGGCATCGCTTCAGCGATGCCAACAACGTGTGAGGACAAGCGGCTTTAGCCGCTGAAGCTTGCCCCACGGCCCCAGCGGCTGAAGCCGATTTCAAATCTCTCGCTGAGGCGGCATGCCTGAAGGCATGCCCTGATACGGATCTTTTTCAAACTGCACCACTACCCGATGCTCTAAAGAACTTCAGCCCTTACTTCTTCGAGTCAGCCCCGGTTGGAAAGTGGGGAAAACCCAGCCTGCCGCTGGACGCAACTCCGGCCTGAGCGGCTGCCGCCTTGGAAGCGGCTGCATTTCCTGGCGTTGTTGAAGGCGCAACTTGAGTACGCGACAGAGCGCGATCCACCATGCCTTCAAACATCGGGATCAATGAGTCTCCGGGAAGTGGATGATGAATATCCGTCAGGCTCTGCTCCCAGCGCTGCGGCCGCAACAGAGATGCCGAAGCGTCGCGCGCCTTGCTCTTCGAGAAAGCATAGGCAAGCCAAGTGAACAACGTGCAGTTGTAAGCCACCATGTTGACCACGCCCATCGAAACCTCACTCGGGCGATAACCCGCCCAGGACGCGATCAAGCCCAGCTCCACCACGGCAAAGGCACCAAATCCCAAGGTTATGCCAAAGCTCTGCTGCCTTCGGCTCACACCCAGGTAACGGGCAAAAATCAACAGGAAAAGAACCATCCCCACTTGAATAAGACGCACGCAGCGCTGGGCGGTAAGGATGGCCTGCATCCAAGGCGCAGTATCCGACGAGTTCGTGGAAACGGCGACCACACCAGCCACTAAAAGCATCACCAGGCCAGCCCACTTGAACAGCACGGTGCCCAGGTCTCGCAACGTGTGGAATGGCCGGAACACATCGAGAAAGGATTCGTGAATCACCATGAAACCTAGAGCCACGCTGATCGCGGTGGTGAACGAGGAAATATAAAAGTAGGCGGAGTGGTTGTACCAGTATGTCGGGAAAACCACAGCGAAGGTCAGGATCTGCGCCACGACGTAGGCGAAGAAATACTTAAACACGCGGTGCTGGCCGCGACGAAGCATAACGATGGCAATCGCCGACGCAAGTACAGGATGCGCGATCCATAGAGCGTATAAAAGAATCCTGATTTTTTCGCTCATCGGAATAATTCCTAAACTCCCGCGATGGCACTTTCCGCGAGAGCCAACATCGCAGACACCGCGCCAAACCACACGGTCAGGCTTATTAGAGGAAGTTAAACCTTTTGGCCCGTCTGTTCAATGTACTCAGGTAATCGAAGGTAACGTTACTTTCGGGCCATATTGCACGCAGGTGGATTACGATGCGCGAGCCGTGATGCGAAGCTACCGATCCCCTGAATTCTCCCCGCGGGATTGCGGATTCCGATTCAACACTCCCAGCCTCGCCAGCCGCCTCAAAATTTGCTTCGATGTAAATTTCAACGCCTTGACATTGTCCTTCAACTCGGTTTCGAGCAGGTTCAGCTCTCTGTAAATAGCTGGAGACGGCGTCGTTTGCGCGCGCGACAAAGCCCGGTCCACCATTCCCTCGAACGTCGGAATCAATGAGTCCACCGGCACAGGGTACTGAATGTCAGATACCCGTTGTTCCCATCGCTGCGGCTGCAGCAGCGTTGACTTGGTTTCAGGTCTCTTCGCCAACGCGTAGCCAAGCCAGATGAGCAACGAGAAGCTGTAAGCCCCCACATTGATCAGGCCCGCCAAAACCGTACTCAGGTGATAGCCGTCCCAGGACGCGAGCAGGACCAGTTCCACCACGGAGAATATTGCGAAGCCCAAAGCGATGCCGAAGCTGTGCTGCCGCCAGCTCACCCCCATGTAACGGGCAAAGATCAAAAGAAAAACAACCGACGCGACTTGAACGCTACGAAGGCAAATCCATGCGGTTAGGATTGCATGCCCCCACGCCGTATCCGACGGCCTATTGGAAATGGCTATCACCCCGGCCACTAAAAGCGTCACCAGGAGCGCCCACTTCAATACTACGATTCCCAGGTTGCGCGATGCGTGGAACGGCGGGAGCAGATCGAGAAAGGCTGCCCAAATCACCATGAACCCCAGAGCCACGCTGACCAATGTGTCGAACGAGGCGGCGTAAAAGAAGGCCGCATCCCAGTAGAAATAGATCGCAAGTATTGGCCCGAAAAGCAGGATCTGCGCGACGACGTATACGAAGAAATATTTGTATGCGCGATGCTGCCCGCGCCGAAGCATAACGATGGCAAGCGCCGTCAGCAGAACGGGATGCGCGATCCACAGGCAGTAAAAAAGAATCTTGACTCTTTCACTCATCACAACTTCCTGGGCACTCGTGGCGACGCCACAGGCAACAACCAAGCGCCGGAGAAACCAAAATACACCTTCCCCCAGCCCCGCGAAAGCGTTTTTCTCCGCCTCTATGCGTCCGGCACCGAGTGTATGTACGCCCGCATCATGCGCACTTCATCGTCTTTCTCATCCAGATCGTGCAGCAGAATGTCGCGCAATGACACGATGCCAACCAAGTGTCCCTCATGGCAGACCGGCAAGTGCCGAAAGCCGTGCCGCCGCATCAGCGCCATGCAATTCTCCAGCTCCTCATTCATGCTGACGTTCAGAGGATCGTCGGTCATCACCTCGGCGAGACAAGTGCTGCGCGGGTCCCGCCCTTCCGACACTACGCGCTTCATCAAATCGCGCTCCGAGAATATCCCCACCAGTTTTCCGTTATGCAATACCGGAACCGCGCCGATATTTCGTTCCACCATGGCCCGCACCGTTTCGAGTACGGTTTGCCCCATGTCCGCGTGATACGTTTCCTGATTCTTAATCAGATCGCAGATGCGCATTCGGACCCTCCCGGGTTCTTGTGTTCAAGCACCCCAAAAGCTATTCCGGGGGCTGAGTATATGCCCGAATCAGATGCATGGGAAGAGGTAAACAGTCAGGAAAAAAGAAAAATCAGCACGGAAACTCCCTTTTTGGCTCAGTTCGTGCGCAGAGATAAACCCAGAAGATAAGAACTAATCACCCGCGAAAGCGACTAGAGGCCATCTCATAAATCGGTTTTGGGAAGGGCACGGCTTCAGCCGTGCCGCCGAGAGCCAAGAAAGACGCGGGCTTTAGCCCCTGAGGTATGCTTGCCCCAACCGTCGAGGATTTATGAAGATGGCTTCGAGTATCAGGCCGAGTGTTCCTTCGTGTAACTTTGTGCCCTTCGTCGTAAGAGCCTTCAAATTGAGCCACGATAGTCTGTCCAGCCGCCTAGCCTTCCGTCCCCAAAAACACGAAATACGAGCAGTTCCACCACGAAGTCGGCAAACTTCCCGGGGCCCGCGCCGTCAGCACAATGTTGTACTCACCGCTGTTCCCCTGGCTTATCTCCCGCAGCGGATCTTCTTCCAACCTCCCAGATCCCGACCTCCCGGACCGATGCCCGCTCCCTATCTTTCCACCATGCGGCTCGACCACCGCCAGCCGCGCCAGAAACTCGTGCAGATCCTCGCTTCTTCCCTGCCCCGCCACCACAAACGAAACCTCCGCATCCTGCGACGAAAAATGCCACGCCAGTGACGCCGCCAGGTTCACCCCGCGCTCGTAAGCCGCCTCCGAAATCAACCCCGCCGCGGGATTATCGAAAACGATAGACAGCTTCCGCTCATCCTCGCGGCTGAACTCCCGCACCTTCAGCGACCCCGATTTCGCCGTCGCCTTCCAATCCACATGCCGCGCTGAGTCTTCCGGCAGATACTCGCGAATGCGATACAAATCCGATCCGCGCCCGCGCACAAAACTTTCCCACTCCCCGCGCACGAGCGGCAAAATCTCAAACAGCTCGTCCGGCGCCTCAATCGGCGGATACACCAGCACCTCGCGCTGCAAGGCCACATGCCTCGTCTTCGTCAAAAACGCAAACGGAAACCGCGTTGCCACTCCAAAACTCGATTCGCAATACCGCCCGCGCCGGTCGAACAGCAACTCCAAATCCGCCGTCAACTCCGCCTTCGGAGGCACATATGGGAAATAAACCATCCCCTCAAAAATCCCCGGCGGATCTGGCGCAACCGCCACCCGCCGCACGCTCCAGTCCCGCAACCGCACCCACTGCGCCTGCGGAGGCCGGTTCAGCGGAAACACAAATGTCGTCTGCTCCCACCGCCACTGCTTGCGCGGCTTCCTCTCCCGCCGCGCCGGTACCACCCGTATCGAAAATGACGGCAGCACGCGCCGCGAATTCTTCAGCCCAATCCTTCCCACCACCGCCCGCCCGGCAAACACATGCTCCGGCAGCCGCACATCCAACTCCAACCCGCGCAGCACCAGTGCCGATACCACGCCCGATACCAGGATCGCCGCCAGCATCGTCGCCACCACGATGTACAGCAGATTGTTTCCCGTATTCAGCGCCGCAATGCCAATCACCAGCGTGACCAGCACATACACCACGCCCGCCCGCGTCACTTCATAATGAAAGGTCTTCCGCAGCCGCTCCAGCGCCACCCGCCGCGCCAGATACGGCACCGTCACCAGCCCCACAAACGCCGCCATCAACAGCGACACCGCCGCCAGCGCCACCGACGCCCACAAGTGTCCCGCCTCGCCCGACGCCGTCGAAAACAACGCCGCCCCAAACGCCATCCCCAACCCCACCAGCGCCAGCAAAAACTTAGCCCACACCTCCGCCGCCGCCGATCGCAGGAATGCCCGTGCCCGCCCATTTCCGGCCAACACCGGATTCACCGAATTGATTGTCGCCGACCCCACTTCCCGCAGCCTAGCACCTGCATAAAGAACGTTCAACGCAAACCCGCTTGCGGACAAAGCCAGGGTAACCTGACCATTTCACAAGATTTATGTAGGGATAGCCGCCCCGGCTATCCCGGTCCCGCAGGGACCGCCGACAATGGCCGCCAGGTCACTGGCGGGTAAGGGAGAAAAAGGGGACCACGCGTGCCTGAGGCACGTCTGAAAGATCGCCCACCCTCGATCCATGTGGGGCAGCCGCCCTCGGCTGCCATTCCTCTCCACATTGCTCGCGCGTGCGAAACGTGGCCCGCTACAAGGCGCCGAGCCGTGCTAAGATAACCCCCCAGTTCTCCACGGCTAGTCTCCCCTCCGCTGGCGAAGTGACCGCACTCGACGAGGCTACTTGTGTCTCAAAATTCCTTTCGCTCGCTATTGTGCTCAACGCTCTTGATCTTCTGCGCCCTGTCAGCCCGGTCAGCGCTGGCGCAGTTGGAAACCCGCGCAAGCATATCGGACCCGGGAGAGCCACAGTCGTTAGCAGCCTCCGATTTTAATGGCGACGGCTTCCTAGATCTGGCAGTTGCATCGTTCAACGGCGATCTTTCTGTCCTTCTCGGCAATGGCGACGGCACATTCCGGAGGCCCGTGTCGTATGGCGCAAACGACGCCTATACGGTCGTGTCAGGTGATCTGCGAAACCACGGCATTTCTGACCTGGTGGTTACCAACCCGGGAAAGGCCTCGGTCAGCGTGTTATTGGGCAATGGCGACGGCACTTTCCAGCCCGCTGTTCGCTACCCCATGGTTGGCGAAGCCACTTTTGCCGCACTCGGCGATTTTAATAATGACGGCAATCTCGATGTCGCGGTCGCCAGCGAAACCGGCTGCTACTGCATAACGGTGATGTTTGGTAACGGGACCGGCACCTTGGGAAAGCAAGTTCACACCCCCGCCCCCTACACAACGCAGCTTCTCGGCGTCGGCGACTTCAACGGCGATGGATTTCTCGATGTCGTCACAGCCGGCCAGTTCGGCGGTACAAGCGTAATGGGTGTTTTGCTCGGGAACGGCGACGGCACCTTTCGAACCGGCGAAAGCTATCCGATCTACATTGGGCCGCAATCGATCACGGTGGCCGATTTCAACGGAGACGGTATTTTGGACGTGGCTGTCGCTGAACCCGAGGGTGGAGCGATCAGCATCTTCCTGGGCAATGGAGATGGCACGTTTCGCGCTGCCCCGACCATAGGCGCATCGTTTCCCGGCAGCGTCGTTTCCGCCGACATCAACGGCGACGGTATCCCCGACCTTGTAGCGGTCACCAGTTTCAACAGCAATCTGATCAGCGTCTTTCTCGGAAACGGCGACGGAACGTTTCAGCCAGGGATGGACTTTCCCGCAGTCGTAGCGGGCGGGATCGCTGTCGGCGACTTCAACGGTGACCACAAGCCGGACGTTGCGGTCGGCGGCTACATTGGAAATTCTGTGCTCACCCTTCTGAACACCGGGGTCGTCGATTTCTCGCCCACAACCCCGCTGAACTTTAAGAATCAGGAGCACGGCACCACCAGTGAGCCGCAGACTGTCACGCTAACCAACACCGGCAAAACCTCGCTGAAAATTTCCGGGATGAAAGCCAGCGCCCAGTTTGGCATGAGCTCAACCTGCGGCAAGAGCGTAGTCGCCGGAGGAGCCTGCAAAATCAGCGTGACGTTCTCTCCCACGTCTCAAGGCGCTAAGTCCGGAACGGTCACCATCAACGACAGCGCTTCATCCAAGCCGCAGGTGATCGAACTCTCGGGCACGGGAACATAACTCTCAGGGCGCAAGCGCAATCAACGTAACCCCAATCACCGCCAACACCCCCACGCCCACCAACTCCCCGCGCTGTACGAAATTGAGCATCGCCTGCGTCCCCATAAACACCGCATGGGCCAAGCTCGACCAGCCGTGAAAGCAATCAAGCTGCGATGCGCCGCCGGATTACGCGCCGCCAATAGCAGGAAAACGCCAAGCGTGGCATACAGGCACATCATCATTGCCAGCGCCGACTCCAGCTTCACAAATACCAGCATCGGATAAACCAACGCGGCAAACAGCAACCCCACCAGCACCAATACAATCTTCAGCGCCCGCTCTCGCCCCATGGTGTCCTCCCTGAAATCAGCCTGAAGTGGGTAGCTCCCTTTGACGCTGTCAGCCAAGAGCGGGATTCCACAAGCAATCCACAGCCCCGGTGTGACATCCAACCTTGCCCCGCCTCCAAAATCAGCCCATCATGCGAACAGGAGGCGGCACATGCAGCGCGTAACCGAAAATCGACCGAATCTGCCAGCGAGCCTCTCCACCGCCTGCAATTCCTCGCAAGTAATTGATTCCAGGAATTTTGCCGATAAATCCCCCATAATCAATATTTTAGCTGGCAAGGATGGGATCTCGACCCCGCCAACTAACTGATTCCAGATATTTTACGGGATCGATCCGTATTTTTTTTAATCCAGATTGTGATTTCACTTGGCCGGTGCAGCCGCCAAATTCTTAGCCTGCTTCAGCCCAAAAATTTGCAGCTGCTTGTTGCTGGCCACATAAACTTTGCCATTCGCCACCACCGGTGCCTGGTTCGAATTCCCGCCCAAATTCGGCCATGCCCCCGCGTTCGAGTGGAAGATCTGAGTCATAGTTTTACCCGATTCCGGATTGAATGCGTAAAGCCCAAGCGCAGTGGCGCCCCCGCCCAGCGGCCGCGTCAGCGCCCAGATGATCGGGCTCGCCGTTCCATTGGAGGACACGCTGGTAAAGAACCCGCCATCCTGCCCCGTCTTCAGCGCTGGCGATTGCGCGACCTCCATCAGCTTGGTACTCGGCGAAGTTTGCAGCTTCCACACTTCCAGCCGATTCCCTCCGCTGCTCACCACCCGCGCCGCGCCATCGCTCGGATCAACAAAGTACGATTCTCCACACCAGCACCCGCCCACTTGATAAGTCCCCAGTACGTTGTTCTTCGTGGTCGAGTAGCCGCCGAGATGGTCTTCATTCATCAGATACATCGACCCATACTTCCCCGCCGCCACCGCCAAATGCGGCATAGCCCCCGTCTGGTCAGGGAGAATCAGCAGCCCTCCCGATCCAAAATCAGTATCCCCCTGATCGAGACTGGCCCAATTCATCGGCGTAAACAGGTCCAACATCGTAGTCAGGTCAGACGATATCTTGACTACGCTTTCCTGAATGTTGCTAACCCCGTCATAAGTCGTGCCCGAGTAATCGGAGTTTCCCGTGACAAACAAAACGTTGCCCGAATCGTCCGCCGCCGGACCGTATCCAGACATCCAGATCGACGACAGGAAAAAGCTATCGGGGTCGGTCGCCTGCGTGTCGTTCAGTTGGTTCGCCGAGAGCGGCGCCAGCGTCGAAGCGTTCCAGCCCAGCAGCCATCCCCGCGAAAGGTTCGCCCCATAATCGCAGAAGCTGCCAAATCCCGCATAGATGTTACCGTTGGCGAGCAACAGCCCAGGGCGCTGCCGTTGGTAGGTGGCATTGAAAGCAAAGGTCGTTCCATTCATAAGCGTGTGCGATGCGCTGATGATCGTGGGCGTCATCTTGTCCGCAAGGCTGCTGAGATCCAGCGCATGCAGGCGATAAGCCGGACCGGTCGCGTCATGCGTGTAGGCGATCACATACAGCGTGTTGGTGGCCGTATCGATAACCGGCGTAGAAGTGATGCCGACGTGCGGTCCGTTGTTGTTGCAACCGAGCGGCGCAAACACAGGCTTACCCAGACTCACACTCAACAGCACAGTGCCGGCATTGGCATCGATGGCATAGACCGTATCATTGCCGGTTGCTATATAGACGATATCGTGCGTTCCTTGATTGTTTCCCGCAGTAATGTTGACTCCGGGCACAATCAGCGGGTGCGCGTCCACCTGATCGTCAACCGTCACGGTTGCCAACAATCCAAACTGCGAACTCGCCACCGTCGCCGGCGTGAGCACGGTCTCGCTGGAATTCCAGCCGGTACGGTACGTATCATTGTGATAAGTGGTGACAGCGGTTTGCGCGCGGACAGGAAGCGCATTGGCCAGAAAAAGAAGGCCCGAAAGGCTGGCCATTGCTGCCAGCACACGAATGTGAAGTCTTAGACGAAGCGGCGTCATCGATCCCCCGAAAAAACGATCCCCCAGAACAGTTGCGCTTGATTGTAAGTGGGTTCTAAAAGCGCGGTCAATCGTGGAAGGATATCCCAGAGATAGAAGACTCTAAAAGCGGGGGTACTGCGGCTAACAGAAAATACGGATCCCAGACGCCGGGTCTGGCAAGTGACGCCCGCGGGCCGAAAGCAGTAGAATGCGGGTTCTAATCCGAACGCGCCGGTTCTTTCGCATTGCCAGCATTATCCCGGCGCATTGCAACTCCATATTGCAACTCCATGATGAGAGGCAAATACGATGGCTGACATTCGAGAGCGAAGCAAGGCGGCAGTTGAGACCAGTGAAGCGCAGATTGCGGTGCACTGGCGCGAGGAAGAATATTTTTATCCCTCGGCGAAATTTGTGGGGCAGGCGAACCTGTCCGATCCCAGCGTGAACGAGCGCTTCAGCGAGAAGAATTTCCCCGAGTGTTTTCGCGAATACGCCGACCTGCTCAGTTGGGATAAATACTGGCACACCACGCTCGACACCAACGATCCACCTTTCTGGAAGTGGTTTGTGGGCGGAAAGCTGAACGCTTCCTACAACTGCGTGGACCGGCATTTAGAAAAGTACAAGAACAAAGCTGCGCTGATCTTTGTACCCGAGCCGGAAGACGAACCGGTGGTCTCGGTCACCTATCAGGAGCTGTATGTCCGCGTAAATGAATTGGCGGCGTTGCTGCGTGACTTGGCAGGATTGAAGGCGGGCGATCGCGTGACCATCCACATGCCCATGATTCCCGAGTTGCCGGTGACTATGCTGGCCTGTGCGCGGCTGGGAGTGATTCATTCCGTAGTCTTCGGCGGATTCAGCGGAGAAGCTTGCGGCAAGCGCATTGCGGATTCCGGCAGCCGGGTTTTGATTACAGCGGACAGTTATTATCGCAGCGGGAAACTGATCGACCACAAAGCCAACGCCACGATCGCGCTCGATGTAGCTCAGCAGGAAGGCCAATCGGTCGACAAAGTTTTGGTTTGGAAGCGGCATCGCGGACAGTATGGGTCTTCAACGCCGATGACCGCGGGACGAGATTATTTCCTGAATGAAGAGCTGTTGAAATTTTCTGGACGAATCGTTGAACCGGTTTCCATGGACGCCGAGGCTCCGCTGTTCTTGATGTACACCAGCGGCAGCACGGGAAAGCCGAAAGGCTGCCAGCACCGCACCGGAGGGTATCTGGCGTATGTGGCGGGAACATCGAAGTATCTGCAAGACATCCATCCCACGGATGTTTACTGGTGCATGGCCGATATCGGCTGGATCACGGGACACTCTTATATTGTTTACGGTCCGCTGTCAATCGCCGCGACCAGCGTGCTCTACGAAGGCGTCCCGACGTTCCCGGATGCGGGGCGCGTGTGGAGAATCGCGCAGCGGCTGAACGTAAATATCTTTCACACTTCACCGACAGCCATTCGCATGCTGCGCAAAGCTGGCCCCGATGAGCCCGCGAAATACAACTACCACTTCAAGCACATGACGACCGTGGGAGAGCCGATTGAGCCGGAGGTTTGGCGTTGGTATCACGATGTGGTCGGTAAAGGCGAAGCGGTGATTGTCGACACGTGGTGGCAAACCGAAAACGGCGGATTCCTGTGCACGACGAAACCCGCAATCGACCCCATGAAGCCGGGAAGTGCGGGCCCGGGTGCGCCGGGAATTTATCCGACAATTTTTGACGAAAATAGTGCCGAGGTTACGGCCGGCTCTGGCAAAGCGGGCAACATTTGTATCCGCAATCCGTGGCCGGGAATTATGCAGACGATTTGGGGAGACCGGGATCGCTTCGTCGACCAATACTACCGAAAATATTGCAAGGATTTGAAGAGCAAGGACTGGCATGACTGGCCATACTTTGCCGCCGATGGCGCGGTGCTCGCGGCAGACGGCTATCTTCGGATTCTGGGCCGCGTGGATGACGTGATCAACGTTGCCGGACATCGACTGGGAACAAAAGAAATCGAATCGGCATGTTTGACGCTGCCCGAGATCGCGGAGGCCGCGGTGGTGCCGGTGGTGGATGACATCAAAGGGCGAGTGCCGGAGGTTTATGTGTCGTTGGCGCCGGGGATCAAGCCGAGCCCTGAAATCGCAGACAAAGTCACGAAGGCGATTGAAACCATCATTGGGAAAATTGCGCGCCCGAAAAGAGTGCACATCGTTCCGGATATGCCGAAGACGCGCTCGGGAAAACTGATGCGCCGCGTGCTCGCGGCGATCTCGAACAATCTGAGCACGGGCGACATTACGACGCTGGCGAATCCGGATATTGTGGAGAGCGTGCGCGAAATGGTTCAAGGAAAAGATGCGGTCGCCGTGAAAGATGGGCCGGACGATCTGAAGCAGTTTGGCGGCGTGGACTAAGCGGCGCCCGGATTACGAGACGAGGATTTACGACGGACGTTTGGAAGCGGCAATCGGTGTCAATAAATTCTCGTCGGCTCCCGCTTGGGCTGAGGCGCTGACGCATGTCGGCGTTCAGGGAGAAAATCTACTTTATATTTATCGACTAAAGTAGCCTTACGTTTGCAGGTGATTCCGCCCTCTCGATCCGGAAATCACTGATCGCCTATTTGGCAATAATGATGACCGTCGTCAAAACGTTACAAGCTGCAATCGGCAGGGTCTTTTGGAGTCAACTTTGTCAGAGCAGTCCAAGGTCGCAAGTTCCGGGGATTCAAGGACCGCCATCAAGCATGGATAGAATGACCGCATAATCGGCGCGGTAGAAAGGGTGTGTGGCTTGGGGCGGTCTAATTCCAACACAGCGCAGCACCGCCCGCAATGCCGGCGTCCGCGCCGTAGTGGGCAGGGATCAGCGGGATTTCCTGACAATGCGAATTTACACACCAGGCGGGCAGGCCTTCCCGAATGTCATCGAAGAACGGCCGCAACACAGCTGCCGCCCCTCCACCCAGAATCATCACGTCAGGTTCCAGCAAATCAACGATATTTCCCAACCAAACGGTGAGATACAGAGCAGTTTCCTGCAGAACCTCTTTTGCCAGAGAATCTCCCGCCGCATAAGCTCGCCCTATCATCTCACTCGTGATGCGATCCGGATGGCTTCCGGCCAAATCCAATATTTTCGAGGTGTGACCCAGACCGTCGGCCAGCAATTTAGCTAGCTTTTCAGAGGCTCTACGGGCGATCGCGGGCCCAGACGCCAGTGCCTCGATACAGCCCAACTTCCCGCACCCGCAGCGCGGGCCGCGATAGTCAATGGTATTGTGACCACCCTCCGCGGCGGCGCCAGTCCGTCCGTGATAAATACGGCCATCGAATACGATGCCGGTTCCGACGCCGGTTCCGATGGTGGCGCAGAAGACATTACGAAAACCTCTGCCAGCACCCCATAAAGCTTCCGCCAAAGCTGCCGCATTGCCGTCGTTGTCGACTCGAACCGGCACGCTGTAGTTTCTTGAAATTTCAGCGGCCAGCGGAAAATTTCGCCATCCCGGAAGATTCGGAGGATTGATCACGATTCCCGTCCGTGGATCGAGCGGCCCCGGAGCGCAGATTCCAATGCCGGTAATCGAGCCTTGAATTCCGGAGTTCGAATAGGCCGAGGCCCGCACCGCGTCGATCGCGGAAATCACGGAAGCCAACCCGGCCGCTCCGTCATTGGCCGCCATTGGAACTCGCGTCTGGAAAGTTATTTCGCCTGACGCACTGACCAGGCCAGCGGCCACTTTCGTCCCACCCACATCCACCCCGATGAGGTTTGTAATCCCCGAGACTTGCGTCATATAATTCGCACCCAGCGGTGACTCGCCCAAGATTCACCAGCTTTGCAGGCGTCCATTTTTAATTCGATGCTCTCCCCCTCATTTGTATCAATGCAGCGCCAAGGTCTTACGCAGGGGCAATGGTAAACTATTTGAGCAAGGTTGGGCGCGTAGCTCAGTTGGTAGAGCAATGCCCTTTTAAGGCATGGGTCGCAGGTTCGAATCCTGCCGCGCTCACCAGTTCTTCAGTTACTTACTGTCGCTCGGGTGACGAGTCTATTTTTGATCAGTTGCTCTCGTGTCATTCGAGGTTTGAACCTGATGAATGGGGCCGTGGCAGGAAATGCAATTGGGAGCGTCAGGATCGACGGGACCTCGCGCCTGCCCTGGTTGCTCTGCTTGAATTCTTTCACTTCGTCGGCATGGATGTGGGCGCACTTCGCCCGCGTCATTTGTGCAGTCGGAGCCGCCTCGTGAGCATGGCCATGGCAGAATCAGCAAGCTGCGTTTACCACATGTCGCACGCTGAACCTTCACTCGCGCACTGTCAGAAACCCTCAACTCGCGTTGTTCACTTCATTCCAAGGTCAGTCAATACTTTTGGATTTTCTTCCCCCGCCGCTAACACCTGATGGCACGCGGAGCAATCGTTGGTGATAGTTTGACCGTCGGCACTGGTGTGGCTTCCGTCATGGCAGCGAAAGCATCCCGGCGAATCGTTGTGCCCGAGATTATTCGGGTGAACTCCCCAGGTCACACGCATATCGGGGAAAATATTACGCAAATAAATGGCCGCTACTCCCTCCACGGCTTGCTGCACCAGGCTGCGCCGTGTCTCGTAGATCTTTGGATAATTCGTGCGATAAAAAGTGTTAAGCTCGGCCGCTATGTTTTGCCGCGCCACGTCGCGGGTCGGATAATTCACCTTCAGAACCTCAACCGCTTTTTTCCGGATGTAAGGAAGCTCAGGGCTGATGTGCCCAGACGACATTTGCTTGTCCACGGCATTTTCGGGCAGTTCGAAGACGTGGGTGGGACGGTTGTGGCAGTCCACGCAATCCATCACGCGATGCTCGCCCTTATCCAATTGTTGCTGCGTGGGCTTGGTGTCGGTGGAAATAAATTCGACCGTTTTCCCTTGATCGTCGGTGTAATCCACCACAGGGATGGTCTGCCGCTCCGGGTCGGTGGAAATATAGCGAATACGCGCGCCGTCCGCCAGATGATGACCATGAATGCCAACCGAGCCTTGCCACGTGCGGCCACCGACCTTCAGCAATAAAACATCGGTCTGCGGAGTGTTTTTTTCGTCTTCCTTGTAGCTGGTATTCACCAGAAATTTATCGCCGGTAAAACGTTGGGGCCAGTGGCACTGCTCGCAGGTTTCGCGCGCCGGACGAAGGTACTTGACCGGCGAGGGAATGGGGCGCGAATAAGTATGGAAAGTAACCGCAATCACCTGCCGCAAACCGGAGACCTTTGACCGCACGAACCACCCGGCTCCGGGCCCAATGTGGCATTCGACGCACTCAACTCTCGAGTGCGGTGAATTCTGATACGTCGAATATTCGGGCGCCATCACGGTGTGGCAGGTCGTACCGCAAAAATTCGCCGAGTCCATGTATTCGACGCCACGGTACGATGCCGTTCCGAGGATGAGCAGATTGGTTAAGGTGGCGAGTGCTACCCATTCTAAAGTGTGCCTCACTACGGGCAGGCGTAGATCGATAGCCGGATAAACTCCGGGCAGCGTTCCGCTGGCGCGCAGCCGTCGCCGCCGCAGCCAGATGCCAAAGGGAATCAGCAGCAGGCCAAGAACAAAAATGCCAGGAAGAACTAGATAGACCAGCAGCCCGATATAAGGGTGAGGCGGCCCGGGCAAGAAAATGTCGTAGAACCAAAAGGCAATGGTGGTAAGCGCCGTGCTCGTGGTGACCACGGCGCCCGTAAGAGTGACCGGGTTCTGCCCCAGAAAATAGATGGGCTGCAATCTGTCTCGGAGGCGTTCGCGCACACTCATTTGAAACCGTTACCCCTTTTTCCTTAGATGTTGTTCCACTTCAATCGGCAGTTTCGCAGATACACCTCCTGCTGCGCCGCAGACGATTGAGCCCATTCGGCCACTTCACCCAAGTTAGAAACCAGCTATTTTTTCAGAGTGCGGATATACGCCACCAACCCCTTGATTTGGTCGGGCGGCAACGAGCCGTACTTGGGCATCTTGTTCTTGCCGTTCGTGATGATATCCGTGAGTTGCGCGTCCGTCATGCCCTGCACGTCGGCGGTGGTGAAGTCGTGGGCGCCCATCTTCTTGCCCATGGCCGAACCGGTTCCGTCAGCCGCATGGCATCCGGCACATTTTGATTTGAAGACCGAGGACGCGTCCTGCGCATGCGCCGGCAAGGAAAGGCTGAGCATAACCACAAAGGCTGTTGCAACCGTCAACACTCTGAAATCAATTCTCTTCATCTTCAGGCTCCCTTAGGATTTGACTTACCAACATAGCAAGGAGAATACGCCGAATAATGTGCAATATTGAACTGTTTCAATGGCCGAGTGCTGTGACCCGCGTCACGAGTTGATGTTTCTGGGAAGGATAATAGCAGCGGGCTTCCGGCTTAAGTTCTTAACAATTATTAATCTCAAAGATTACGTCTCGTCAGCTTTCTGGCTTGTTTTGCCCTGTTTACGCCCTCCACTGGCCTGCGTGATGGCTCGCACCACACCCTGTGATGCTGGTCACGGCGTCGCTTTCGGGCTGGGACGAAACTGGGGGTGAGGAATGAGGCCATGCCAAAAGATAATCGCAACCTGCTGGACGTACTGAAATTCGAATTGGAATTTCTTGAGCAAGGCGGCTATGGGCGATTGCCGCGCGAAGCGTGGCGGCCGCGATTCATTTTCGAGGACTCGCCCACCTGCATGAACTTCAACTCCAGGGACCGCGAACCTTGCAGCGAATGCTTGTTGATGCAATTCGTCCCTGCGGATTCGCGCAAGGAGCAGACTCCTTGCACTCACCTCCCGTTGTCGCCGAGTGGGAAGACTCTTGAATCCTTGTACCGCACCGGAACGCAACAGGAGATTGAAGCGGCGCTCGGAGCCTGGCTCCGGGCAACGATCCATCAATTGGAAGTAGAGCAATCGAGGCAATCGGCGCCTGCCGGTTCGCCTCAGCCGATCTTGGGGGGGTCAGTCGGGCGAAGGCCGATTCCGAACGCTCTTTCTTTCTCTGGCCGACGTGTCTATCCTTTAAGAGATACCAAACTACACTGCGGCAACGGGTAGAGAGGAGGTTACTCGTGAGTTCAACCAAGGCGAATCCCACGCAACAGCCGGCGATTCGCCCGTATCCGTTGCAGTATGTGGTGCCCTGGACAATGAAAGATGGAAACCAGATTATTATCCGCCCCATCCGTCCCGAAGACGAACCGCTGATGGTCAAATTTCATGAGACGCTCTCCGATCGCAGCGTTTATCTGCGCTACTTCTGCTCGCTCAGCTTGAGCCGCCGAGTGGCGCATGAACGGTTGTTACGCATCTGCTTCGGCGACTATGATCGCGAAATGGCCCTGGTCGCCGATGTCACCAATCCCGCCACCGGCGAGCACCACATCATGGGAGTCGGACGCTTGAGCAAACTTCATACCGGGAACCAGGCCGAAGTCGCGGTGCTGGTTTCCGATCGATATCAGAAACTTGGTCTGGGATACGAACTGCTTCGCCGCGTCGTTCAATTCGCCCGCGACGAAAAACTCAGCCAGGTCTCCGCCGAAATGTTGACCGATAACGTTGCCATGCAGGTCATAATGAAACGTCTCGGGTTTCGCGTTCGTGCGAGCGGCGATCTCACTTCGGTGCGGGCCTTCCTCGAACTCTGAAGCTCAAACTCTGAGGCTCGAACTCCGAAAGATGGACCTACAAAAGCTTCAAGGGAAATCACATCGCCGCTACAATCCGCTGACGCGAGACTGGATTCTGGTCTCGCCCAATCGCACCGAGCGTCCCTGGCAGGGGCAGACCGAGAAGCCCGCTCTTGCGTCGTCGTCCACCTACGACCCAGACTGTTACCTTTGTCCCGGGAACATGCGTGCCGGCGGGGCGCGCAATCCAGGGTATTCCACGACGTTTGTTTTCGACAACGACTTCGCCGCCCTACAGCCGGATTTGGCGAACTTAAGCGTCGAAGATGCCGGCAAGAATCTTCTGATCGCGACAACCGAGAGCGGCATCTGTCGAGTGGTTTGCTTTTCGCCTCGCCACGACCTCACCCTGGCGCAGATGGCAACTGAAGAAATAGCCGGAGTCGTCGATGTCTGGACCGAGCAGTATCGCAGCCTTGGCAGCCTCCCTAACATTAGTCACGTGCAGATTTTCGAAAACCGCGGCGCCATAATGGGTTGCAGCAATCCGCATCCCCACGGCCAGATCTGGGCTACGCAAACCGTTCCCAACGAGCCGCGCAAGGAACAAGAGTCGTTCTCCGATTATTGGCGTGAACATCGCCGCTGCCTCCTGTGTGATTATTCCGAACTGGAGTTGAAGTCTCGAGAACGAATCGTCTGCCAGAATGATTTCTTTCTCGCCATCGTTCCCTTCTGGGCGACTTGGCCTTTCGAAACTTTACTCCTGAGCAAGCGTCACCGAGCCGATATCGATGCCCTGGACGCGGCAGAGCGCGCGAGTTTGGCGGACATCCTGAAACGCCTCACCGCCCGCTACGACAATCTGTTTCAGACTTCCTTCCCATACTCGATGGGATTTCATCAGCGACCGACCGATGGCAGCGAACATGCGGAGTGGCACTTCCACGCGCACTTCTTCCCTCCCCTGTTGCGCTCCGCCACCGTCAAGAAGTTCATGGTGGGCTTCGAACTGTTGGCATCCCCGCAGCGTGATATGACTCCGGAACTCGCGGCCGAGAAGCTGCGCGAACTGCCGGAGACACATTACTTACACTAAGACACTTTTCGAGCTCCCTGCGAAGGCTCCGTAATATAGACATCGGCACGCAACCCAGTTTCACTCTCGTATCCGGCAGCCAACTGTTTGCAAAACTCTACCGCATGCACCGCTTTCACCAGGTTGATCGTGCACCCGCCAAAGCCGCCTCCAGTCATGCGCGCTCCAAGCACACCAGGTTGCTGGATCGCGAGCTCAACCAGGATGTCGAGTTCGCGGCAACTCACTTCAAAGTCGTCGCGAAGACTCTGATGCGATGCGGCCATCAGGTTTCGCAGTAACCCAATATCGCCCTGCTGTAGTGCGATCGCCGCTTCCTGTGTGCGCAGATTCTCGCTGATGA